>Ga0070697_100004903_pt1 | contig 10271 bp, 13 predicted proteins | sample KBSK1501metaG_FD_65475 | JGI IMG/M metagenome (GOLD analysis project Ga0070697, IMG submission 65475) | Corn, switchgrass and miscanthus rhizosphere microbial communities from Kellogg Biological Station, Michigan, USA - KBS K1-50-1 metaG | ecosystem: Host-associated > Plants > Roots >... | reverse complement strand
CGCTTGCCGGCCCGAAAGTGAGCCGTTCCGGGATACGCGATCATCGTCAGATTCACGGACGGGATCGGTCCGCTAAAGGCGGCATACGGCATGTGGCAAGAGGCGCACGCTTGATTTCTGTTGGGTGAGATGTTCCTGTCGTAATTCATCAGCTCGCCGAGTGCTTCGACTGCCTCAGTTCCCGTATTCTGGAGTATTGGGGGCTGACCTGTCAGAGTCGGGGGCGTTAAGGCCTGCCATCGGGCAATCGCTCGATTTTCTATGAAATCCACCTCCGCCAGAACCCTGGCTAGTTCTGAATTCAAATCGGACGGGAGAATCCCAGGCGGGTACGGGTTGTAGACCGGCGCTGCACGCCAGTTTGCATTCTGGGCCGACACCTTTCGTGGGGGGACCAGGGACATGCAAATCGCGACTACACAAAGTACAACGACCGATATTATCGTCAACCTTCGACGATTCCTAAATAACGTTCGACGATTCATAGATTACCCCTTTCGTGAGTTGTCGTTCGGGGTGGATATGATGGGCGGCGCACTCGATGACGCACAACGAATTTGGATTCCAGGCCGTCCCCCATTGGTCATACGTCGCTGGGTTCGCCGAGGGACGAAGCCAGCGTTTTTGGCTGCGAAGATGGTTAACCAAGAGATTCCCGTCGAAAAGCTCCAGCTTCCCCAGTATTTGTACTTGCCTCATTGCGGTTCCCGAATTGATTGGCAGGGCGTGCAACTGCGTGAGAGCTTCCGCCTCAATTCGACTAACTTCACGGTTAACTCTTTTTGTCTTTTCCGCTGCCAGATCGGCTGGGATCACATCAGGTGGGTAGGGGAAGTAAATCGGTGAGGTTGCACTCTGTGCTGAAACGCCTCGGGTGATCATCACGACCCCCAGCACCATTAAGCAACTATGACAGCAGCATCATGGTTGTCCGGCGCATGGTTTTCCTCTTTTTAATGTTTAATGTTGCGTATTCCGTGAAGAGGGGTGGTCGAGGGTAAAGCTAAGGAGCGTGCCAAAAATCAGGATCACCAAGAAAACATTTTGACAGGTGTGGCAATAGCTTGCTAATCGGCTAACGCACGCCCGAAGAAACGACCGAAGTCTGATCGAAAATATGGAGGCGAACAATACACGGTTTACCCGATAACTCGACTGGTAATAACGTCTTAGGCAAGAGAGCGCCAGGGAAGCCGATCGTCTGGTATTTCGCAACAACAGCGGCGACGAACATTTTGGTTCACATGCACAGGCACAGCTTCGAATTGCAGCAGATGCTGCAGAAAAGCCCTTCAGCACGGCAGACCGGTTCTGCAAATGAATATTGGACTACAAATGGTAAATGTAGGGGCCTCGATGAAAAACGTTCTGACCATCGACGCCCCTCCGCAATTGATCCAGGCACTGCTCACGGCGAGGCTACAAGCAGAACTGCAGAGGAGTAGTCCGGGGAAGGTTTCCGATCGCGAGATTGCCCGTGACTTGCAACTACTGCAACGGGCGATGCAAGAGGACGATGCCCTGGGGACCTCGCTTTCCGCGCGGCCCCGGACTCTCAGTTCTGAGCGCACAGGTGGGAATCGGCCCTAAAACCCGCACAAACGTCTTTGGCCCAGTCACCCTCCATAAGATTCCAGCAGAGCGTTAGCCAGATAATATTCATATTTTTCTTTTGTCAGATGCTTGCCGATGAGATCGGCGTCACCTTTTAAGCAGCTCAGCCTCTTACCCCTCCACTAGACCGGGCCTGCAACGCCATCCCGACCAGGGTTGCTATCAGGATCTGGGGGTAGAGTTGTCCAATCAGCGCTTCCGCCATTGCCAGCGATCGCGCAATCCGATGTATTGGATAGCCGCCCTTCCTCGCGACCATCTCGATCCTAACCCTTACCAATCATCGGCAGGACGAAAACCAATGGAAGATAGAAAATCGACGCAAGAAGCAGCCACCGGGCGGTTGAACTCGATTTTCGAAGAGCCAGTTGTGCCCCGAAATAGAGAAAGACCGAACCGGCCAGAACAGCTCCAACTGGATAGACCAGACCAGCACGGCCCGTTAGCGCTGATAACAAACTGAGAAGAATCAGTATCCCGGGCCACCGTTTACCGGGAGCAACTTCCTCCGAACCCCCGACATTGTCGATCCTGATTTCAAGGTTTTTCCAAGACAGCCTTGCCAAATCATGTATTACTCGAAGCTGACCATCGGGTCGGATAATTCGATACTTCAGATCGAACACTCGACCCTGTGTAAAGTGCTGGGTGAAAGCTTCCTCAACGCGCCGGCGATCTTCGGGGTGCACTAGAGAGAGAAACTGGTCGCTTGGTGGGTATCCTTTTGAGGGACCGAAGCCGAATATGCGGAACATCTCCGCGGACCAATATTCGCAGACGTTTGGGTGTTTATATGCCCAGCTCCCGGCTTTGGTGAGATGTTGAGCGTGAGCGAGGTAAGCCTCACTCTTCCTAAGCGATCCCTCGGCCCTTTTTCGGTCCTCGATCTGGGAGAGGGCCTCCTTCGTTGCCTTGCGTACTGAGGTTGCCAAAAAGACAAGGATAGCGACGATCTCGAACGGATCGCTTACGCGGAAAGAGAAAATCGGCGGCGCAAAGTAGTAGGCCAAACACCCAACTGCGATCAGAGAGACAACGGCTGATGAAAGGAAGCTGCCCTGGAGGGACAGCAGAACGATAACAATCAGATATAGATACACTGTCGTAGCGAGATTGAGCCGGAGTCGGAAGCAGGCAAAAGTGAGCAATGCGATAGCAATGCCGCCGAACAAACATTGAACGACTGCGCGCCATCTATGGAGCGCCATGGCCCGCCTCGCCTCGCTCTCGTCAAACGTGTTCTTGCAAAACGCTGATCGGAGAACATCATAGCGCAGTAGCCTCAGTCGGACGGGTTTTGCTCAGGAGGTGACCTGGCCTTGTGCCGGTTGGAAGAGCAGGACTTCGGCGGCCAGAGGTTTGCCTTCGTAGTAGCAGCATCGCACGGATGCAGAGGCAATTCGTAGGTCCTTGATCAGCACTGTGCGGTGTGCATTTCGAAGCGCTCCTCGGTCAGTAGATTCCGCACTGCGGAGGCGACCTTTTCGAGCGGCTGTTCGGTGATCACGCAAGCGTCCACGCATGGCGGCAAGCGGTCAATCTGGTCGCGGCTCAGCAGGACGATCGGAACTCCTGGGTGAATCGCCCGTAAGCTTCGCTCCAGGTCAAAGCTAGTTTGCTCTCCCGCCCGGTGATGGAGCACGACGGCAGCAACTGAATGCATGATGTATAGCATTGCGATCGCTTGTGTTGAGCTGTTGGTGCTTAGAACCTCATAGCCAGTGGTCTCCAGTGCGGCTATTACCGAATCGCTGCTGGTTGCTTGGTCGGATATGTAGAGAATTGTCTCGCGCGCCATTGTATTTCCGCCTTCGTCTTTGATGAAGCACGCGGCCTTCCACATTGTCCTGGTCACTGGAGAGCCAAAGGATTGGCTGCGCAATAGGCTATCTGCATGGCGCCGCAGTACGGGGCGGAAAACTAGTGCGTCCGTTGACAGGACTGTCCAAATCCCGACGCCGATCATCATCTCGCCATCTGCCATTTCTTGACTCCGGGTATGTGCTCACGATGCCGCGTTCTCACATCCCGCCCTCAGTTCCTGACCCATATCAGGATCCCCGATGCGCCCAAAGGCAAGTGGCTCTGAGTTCACGGTGACTTCAGTTGCTTCGAGACGACGGCTCTCCTGTCTAATCACTTCTCGTTAATTTCCAGTCGTTTACAGTCATTTACAACTTTGGCATCCGAGTTGCTTTTCTCCTGGTTGTCGAAAGACAACACATCGGAGGATGCTATGGCACAGGTTATCGAGTTCTATATTCCGGCGCGGTTTCACAAGCCGGTGAAGTGGATCCCGCCGGCCGAGCGGGGCAAGGTGCTTGAGTTTCCGGCGGCGGTACGAAAATCTGCATAACGGGATGTTGAAGATGTCGAGCGGCGATACCTAGACAGCGCAAGCTGGTTGTCGAAGGTAAGCTAATCGCGGCACGCGCATCACAGGCGCTGAGCAACTGCCTCCAGCGCCCGGTTCCACTCAAGCCAACCACCCCGCTGAATACCGGCTGAAACTCCCCAGGCTCCTTGAAGAATTGGCAATTACGAAAACTGGTCAAGCGGCGATGCAATGCCCCAAGCGCCGCATTTAGTTAACGCCAGGCGTTCCCTTCCAATCGACAATGTCAACCAAGTTCCAAGGGTTCCCAATGAGATTCATTTGCAACTCCCCCTGCTTATCGATCACGAGCTCGGCTGCAGGGTACAAGACGCCCGTGCTCTTGCTCTTGTCCGTGTCGTTCAAGTCGAACTCGCCAGCCGTCAAGTTGTAGGCGGTAGATCGGGTGTCCCAGTACACCTCACCGAATCTGAGGAGGCGGTTAGTGACAAAGCGAATCTTCCGTCCAGTTGGGGTTGGAATCATTCGGATGTAACTGCAGTCATACCCCAGAGTGCCCGTGACCTCAATGTGACCCGCGGCTTTCATCTTGCTGAGCGCGTTGACCAACCCCTGATTCTGGCTTTTCTCGAATGCCTGTACCAGTATCTGCTTGTCTGCAGGAGTAGAGTAATCATAAACGTTCAGCGTGATGCCGACTTGAGATCCCATCTGAGTGCCTGTGCCCATGGCACTAGCATCAATCGTCTCCGGCTTGTTAGCGGAAAGACTGGGAGTGCTTCCTACCATGAGCAGACCTGTAATCAGCAAACTGGCGAGGGCAAGCTTTTGACTTCTTGGACCTGTGTTCTTGGTTTGTAACATTTCTCTTCCTCCTTTAAGCTGCATCGAAAATAATCTCGTCCACCGATGGGCCAACCGAAATAGAATTGGCGGGCCAAGTGAACCACTCGGCTAATGGACACGTGGCCGGACTGCAACTGAATCGACCCTATGGCCTGTGCTTCGGGGTCCTGGCATCCAGGGTCGAGATCAGTTGTTCGGCTGCAGGAGGTGCGGCGACAGCTCCGGCCAGAACAATATCCCTCGCAGGAATCTTCCTGCCGTATACACGGCGGTTGTCACCGTTGTCCGGACGGATTGTGGAGCCTTCGAGAGAGACTCCGGCAAACAGGCCACGCGCCCTTGAGTAGCTCAAGATTTCGGCTCGCAGAGTCGCGTCCGTATCGGCCGACGCATCGCGGCCGACCGGGCCCGCGGCCACAGAAGCATCCCCTCCCAGCTTGACCTTGCTGGCGAGGATGCCGCTGGCGCCGCGTTCGTTCATCACGAGCAACACAAAATCCGTAGCTTGTCCACCTATCTGAAAGCCGAAACTTCCGCCCTCGAGGGCCATCATTGTGGGAGCGCCCCAAGGCCCCCTGAAGTTTTCACCCTTGCGACACGACATAGCCCCCCGGCCGTAACTTCCGCCGACGATGAACGCGGCCTTCAGGACCGAGGGAAAGACAACAACGCAATCTGCCTTGTCCAGTAAGTCCTGCGGAATGCTGTCAGGAACGTCGAGAATCTCTTTCAAGACCGTGCCAGAATTTCTCAAACGCTGGTCATCTTTGGTTTGGTCCGATGCATTCGCCACCTGACTAAGCAGTGGCAGAGCAACCAATACAATACTGCTCAAATAAAACATCATTTTTCGCATATGCTTTCCTCAAACCTGTTTGAAATCGTTCGGGCGTTACTTTGTTGGGGTCCTCTCGTCGGCCTCAGCTATTTCGTTTCGCCAGTATTCTTGGCTGACAGCGAGTGTTTTTCGGCGTCCGCTGCTTTCGCTGCATTTTGTTCAGCCTTCGACGGCAGAATCTGCATCTCGGAATTTCGTCCCTGGATCCAGATGGCGCTTAGAAATTCGACGGTGCCATATTTGTTGAAGGTGACATCGGTCTGCGGGCGCGGTGTGTCCGTCGGTGCGACTACATACTCAACGAAGACCGAGTGTGAGCCGTCGGCATCTTCGATCAACAAGAGGTTGTCATCAAAATTAGGCTGAGTCACCGTGTAACTACCGGCGGGCATCTTCGCATTCCCCACGTAAAACGCAGATGGTGCGTCAAACGTCACCTTATGGGCGATTTGTGCCATCGTTGGGATTGCATACATGACCGATAACAAAGCCGTAAGTACAAGCAGTTTCCTTGAAGTGTTCATTCGTTTTCTCCTGTGTATTCGCTAGTGTTTGGGATTGCGTTGCCTCTTACAAGGCCGCCGTCCTAACTAGGGCAGATGCACGGGGCATGCCAAAGTTGAGTGGAACAAAAGGTCGTTGCAAGTGATTGAGTCTAGAAAAAATGAGAGGGCAATTCTGAGGTGCCACCGATAAACTGATGTCACTCTTTCGACACCATCATCCCGCGGTCACGTTGTGCTTCGAGCTTTTACGGACCTAGTGCAGACCCGTGATTCTGATCAGCAACCGTTTTGAGAGCTTCCACTCCGAGTGCTGGAAATACCAGGACGAAGCCACATCCGCTGAGAGCTGCCACCGCAAGAGCCCCATCGTGAGTCGTGGCCGACCACAAAACAAACAATCCGGCAGACTCCACGATGAATGACGCCATGGCAACTCGGAATCCGTCCCAACGATTAATGGTGCCTGCGAACAGCAGACGAGTAACGATGAAACAGCTGCCGAACAGAATCAGCGCGAGCGCCGGGTTAGTCCAGTGCCGACTGGCATAGTACAGCCCAGTGAAAGACGCAATCGCGGCAAATCCGACCGTGCCAAGAGCCAGTCCTAGTCCGTGAAGCAATACTCTGCCGAGCACCCTCGAAAATGCCAGATGAGCACCGCGCAGTATCGGCACCCCGACCAGTGGGAGGGGGAGAGCCAAGTTCAGCATACCAATATTCCCGAAGCGGCTACCCCAATTGACTCAAGCCCATACCTGGTTTCGAGCCAAATACCAAGAGGGGCCCCCCTGCCATTGCACCGTAGGCTGCTATTCCACTCCAGGAAATCACCTATGCGGCATATGCTGGGTCGACGCGTCCCAGCCCCCAAGTGGTCGCACCCGTCGCAACGCAGCTTTCGCCACAGCCAAGGATCAAACGACTTATCAGAAGAACGACAAAACAGGCCATAGTTTTGGATTGGAGCGACGCTGCGGCAACCAGACAGAGTCCGCTAAGCAGGCCCACCACTTGACCGACCAAGACGGTGGCTCGCGGACCTAAAACGTCGGTCATTCGGCCCGCTTTAGGGCGACTGACAAGGGTTGCCAGATATTGCGAACTGATCGCGACACCGGCCCACAAGGGAGAAAGCCCCAAATGGAGATGAACGAAACCGGGCAAAACTGCGAGGAGAAGGCCGATCGTCAAATAATAGAAAAAAATGAACAAAGATCTGTGAATGATTCGAACTGTTGGTCGACGTTGCGATCAGGTTTCTCAGAAAGCCTCCAGCCATTTTCTGCCCGACCCCTTGTGGCGTCGGCATTTGCCCTCCGGGTCAACTCGTCATCGAGGCGGAGTGAACACTGCGATACCGGCAACTTCTTCAATTCGCCGCAGGACAGCCGAGAAGTCGCCTTCATCATGGTGTGCCAACTCCTCTGAATTGACGCGAAACGCCGCTGCAGTCGCAGGCATGGGGATATGCGCTTCTGCCGCCGCCTTTAGGATCAACTGGAAATCCTTGTTCATCAGGCGAAGTGGAAATTGCGGTCCGTAATCGTTGATCGCCACCCTCGCCAGCTTTCCCACATGAGCCGGCGCGATCACAGCTGTCTTTGATAAGACCTCAAGCAAACGTTCGCGATCCAGGCCAACTTTCTCGCCAAGGACCACAGCCTCAGCGATTGCCTGCATGCCAATACCTAACAGCGTGTTGACGACTAACTTCATCGCTGTTCCGGAGCCAGAACCGCCCAGAAGAAAATACTGTCTTGCAATTGCCTGGAATATTGGCTCAGCGGCACGGAACAACTCTTCGTTGCCGCCGATCAGCAGCGTCAGCACACCTTCCTCGGCGGCCGGAGTGCTGCCCGAGATGGCGACATCCAGCACCTCGACGCCAACCCCGGCGCCGTGTCTCTGCAGTTTTCGTGAGCCTTCTGGAGAGATCGTGCTCATCTCGAGCACGACGGTTCCTGATCGTGCTCCAGCAAAAACTCCCTCAGGCCCGGTATAAACGCTCTGGACTGCTTCATCGTTGGTCAAGCAGGAGAGAAGCACATCGGCAGTGCCTGCCAGTTCAAGAATATTCTTAGCTACGACACCGCCCTGTGCAGCTATTGCTTCCGCCTTAGCAATGTTCATGTCGTAGACGAAGAGTTGGTATCCGTGATCAAGCAGGCGTTGTGCGATTCGCTTGCCCATGTTTCCCAGGCCAATAAATCCAAGTTTCGCGTGATCTGCTGTAAGAAGTCTCATAGGGTCTCCGTTGTCTCCTGAGAAGTTGGCTCGTGAATCTTTGAAGCGCCCTCCTTGTTCATTTAAATAACGGGAACACGGATCGTGCAGGATATCGCGCGAATCGTGGCACGATATGGAATTGAATTCCGGACGGCGTCCGTTACCCTCCGATCACGAGTTCCTTTTCCGAAGGGATTTTCGCAATCTGTTCTTGGTCAAGATTCACATGGGCAGTCACAGCTTCCGGGGGCAGACGCCTGAGCCAATTGTTTAACGAGACGTCTATAAATTGGCCGGCCTTGAACATTTCCAGAAACATGACGTCGGTGTTGCCGATGTTTTCGATGGCATGGGTCGCAACCCTGGGAACATAGCCTACATCGTTGGCATTGAAGTCCATCGTGCGAGCTCTACCCTCATTCATGATTATGGTCATGCGTCCTTTGCCTGCGAGCCAGAACTGCCACTCGCTGGCATTGGGATGCCAGTGCAATTCGCGCAAGGCTCCGGGCTTGAGAGTAACGAGCGCCGCGGCGACATTCTTGGAAACGGGGAAATTACGCGAGTCCACAATACGAACTTCGCCTCCCGGTGTTTTCCGCGTGGGAGCCATAGCCTCCATCTTGAACGTGTATTTGAAGGGAGATTCCACGCGCTGTCCTCCAATCGCCGCCTTGTCTTGCGCGAGAGATAGAGGCAGGTCCGCCGGGAAAATGTAAAGCTGCTCTTTTCTTACCAGTTTCGCGATAACTTCCTTGTCGAGGCGAAAATTTTTTGCCAAGATGTTCCGCGGCGTGTGGGCAACAGTCTCCGAGAGAAGGAAGGTGCCGTCCTCCGAGAAGTCACCTTCATCGAACACCAGCAGGAACTCGCAACCATTTGGACGAAGTCCCTGAATGGAATGGGGAAAACCGGCCGGAAACAGCCACAGATCGCCCTTGCTCACGTCATCGATAAACATCGTGCCGTCCGGATTCATGACCGTGACGCGGGCGTTGCCGTCGAGCATGATCGCCCATTCATCTGCGGTGTGCCAGTGCAATTCGCGAAAGCTACCGGCAGTAAGCCGCATGTTCACGCCGGCCAGATCCTTTGAGGTCGGCAGCACCGTCGAGTTCACCTCGTGCGTCCAGCCACCCTCTTGCACCCGTTTGTGCACCAAATCGAACGAGTACCAGACCGGACCGATATCGCCATGATCGGTTGGAGGAGGCATGTTTGAACTTGGGTTCTCGACCAGTAGAGGCCTGTTTTCCTGTCCCGGATTGCTTGCAGAAATATCTTTTTCTGCTTTGCGTGTATCTTGCACCTCCTGCGCATGCGCAGTGATTCCAGCCAACGCTGCTGTCGCCAGCGCTGTGGAGCTGACGCCCAAAAAATTCCTTCTTGACAGATCTGCCACGGACTTGTTTTCGTTCTGATCACTCACTGACTGCCTCCTTGATGCGTGTCTAAGATCGTGTTTTGTGTGTTTCACCTTGACAAGTCGCAATCTCCAATCACGGTTCAATTGTTTTGATCTTGTGCATTTCCAGTGCCACGGGCGGTCACACCCAGAATCCGCTGTGTTTGCACTGGCTTTCTCACCACCAGGTGTCGATTTGCGAAGAAAGACCGTCTGCTTTGGCGACCACTGGCTGGCCGCTGTCCAAATACCGTCGCGCGCGGCCTCTCAGCACGCGCCGACGCGACTAAACCGTGATGTATGTGTAATGGCCTTCAGCTTGGAGAAGTGCAATGGCCGCGACCATGGACGCTACTACCAGAACTCCGGGCATGGTGTGCGCTAGCATGTCCTTCACGATGTCCTCCGGTGATTGCGACAGCTTATTGCGGGAGATGAGGACCCGCACCTGTTCTTCTAAGGCGGTATGGCAACTCATAAACTGCGCGCCCCTCGATTGCA
>Ga0070697_100004902_pt1 | contig 10273 bp, 10 predicted proteins | sample KBSK1501metaG_FD_65475 | JGI IMG/M metagenome (GOLD analysis project Ga0070697, IMG submission 65475) | Corn, switchgrass and miscanthus rhizosphere microbial communities from Kellogg Biological Station, Michigan, USA - KBS K1-50-1 metaG | ecosystem: Host-associated > Plants > Roots >... | reverse complement strand
AGCCTCGACTGGGACCGGATGACGAGGTTCTTCCAGACGGGCCGGCCGTTCCGCAAGCGGCCCGATCGGTACCGCGAGTCGATCGAGCGGCTGACGGTCCAGGACATCGCCGTCTTCTTCCAGGAGGCACTCGCCGCGCTGCCGCAGCTCGTCGCCGACCTTGGCGCGCCGGGCTCGCGCGTCCTCGACGTCCACTGCGGCGGCGGGCGATGGCTGATCGCGATGGCGCAGCGATTTCCGTCGCTGGAGCTCGTCGGCGTCGAGTTCGAGCCGGATTCGGTCGAGCGCGCTCGCCGGAACGTCGAGGCGGCAGGTCTCGGCGACCGGATCCGGATCGAGCACGGCGACGTCGCGCGGACGACGCATGCCGGCGAGTTCGATCTCGCCTATTTCCAGTACGCGCTCCACCTGCTGTCCGATCCGCCCGCCGCGCTCCGCGCCGCGTGGGCGGCGCTCAGGGCGGGCGGGCGGCTCCTCGTCCTCGACTGGCCGCTCCCCTCGACGGTCGAGGAGTTCAGGAGCCGCCACGGCGAGCTGATCGCCGGCGTCCAGCTCGACGAGATCTTCCAGGGGACGCGGCTGGGAACGCGCGAGGCGTTCGCCGCCTGGTTCGCCGCCGCGGAGCTGCCGGAGCCGGAGCTGATCGACCTGCCCTCGGGCGCTTCGGTCTTCGTCGTCGCGAGGTCCTGAGCGGGGGGCCCGGACCGCGGGCCACGGAACCTCAGCCGGTGACGGTGATCGTGCCCGTCATCTGCTTGTGGATCTCGCAGTGGTACGGGTAGCTGCCGGCCTTCGTGAAGGCGTGAGTGAACGTCGTGCCGGGCGCGACATTGCCGCTGTCCACGGACTTGTCGTCGAGCGTCACGGTGTGCGCGATGCTGTCCTGGTTCGTCCAGGTGATCGTGTCGCCGACCTTGGCCTGGAGCGCCTGCGGATTGAACGCGATGTCCTTGATCGTGACCGCACCCGCGCCGGCGGCCGGAGCCGAAGCCGCTGACGTCGCCGCTGCCGACGGGCCCGCCACGGACGCGGCTGCGGTTGGGGCGGACGTGCTGCCGCTCGAGCAGGCGGCCAGCGCGACGAGCGCTGCGACCGCGAGGGCGGGGATCTGAAGACGTCGCATGAGGAACCTCCGGAGGATGTATGGATCGCTGAGGGCAGGGCTGCAAGGGGCAAGTCCGTGAAGCGCCCGCGACCAAGGCTACGAACGGAGCACGGCCTCCGGTTTTCGGAAGAGGGAAGCACGCCAAGGAAGGCTATCGTTCGGTCATGGTCGTCCCTGCCGGCGTCGACGCCGACGTCCTTCGATTCCTCGAGCGGCACGAGGCACGCGTCCACGCGCTGCCCGGCCGGCAGGTCCGCGACCTTGGCGACGCGATCCTGCTTCACGATCCGCTCGACCACGAGCCGTTCTGGAATCGTGTCAACGCCATCCAGTGGCCGGACGACGGGCGGGCCTTCGACCGGCGGCTGGGGGAGACCATCGCGCTCTTTGCGACGCTCGATCGCATTCCGCACGTGTGGCCGCGCCCGGTGTTCAACGAGCCGGCCGATCTCGTCGAGCGGTTGATCGGGCAGGGCTTCGTCGACGTGGGTGGCAGCCACCTGATGCTGCTCGCCGACCCGGAGCCGTCGGCCTATGTTGCACGGCGCCGGTTGCCGCTTGGCGTGACGCTCGAGCGGCTCCACGCCGTGACCGGGGATGCGCGAATCCACGCCGCGGCCGGGATTGCCCGTGTCCTCGTCGAGGCGTTCGACGTCGAGCCGGATCGGTGCGCGGCCATCGAGCTCGAGACCGAGGCGATGTTCGATCTGCCCGACCTGCACGCCTGCCTCATCCGGGTCGACGGCGAGCCGGCGGCGGCCGCCAAGCGAGCCACGTTCGACGGCGCGACGTACCTGTCATCGATCGGCACACGCGTGCCGTTTCGCGGCCGGGGGCTCGGCGAGCTGGCGACGGCGGCGGTGACCGCGGACTCGGTGGCCGAAGGGTGCCGCTGGACGTACCTCGGCGTGTTCGCCGGCAACGACGTCGCGATCCGTCTCTACGAGCGGCTGGGATTCGTCCGGCTGGGGCTGCCGGCCCCGGACCTGCTGTTGCGCGAGTGAGCGAAACCGAGGCCATCTCGCGACTGGCGAACGCCGAGCGTCGGCTGCGAGCGCTGGGCGTCCCGCTACGGGTGATCGGCACCGGTGTCGCCACCGTGGACCTCGACCAGGCAGAGGAACGGGCGCGAGCGACGATCGCCCAGCGCGCCATTGCCCACGCCCCCGACGACGTGCTCCTGGGCGCGCGTTGTCGAGTCGTGATCGCGGAGGAGGGGCCCTCAATCGTCCTGCTCGAGCCGACCACCGAGGGCCGGCTGGCGGCTTCGCTGGCACGTTTCGGCCAGGAAACGGTCGTCAGCTACATGAGCCCGGTGGTGCCCGGCGAGGACGTCGTGGGACCTGCGGCGATCGCGGGCGTCAGGCTGTCCTCCGTGGCGCCCGGTCCGCTGGGCCGGTCGCGGCTCGTCCTGGGAGGACCGGCCTGGGGACCCCACGTGATCCTGGTCGAACGAGCTCCCGGCGACGTCGAGCCGCCACCGGCTACCATCGAGCCGTGATCGACCAGACGAGCGTCGTCCTCCGACCCGCCGCGCCGTCCGACGCCGAGCGCATCGCGAGCCTCTTCACCGACGAGGGCTATCCGGCCGGCCCCAGCGCGATCGTGGACCGGCTCGAGCGCTTCGCCTCGGCCTACTCGCAGGTCGTCGTCGCCGACCACGAGGGCGAGCTGCTGGGCTTCATTGCATTCCACGCCATGCCGCGGTTCGAGCACGACGATCGGATCGTCCGGGTCCTGGCCCTCGTCGTCGATCCGGGTGCGCGCGAGCGCGGTGTCGGCCATCTGCTGATGGCCGAGGCGGAGCGGGCCGGGCGTGAGCTCGGCGCGGCCTTCATCGAGGTGACGGCCGGTCACCACCGGCCCGAGGCGCAGCGGTTGTACGAGACGCTGGGGTACGAGGGCAACGTCACGGCTTACCTACGGAAGCGGCTCTGACCGATCCTTCGGGCAACGCGGCCTTCCTGGCCGCGTTTCCGCGCCTTCGCCTTCGCGAGCCCGGCAACCGCCTGCTCGACCTGCCGTGGGAGCTGCCGCTCGCTGACTGGCCGGCGGACCAGCTCCACTTCAAGGAGCTGCCCATCGGGCCGTCGCGCCACCTCGTCCGCTTCCTCGTCGTCGACGACCGGAAGTACGCCCTCAAGGAGCTTCCGCGAGACGTGGGAGTGCGGGAATTCGCGGTCCTGCGCCATCTCGAGTCGGTGGGCCTGCCGGCGGTCAAAGCCGTGGGCATCGCCGAAGCGCCCGAGCGCGACACCGCCATCCTCATCACCGAGTACCTCGCCCACTCGCTGCAGTACCGGCGCCTGCTGATGCGCCTGCCGCTGGGCCCGGGTGCCTACCGCGGACGGCTTCTTGACGCCATGGCCTGGCTGCTCGTCGACCTCCATCGGGCCGGTGTCTTCTGGGGCGACTGTTCGCTGGCGAACACGCTGTTCCGTCGCGACGGCGACAAGATCCAGGCGTTCCTCGTCGACGCCGAGACGAGCGAGGTGCACCCCGGCCTGTCAGACGGCCAGCGCGCCTACGACCTGGAGATCCTCGTCGAGAACGTCGCCTTCGGACTCGCCGACCTCGCCGCATTCCAGGACCGCGCCGATGACCTCGATTCGGCCATCCCGGAGGCCGAGACCGTTCGAACGCGCTACACCGCCGTCTGGGAGGAGCTCCATCACGAGCCGGCGCTGCGGCCCGGCGACCGGCAGGCTGTTCGGGCCCGGGTCCGGAAGCTGAACGAGCTGGGGTTCGCCGTCGACGAGATCTCCCTGGAGCCGACCGCCGATGGCGGCGAGATGCGGTTGCGGATGGCGGTCTCGAACCGACGCTTCCACGCCCGCGAGCTGGAGCGCCTCACGGGGCTGCGAGCGCTCGAGGGCCAGGCGACGCTGATGCTCAACGACCTTCGCGAGTATCAAGCCTGGCTCGAGTACTACCACCGGCGGGTCGTCGGCGAGCGCGAGGCAGCCGATCGCTGGTTGACGGAAGTGCTGCAGCCGAGCCTCGATCGACTGAAGCCCGTCATCGGGCCGGGGCGCGATGCGCTCCAGGCGTACTGCGACGTGCTCGAGGAGAAGTGGATCAAATCGGAACGCGCGGGACGCGACGTGGGTCTCGCCGCGGCAATCGCCTCGTACATCGCCGGCGGGGCCCAGGCGCCAGAGGATGGCACCCCGCTGCCCGTCATCGACGAGGCCGCCAGCTGACGATTCGTCGCCGGCATGACACCATCGCGCCATGACCACGAGAGGGAGCGGCGAGGCGGTCATCCGCGTCGACGAGCTGCGCAAGACGTACGGCCAGACGCACGCGGTCGATGGCGTCAGCTTCGACGTCCAACCCGGCGAAGTCTTCGGATTGCTCGGTCCAAACGGCGCCGGCAAGACGACGACGGTCGAGATCCTCGAGGGCCTGCGCAAGCCCGACGCCGGCAGCGTCCGCGTCCTCGGCATCGATGTCGCCCGCGACGCCGACGCGCTGAAGGAACGCATCGGCGTTTCGCTGCAGACGGCCGCCGTCTACCCGAAGCTCACCGTCGTCGAGCTGCTCGACCTCTTTCGCGGCTTTTATCGTCGCGGCCGTCCAACGGCGGAGCTCGTTACGCTGCTCGGCCTCGACGAGAAGCGGAACACGCGCACGAGCGACCTGTCCGGTGGCCAGCGCCAGCGACTCGCCGTGGCCCTTGCCCTGGTCAACGAGCCTGAAGTCGTCTTTCTCGACGAGCCGACGACGGGGCTGGATCCGGCGGCCCGTCGCTCGCTGTGGGACATCGTCCGCGCGCTCCAGTCGGAGGGCAAGACGATCCTCCTCACGACGCACTACATGGAAGAGGCGGAGGTGCTGTGCGACCGCCTCGCGATCATGGACCACGGCCGCATCCTCGCATCGGGAACCGTCTCGGAGCTCGTCGAGAACCGGTTTCGCGAGCGGTCCGTCCGGTTCGAGGGGATTGCCGGCCTCGACGATGCGCGACTCGCGGCGCTGCCCGGCGTCTCGCAGGTCAAGCACGAGAACGGCGAGGTCGTGCTGTTCACGAGCGACGTGCCGGCGACGATCGGCGCGGTGCTCGCGACGACGGAGCGCCTCGGGCAGGAGCCGCGCAACCTGGCCGTTCGCCGAGCCACGCTCGAGGACTTATTCCTCGACCTGACCGGTCGCGCGTTGCGGGACTGAGCGACACCCCGATGCGAGCCCTGCTGCTGCTGACCGCCGCGAACATGAAGTCCTTCCTGCGTGACCGTGCCGCGTTGTTCTGGACGTTGGCGTTCCCGCTCATCTTCGTCGTGCTGTTCGGCTCCATCTTCTCCGGCGGTCAGGGCCAGCGCGACGTCGGCTGGGCGGACCTTGACGGGTCAGCTGCGTCCGCGCAGCTGCGCGCGATCTTCGCGGCTGCCCCAAACGTGACACTCACGGACGGGTCCGAAACGGATCTCCGGGCGAAGATGAAGAGCGGCGGACTGGCCGCGATCGTCGTTGTGCCGAAGGGCTACGCGGACGCCGTAGCCGGTGGTCGCGGTGGTGGCGCCGCTACGCTCGTCGTCTACACCGATCCCACCCAGCAATCCCAGACTGCCGGCGCGCTGCAGCTCGTCCAGGGCGTGCTCGCCGGAGTGAACCAGCGCATCTCCGGTCAGCCGCCGGTGGTGTCGTTCGAGGCGCGGACGATCCAGACCCAGAACCTGACATTCATCAGCTATCTCGTACCGAGCATCCTTGGCATGGCCCTCATGCAACTCGGCGTCTTCAGCGCAATCCGGCTCGTCGGCGATCGCGAGAAGCTCATCCTCAAGCGGCTCAACGCGACGCCGCTGAAGCGCTGGCAGCTCGTCGGCAGCAACGTCCTGATGCGTCTCGTGGTCGCGATCGCGCAGACGGTCATCATCATCACCGTCGGCGTGCGGTTGTACGGCGTGCAGCTGTCGGGAAATCTCGTGTTGCTCGGCGCGCTCGTCGTCCTCGGCTCGCTCGCGTTCATCGCCCTCGGCTACGTCATCGCGTCGTTCGCCCCGACGGAAGACGCGGCGAACGGCATGACCAGCGTCGTCCAGTTCCCCCTGATGTTCCTGTCGGGAACCTTCTTTCCGATCGACGCGATGCCGGACTACCTCAAGACGGTCGCGCGCGTGATGCCGCTGACGTACCTGTCCGACGCGCTCCGCCAGGTCATGGTCGACGGCACGCCGTTCTCGCCGCTGTGGGTCTGCTTTGCCGCCCTCGCCGGATTCCTCGTTGTGTGTCTCGCGATCTCCGCCCGCTTCTTCCGCTGGCAATAGCCATCGCCGTCCGGACGGTCCATGCCGGCGTTGGCCGCTCCGCGCCCTCGCTCACGCATCTGCGGATGCGCTCGCTCCCGTGCTCGCTGCCGCCTTGGCCTGAACCGCCCAACCCGGCGATGAGGCGAGATTTCACTACCAGCGCTCGTCGTGGACGGTATCGGCGAGCGCCCGGCGCCCGCCGCGCTTCGGCGGCGCGCTGAGGACCGAGGGGTCCTCCGGATAGCCGAACGACAGCAGGTACTCGCAGTGGCGGTCGGCGGGATAGCCCAGCAGGCGACGGGCCAGGTCGTGGTCGTAGACGGTGGCGGGTACGCTGCCGATGCCCAACTCCCAGGCCGCCAGCATCATGTTGTCGGCCGCCTGGCCCAGGTCGAACATCACCGACAGCGGCGAGTCGGCTTCCCGCGGGTTCGGAGTCACGAGGGCGATGCCGACAGCAGCCCCCGCGAGGTGGCCGGCATACGGGCCGACGGCCGCCAGCTCGCGCAGGTGGGCGCGTTCGCGACAGACGACGAAATCCCAGCGCTGGAGGTTCTTGGAGCTGCCGGCACGGCGCCCGGCGTTGAGGATCCGCTCGAGGTGAGCGGCGTCGAGCGGGCGGTCGGCGAACTCGCGGACCGAGCGGCGGGTTGAGATCGCGGTCCAGACGTCCATGACGACATTCTGCGGCCCGCCGTGTCGGTGGGAGCGGGCGATGCGGCGGCTACACTGTCCGGATGCCGAAGCGCGACCCCCATGACGTCCTCGGCGTCGCCCGCGGGGCGGACCCGAAGAGCGTCAAGGCCGCCTGGCGGCGGCTCGCGCGCGAGCACCATCCCGACCTGACCGGCGACGATCCGGGCGCGTCGCGGGTCGCCACCCGGCGGATGGCCGAGATCAACGACGCCTACGAGGCGCTCCGGCGCGCCGACGGCGAACGCCGGGCGGGCATCCGGGCTGCCGGCGGGACACCCAGCGGGGTTGGCTACGAACCCGACGTCCCGCTCCGGACCGGCGGGCCGCCCAGGCCCAGGCCCACCCGGCCGGTGACGGGCCGCGTCGACATGAGCGACACGTTTCGTCCGCGCAACGCCACGACGGGCGGCGCGTCGCGCCTGGCCGGCCATCCGCCGCGCCGCAACCCTCGCTCGCCGACCGAGGCGCCCCGGGCCTCGGACCCGACGGGTCCCCTCCGGCGGGGCCGGATCCACCGCTTCCGCCCACCGGCCCGGCCGCCCGTTGACCAGGCCCTTGGCCACGAGATGGCGTTCGGCAAGTTCCGTGGCCACACGCTGGGCGAGATCGCGGCGTTCGAGCCGTCCTATATCGACTGGCTGGCGAGCACGATCACCCGCGACCGGGAGCTCGTCGCGTCCGCCCGGGTCATCCGCGACGAGCTGGACCGCCAGGGGATCGTGCGGCGGAGCCGGGTCGAGCGGTCCCAGCCAGAGCGGTCCGCCTGATCGCCTCGGCCTGACCGCGGTGGCAGGCGGGCGGGGGCAGGCGGCCCGGGTTTCGTGCCGGACGTGCAATCGCCCCCCGACCGACCTGTCGAGGGGCGAGTGCGGTGCGTTCGATGAGCCCCGCCGTTACGCGATAACCGGGCCTGCTGGCCGATGATCCGTGGTTACTCGGTTCGTGACCGGGGCCCGGGATCCCCGGCCTCCGACCGTCCTCGGAGTCCGGCGTCCGTTCCCTGATCCGTGACCGACGCCCCAGGTAGTTCCCGGGTTGTCGCGTTCCGGCGTGCGAGTACCGTACGACTGCGCCCGCCGGGCCCACCATCGAACGCTCGTCCCAAACGTGCCGCCGCGAAGGTCGGGCGCGTCCGAGCACCAGCCCGGGACCGCCGTACCAGGTGCGCGGCCACACCGCCACGCGCCTGAATCACCCCGCGGCACGAACGCAAGGCCGCCGCTAGGCTTCCGCGGTGCCGCGCCCAGCGTTCCCCCTGCGATCCCGCCTCGCGGTCGCTCTTGTCATCCTCGTCGCCGCCTGCTCGAGCGCCCCGGCCTCGTTCGACCCGTCGTCGGCGTGCACCGCCGATGGCCGCTTCCCCGGCGCCTACCCGCTGCTCGAGGCGCTCGTCCCGCACTCGCTGGGCGGTCGGGCGCCAGATCGCCTCGACTCCGGGCGGAGCTGCACGGACGCCGGCCTGGCCACCCTGAAGCTGCGGGGCGTGCGCGAGCTGCGCTTCGCCGGCGGGCTGTGGGAGCAGGGCAAGAACAGTGGGACCACGCTCGTCGCCTTCGACTCGTCGACGCCCCTCGATGCCGCCTGGGTCGCCGAGTTCTACGAGGCAGGTGCGCGGGCGGGCAAGAAGACGGACGCGATCCAGACGCGGCCGCTGACGGTGGCGGGCAGCGGCGGCTACCGCCTCGACACCCTGAACGACGACTCGTTCCAGACGGTCGTCGTCTGGGCCCGGGGCGAGCATGTCGTGGCCGCGCTCGTGGCGAGCGGCCTCCGCGAGGTCGGGACCCGGGCGGCGCACGAGGCCCGGGTGACGGACGCCCTCGGCGCCTTCGGCGGTTGACCGTGAGCGCCATCGCAACGCGCCCGACACCCGCCTCCGCCGGTTGCACTGGCGCACCACCGCCGCGCGAGCGACACTCACGCCATGATCCGCGGCCTGGCCCGACTCGTTCTTCTCCGCTACCTGCCGCGCCGGCTGCTGCCGGTGCTCACGGTGTGGGAGATCCTCCAGCTCGTCCGAAACCGGCGTCGGGCGCAGGCGACCCGGCAGGCCCAGGCGGACGCCGCGGCAGCCACGCCCGGTCCCCAACCTGCGTCCCGCCGGCCGCGCCGGAGCTGACACCAATCGCCCGGTCGAGGCCAGGGGGCTTCCGCGACCCGGTGCTAGAGTCCCGGCCGTGAGCGACCAGCGCCGGACCCGCTTCTCGACGATCAGCGATGTCGAGGTCGAGCGGCTTTACGGTCCCGGCTCGTGGTCAGCGGGCGGCCCCGGGGAGCCGGCGGGGGCCGGCGGCCCAACCGCCGTCGACCACCTGGGCGAGCCGCTCGTCGCCGGGCGCTGGGACGCCTTCGACCCCGACCGCGACATCGGGCTGCCGGGCAAGCCGCCGTTCCTTCGCGGCATCCATCCCAACGGCTACCGGACGCGGCTGTGGACGATGCGAATGTTCGCCGGGTTCGGCGCCGCGGAGGACACGAACGCCCGCTTCAAGCAGCTGCTCGCCGCCGGCCAGACCGGCCTGTCGATCGCCTACGACATGCCGACCCTGTACGGCTACGACACCGACGACCCGGAGGCCGACGGTGAGTTCGGGACGTGCGGCGTGGCGGTTTCCAGCCTCGCCGACATGGAGGTCCTCCTCGCAGGGCTGCCGCTCGACCGGATCTCGACATCGATGACGATCAACTCGCCGGCCGCGCCGATCTGGGCGATGTACATCGTCGCGGCAGAGAAAGCCGGTGTTCCGCGCGCGTCGCTCGAGGGGACGCTCCAGAACGACATCCTCAAGGAATTCGTGGCGCAGAAGGAATACCTGTTCCCGCCCGAGCCCTCGATGCGCCTCGTCACCGACACGATCGAGTTCGGCACCCACGAGCTGCCGAAGTGGAACACGATCTCGATCAGCGGCTACCACATCCGCGAGGCCGGCTCGACCGCGGTCCAGGAGCTGGCGTTCACGATCGCCGACGGCATGGCGTACGTGGAGGCGGCGCTCGCGCGCGGCATGCGCGTCGACGACTTCGCACCGCGCCTGAGCTTCTTCTTCAACAGCCACAACGACTTCTTCGAGGAGATCGCCAAGTTCCGCGCCTCGCGCCGGATCTGGTGGAAGCTCATGACCGAACGCTACCGGGCCGAGAACGAGCGCTCGACGTGGATGCGATTCCACACCCAGACGGCGGGCGTCTCGCTGACGCCGCAGCAGCCGCTCAACAACCT
>Ga0070697_100004901_pt1 | contig 10275 bp, 6 predicted proteins | sample KBSK1501metaG_FD_65475 | JGI IMG/M metagenome (GOLD analysis project Ga0070697, IMG submission 65475) | Corn, switchgrass and miscanthus rhizosphere microbial communities from Kellogg Biological Station, Michigan, USA - KBS K1-50-1 metaG | ecosystem: Host-associated > Plants > Roots >... | reverse complement strand
CGAGAGGCACACCTGCAGGCATCACGCGCTGCCCGTTAAGTCCCCGTTAAGTGCCCGGAAAGTGCAGCGGATCAGACTAACCGGCGGCGCAGTTAGAAGCAGGCAGGGGCGCCGTCATCGAGGAGGGAGAGACCGTGATCGCAACTCGTCCGAGTGTTCTAACCGACCGTACGCGCGTCTTCGTCGCCGCATCCGATCCCGTCTCGCGGGCCGGAATCGCCAGCCAGCTTCGTTCGAATCACGGCCTGGAAACCGTCGAGGAGCGCCAGGTCGACGCGGACGTGGTGGCACTCGTCGTCGCCGACCAGATGGACGAGGAAACGGCACAAACGATCCGGGCCCTGAAGCGTCGGGGCGTCGAGCGCGTGGTGCTCATCGTCACCCGTGTCGACGACACCGGCTTGCTCAGTGCGCTCGAGGCCGGAGCCCGCGGCGTGCTGCGACGCAACCAGGCCACGCCCGAAAATCTCTTCGAAGCCATCCGTGCCGCGGCCGGAGGCGAGGGCGCACTGTCGCCGGATTTGCTGGGGCGGCTGCTCGACCAGGTCGGCCGCTTGCAGCGCCAGGTCTTGAACCCCCGCGGCCTGAGCTTCGCCGTGCTCACCGATCGCGAGATCAAAGTCCTGAAACTGCTCGCTGATGGCCTCGATACGGCCGAGGTTGGACGTCGCCTGTTCTATTCGGAGCGCACCGTCAAGAACATCGTCCATGACGTGACCAGCCGGCTGAACCTGCGAAACCGGACGCAGGCGGTCGCTTACGCGCTGAGACAGGGCTTGATCTAGGACCCGTCGGGGTCCCGGGCGCATCGTGCCAACGACAGCCGTCGAGCACGAGGCGGCGGATAAAACCCAGGCGCATGCGGCCGAACCCCGCCAGGACGGCACACTGTCGGATGCCGATCGGGCGGGTTCGATGGCTGTTGCCGATGTAGCAACCGCGCGTCCGGCCCTACTCCATCCCCGACTGCTGCTCGGCCTGCAGGCACGCGCCGGCAACGCGGCCGTCGCCGACCTGATCGCCCGCTCGCACCAGCCAGAACCGGTCCAAGCGGCGGAGCGCCCGACGCCTGAGGTGGTTGCCGTCGAAGCGCAGACAAGCGAGGCCGAGCCGCCTGAAGGACCGACGGCCGCACCTCGCGCCGGCGAAAGCGACGACGAGCTGGCCCAGCTCGATGCGGCCGCCGATGCCCCGCCCGAAGCGGCGCAGGCGGAGCCCACGGATGAACGCGAACTTGTCGCGCAGGATGCGCAGGCCGAGCTCGCCGAACAGGGAAGCCAGTCTGAGGATCAGCCCGAGATCGCCGGCGCCCCGGCCGAGCCAGGCGCGCCGATGGAGGTCCGACCGCCACCGACCATCCCGGATGTCAGCGGCGCTGAGCCCGCTGCCGGACTGGCCCGGGTTGGCGGCCTTCCACCCGCGCAACTGCTGAGCTCGCTGACATCGGTCTCGGGCGCCGCCGACCGCCAGGCGACCCGTGAGCATGAGCGGCTCGGCGCCAGCCCACCGCAGCGACCGCGCCACCCCGGCGCGCCGTCGACGGTCGAGTCACCGGCATCAACACGCATCGTGCCCACAGAGCGGACGCCCGCCGGCATTCCGGTCCCACCCCAAGGGCGTGATGTAGAGGTCCGCCGACCCGCGGCTCCGCCGACCATTCCCGAGGTGCCTATTCAAAATGGCCAGCTACCCGTGCGGGACCCTGGCCTGGAGCTCAGGCCGGGGCCTCTTCCCCGTCTACCGCTCGAGGGTTCTGCCGACCCCGCAGCCGTCCAACAACACCACAGCCAGCTTCGGACCGGACTCGAGCGAGAGCACACGAGCGGTCAACGGGAAGTGGCGCAACCACTCGGGGAAGACGAGGTCTTCCCAACTGTTCCAGCGGAAACCCTACGAGCGGCCGTCGCCCAGTCACCGGGCGCAAATGGTCATGCAGCGAGCGCACCGGGCGCTGCTGAGGACGATCAAGCGGCGTCGATCATCGCCGAGCAGGAAAAGGGCGGCGAAATTCAGAGTGCTGTCAGCGCCGGCCTGTCGTCACTTGCGAGCCAGCGGCAGGACTACGCGCAACGGACCGCCGGTGAGCGCGCCAAAGCCGACACCGACATGACGCAACTCGAACAGGCGAATAGCCAGGAACAGACCGCGGAACGCGCCGCGGCCAGGCGCGAGGTGTTTGGGATGCGTCGCCAGTGGAGCCAGGCTCAGCAAGAGCTCGTGGCGGGGGCGCAGAGCGAGGCCGACGCGAAAACCAGCGAGGTGGTCTCGACGGTTGCTCAGGAGCGTGCCGCAGCCGAGCAACAAGCCGCGACCCACTACCAGGAGGGACAGGAAGCCGCTGAACGGGCGCGGCATGAAGGCGAGCAGCAAGCCGCCGCCGAGCGCCAGAAAGCGCACAGCCAGAGCCCCGGCGGGCTGCTGGGCGCCATCGGATCAGCGGCTCAATCCTTGTTTGACAAGGCCAAGCAGGCCGTCCAGTCGGTCTTCGACCACGCGAGACAACTAGTCCGCAGCGCGATCGAGAGGGCCCAGCAGCTGGCGACCGCCGTCATGGAACGCGCACGACAGACGATCGTAAGCGCGATCCGCGCCGCCGGCAGCGTTCTCGTTGCGATCGGCGACCGCGTTCTGGTCGCCTTCCCGGCCCTACGGACTCGATTCCGAAAGGCAATCCAGGACCGAATTGCCGCGGCCGAGGCCGTCGTCAACAAGCTGGCCAATGTGCTGAAGCAGGCGGTCCAGACCGCCCTCAATCTCCTGGGCACTGCCCTGTCCGCCGCGATCGGACTCCTTCAAAGAGGAATGCAGGCCGCGATCGACGGTGTTCGCGGAGTGGTGCAGGGTGCACTCGCCTTCGCAAAGGGCGCTCTGGCCGCCTTCGGAACCTTCGCGGTCCTCGTAAAGGACATCGCAGCCAACCCTGGCCAATGGATATCGAACCTCGCTTCGGGAGTGCGAGATGGGATTCGCAACTACCTCTGGGTCGAAATCAAGACAGCCGTGCAGGGCTGGTTCAACGACAAGGTCCAAGAAGTAGTGGGCGTCGGCCAGGCGATTTGGCATCTCCTCCAGCGTGGCGGGATTTCTTTCGTCGAAATCGCCCGTATGGCGTGGGAGGGACTCAAGGCCGCTATTCCCGGGATTCTGATCGCCCTCCTGATCGAAAAACTGATGTCTCTGATCGTTCCAGCCGTATGGGCGATCATCACAATCATCCAGTCGATCCAAGCAGCCTGGAGCTCATTTGGTCGCATTCTGCAGGCCTTCGAGGCGTTCTTCGCCTTCTTGAAGCAGGTCAAGCTCGGTACCGCGGGTCCGCAATTCGCCAAGGCGGTCGGGGCGGGTGCGATCGCTGCAGTCGAGTTCGTCTCGAACTTTCTGATGAGTCGACTAAAGGGCGCCGCGAGCTCTGTCAACAATCGCCTTCGTGCGATTGCAAAACGCATCGGCGACAGGCTGGCCGCAGTGGGTCGTGGCCTCGCCAAGGGCGCCCGAGCAATCGGCTCGAGTATTCGCCAAGTGGGTCAGAAGCTGCGTTCAGGCTTCGATCGGCTTCGCGGAAAGCGACCGAAATCTCGCGCTGATCAAGAGCGCCAGAAACGCGAGCGCCAAGAGGCAGCCTTTGTAGCCACAAAGACGAAGCTAGACGCCCTACTTGCCAAAGGGGTCTCGCGAGCCCGTTTAGTGGCCGAGGTCAGCTTCCTGAAATTGCGCTTCCGATGGGGCACGCTGAAGGTCCAAGGGGCCTCAGAAAAGCAGCAGGTGTCGGTCCTCGGCGGCTTCAGTCCAGTGCGTACGGTAACTGTCGGGAAAGTCGCCCAAGAGGCCGAAACCCTTGAGCAAATGATCTCTCGTTTCCCAGTTGCGAAGAGGAAGCTGCATCAAGTCCAAGAAGATCCATTCATCCCGGCCGCTATGAAGCTCTCGTGGATTCGAGCTGTCGAAACCGGGCTCAGGAAAGCACATCGGCGGGAGGAGCATCCAAATCCTTATGAATTGATGATTGAAGCCGCTAAAGGCAATCCGAGGCACTTCTTTGTCGGGCCCCTTGTTCCTGTGAAGGAAATCGAAGCCGTAGGGGGCCTGGTCCGACACGTCCGAATCAGGAGACTCTGGGACGCTTTGAAGCCAGAGATCCAGGCAGATTACATCACGCCAAACCGATGGATCCATGCCCTGAAGCAGAATCCAAGCTTGTTAGACATTGATGACTTGGTTCCCGGGACTACTGTTCCTGGAGTCTGGTGGTCCGCACATAGAGATTCGGGTGGAATAGGAGAGATGGCTGTTAAGCAACTCCGGCTGCGGCGTGAGGATTATCCGAGCGGCGCGGCCCGCTTCTTCCTGCCGAAGTCCGAGGCAACTTTACCGAATTTGCGAAAACCAACTGCTTTCGATGGCATGTTCTTCCGGAAATATATTGCAAGCCCGGCAAGCGCGTGGGGAATCATCCCAGATCCAGACGCAGCGAAGGCGGGGATTCGCGAGGGTGTATCCAAGAAAGATGTCGATGTACATAGGACTGTTGTTACGTTTGTGCTGACAAAATGATCCCTGGCGATGCCGACCAGAGCCGTGGTGGAGCAAGATGGACAAACTAGTAGTTGACGGAGTCGAGTTAGGGCCGTCCACAGACTACGTCTCGCTCCTTCGGCGCCAGTTGAAGCATGGTTCGATCTGGAACGAAGTTGGTGACTCAGGTCCCGAGGAAGGCCTTTGGCGCGTCTTCGACCGGGCAGCAGGCACTGAGGTAGCAGGCCAATTGTTTGCTGCGCTACTTGAACTAATGACCGACAGTGATGTCGAAGTCAGAAGCGGCGCGGTTGGCCTTGCGCTCGACTACGCGGAAAGCCTCGACCCGGCTGACTTACTCGCCCTCTTGAAGAAGCACCCTTCAATGTACGTGGGAGTCAAACCCTCGGGAACACGCAAAAGTTCGCCCGACCTGGCTTGGACGCTGCGGCAGGCAATCGCGGGGCATACTGCACACAAGCCCGAGGTCATACAGTACCTGCGCGATGCCTCCCGAGACCCGGAAAACGGCTTTCGCCTCCTCGGCGGCTTGGCGCTCGATGATTCCGATTGGGTCATTCGGAATGCGCCGGAGGTCGTCGCGCGACAAAATCAGCGGAGCCGCCCAATCTTGACGAACCTCGGATCTGCCTCGAAACGTGAGCGCTTCATCCGAGCTTTGGCGAATGAGCCAGAGACCTTTCGCCATGAACTTGCTGGCTTAATCGACTCTAAGGTCAAAGATTCAGCCGAAAAGGAAAAGCTCAGGGCAATCTTGCGATAGTCCGACGCTGAGCAGAGTTCAGGCGTAGATCGGGGTAGGTGCCCGTTCGGGCAACTTGACCTGCCCAGAGACCTGCGCCGTTGAACGTTGACCGTCGCTATCGTTTGGAGTCTGATCAGGAAAAGGACCTTTCGCGCCTTTCGGTAGCCTCGTGAGCTCGACGGAGGCAGGAATATGCAATCGCACGAAAACGACCTTCTGATCAATCCCGAAGGCCGCCAGACACCGGCTCTACGCAAGGACGAGGCGGACTCTTCTGGCGCCGAGGCGCTGATGCACGGGCGGACCGATGCCCTGACGCCGGCTGCGGTGATGCACCTCCAAAAGACCGCCGGTAATGCGACCGTGAGCGCAGCGCTCGAGGAGCAGGAGCCATCGCTCGTCAAGGAGGTTGTCGGCTCGGGCGGTGGCACGCCGCTCGACAATGACACGCGTGGCTTCATGGAGTCGCGTCTGGGCGCCGACTTCGGCGATGTCCGTGTCCATACGGATGCGACGGCCAGCGAGTCGGCACGATCGGTCCAAGCTCATGCCTACACCGTCGGTAATGATGTGGTCTTCCAATCAGGAAAGTACGCGCCCGAGAATGACTCGGGCAAGCGCATGCTCGCCCATGAGCTCACGCATGTGGTTCAGCAGCGGTCTGGCCCGGTTGCCGGCACGCCCGCACCAGGCGGCATCCAGATCAGCCATCCGTCGGATCGCTTCGAGCAAGCTGCCGAGAGCAGCGCGGACCGGGTTATGTCGTCGGCGTCCGCTGCTGCACCGACATCTGTAGGGCCGGCACCAGCTTCGGTCCAGCGCGAGGGTGAGGAAGACGAGGAGCTTCAAGGCTCGTTCGTCCAGCGCGAGGCGGAAGAAGACGAGGAGCTCCAGGGCTCCTTTGTTCAGCGCGAGGCCGAAGATGAGGAGGAACTCCAGGGTTCGTTTGTCCAGCGGGAGGCTGAAGATGAGGAGGAACTCCAGGGCGCCTTCGTTTCAGCGTGAGGCCGCGGGCCAAGAAGAGCAGGCCGAGGCCTAGCCGCTCGGCTCGGTACAGCCGCTAAACAAAAATGAAGGCGCGCCACGCCGAGTTGGTGAACGAGCTGGCCCGCTCCGGCCTGACGACCAGATCACGCGTTGCATCCGCCCCAAGCGATTGGCGATCGCGGGTCCTTCAGCTCCAGAGCAGCATCGGTAACGCAGCCGTTAGCGAATTCTTGACGCGTCCGATGGTTGTAGCGACGGATGCCCCGACGCGCGGCGGTCTGCAGCGACAGGTCGCTGCGCCCCCTTCCATGGACCCCAAGAGTTACGGCTCGTATGGTGCTTGGCTTCAGGCCCTCCCCGCTGACGCTATAGACTCGACGGCCGTTGATGTGACGGACGAAGTGAAAGCACAGTTGCCCGACCTGGCGTCGCTGGTCACCGATTTGAAGGCCGACTGCGCGGATGTGTCCATTCTGCTGCGGCACTACTATCTCCAGGCGCACAACGAAACGGGAACACTCAAGTCGATCAACACGAAGGACATCAAGAATCCGATCAAGTACACCATCGGCGCCGGCGTGACCAAGCCGGCCCTCAAGAACATCCTCACCAGCATTGGGACCACCAATTTCCAGGACAACAAGAACCGTTTCGCGTTTATCAATTACTACGGAGGGGCGACGCCCACCAAGAACCTCAAGAGACTTATCGCTGCGGGTCTTGGTCCTGGCGATCTGCTCATCTGGAAGCGCCTACCCGGGATCTCCGGGAATTTCCAAGGTCACGTCCAGACGATCCAGAGTATTAAGCCGGCCTACCTGGTTGGCCCGGGCCAGGAAGGGCCAGAACAGGAAGGAAGTATTGAGGTGCTGCAAGGGACAATGGAGGCTGGTATTGCCAAGGGCGAAGTCCAATCAAAAGTCCTCACGTTCTCGATGCTGACGGGGACTCGCGACGGCAACGCCGAGATTACCGTCCAGCCCAGTGGAGAAGAAGAGTTCTACGGCGCCGGCAAGTGGTGAGCGATAGGCTCAGCCCGATTGAGTCGGGCGTCCAGTCACCCCTTACCTGTTAGTCATCGCCCTCGCGACTGAGAAGGCCGTAGTACTGGCCGAATTCAGACTCGACCGTGAGCAGACCCATCTTGAGGTACTCACGCTGGGTCGCTCGAATCAGGTCGGCCATCGACATTGCCCGTTGTTCTTCCGCCGCCGCATAGGCGGCGGCGACGGCGATGTTCCGAATGGCGCCGCCCGAAAGTTTGAAGGCCCGGGCGAGGAAGTCCAGGTCGAGGTTGGGGTCTCGCGGCATCGTCGTCCCCAGGCTTCGCTCCCAGAGGCGGCGACGGTATTCCTCCTCCGGCTCGGGAAAATCGACCAGCGCATCGAGCCGCCGGGTAAAAGCCTCGTCCAGGTTGGCCCGCAAGTTGGTCGCCAGGATGGCGATGCCCTCAAAGAGCTCCATCCGCTGCAAGAGATAGGCCACCTCGACGTTGGCGTAGCGATCGTGCGCATCACTAACTTCGGATCGCTTGCCAAAGAGGGCGTCCGCTTCGTCGAAGAGGATCACGCCATTGACGCGCTCGGCCTCAGCGAAGATACGATCGAGGTTCTTCTCCGTTTCGCCGACGTATTTGTCGACGACAGTCGCCAGGTCGACGGTATAGAGATCGAGGCCGAGCTCGCTGGCCAGGACTTCGGCGGCCATCGTCTTGCCGGTGCCGGACGGACCGGCGAAGAGCGCCGTGAGACCGCGGCGGCGGGCGGAGGGACCCGCCATCTTCCAAATATCCAACACCTGCTCGCGGTAGCGGGCTCGGGTAAGCAGCTCCTTGAGTTGCGCCATCGTGTCCGGTGGCAATACAAGGTCACTGAATCCGACGGCGGGCTGGATCCGACGCGCCAACCGCTCCAGGCCCGCCGCATTCTGGGCGCGCGCGCCAGCCTTGAGCTCGTCTTCATCCAGCGGAACTTCCCGAGCGTGGGCCTCCATGCGGGCGGCCCGCGCCGCGCGGTGCACCTGCTCCGCCGTCAGCCGGAACTGGGCCATGGTGCCCGCCAGGTCGAGACCTGGCGGTGTGTCGCCATTGAGATTCCGCCGCCAGAGCTCGGCCCGTTGCAGCGCATCGGGCACGGGCGCCTCGCAGATGAACGGAACGTCGCGGGCCCAGGCCGGGTCCCAACTCCGGGAACCGACCAACACAATCAACGCCGGCATCTCCGAGAAAGCACGAACCGCCGGCAGTCCTTTCGCAAAGAGCACCTCTACCGGACCGGCGACAACACCCGCGCCGGTCAGGCCTGCCTCACGCGCCGTTAGGGCCGCGACCATCGGCGGGTCATCATCCGGCCGCAGTCGCTCGAGGTCCATCGCCAGCGTTGGACGACCCATCTGCGCGAAGGCAGAGGAAGCAAGCGCCGCGCCCGATGCCCCTGGGCGCTCGCGAATGTAGGCGAGTCTCGAACCCTGCTCACGCATCCACCGCACCAGGGTCGACGCCTCCTCTGGGGTCGCCTGTTCGCCGTGGTAGGCCAGACCCGCGACAACGGCGTCGGGCATGTCGCTGCCGAGCAAGTGCGCCGTCACGCGGTCGGGCACACGCACGGACCGCGTCAACACTGGCCGCTCGCTCTCTTCGACCAGCACGAGGTACTCGTCGACGAGCGGAGCGCCTGCGGCGAGCCGGCTGCGGGCGTAGGCGCCGCTCGAGGGCAGCCCGCACAGCTCGAGCCCCAGGCCAACGCTGGCGCGCCGGCGGGAGACATCGTCTTGCAGATAGCCATAAAGCCGCTCAAAGCGGGCATCGACATCAGGCGCCATCGCAATCAGCAACAGCTCGATATCGATCTCGTCGAGACGGAAGTTACGAGCCAGGCGGCGCAACCGCAGGTCGGCTCCCTCCTTTTCGGCGGCGTCGGCAGCGCCTTCGATTTCCTCGCGGGCTTTCGCCGCCGCCGGATCGGGCGCAGCGGGTGCTGCCCGGTCAGCCAGCAAGCGATCGACGTGCGTCGGCGAGATGTAAAGACCTCGAAACCGATCGTCGGTTTCCGGGTCGGTCGTGCGGCGACGGGCAACGGCAGCCCGGACCCGTGCCTCGACCAGTTCGAGCCGCCGCAGCACGTGTTTCAGTGAAGGGTCGGCGACCGCAGTCAGCGTGGGCGCCGTCATCGACCTAGGAGCGGTTGACGCCGCGGATGCGCAGGATGCGGCCGGGCTGCTTCTCTTTCCCGGAGCGGACCAGCTCGTCCTGATCGGGCGCCACGCCCGGCTTGTTGGCCGGCTCGCCGGGCTTGAGCCGTCCCGATGCCTTCGGCCCGCCGGTTCCCGGCGCACCCACCGGCTTGGCGTCCTCGGCCGCAGCGGCACCGCGGCGGCCTCTCGCTGCGCGTGCCCCCGATCCAACAGCCGCATCGGTCTCGCCGTCTTGTCCGGCAAAACTGAACTTCGGCTCTTCCAGCACGGGTGGCCCGGCCGGGATCCCCACCTTGATTTCGAAGGGGGCATTGACGACCAGGTCGAGCGAGGGTTTGAGCTCGCCCCCGAGCGCCGACCACACGTCGGAAATCGAGCGATCCTGCGGCGGCGGCAGGGCGATGTTGAGCATGATGGGTTGTCGCGCCTGGACCAAGGCGCCGCTCAAGGCGTCCGCCGGCATCGTCGGATGGCGCAGGAAGCAGCCCAGCAATGCCGAGAGGAGCCGGTGCTCATCTTCGGGTCGCTGGGTCCAGGCGGTGACGAGATACGAGAGCTTGAAGCGGCGTGGCGGTGGGCGGCGCTCGGTGACCAGCCGCGGATCGCGGGCATCGCCACGGATGTCCTCCCACATCACCTCGCGCTGCTCGAGGTCCTCCCGGATGTCGTACAGGTAGAGGTCGACGGTCGGGGTGTTGCGGCGGGACGACCAGTCTTTGGTTGGCGCATCGAAGGCCACGTCGGCTTTTGATCCGTTCAGGGCATCCCGTTTCACGAGGGCGCGCAGGGACTCATCCACGTCCTGGATCATCGCCATC
>Ga0070697_100004900_pt1 | contig 10275 bp, 12 predicted proteins | sample KBSK1501metaG_FD_65475 | JGI IMG/M metagenome (GOLD analysis project Ga0070697, IMG submission 65475) | Corn, switchgrass and miscanthus rhizosphere microbial communities from Kellogg Biological Station, Michigan, USA - KBS K1-50-1 metaG | ecosystem: Host-associated > Plants > Roots >... | reverse complement strand
TGGTGCACGGCGGCCAGGACCGCCTGATCCCGGCGTACCACGCCGAGCGCCTGGCGCGCGAGGCCCCGGGCGCCGAGCTGATGCTGTACCCGGACGGCAGCCACGGCGTCACCAACCACGTGTTCGAGTCCCGGGCCGCGATCGCCGACTGGCTCGCCGCCCGGCTTACCTAGCGGGCAGAGCCCTGACGCGCTGCCCACTGGGCGGCCAGCAGCGGGATGGCGGCGATCTTCTCCTCGGTCAGGTCGTCCCAGCAGATCTCGGCGGCCGGGCGCGGGCCGTTCCGGCGGCAGTCGATAACGCGCTCGGGCGTGACGATGAAGTCCAGCGGAACGTCGTGGCCGGTCAGCGGGATCGTCCCGGCCGGGCAGACCTGGAGTTCGTGCACGGTGGTAACGCAGACGGTGTGCGGTCCGATCAGGCCCGCCGCCGTGGCCAGCGCGAACTCCAGGTCGGCGAACCCGCCGCCCTTGCCCAGCCGCGCGCCGTCCTCCCCGGCCGCGACGCAGCCCATCACCACCAGGTCGACCGGGGACAGTTCGGCCAGCGTGACCCGGCGGGCCGACCGCGTCGCTCCGCTGATCGAGGCCGCCTTGCGCGGCGGCTCGCTCAGTCGGTCCGGGTCGAGGGCGAAGAACGGCTCGGGTTCGGCCAGCCGGGGGACGGCCATGAACACGGTCTTGCCGTCCTCCAGCGCGCGCTGCCGCACCGGCCACTGCGCGGAGTCCGGGTTGGACTTCACGGTGGCGGCGGCCTGCCAGGCAGGCAGGCCGCGCAGGCGTTCGGCGGCGGCCTCGGCCCCGGTGAAGTTCGGGATGCGCCCGGCGGCGCCGGGGAACCGGGCCACCTTCGCCGCGCGCATCGCGCTCCACACCTCCTGCCGCAGTGCCGCCTTGGCGGCCAGCAGGTCAGCCGGGCCGCCGGCGTCGCGGTCGGGCCGGGGCGCGGAGCGGGCCATACCGCCTATCCTGCCGCACGCCCCGCCCCCAGTCAGGAGGGCACAGTCAGCCGGGCCTCAGTCAGGCGGGCACAGTCAGGCGGGCACAGTCAGGCGGGCACAGTCAGGCGGGCCGCTCGTCCAGCCGGAAGCCGACCTTCAGCGTGACCTGGAATCGGCAGCGGCCGTCCTCGATCCGGCCGCGCATGTCGGTGACCTCGAACCAGTCAAGGTTGTGCAGGGTTTTGGAGGCACGGTCGACCGCGCCCCTGATGGCGTCGTCGATGCTCTCCGTGGAGGAGCCGACGATCTCGCTGATGGAGTAGATGTTGTCTGCCATCGGTGATCCCTTCGCAAGTGGGCCTGCCCGGCTGGATACCCCGCGGCGCGGGCTCCGTCACCTGGCCCGGTGAGCTGGCCCGGTGAGCGGCACAGCCGCGAAGGGCTCAGGCGGCCCGCAGGACGCGGCCGACCAGCCGCGCGCTGGCGAAAGGCCGCGGGCGCCGCGTCCGCCGGATCTCCGCGGTGCGCTGGCGCGCGGCGGCCCGTGCGTACCGGTCCCTGGTCCGCTCCGTGGCGGCGGCCTGGATGAGTGCTGGATGCATGACGCCCTCCTCGGTCTGCGGCCTTGCTGGCCATAGTTGAGACGGCGGCTGGCGCGCCACTTCATCGGCTCGATCTTCGGAAATGTGTGCAATCGCCGGCGGAAGGGCCGACGCGGGCCTGGAGCGACTGGTTGATGCCGTCATCGGTCGCCTAGGCTCGTATTCGCGGCAATTCAGGCCTTCGAGGAGTTGAGGTGCCCGGGCAACCCCGCATGCGCTGACGCGAGGAATCCACCCGTCATCGCGTGCTGCTCTCGATTCGCGGCACGGCGATTTCCCCTTGACCAGGAAGGCCTTTACCGTGCCTGCCTTGCTCCTCGCCTGCCTGGCGTACCTGAGCGTCGCCCTGCCCGGTTCCACCCTGGGCCTGCTGTGGCCCTCGATCCGGCTCAGCCTCGGCCAGCCGGTCGGGGCGCTGGGCATCCTGCTGGTGCCCGGCATCGCCGCCGGTCTTCCCGCTGTTCACGCTGACACCGGGACCACGCCAGCCAGTCCCCGGGCCGCACCCGGCCGTGCGCGGTGACCGCGCGGAACGCGGTGGCGAACCGGCAGCCCAGGCAGGCCGCGGTGACGAAGTCCAGATCGGCGGGCAGCGCCACCAGGTTGGCGTCCGCGGGGTGGACCGCGACGAGCTCGGCGAACGAGCCGGGCCCGGTGAACCCCGGCTGGGTCTGCCGCGGGCACACCAGCACCGGGGTGGCCCCGTAGCCCGGGTAGACCACCGCCTTCACGAGGCATTCGCCCCTGACGAGGCGGAGTCGTCCCCGAGCAGGGCGAGCCCGAGCGCCGTCGTCTGGTAGAGCACGGCTCGCCCGCTGCGTCGCTTATCCACCAGGCCGCCCCGGTGCAGCACGGCCAGGTGCTGGGAGACCGCGCTCGGCGTGACGCCGAGACGGCGGGCCAGCGCCGTGGTGGTCGCCGGAGAGCGCAGCGCGGTCAGCAGCCGCACCCGCGGCACGCCGAGCAGGGCCTCGGCCGCCTCCTCGCGCCCGCCGGCCATCCCGGCCCAGGCGCCGCCCTCCCATACCGTGGCGGTCCCGCGCGCCGGGTACATCAGGATCGTCTGGGTGCTTGTCGCCAGATTCAGCGACACCTGCGGCCAGTTGAAGACGCTCGGCATGAGCACCACCCCGTCGGGACCCAGCATGATCTTGAAGGGCGACGGACCGTGGTCGGTGTCGGTGAGCGTGAGTGTGCCGCCGGACCAGCGCAGGTCGGGATGGAGGTCGCTGAACAGCGACCGGGCGCCGCCGCCGGCCAGCAGGCCGGCCCGGTACACGATGTCGGCCTCGAGCACCGGGCGGATCCGCTCCCAGTGCGGCGCGATGAGCCGGTCATGGAACTCGGCGATCTCAGCCGCGATCTCGGCCAGCGACTCCCGCGGCCGCGCGGCCAGCTCCCGGGCGCTTTCCGGCCGGGGGTGCCCCTCCCACACGCGGCGCAGGCTGGCCCGGACCGCCTTGGCGGGCGTGGCGCGTAGCCGGGCCAGCTCGGTCTCGAGGTCCGGCGTGCTCGCCTTGGGGGCCGGGGCCAGGAATTCCGGGTGGGTGGTCAGGCCGTTGACAATCAGCGGCCACAGCCGGGGAAGCCGCAGCGGCCGCCGGCTGAGCTCGCTGCGCGCCCATCGCACCCAGGGCGCGTTCACCGCGGGCGTGTCGCGGCTGCCCAGCAGCAGGACGGCGCGCACCGTCTCGCTCAGCGGCGAGATGGCGAACCTGGTCGCGGCCAGGTCGGCCACGTCCAGCTCGAGCACCAGCAGCATGCTCCTCACCCTGCCTGGCTCTGCTCACATGCGCGAGGATTTAGCACCTGGCTAAAACGTAGCCGCTCCAGGCCCGCCCTGGCCAGCCTGGCTGGCATGACGCAGACGATAAGCAGCGGGACCATGCGGCCCAGGCTGGGCCCGGACTACTGGCGGCTGTGGTGGGCCAACGCGATCAGCAGCACGGGCGACGGCGCCTTCGTGGCCGCGCTGCCGCTGCTGGCCGTGACCATCAGCCGGGACCCGCGGCTGGTCGCGGTGGTCACCGCGGCCAGCTTCCTGCCGTGGATGGTGCTCTCGCTGCCGGCCGGGGCGCTGGTCGACCGCTACGACCGGGCCACGCTCATGTGGCGCGCCCAGCTGGTCCAGGCCGCCGTGGTCGCCGGGGTGGCGGTCCTGGTCGTCTTCCGGGTCGCGAACATCGCCGTCCTCGGCGTGGCGGGCCTGCTGCTCGGCAGCGCCGAAGTCATCTTCAGCAACGCCGCCCAGGCGGTGCTCCCCGCCTTGGTGCCGCCCGAACTCCTGCCCAAGGCCAACGGCAGCCAGCAGGTCAGCCTGACCGTGGGCGAGACGTTCCTCGGCCCGCCGGCCGGCAGCCTGCTGTTCGCCGTGGCCGCCGCGCTGCCGTTCGGCCTGGACGCCCTCTCGTTCGCCGGCTCGGCGGCGCTCCTGGCCAGGCTGCCCCGGAGCCGGAAGGACGCCGGCCAGGCGAGGCAGCCGATCCGCGCACAGATTGCCGAGGGGCTGCGCTGGCTGAGCCGGCACCGGCTGCTGCGCGTGGTCGCCGTCCTCCTCGGCATCTTCAACTTCGCCAACCAGATGGGCCAGGCCGTCCTGGTGCTGCTGGCCACCGAGACGCTGCACGTCGGCACCCGCGGCTACGGGCTGCTGCTGGCCGTGACCGCCGTCGGCAGCGTGGTCGGCGGCCTGGTAAGCCCGCTGGTGACCGCCAGGCTCGGCATCCTGCCCTCGCTGATCCTCGGGGGAGCGACCGACGCGGCGGTGTTCGCCGGCCCCGGGCTCGCCCCGGACCCGGCCGTGGCCGCGCTGATGCTGGCCGGCCAGGGGTTCGCGGTGACCATGTGGAACGTCGTCACGGTCAGCCTGCGCCAGCAGATCGTGCCCGCGCACCTGCTCGGCCGGGTCAACAGCGTCTACCGCATGCTCGGCTGGGGGCTCATGCCGCTGGGCGCGCTGGCCGGCGGCTTCGTCGCGCACGCCGCGGGCCTGCGCGCCCCCTACATCGTGGGAGCCTTGCTGTGCGGCCTGTCCCTGCTCGCCGCCATCCCGCTCCTGCTCGCCGCCCGTCAGACGGCCAGCCCAGGTTAGGCGGACGGGTTGGCGAAGACGCCGGCCCGGCTGATGGCCTGCCAGCGCTGCCGGGTGCCGATCAGAGCGGTGATCACCGACTGGATGGTGACCAGGTACATCAGCTGCCGGTAGACGACCTGCTGCAGCGGCAGCATGCACAGGGGGCGCAGCCGTTCCCCGTCGAGCCGCAGCGCGTACCCCCCGGCGAGCGCCTGGAGCAGGACGAACGTGAGCCAGAACAGGGTCACCTTGACCGGGTTGAGGAACACCAGACCGTAGATCGAGAAGACGTCCACCACCGGCGCGATCAGCGGCAGCAGGACATGGAAGAGGGTCAGGTAGGTGAGGCAGTACCGGCCGAACCTGCCGGATGGCCCGCGCTCGATGACCGCGCGCCGGTTCTTCCACATGGCCTGCATGGTGCCGTAGGACCACCGGTAGCGCTGCCGCCAGAGCTGGCGCAGGCTGGACGGCGCCTCGGTCCAGGCGATGGCGTCGGGCGCGTAGACGACGCGCCAGGGCGACCGGCACAGGGCCATGGTCAGGTCGGTGTCCTCGGCGAGCGTGTCGGTGCTGACGCCGCCCACCGCGGCGAGCGCGGCCCGCCGGAAGGCGCCGATCGCGCCCGGCACGGTGGGGATCGTGCCGAGCAGGTCGAACAGCCGCCGGTCCAGGTTGAATCCCATGACGTACTCGAGGTGCTGCCAGCCGCCGAGGAACCCGCGGCGGTTGCCGACCTTGGTGTTGCCGCTGACCGCGCCGACGTCCGCGGCCGCCAGCGGCGCGATCAGGCGGCCGATGGTGTCGGCCTGGAAGATGGTGTCGCCGTCGACGAGGATCAGGATGTCGCTGCGCGCCTCGGCGATGCCCCGGTTGAGCGCGCCCGGCTTGCCGGAGTTGGGCTGGCTGATCACGCGGACATACGGGATGCGCAAGCTGCGGGCGATGGCCGCGGTGCCGTCGGAGGATCCGTCGTCGACGACGATGACCTCGATCCGGCCACGGTAACGGCTGGTGACCATGGACCGGATGGTGGCGGCGATGCCCGCCGCCTCGTTGTAGGCCGGGATCACCACCGAAACGTCGGGAAGGTAGCCGGGGCCGTGCCGGACCGACGGCAGCCGGCGGCGCGCCCGCCGCCGGTGCACCGCGGCGGACCCCACGAGCAGGACCAGCCTGATCACGGTGAGCGCGCTCGCCGCCACCAGCGCCATCGCCAGCACGGCGACGGCGCGGTCGGCGGCCTGCTGGGTAAGCACGAGCGCGGTGCCGGCGAACCGCTGGCGCGCGGTGGCGGGCACGTCGCCGGCCGCCAGGTGCAGACCCCTGGTCACGGTGGTGAACCGGTACCCCCTGGCGCGCAGCTGCGTGATGATGGCCGGCAACGCGGCGACCGTCTGCGCGCGGTCGCCGCCGCCGTCGTGGAACATGATGATCGCACCGCGGCGGCCGCGTGGCGTGGCGGCGGCCACGATGCGCGCGACTCCCGGCCTCGCCCAGTCCGTGGTGTCGAGGCTGGTGAGCACCACGAGGTAGCCGTTCCGCCCGGCCCGCTCGGCCGCTCGCCAGTCCGCCGCGGTCAGCGCGTCCGGTTCGGAGGAATACGGCATCCGCAGCAGGCGCGTGCGGATGCCGGCCGCGCCGGCCAGCGCGTTCTGGGTAAGGGTGAGCTCGAAGTCCTCCCGCCATCCCGCCGTGGCGAGGTTGGCGTGCGTGTAGGTGTGCGAACCGACTTCGTCGCCGTCGCGCAACTCTTCCCGCACCAGCCCTGGGTCGCTGGCCATGTGCGCGCCTACCAGGAAGAACGTCCCGGGTACCCGGTAATGCCGCAGGACCGCCAGTATCTTCGGCGTCCATGTCGGGTCCGGGCCGTCGTCGAAGGTCAGGGCCACGGTCATGGCCGGCATCGTGTAGCTGCGGGGGCGTGATCCCGCCATCCTGATAACCGGGCCGCCGCTCGCGACCGCGGCCGGAGCGGTGGCCGCATGCTGTCCCGGCGACGGCTCAGTCGAGCTGTTCTCGCCGAGGACGCCCCGGGTATAGCCCTCCACCGTGAGCCCCGCCGCGAAGACCAGCATGACCAGGCTGACCAGGACCCAGTGTCCGCGAGGCACCCGGCTCCTGCGGTGGCTGGACGGCCGGGCCCGGCTCGCGCGCCGGGACGGGCCGGGAGCGGCCGTCTGATAGGAATCAGCCAGCGCGGGCCCGGGCGGGCTAGAGGCCATGGGAGCTTCCCGGGCGCGGCGACTTGGTGTGCCCGGGTGGAGTGCGGCCGGCCGGGTTGATGGGAACCGGTGATGAGGTGCCGCCCACCGCCGTGTCAGAGCTGGTGGGCCGGGGCGTAGCACTGCCAGACGCAGGGGGCGCGGAGCCGGCGGACGGCGAGGGCGACAATGCGAGCCCCGGCCGCCGGCTGGATGGCGGCAGGCTCGTGGTGCCGTGAGCCGGGGCCCGGGTCGTACCGCCGTTATGCGGCGCGGCCGCGGGGGCGCGCGGAGCAGCCCAGTCGGCGAACGGAGCCGCCGGCCCCCCGGCCATCGCCACAACCACGGCCCCGAGACAGATGGCGAGTGCAGCCGCCGACACCAAGCCGATCCGGCGCATGACACGGCGGCGCCGACCCGACGGATCGGTGAACACCGACTTGGAATGCACGGCAGGAGTGTAGCGACGCTGGTCACGGGCGGCCCGGGTTTCCCCAGGTCCGGTTCATCACGAAACGGCTCTATGGCGACTAAGCCATCTTCACCCCAAGGGACTGCTGGGCAGTTGATGCGCGAGCGGTCAGCGCCTGCTGTCAGCCTCCGCGCTTCGATGGGTCGATGGCACATTTGGTCGGTTAGAGCGTGACCAACGGCACATCGACCCAACTCCGAACCGCTCCACCGCGGTGATTGACCGGCACCGGCTGGGTAGGGATAACCTATACGGGAATTCCTTACTATTCTAATCGGAATTGTTAAATATAGATTTCCTCCCTGGAGGCCCCGGTGTCCATGCCCGACTTCCTGGTGATCGGTGCCCCGAAGGCGGGCACAACGGCACTGCACGCAGCGCTCGCCCGGCATCCCGGGCTCTACATGTCGGCGGTCAAGGAGCCGAAGTTCTTCCTCTCCGACGGGCCGCCGCCGGCCAAGGGCGGCGGCCCCGGCGACGCGCTGACCTGGCGAGAGCACATCTGGCGCAGGCCGGAGTACGAGGCGCTGTTCGACCCGGCACCGGCGGGCACGCTGCGCGGCGAGTCCACCCCGCTGTACCTGTACGACCGGGCCGCGATGCGCCGGATCCGGGAGACGATCCCCGGGGTCAGGCTGATCGTGGTGCTCCGCGACCCCTGACCGGCCCGCTCGAGCGCTTCCTGCAGCGGCACAGCCGCGAGCGCCAGCCGCTGAGCTGGGAGCAGCGCCAGCAGCTCATCCCGCGGTTCGAGGCCGACGTCGCGCTGCTCGAGCAGGTCCTCGGCGGGAGCTTCCGGGACTGGATCCTGCCGCGGGAGCGTTCGGGCGGCATGGTCGGCGGCCGCCCGGCCGGCCAGGGCCAGGCCAGGAACGGCCGCGTGGACCCGAGGACCGCCGAAGGCCAGGAGACCGAACCTAGCGCAGTTCCGTGATCAGCGCGTGCGACCCGTCCGGCCTGGTCATCTCGTAATAGAGCCGGTGCCGCCCGTCCGGCAGCGGTACCACGTCCAGGTAGCGCAGCCCCCCGCCGTGGTACGGCGAGGAGGCGAGCGGCTGGTCGCCCACCGCGGTCAGCGCCGCCGCGTCGGAGCCGGTGGCGACCCCGGTCCGTTCCTCGTAGTTCTCCGCGGCGCTGGCCCGCCCGTCGTACCAGGCCGTGACCGCGTCCCCGTCGAAATGCACCGAGGTCACCCGCGCGCCGCGGGAGTCCCACCGGCCGGGCGTCCCGCTCAGCGCGGTGCCGTGCCACGTCCAGGTCACGCCGTCGGCGCTGGTCGCGTACTCGGTGGTCATCTGGTCGGCCTGCGGCGGGTCGTCCAGCGGATGGCAGGACGCCCACAGGTGCCACAGGCCGCGGTGGTACACGATCACCGGGTCCTTCGCGCCGGTCTTGGCGTCGCCGGGCAGCACGGTCTGCCGGTCCCTGATGCCGAACTCGGCCGGGTGGGCCGCCTCGGTCATCTCCACCCGCCAGTGCTTGGTCCCCGTGGTCGCGCAGCTCAGGTACAGCCGCCACCGCCCCTCCGGCGTGCGGACCAGGGCGGGCCGCTCCAGCGACTCGGTGGTCATCTCCTCCTTGACGATGGTCAGCAGCGTCTCGAACCGCTCGCCGTCCGCCGAGCGCGCCACCGCCACCGCGTAGCCGCGGCCCTGGCCGATGGGCCGCCTGAGCCGGTAGGCGAGGAAGATCTCGCCGTCGCCCGCGACCGCGCACGGCGCCCCCGCCCAGTACCCGGGGCCGGTGCCGGGCGGTTCGGCGGCCACAACGCCGTGATCGGGCCGGGGCAGCATCATCGATAGATCTCCCTTATTCATATCGGAATACTAGATAATACTAGGGCCACGCCAGTCACATCCGTTCGGATCCTAGCGGGATACAGTCGGGGCTGACGCGCTCAGCAGCCGAAACCGACCGGAGTCAGCATGCCGCAGCCATACCCGCACGGCGAGCTGGTCGTGGTCATCGACTGCCGGGTATGCCATCGGCATGAGCGTGCAACTGAACCACACCATCGTCTCGTGCCGAGACCAGCAGCGGTCGGCGGCGTTCCTCACCGGCATCCTCGGCCTGCCCCCGGCCACCAGGTTCGGACACTTCCTCGTGGTCGAGGCCGACAACGGCGTGTCGCTGGATTTCTCCGAGACCAGCGGCGCGATAACCGCCCAGCACTACGCGTTCCTGGTGGGGGAGGAGGAGTTCGACGCCGCGTTCGGCCGGATCCGCGAGCAGGACCTGCCGTACTGGGCCGATCCGGGGCGGCGCCAGGCCGGCGTGATCAACACCAGGGACGGCGGCCGCGGCGTCTACTTCGAAGACCCCGACGGCCACCTGCTCGAGCTCCTCACCCGTCCCTACGGCAGCGGCGGGACCTAGCCGGGCGATTCCGGCCCTCGGTCAGTAGCCCGCCTGCGACGCGGGCGTGGAGGCGCCCGGCGCCGGCGCCGACACCGACGCCGGGGGAGTGGTGCCCCACGACGTGCTCGGGGACGTCGTCGGGCTCGGCGGCGCACTGGAAGACGGCGGCGGGGTCATGGTCGCGGGCGGCGTGCTTGGCGGCGGCACGTACGCCGGCGCTGTCGCGGGCGGCGGCGTCCGCGGCGCGGCGCCCGCGGGCGAAGACGTTGCGGAAGAGGCGGGCGTGGTGGCCGGGGCGAGCGTCTGCGCCGACGTGGTCCCGCCCGCGGACTGAGCCTGGTGCGCCGGGGCTGAGTGCGCGCTCAGCGTGATGCCGGCCGTGGCCCCGGCCCCCACGATCCCGGCGATGACCACCGTCGCGGCCAGCGTCCGCCAGCGGCCGCGCCCCCGCCCGCGCGGTGCATCCGCGGGCCAGGCACCCGGCGGGCCAGAAAGCGCCAGGACCGCGGCCCCGGTCGCCGGCGGCGCGGTCATCGCTGGCGGCGCGGTCATCGCTGGCGGCACGGTCATCGCTGGCGGCGCGGTCATCGCTGGCGGCGCGGTCATCGCTGGCGGCGCGGTCATCG
>Ga0070697_100004899_pt1 | contig 10275 bp, 8 predicted proteins | sample KBSK1501metaG_FD_65475 | JGI IMG/M metagenome (GOLD analysis project Ga0070697, IMG submission 65475) | Corn, switchgrass and miscanthus rhizosphere microbial communities from Kellogg Biological Station, Michigan, USA - KBS K1-50-1 metaG | ecosystem: Host-associated > Plants > Roots >... | reverse complement strand
CGATCCGTGCACAGTCGGTTTCTCGTCAGCGAGGATAAAGCGCATGCCTAAGGGTTCCGATTTACTGGTCGCAGCTTTAGAGAATGAGGGCGTCGACCGCATCTTCGGAGTGCCGGGCGAGGAAAATCTCGACGTCGTCGAATCGCTTCGCAACTCCAAGATCGAGCTTATCTTGACTCGTCATGAGCAGGCAGCCGCGTTCATGGCGGCGACGCATGGGCGGCTTACCGGAAAACCAGGCGTGTGCATCTCGACGCTCGGGCCGGGTGCGCTGAACCTTTCGACCGGCGCGGCCTACGCCCATCTCGGCGCGATGCCGATGATCATGCTCACCGGTCAAAAGGCAATCATGACCGCCAAGCAAGCGCGCTTCCAAATTGTCGACGTGATCGCCTCGATGCGCCCGCTGACCAAAATGGCGCGCCAGATCATCACGCCTGCTTCCATCCCGGCAATCGTGCGTGATGCGTTTCGGGTTGCAATGGAGGAGCGGCCTGGGCCAGTTCATCTGGAATTGCCCGAGGACGTGGCGGGCGAGCAAATCGACGACGTTCCGTTGGTGCCGCCACATCCGATCGAGTTGCCGGTTGCTCCGCCGGCCGCGCTCGATCGCGCCGCCGAGATGATCTGCAAGGCCCAGAGGCCTTTAGTTATGCTTGGCGCGGGCTCCAGCCGGCCCAAACTGGTCGAACCGCTGTCAAGTTTCATACGCCGGACACGGATCCCCTTCTTTAACACGCAGATGGGAAAGGGATCGGTCACCGGCGGCTCCAACCTCTATATGGGGACGGCGGCGCTATCCTCAGGCGATTACGTGCACCGCGCCGTCGACCATGCCGATCTCATCATTTCGATCGGGCACGACACGGTGGAGAAACCGCCATTCATCATGGGCCCGGACGGTCCGAAAGTGATCCACGTCGGCTTTACCGCCGCCAGCGTCGAGCAAGTGTATTTCCCGCACGCCGAAGTGGTCGGCGATGTCGGTCCCAGCCTCGCGCTGCTGGCTGACCGGATCGAAGGCAAGCTGAGAATTGATCCGGCCTTTACCGGGCTGCGCAGCGAAATCCTCGGCCATATCCGAGATCGTGCAGACGAAGGGCGGTTCCCGCCAACGCCGCAGCGCATCGTGCGCGACGTACGAAAGGTCATGCCGGAAGACGGGATCGTCTGTCTCGACAACGGCATGTACAAAATCTGGTTTGCGCGAAACTACCGCACCCATGTGGCGAACACGTTGCTACTCGACAACGCACTCGCCACGATGGGAGCGGGTCTGCCGTCTGCTATGATGGCGTCGATGCTCCATCCGAAACGCCGGATCCTCGCCGTGTGTGGGGACGGCGGGTTCATGATGAACTCGCAGGAGATGGAGACCGCCGTTCGGCTCGGTTTGAACCTAGTCGTACTGATCCTTGAGGACTCGGCCTACGGTATGATCCGCTGGAAGCAGGCTGTCGATGGGTTTCCGGACTGGGGACTCTGTTTTGGAAATCCGGATTTCGTAAAATATGCCGAGTCATATGGGGCGATCGGCCACCGCGTGAAGCATACCGACGATCTGGTGCCAACCATGGAGGGTGCGTTCAAGGACACGGGCGTGCATCTCATCACGGTGCCCATCGACTACGTCGAGAATACACGCGTGCTCGTTGAAGAGTTGCGAGGGCGCGTTCCGGAAATCGCGTGACCAATCGAGCGTGAGAAGGAGAACCAACATGATGAAGCAGAACTTTGCCGACCAATTGAAGGCTCAGAGCGACGTCTGGACGGCGCAAGTGAAGGACTATCAGGAACGTCTTGAGCAAATGGGCGAGAAGGCACGCGACGACTATAAGAAAGCCATGGAGCAAATGGAGGCCAAAGCCGAAGAGGCTCGCAAGATGGCCGACCATGTTCGCGGAGCGAATGAGGCCGCATGGAAGGACATGGTGAACGCGAGCCAGAAGGCGTTCGCCGAACTTCAGAAGGGCTGGGCTGAAGCAGTCGGGCGCTTCCAGTAGGGCCGCGCGGCGCGCTTGCCGCGCATGCGACACTTCAGTTGTTGGAGACCGCTCTGCCTCGGCAGAGCTTAATCCGGGACGTTGCCAATGAAAATAAGAGCCGCCGTTCTCAACAAAATGGGCGCCGAGGTGCCGTATGAGAAATCCAGGCCACTGACGATCGAAGATTTCGACCTCGACGACCCCGGACGCGGCGAGGTGATGGTAAAGATCGGCGCGGCGGGTCTCTGCCATTCCGATCTCTCCGTCATCGACGGTAATCGACCGCGTCCCACCCCAATGGTGCTTGGTCATGAGGCCGCTGGCGTCGTGGAGAAACTTGGACCGGGCGTGGATGATCTAAAGGTGGGCGATCATGTAGTCATGGTGTTCGTTCCGAGCTGCGGACACTGTCCGCCTTGCGCTGAAGGTCGACCCGCGCTGTGTGAGCCGGGTGCCGCCGCGAATGGTGCAGGTACGTTGCTTTCTGGCGAGCGACGGCTCCATCGCAATGGCCAGGACGTCCATCACCATCTCGGTTGCTCGGCGTTCGCCGAATATGCAACGGTCTCACGCCGATCTTTGGTGAAGATCGACAAGGAGCTTCCCCTAGATGAAGCAGCCTTGTTCGGCTGCGCGGTGCTCACCGGCGTCGGTGCCGTCATCAACACTGCGAAGGTTTCCGCCGGCTCCAGCGTCGCGGTTATCGGACTCGGCGGCGTCGGCTTGAGTTCGCTGCTCGGAGCGATCGCGGTTGGCGCGCGACGCGTGATCGCAATCGACCTCTCCGACGACAAGCTCGGCCTCGCGCGCCAACTTGGAGCAACCGACACGTTCAATGCTAGCAGCCCCAATGCGGTCGACGAAATTAAGGCCGCGACGGGCGGTGGCGTCGAGTTTGCGTTTGAAATGGCGGGCTCCGTGCGCGCCATGGACCTCGCCTATAGAATCACACGCCGTGGCGGCACCACCGTCACCGCCGGCCTGCCGCCGCCAAACCATACCTTTGCGCTGCCGCAGGTGAATCTTGTCGCCGAGGAGCGAACCGTGAAGGGAAGCTATATCGGCACCTGCGTTCCGACGCGCGACCTGCCGCGTTACATCGAACTCTACCGGCGTGGCAAGCTGCCCGTGGATCGGCTGATGAGCGGGCGCATGAAGCTCGATGAGATCAACCTGGGCTTCGACGGGCTGCACGATGGCAAGGCGGTGCGGCAGGTCGTGGTATTCTGACGTGATGCCGTTCGAATACATGAAAGCGATGGCGGAACTGTGGGGCCGCGGCGGGCAGGATTTTGCGGCCGCACAGCAGAACTTCTTCGCTAACATGGCGAAAGCGGTCGGACAAGAGAGTCCTTCCGGCGTGCCGCGAGCCGGCGTGTTCGATCCACAAAGCCTGACGCAGGCGAACCAGGCATTCGCGAAACTGTGGTCCTCGGCGATCGAAATATCGCAGACAATCAGCCGCAACATGCAGGCCGGCGAGAGCCAGAACCCTGTGGTCGCGCAACTGCTGGGCAAGATCTTCGATCCCCGCGCGTGGTTCTCGGGCACCGACGGCATGGACCAGGCGCTTCAGCAAATGGCAGAGGGACCACGTCTTGCCGACGTGTGGGACACCGAGCGCAAGATGCTCACGCTGTTCAACGCGTGGACGGCTTTGCGCAGGCGTAGCCTGGAACATAACACCGTGATGCTCGAGGCCTGGCTTCAAGCGGCCGGCAAGTTCGCAAAAGACCTCAACGAAAAGGCAGATCGCAAGGAGGCGTTGGGCTCTTGGCGGGAGGTGCTCGCACTATGGGTCGATACCGCGAACAGTACCTTGCTCGAAACGCAGCGCTCCGAAACGTATCTTAAGAGCCAGCGCGAGATCCTCAAGGCAAGCACTGATCTGCGCCTCGCGCAGCAGGAGATGGCGGCATTCTACAGTGAGATGTTCGGTTATCCGACGCGCGAAGAGCTCGACGATGTACATCGCGCCATGACTGAGCTGCGGCGCGAGGTGCGCAAGCTCCAACGGGCAAGCCGAGATGTGCAGAAGAAGGAAATGCCGTCCGCGAAGGCCCCTAGAGCACGCAAGGGACGAGTATAACTCGAGTCGGAGCACCTCACTATGACGAACGGAGCCCCCATTCACATCAAGCCCGAACAGGCGATCTCCGAAGCCGCGGCTCTCGGCGAGAAAATTGCGCGTGGCGTCGCGTTGTTCTCGAAGCTTCATGACGATGACGTGGCGATCGCCACGACACCGAAGGACGAGGTCTGGCGCCAGGACAAAGTCTCGCTGTATCACTACCGGCCGCTCGCCGACAAGAAGGTCGCAACCCCGGTACTGATCGTGTATGGGCTGATCGGCCGCTATACCATGGCGGACCTGCAGGAGGATCGCTCGCTCGTCCGCAATCTCCTCAATCTCGGCATCGATCTTTACGTGGTGGACTGGGGCAACCCGTCGCGCGCAGACCGCTGGCTCACGCTCGATGACTACATCGATGGATATTTGGCGGACTGCGTCGAGGCCATCCGCGAACGCCACGGCATCGACAAGGTCAGCTTGCTCGGCATCTGCGAAGGCGGGGTCTTCACCACGTGCTATGCGGCGCTGCACCCCCAAACCGTGAAGTCCATGGTCCTTACGATTACTCCGATCGATTTCCACGGTGATACGGTCGAGAATCGCCTCGGACATGGTTTCATCAATCTTTGGACTCGCAGTCTCACTCCGGAGGATGTGGATCGTCTGATCGAGGCCTACGGCAATCTCCCAGGCGAGTTTATGGGATCGGTGTTCTCGCAAATGACGCCGATGCGCACCCTGCTGAAATACAATCTCGACCTTTTGGAAGTCGTGGACGACGATAAGAAATTTCTTAACTTCCTGCGCATGGAGAAGTGGATCGCCGACCGTCCACATCATCCCGGCGAAGCCGCCAAGCAGTGGCTCAAAGACCTTTACCAGGACAACAAGCTGATCAATGGCACGTTCACCATCAATGGCCAGACTGTGAATCTCTGCAATATCACCATGCCGGTCCTCAACGTATTCGCAAAAGACGATCACATTATCCCGCCCGCCACGTCACAGGCACTAGGCGCGCACGTGGGCACCAAGGATTACAGCGAGCTGGCGCTGCCCGGTGGACATGTCGGCGTGTTCGTCGGCGGCAAGTCACAAGCGTTGCTCGGCTCAGGAATCGTGAAGTGGCTGGAGGAGAGGTCCTAGCGGATGACGCTGAAGAACAAGATCGTCTCCGCCGATGAAGCCATCGCCATCGTGCGCGACGGCGATACGATGTGCGTGTCGGGGTTCGTCGGCATCGGTACGCCGGATGAGCTGATCCTGGCGCTCGAGCGGCGCTTCCTCAAGGAACATCAGCCTGTGAACCTCACACTCGTCTTTGCGGCGGCGCCTGGCGATGGCAAGGAGCGCGGGCTCAATCGCCTCGCGCATAAGGGGTTAATCAAACGAGCCGTGGGCGGGCATTGGAGCTTGGTGCCGAAGCTCGCTGAGCTCGCGCTCGACAACGAGATCGAAGCCTACAATCTCCCGCTTGGCTGCATATCGCATCTCTATCGCGAGATCGCTGCGCGCCGTCCGGGGACTATCTCAAAGGTGGGGCTACGCACCTTCATCGATCCGCGCGAGCAGGGCGGCAAGCTCAACAGTGTGACGACCGAGGACCTCGTGGAAGTTCTGGACATCGGCGGCGAGGAGTGGCTTCGCTACAAGTCCTTCCCTATCAACGTGGCATTCATCCGCGGCACGACCTGCGATCCAAACGGTAACATTACGATGGAGCGCGAGGCGTTAACACTCGATAATCTCGCTGCCGCCATGGCGGCGAAAAACTCGCGCGGCTTCGTGATCGCACAGGTCGAGCGTATCGCCGCGGCAGACTCACTCAATCCACGGGAGGTGCAGGTTCCGGGCATCCTCGTCGACTGCGTCGTGCTGTCCGAGGCGAACAACCACGTCCAGACCTACGGCACGCCATACAGCCACGCCTTCTCGGGCCGGCAGCGCGTGCCGCTCGATCGCATCGAGCCGATGGATCTAGACGAGCGGAAGATCATCGCGCGGCGCTGCGCCTTTGAACTACCGCTTGGAGGCGTGGTCAATCTCGGTATCGGCATCCCGGAAGGCGTCGCGGCAGTCGCAACCGAGGAGCGCATCCTCAAATACGTGACGTTGACGGCCGAACCGGGGATCGTCGGCGGCATTCCGCAAGGAGGGCTCGATTTCGGCGCTGCGCTCAATCCCGACGCTGTGATCCAGCAGAATCAGCAGTTCGACTTTTACGATGGCGGCGGTCTCGACCTCGCCTGCCTCGGCATGGCGCAGGCGGACGCGAACGGAAACGTCAATGTCAGCCGCTTCGGCCGCCGGCTCGCGGGCGCCGGGGGATTCATCAATATCTCGCAGAACGCCAAGAAATTGCTTTTCGCAGGTACGTTCACGACAGGCGGCCTCAAGATCGAGATCGTGGATGGCAACCTCGGTATCGGGAGCGAAGGCCGATCGCCGAAGTTCATCGACAGGGTCGAGCAAATCACCTTCAGCGGCTCCTACGCGGCCGAGACCGGGCAACCGGTATTTTATGTGACCGAGCGCTGCGTGTTTCAGCGCACCACAGACGGATTGGAACTCATCGAGATCGCCCCTGGCATCGATCCCGAAAAGGACATCCTGCCGCATATGGGCTTCCAACCGATCATGCGCGATCCGCGGCCCATGAACCCGCTGATCTTCAAGCCTGAACCGATGGGCTTGGAGCATCTGCTTTTGGGATTGAGCTTGTCCGAGCGGATCACCTACGATCAGGCGCGCAACACCATCTTCATCAACTTCGAGGGCTTCCAAGTCCGCACGACGGCCGACGTCGACCTAGTGCGTAGCGAGATGGAGGCACGGTGCAAGGCAATCGGCCGCAAGGTGGCACTTGTCGCCAACTATGACGGATTTTACCTCGACCCTATGGTAAGCGATGCCTACTTCTCGATGATCACCTATATGCAGAACCGCTATTATTCGAGCGCTTCAAGGTATACCACGAGCGCGTTCATGCGCCTCAAGCTCGGCGCTGGCCTTGCGGAACGAAACTTGGCGCCGCACGTATTCGAGACATGGCCGGAAGCCCAGGCTTTCAGCGCCGCGCAACCCCGTTCGTGATCACACCCAAACCGCCCTGGATGTCCAAGTTCAAAAATCGTGATGCATCTAACGCGCGAAATTGTGTGCCGAGGCTTTGATGCTCCGCCAGTCGAGGCACTCCGGGAAATCAGCTCCTGAGCAAAACCCCGAGCCAGATCGGGCCAGGACGATCCGCGGCCTTTCCCTCACCGGCTTTCACGACTTAGCGTACGTAGATTGGGGCCCGACCCAAGCGCGCCCCCCGGTAATCTGCGTTCATGGGCTTACCCGCCAAGGACGCGATTTCGATTATCTCGCTGCCTATCTCGCCGCAGCAGGACGACGCGTCGTCTGCCCTGATCTCGTCGGGCGTGGTCAGAGTGGCCGCCTGCGAGACCCCAACGAATATGCGCTCCCGCAGTATTGCGCCGACATGAATGCGCTCATCGCGCATCTTGACGCCGGACAGGTGGATTGGGTCGGAACATCGCTCGGAGGACTGATCGGAATCGTGCTCGCCGGCTTACCGGAAACTCCAATCCGCCGGATCGTGGTCAACGACATAGGGCCATACTTGCCATGGTCGGGTCTGGCGCGCATCGGCTCCTATGTGAGCTCGATGCCGGCGGACTTCCATGATCTTGGGGAAGCAGAGGCCTACTTCCGCGAGGTCTTAGCCCCTTTTGGAGATTTGCCTGATGAGCATTGGGCGCGCATCACCCGCCACAGCGTGGCCTGGCATGCGAGCCGCGAGCGGTACGTTATGTTGTGCGATCCGCAGATCGTGCGAGCCTTCCGTAATCCGTGGCACTACAGCCTCGATCTTTGGAAATACTGGACGGCGATCAAAGTGCCGATTCTCGTGATACGTGGTATGGAGTCCGATCTCCTGCCGGCTGACCTTGCACATCAGATGGAGCAGCGCAATCTGTTGGCCAAGGTCTATGAGGTCGAGGGTTGCGGTCACGCGCCGACGCTGATGGGTACCGATCAGATCAAGCTCGTTTCAGACTTCCTGACTTCCCAGGCATCGTTTGCCTGATCGCATGACCAGTCATTCAGCCCGGCTTTGTTGCTCAGGTTCCATGTCATCTCGATTGGTAAGAATGCCGGAATAATGCGAACATCGGCAAGTACTACTGTTCCTCGCCGGAGGAGGCGGCAGCATGGGATATGATCGCCGAGCCTTCGCAGCTGGATTGGCCAGCTTAGTGCTTTGCCCCTCCTCCTCGGGGGTGGCTTACGGGCAACAACTTGAACGATCGTCACTTAAGCTTGGTGTCGCCAACAAGGCACATCTCTATTATTTGCCGCTCACGCTTGCGGAGAGACGAGGCCACTTCAAGGACTACGGCCTAACAATCGCGACAGGCGATTTTGAAGGTGGCGGGCAGTCGCTTGAAGCACTCCTTGCCGGATCGGTCGACGTCGTGACAGGTGCGTACGAGCACACGCTGCACACCCAGGCCAAAGGACAGGACATCCGTGCGGTCATCGAGCTCGGCCGGTTTCCCGGAATCGTGCTCGCGGTCGGAAAGGATCGGCCGTTCAAGTCGCATGCCGACCTCAAGGGCATGAAAATCGGCGTGACGGTTCCCGGCTCGTCCAGCCACTTCTTTGTCCTCTATCTGATGGCGAAGGCGGGCCTCGCACCGGCGGATGCGACGTTTGTCGGCGTCGGCGGCGGACCGGCCGCCGTCGATGCGATGGAGGCCGGCGACATCGATGCAATCTCCAATCTCGATCCGGTGATCACCCGTTTGCAGCAGGACGGCGCCATCCGCATCATCACTGACAGCCGCTTTCCGCGGGTGAACTACGAAATCTTCGGCGGCACCAATCCGGCAGCCGTTCTCTACGCCAAACAGGAGTTTATCGCAGCGAACCCGAACACGATCCAGGCGCTGGTCAATGCCTTCTACAAGACGCTGAAGTGGATCGCGACGGCGACGACAGACGAAATCGTCGACACAGTTCCAACCGATTACTTCCTCGGCGATCGCGCAATCTACGTCGCAGCTCTGAAAGCGAATCTGCTCGTCTACTCCAAAACCGGCATCATCACGCACCAAGGAATGAACAGCGCGCTGAACATGCTCGCGACGTTCGATCCCGATCTGAAGGGCGCGAAGATCGACCTGCAAAGGACCTTCGACGATCGGTTCATTCGGCGCGCGACCGTCTTGTTCGATGATCCGACGAACAGCGATCTGGAGAACGACGAGCGCCGTCCCGACGTCGATCTCAAAGCGTTCCGCGATTGAGCGATCTCCGCCCGCGCGGCCAAAAAAGAACATTTCCGCGCAATGACGAACAGCTGACCTGGAGGACACAATGCAACAGAGCGTCTCGGCTTCGGCGTCGCCGCAATCGTTGCACAGTGTCGAACCGTGGTGGCCTTACGGGTGGTGGAAGATCGTGGACATGCGGATCGGGATCATCCCCGTTCCGATCTATATCGTTCTTGTCGGACTGCTGGCGGGCTTCACCTATACCGGCGACATCAAGGGCGAAGTGTCCATGATGATAGCCGTCCTCGTGATCGGCGGCTTCACCTGCGCAGAAATCGGCAAGCGCACGCCGGTACTTCGCAATATTGGCGCCGCCGCGATATTCGCGACCTTCGTGCCTTCCGCCCTTGCCTACTACAAACTGCTGCCGCCGCAGATCGAGAAGTCCATCATCGAATTCACGAAGTACACAAACTTTCTTTACCTGTTCATCGCTTGCATCATTGTCGGCAGCATTTTGGGCATGGACCGCCGGGTTTTGGTCAAAGGCTTCCTGAAGATCTTCGTGCCGCTCGCCGTCGGCTCGATCGTCGCGGCCATCGTCGGTACGTTTGTTGGCACGCTGCTCGGGCTTGGCGCCTATCGCACGTTCTTCTTTGTCGTGGTCCCCATCATGGCAGGCGGTGTCGGCGAAGGAGCCATCCCGCTGTCCATCGGATATTCGGAAATTCTCGGCCAACCGCAGGGCGACGTGTTCGCTCAGGTGCTGCCGCCCGTGATGCTCGGCAGCCTCACGGCGATCTTGCTGGCGGGCACGCTCAATTTCGTCGGCAAGCGCTATCCCCAGTGGACCGGCGAGGGACGCCTTCAGCCCGGCGAGCACGACGACATGGATACCGCGCGGGAGGATACGGAGGACGAAAAAGGCGCG
>Ga0070697_100004898_pt1 | contig 10276 bp, 6 predicted proteins | sample KBSK1501metaG_FD_65475 | JGI IMG/M metagenome (GOLD analysis project Ga0070697, IMG submission 65475) | Corn, switchgrass and miscanthus rhizosphere microbial communities from Kellogg Biological Station, Michigan, USA - KBS K1-50-1 metaG | ecosystem: Host-associated > Plants > Roots >... | reverse complement strand
GCAAACGCAACGTATCTCAAATATCGCTATGCATTCGCTGAGGCAATCCTTCACTCGGCCGCAGCTGCCGCGCTCGTTGATTGTGGCCTCACTTGCTCTCGCTCTGTGCCGCGACCAATTCCGCGTCTCGCCGGAGGAATGGATTTACAGGCAGGGCGCTTATCAACCGGTGCGTGTAGGGATGGGCGGGCAAGGTGAAGATTCTCTCAGAGGAGGCCGTCTCGACGATTTCACCTGCTTCAAGAATCGCGATGCGATGGCAGAGCGCGGCGACCGAGAGCAAGTCGTGGGAGATATACAGCACGGCTGTGCCGAGCTTGCGATTTAAGCCGCCGAAGAGCGCCAACACTTCCGCCTGAGTGATTGCGTCCAGGGCGCTGGTGGGCTCGTCGGCGATCAAGAGGGAGGGCCGATGCAGAATAGCCATGGCAATCAGCACACGCTGGGCTTGCCCCACGCTCACCTCGGAAGGAAATCGGCGAAGGAAGGCCTCTCCTTCATGCAGCGAAACGCAGGCGAGGGCTTCTAGGATCGCCCGATGGCACGCTTCCCGGCCGCTTCCAGAATGAGCACGCCAGGCCTCCTTGAGCTGCGTTCCGATGCGCAGCGCCGGGTTGAGCGCGGCGAGCGGGCTTTGAAGGACCAGCGCTATGCGGCGGCCACGAAGCTCGCGCATCCCACGCTCGGACAGAGCCAGGAGATCGTCGCCCTCGAAGCGAATGGTTCCATGCGCGACGCCTCCACGTAGCCCCAGCAGCCGGAGGATGGCCAACGCGAGCGTGCTCTTACCCGAACCGCTCTGTCCCACCAGGCCAAGGATTTCTCCGCGTCGTAGCTCTAGGGCAACATCGCGGAGCACTGCCGGCTTGGACGGGTAGTCTACGGTCAGCCGCAGTGAAAGCAGATTTCCGTCCCCGTTCAACGGGATGCTCTCCTCTCCGCCGCAAGCGTCAGGCTTTCGACGTTCCAGTACGTCTGCGGGCGTAGCGCCACGGGCGTGGCGTTTTGCACCGCTGGCGAGATTGCTGTCAGTACATTCTTGTGGACCAAGTAGATGAATGGCGCCTGCTCCCAGACAATTTGCTGCACACGGTCGAAAGCTGCCTTGCGCTTGCTGGAATCGTCCGTGGATGCCTGCGTGTGCATCAAGTGATCGATTTCAGCTTCCCACGCGGTGGCGGGCGACTTCTGCTCAGGATTCCACTGATGGTTGCTGGCCGAGCTGAGCCAGATGTTCATCTGCGCGCTGGGATCGAGGTCCACGTTTACCAGACCCAGCAAGCAGGCTTCGTAGTCGAATGTTCGGGTCATCCTCTCAATCAAAGAGGGGAAATCCAGCGTCATCACGTTGACCCGAATCCCGATTTGCGCCAAGTCCTGTTGGATCATTGCTGCCATGCGCTCCCGGGATTTATTCCCCGCATTCGTCAGGATCGAGAATTCGACCGGATGGCCCTCGCGGTCGCGCAGCGTTTCTCCATCGAGCCGGAAACCGGCCTGCTGCAAACGGCGCAGCGTTCCGTACAGATTGTAAGGATGGGGCTTGAGCGACGCGTTGAACCAGAAACGGTTGGCCGGCGAGACTGGACCAACCGCAGGGGTAGCGTGTCCGCCAAACACGATGCGGCAGAGATCGTCGCGATTGATCCCCTCTGCAATGGCCAGCCGAAACTCCTGCGAGGCGAACCAGGCCTTTTTGTAGGCGGGGATGTGGGCTGAAGTGACCTGATTGAACCACATCTGCTCGGTGTCGAGTGAGGGCCCGATGTCCTGAACTGCACCGGGCATCTGTGCGGAGAGTCTTTCGAAGTACTCAGCATCCAGACCGTTGATCAGTTGAATCTCTTGGCGCTGGAATCGCAAAGCTTCGATGTCACGATTCTGTTGGATGTCCAGGCGGACTGAGTCGAGATACGGCAACCGCTGCCCGCGAGCGTCCCGCTTCCAATAGTGAGGATTCCGTTTCAAGAGGAGATAGTTTCCGGGTTTATATTCCCCCACATAAAACGGCCCAAGCACGGCCAACTCCTTTTGCCGAGATCTCGAGGAGAGGATGGCAACCTGATCGAAGAGCCGCTCCAGTCCGGCGACCGGCGCGGGGAATTCGATCGAGACTTGTGCACTGTCGATCACATGCACCTGCGGGGAACCTTCGCCTGAACGGAATGAATCGCCGGTGGGCGAGTGAAGTTCCGGATCCATCAGTGCGCGGATCGTATAGGCAACGTCCTCGGAATCGAAGACAGTGCCATCCGAGTACGACACTCCCTGCCGCAAAGAGAAGGTGATTTTTCGCCCGTCTTTGGAGACTTTCCATGAAGTGGCCACCTCCGGCTCGAGCACGTGAGTGCGCCGGTTTAAGCGGATCAGCACTCCGCCAGTCAGGTATCGGATCGTTTCTGATGCCTCGTCTTCCACAAGCAGAGGATTGAGGGTCTTGGGTTCGGCGTGGAGGCAGAACCGCAACTCGCCTCCCGCGGGGGCCTGCGCCATGGCCCACAGGCTGATCAACGGAGCGAGAATAAGAAGAGTGGCGTTGACTCTTTTCATGTGAGGCCCTCTTGAGGAAAAATCATCTGAAAACAAGAAGTTACAACGAGCAACAAGGCAAGCGGTGCCACCTTCCAAGGGTTCGCCAGCGTGGCGGAATAATTCTCCAAGCCGCGGAGCATTCCGCCCCAGGACGGGAACGGCTCGCTCACACCGAGGCCCAACGCCCCAAGGTTTGCTTCCGCGAGAACGAACACTGGAATGGAAATGAGGAATTGCGCGAGCAGTATGGGCTTCAGATTCGGGAGGACGTGGCGGAGAGCGATCCGCGTTTCAGAACATCCGTTGGCTCGCGCCAGGAGAATGTAATCTGAATAGCGCAGCGCCCGCGCCCCGGCACAAACTATCCGCGCCGATGCGGCCCATCCCAAGCAGCCGAGGAGCACAAAGGTAATCAACACAGACGGCCAGGCTGAAACATCGAGCGGAAGCATGGCCCTAGCGGTCAGCAGCAGAAACAGCCACGGCAGAGAGAGAAAGAGGTCCACGGCACCCAAGCATAGTCTTTCCCACCACCCGCCCAGGTATCCAGCCACACCACCGACCAGCGCCGCAATCAGTGTCGCGAGAAACGCCGCAGCCGGAGCAAGCAACAGCGACACTTGCGTCCCCGCTAGGAGCCGGGCCAGCAAGTCGCGGCCGAGCTCATCCGTTCCTAGGAGGTGCTCTCGCGAACCGGGCGCATTGGGAGCGTCGCGGAACTGCACGGCATATAGACCAGGTGCGACCAGTTCCGCAACAAGCGACACCAAAAATACGCCAATCAGAATGCCCAACGCGATGCGTCTCATGATCCTCATGCCGGTTGCCGGACCAGCGAGCGGGAAGCCAAATCCGTCAGCGAGTTCGCTGTAACGGTGATGAGAGCGATCAGCACCGTAAGATTGACCAAAAGAGGAAGATCACGCCCCAGCGCCGCCTGCCAGGCGAGTTGACCGACGCCAGGTGAGTCGCAGATCACTTCGATGGGAATGGCAGCCGCGAATGCGAGATTGAGCGAAACTCCCAGAAGAGCCAACAATTGGGGCGCGGCCTCGGGGAGAACATGCCAAGCAAAGATACGCGCGTCGCCTAGCCCCTTGGCGCGGGCGGTCAATACATGAGGGCGATCAAATGTTTCGCCTAGAAGATTCCGCGCATAGCGAAAGATGCGGGGAAACAATACCAAGGTCACGGCTACCGATGCTGGCCCGCGAAAATAGAGGAAAAGCAACGCCACGGCTGCGGACGGCAGGCAAAGGAAAAAACCGCTCAAGGCCGAAGCGAACAGATCGTAACCCCAGCATCGACGGAGGACACCTGGAAGAGCCAAGCCGAATCCGAGAACCCAACTGCCCAAACAGCCTAGAAGCACCGAACGAAAGGTGACGGGAAAGCGCTCGCGGAACAATTCCGCCACCGGACGATTCAGCGAGTGAGAGGCGCCAAGCTCTCCCCGAGCCAGCCCAAGCAGGTAACCCGAATAGAAATGGAGAAGATTCTTTTCGTCCGCGTGTGCTTGCCGGAGGGCCTGAATGCTCTCTCGGCTGAGGCGAGAATCGTATTCTTGTTCATCCACGCCAAATCCCGGGGCCAAGCGGACAAGTGTGGCCCCCAGGAGACCGCCAAAGAGTGCGGTGAGCAGCAGAATGAGAACGTGCTGTAAAATCCGGCTCCGCATATGTCCGACCCTAGATTCCTCCGTCTAGTTTATGGTAAGAGCGGGAGCGCGGAGATCAGGTCGCTCGGACAGGTTGCGCAATGCGTTATAGTGGTGCTGCTTTTCCACATACATCCGTCGGTCGGCTTCCGCAAGGAGCTGTTCGGCATCGATGCCATTCTCGGGAAAAAAGGCACAGCCAACACTGGCAGAGAGAGTTCCTCGGCCGCACACTTCCCGCCCGGACTCTTGCGCCAGGCGGATCAGAAGCGCGGTCTTTTCATGGAGTGCCGCAGGCTGAATTCCGGGAAGCACCAGGACAAACTCGTCTCCCCCCATGCGGGCCACATAATCGTATTCGCGACAGGATGCTTTTAGCTTTGACGCGAGCACCCGAAGGACCCGATTTGCCTCCAAGTGTCCGAATCGATCATTGATCTGCTTGAAGCCGTCGAGGTCACAGACCAGAACGGCAAGCCCCGCATTGCTGCGGCGACACCTGGCCAGTTCGCTATCGAGATGAAGGAAGAGAGACCGCGCATTCGGCAGCCCGGTGAGAAAATCGGTTGTAGCAGTAGACTCCGCCATGCGGTACTTGAGTGCATTTTCGACAGAAAGGGCTACCTTCGAGCTGATCGCAAGCAAAATGCGGAGATGATCGGCGGTGAAGGCATCCGCATCTGCGTGGTAAAGCGTGAGAACTCCGAGCACGCCGCTCGAGACCTCGAGGGGCACGGCCAGCGCCGAGCGGAGCGTGCTGAATTTTGTCGGATCATTCAGATAGCCAGGCTCAACCGAGGGGTTACCATTGAGCATTGGCTTGCTATTCTCAGCAACCCAACCGGACACCCCTTCGCCAAGGGGGATACGCAGCGACGAGAACAGCCGGAAATTGTCGCCGTTGACAAACTCGGGTGCGAGTCGGTCTTCGTGACGCACATAGACGGCCATCGCGTCAAACGGGATCATGCGCTTCAGCCGGATGGAAAGGAGAGAGAGTGTCTCGTCCAAGCTGAGCGAATTGCCTAGCGTCTGGCAGAGTTCGTACAGGTTCTGCACTTCCTGCCGTGCAGCCGCAATCAAAGCGAGGAAATCCACGGGAGCGCACGCCGCGGATTCCGGCGGCGCGGCCGCAGTTTCGAATCCGGCGTCCGGCGCGTTGCCATTCTCGATTTTAATGTCTGTGGATAGCTTAACGAACTCCACGGCCTCTGCCTTCACCAGGCTTTCTAATTCAACGTAGCGCCGCCGTAAGACATCGACAACTCGGGGATCAAAACTGCGACCCGCTTCGCTCACGACCATCTCCATGGCCTTGTCGAGGGGCAGTGCGCGCCGATACTGCCGGTCGGTGGCCAGCGCGTCGAAACAGTCTACGGCGGACAGAACGCGCGCCCCAATGGGAATCTGTTCTCCCTTCAATCCGGATGGGTATCCGCTGCCATCCCATTTCTCATGATGCGCCCGCACGATGGGAACCACGGGATGAGGGAAGCGCACCCGCTCCAGGATTTCGGCGCCCACAACCGGATGGATCTTCATCTTCTCGAACTCTTCGGGGGTGAGTTTCCCCGGCTTGGAAATGATGTGCTCGGGCACGGCCAACTTTCCGATGTCGTGCAAGACGGCCGCTGCGCGCACTGCTTCCAGCTCCGCATCCTGCAACCCAAGCTCCTTCGCCACTTCGACCGCGTAGACCTGCACGCGCTGCAGGTGTTCATGAGTGGTTTGGTCTTTTGCTTCGATCGCGAGGGCCAGGGCTTCAATGGTGCGCAAGTGCAGCGACGCCATTTCCTCGGCGTGCTTCTTTCCGTCTTCCAGACGTCCGAGATACAGATGATAGGAGCGGTAAATGAAGTAAATAACGGGAAGCGCGAGCAGCGAAGTTTGCCATCCCAACCGCCGGTCCACTAAACTCACCAGGCCCGCGATCGCAGCGCCGACAAGGTAATAGGGGAAGGACCAGAAATAACATTCCGACCAGACTTTCCTCACTGACTTGCCTTCGGTCAGCGAGATCACGATGGCGACAAGAACGGTGTTGAACAGGAAGAACACTGTGGCCGCGACTGCAAGTAGCAGCGGCAGGCTGTTCCCTACCCAGCCACTAAGCCGGGAGTTGCACACCTGATAAGCCGCCGCCGCTGCTGTGGCCATGCACGCCACGTTGAACAGAACTTGTACGAGTTTCGGACGCGTCTTGGAATGCCAGAAACACTGAACGAGCGTACCCATGCAACTGATCAACAAGGTCTCGGTGAGACTAAGTTCGAGCGTGCCAATCAGGAGGAATAGAAAAATGACCGACATCGTGCCGGTCACCCCCGGCAGCTGGACCTTAAGGCCGGAGGCAAGCATGGCCAGCAAGGCATAGCAAGCGAAGCGGACGGGATCTCCTAGCTGCCATTGTGAGAGGCCATAGCTCAGCACTGTAAAGCCGGTCACCACGACGAAAGTGATGAAAAGGTGTGCGAACTTGGATGAATTGCGCATTCGAGGTCCGGGAGTGGGGTTGCACCTGGAAGGCCAGAACTAGCGGGAACAGAATCAATCCGGTGCCCTATTGGAAACGCATAACTTAGCGCCAGTTCGTCTTCGTCCGAGTGCCGCTTGTCAAGGCACGCCGGTGACAACCCGTCTCACGCAGAAACGGAGGGGGACAAATTGTCCTTGGCGCGGAACGCTCTAACTGATTGCATGGATTCGGGCTTTCTCCTTTCGTTGTTACAACGTAGAAGGTACTTCCGTCCCACCCGAAGGCACTCCCCGTACTATCGACGACGACACAGGCCGCCCCTAAGCTCACAACATGAGAGAAACAGAAGCGGTCATCACGGGTGCCCTGAACACCATCCAGGGAATGCCCGCAGTTGTCCGCAGCCAACCAATGCGTGATGTGATCGCCCGGGTCGTGCGCGTGGCACAGGCCAATGCTGCGGTCCTGATCACAGGTGAAAGCGGCGTCGGTAAGGAGCTCATCGCGCGGGCTATCCACCATAATTCCCTGCGCTGCACGGCGGCCTGGGTGGATATTAATTGTGGGGCTCTGCCCGAGCACCTGGTTGAAAGCGAACTGTTCGGCCATGAGAAGGGCGCCTTTAGCGGCGCCGACCAGGCCAAACCGGGACTCTTCGAGCTGGCACACAAGGGATCGCTATTCCTCGACGAAATCGGTGAACTGCCGCCGCGCATGCAAGTGAAGCTGCTTCGCGTGCTGGATGGTGTGCCGCATTTCCGATTGGGGGGAGTCAAGAAGGTCTCGGCGGATGTTCGCATCATTGCCGCGACAAATCGGAATCTCACCGACGCGATTCGCGGTGGAGGATTTCGCAGCGATCTTTACCACCGGCTCAGTCAGGTGCAGATTAAAGTGCCGCCTCTGCGCGAGCGGCCGGATGACATCGTGCCACTGGCCGAGTTCTTCCTCGAACAACAGGATCCTTCGCGGCGGTTCGCAGCTGATGCCCTTGAGGCACTCCGCAACCATTCCTGGCCGGGCAACGTGCGTGAGCTGCGCAACATCGTGACGCAAACGGCGATCCTCGCCGACGGGCTGGAATTGCGGGCCAGTGATTTGCCGCATGAAATGCTGAATGCGCCGCGTGTCGAGAAAGCTGTGGCCTACTCTAAACTTGATGAGCTGGAACGGCACACCATCATCGAGGTGCTGGAGCGATCCGGGGGACATCATCGCAAAGCCGCAGAGGCTCTGGGGATTTCCCGGCGCACGCTCAGCCGGAAGTTGAAGCAATACGGGGCTCAACGTGTCTACGATCAACTCGCTGTCTGCTGAGTGTACGACCAGTTTGACGCCGCAGCGGCGCCGCACGCCGCGCCGCGCGGCCCAAGGCCGAGTCCGGCTCACTTGCGAAGCAGACTCGCGCCGCCCGGCTGAAGCCCAACTGGTGGACTGGAGCACGGAAGGCTTTCGGGCAACGTACGATTTGCCCGTGCTCTCCCGCGGCCAGGTTGTGTGCTTTGAACATCCGCATGGATCGGGGCGGGCAAAGATCGTTTGGAATCGCGTGGCTGGCAGTCGCGTTGAGAGCGGATTCTTCGTACTGAACGATTGAGAGCTGCTGTTTTTTTTCTGCGCTTCACGGGCCTTACTGGCTTTTCGCCAACCTTCCAAAGTTTCCGGCCGTGACAATTCAAAATTCCTTCGGCTCGCAGTTCGCTTGCCCCTGGTGCGGGCGCGGCGACAATTTGTCCCATTCACGGTCAGCACAAGCAAACTCTGCTTGCCGAATGGCTTGGCACCGCTGCAGCGCGACAAACTGTCGAACTGGGACGAAATGTCCCCAGGGCCGCAGAAGCCGTACGCCATCTAACTGCCGTGCAATCAATAAGGTCGGCTCGGCAAAGATTGGCGACCGAGGTGCTTCCACCCTCCGACAAGGCTGTCCCAATAACTTCCAGGCAGGAGCCGCATGACAATCAACGAGGCAATTCAACATCAGACCGACGAGCCCGCTGGCAGGCTCCGAGCCGTGGCTTGGGGACGCCGCATTTTTCTACTTGCCCTCGCTATCCTCCTGGCCGCCACCTTGGCGAACGCGAGTGACTCTAAGCTCTCTAAGGATCTCGAACAGAGGATGGAGTCGGCGTTCGACCCCAGCGCGGACGAATTGGTCGACGTTATCGTGCAATACAAGCAGCCGCCCTCCGAGGCACACCATCAGAGGGTGCGCGATAAAGGTGGTGTGTTGAAGGCCGAATTTCAACATGTGAAAGCGGCCGCCTATTCGGTGCCCGCCAGCAAGCTCAAGGAACTGGCGGACGACCCCGATGTCGCGTATATCTCCCCGGATCGACCCTTGAACGGCTCGCTTGATTACACGGCCGCAGCTGTAAATGCACCGATCGCCTGGCAGACTTATGGGCTCGATGGCACGGGCATCGGAGTTGTGGTCATCGATAGTGGGATCGGAACCTCGACACCAGACCTAATGGATGCCACAGGCAAAAACCGTGTCGTGTATGTCCAAGACTTCATTGGCGGGGGCACCGACGACCAATATGGTCACGGCACCCATGTCGCCGGAATCATCGGCGGAAGCGGAATCAGCTCCTCCTGTTCCAACTGCAGGCGGACGCTGCAAGGAATTGCGCCCAACGTGAACTTAATTAATTTTCATGCCTTGGATAAGAACGGACAAGGGACCGACAGCACGGTCATCGCAGCCATCCAGCAGGCCGTCAATCTGAAGAGCAAGTACAACATTCGGGTAATGAACCTGTCCCTCGGCCGCCCAGTGTATGAGAGCTACAAGCTCGATCCGCTCTGCCAGGCGGTGGAAGCTGCATGGAAGGCGGGCATTGTGGTCGTGGTTGCCGCGGGAAATTACGGCCGGTACAACTACGCCTATAACGACGGCTATGGCACGATCACTGCTCCGGGCAACGATCCTTACGTCATCACAGTCGGCGCAATGAAAACCATGGGAACGTACGACCGCGCCAGTTCTCAAATCGCCAGTTACAGCTCGAAAGGGCCGACGCTTTTCGACCACATCGTGAAGCCGGACATTGTTGCGCCCGGTAACCGGGTCGTTTCGATTTTGGGTTCATCGGCGCAGATCCAGAATCACTATCCGGTTACACTGGTCAGGCTGACGTATTACCAGAACACGACCAACAGCGCATATTCCAACCGGTACTTCACTCTGAACGGCACGAGTATGGCCACCCCCGTCGTTAGCGGCGGGGCTGCGCTTTTGTTGCAGAAATATCCGACGCTTACCCCGGATCAAGTGAAGGCGCGGTTGATGAAGACCGCCTTCAAGAAATTCCCCCTCTGGACCGCGGCCACGGATCCCACGACCGGCAAAACCTATTTCAGCCAATACGACATTTTCACCGTTGGTGCGGGCTATCTGGACATCGCCGCCGCCCTCGCAAATACAGACACTCTCTTCAGTGCCGCGCGCTCTCCGACCGCGGTTTACGATTCGACCTCCGGCAATGTCTACCTCGTATTTGCTTCCGGGGCGGTCTGGGGCAGCGGGGCGATCTGGGGCACCGGATACGTGTGGGGCAGCGGAGCGGTGTGGGGAAGCCAGGTGCTTACCGGGACGGGTGCCGTCT
>Ga0070697_100004897_pt1 | contig 10276 bp, 7 predicted proteins | sample KBSK1501metaG_FD_65475 | JGI IMG/M metagenome (GOLD analysis project Ga0070697, IMG submission 65475) | Corn, switchgrass and miscanthus rhizosphere microbial communities from Kellogg Biological Station, Michigan, USA - KBS K1-50-1 metaG | ecosystem: Host-associated > Plants > Roots >... | reverse complement strand
AAGCATGGCCAGCATATAGATACTAAAAGACCAGCCATAAAGACTCAGTCCACCAAGGTTTGCAACGATCTTGGGCAGAATCGTCGCAACTGCAAGCCCCTCGAACGCCGGCCCCAACGTGATAAGTATGAGTCCCAGCGTGAGCCGCCGGTGCTGTGTGCTCCAGACCCCCTGGGAGATCGAAGCTCCTTCGTTGAACTTGGTGAGAACAACACACCAAGCAATGCAGGAGGACAAGCGATGCGAAGCCAGCATACCACAGAGGAGGAAACACACCAAACACCAGGGATCGTGATCCCTTTAGAGTTAGATGGCCTGCGTATGCTCAAGCAGGAGATGCAAGCGGATGGGAAGCTGCGGGTCGAGGTGATCGCCACGAAGAAAGGAGAGCAGTGCCCGCATTGTGGAACGATGTGCGTCAAACAACATGATGTGCGTCCCCGTCGCAAACACGATGTGCCGTTGCGCGGGCATGTGGTCGAGTTGGTGCTGCACAAACGGCGCTTCTGGTGCCTGCGATGCCGCAAAGCCTTCACCGAAAGCGATCGTGCGTGTGGCAGACGCAGGCGAACCACTGTGCGGCTGCGCGAAGAGATCGGCAAGCAAGCCAGCACCCGGCCCATCGCGCATGTGGCGAGCCACTATCAAGTCGGCCCCCGCTTCGTGCAAGCGTGCCTGGAGGGAGTAGCCAGCATCCAACTGGCGAAGCGAGGACTGAGCCTGGAGGAGGGCGCCACGTTGCCGACGCCGCGCTGTTTGGGCATCGATGAGTTTGCTCGTCGCAAAGGACATCGCTACGACACGATTGTGTGTGACTTGGATGGGCGCCACGTGCTGGAAGTGAGCGCCGGGCGCAAGCACGAAGACGTGACTGGTGTGCTGGAACGGCTGGCGGATTGTGAGGCGGTGGAAGTGGTGAGCATGGATATGAGTCGCACCTTTCGCGAGGCCGTCCAGTTGTGCTTACCGCGCGCGCGTATCGTGGCCGATCACTTTCATGTGATCCAGCATGTGGGCAAAGCCGTGAAGAAGGTGATTGGCCGCTGGGCCAAGAGTGCGCAGGGCAAGCAGGCCTTAGACGGACAGTTTCATCTCTTCTTACGCAACCAGGAAGACCTGTCTGCCGAGGAAGAGCAGTCGCGCGCGAGCTTAGCCCAGGCGTTTGCTGAGATTGCGGCGGCCTGGCAACTCAAAGAAGACTTGCGCACCTGGTATGCCACCGCTTCTGCTCAGACAGCCGCGGCCCAACTGGATGCGTGGATCGCGCATGTCAAACAGGCAGGGCCTGCTGAATTGCGCAAAGCGTTGTCTGCCTTTCGTGACTGGCGATCCGAAATTCTGGCCTTCTTTGACTTCCTGCCTACACGTTTGATTAATGGCTTTGTGGAGGGGAAAAACAATCGGACCAAAGCCATCCTGCGCCAAGCGTATGGCTATCGTAACCGTCGCCATCTGCGCATGCGCATCTTGCTGGAGGAGATCGCTTAATGGATTCTCATCAATTTCACCCTAAAGGATGGAGAGCCTCTTGAAACGACTATTTACAACTCTGGCCTAATATGTTATGATCTACGTTGCCAGGGGATGTAGCTCAGCTGGGAGAGCGCGACAATCGCACTGTCGAGGTCAGGGGTTCGAGCCCCCTCATCTCCACTCCATAATAGCCGAAAATGATTTGCGATCAATCGTAGACGAGAAGCAGTGAGCAGGAGTAGTAGGTCAATTTCTTTCAGAGAGTAGCCGGGTGGTGCAAGGCTATAAATTCAGACCGAACTCGCCTGTGAGCAGCAAGTGTGAAGCCTGTTTGCGGTTCAAGGCATTGAATCAAAGAGTCCTAGCACTTGCCGGAATGCCCGTTACCGCATATAATAAGTGTAGATCGAATTCACTCTCAGGAACTTACTATGGGCCTGTAGCGCAGCTGGAAGAGCGCATCCATGGCATGGATGAGGTCAGGGGTTCGAGCCCCCTCAGGTCCACCATCTTACTTGAAATTGAATTGATCTAAATCAGGGTGGTACCACGGAAAGTCTTTCGTCCCGCGAGGATGAAAGACTTTTTTGTTATTGTTTTAAATTGTGGGGAGATCGAGCCGGTATTATTCAACCTTTTTTGCTTGTATGAAGAGCGGGGAGGAGCATTTTATGATTACGCGCACAAAGTACAATCCTAAAGAAATCGAGGCGAAGTGGCGAACCCAGTGGGAGGCTGAACAACTGTATCACGCTCCCGATGATGCGCCCAAACCAAAGTTTTATAACCTGGTGATGTTACCCTATCCGTCCGGTGACCTGCACATCGGTCACTGGTATAACTTTGCACCCGCCGACGCCTATGGCCGCTTCTTGCGTATGCAGGGTTATAACGTGATGCAGCCAATAGGTTTTGATGCCTTTGGGCTGCCCGCCGAGAATGCTGCTATCCAACGCGGCGTACAGGCACGAACCTGGACACTGACAAATATCAATACCATGCGCAAACAACTGCGCATAATGGGTGCAGCGTGGGATTGGCAGCGCGAAATAGTCTCCTGCCTGCCCGACTACTATAAGTGGACGCAGTGGCTGTTCCTGCAATTCTATAAGCATGGGCTGGCTTATCGTACCAAGGCTCCGGCCAACTGGTGTCCAGGCTGCAATACGACGCTGGCCAATGAACAGGTGCTGCCTGATGGTACCTGCGAACGCTGTGGCAGTAAGGTGATTCGCAAGGAGATTGACCAGTGGTTGCTGAAGATTACCGACTATGCTGAAGAGCTGCTGGACTTCTCCAAGATCGAGTGGCCCGAGAAGACAGTGATTATGCAGCGCAACTGGATCGGGCGAAGCGTGGGGGCGGAGATTCGTTTCTTCGCCGAAATCGATGGACAACGTGAAGAGATTCCTGTCTTTACTACGCGGCCGGACACTATCTATGGCGTCACGTTCTTTGTGCTGGCACCCGAACATCCGCTGGTCGAGCAGATTACCACGCCCGAGCACAGGGCAGAAGTCGAGGCTTATGTGGAACAGGCCCGGCATATGACCGAGATCGAGCGCATGAGCACGGAGAAGGAGAAGACGGGTGTTTTTACAGGCGGCTACGTCACCAACCCTGTCAACGGCGAGCAAGTTCCAGTCTGGATCGCCGATTATGTGCTGATGGGCTACGGTTCAGGCGCCATCATGGGCGTACCTGGACATGACCAGCGCGACTTTGAGTTTGCGCGTAAGTTCGATATCCCTATACGCGAAGTGATTCGCCCCGAGGAAGAATCACCAGGCGATCCTGCGACCTGGACAGAGGCGAGAGAACACCTGGGGGTAATGGTCAACTCAGGTCCGTTCGATGGTACACCTGCGGATGAAGCGATTGCCAGCATAACCAGGTACCTGGAGGAACACCATACCGGCAAGTTCATGGTGTCCTATCGCCTGCGCGATTGGCTGATCAGCAGGCAGCGCTACTGGGGTGCGCCTATCCCGATCATCTACTGTCCCAAAGACGGTATGGTTCCGGTACCGGAGGAGCAACTGCCCGTCTACCTGCCGGAGCATGTTAAGTTCAAGCCAACCGGCGAGTCGCCGCTGCGCTACGAGCCGGAGTTTGTGAACACTACGTGCCCGGTATGCGGAGGGCCGGCTACACGCGAGACCGATACGATGGATACCTTCATCGACTCATCCTGGTACTTCCTGCGCTATGCCGATCCACACAACAGCGAGCAGGCATGGAGCCAGGAGGCGATGGAACGCTGGCTGCCTGTCGATCAATATATCGGGGGCGCAGAACACGCAGTCTTGCACCTGCTGTACGCGCGCTTCTTCATCAAGGCGCTGCGCGACATGGGTTCCCTGCACTTCGACGAGCCGTTCACGCGGCTGTATCACCAGGGTATTGTACTGGGACCTGATGGGCAGAAGATGTCCAAGTCCCGTGGCAATGTTGTGGCTCCTGACGAGTACGTCGATAAGTACGGCGCCGACACCGTGCGCTGCTACCTGATGTTTATGGGTCCATTTGACCAGGGAGGCACCTTCAGGCCGGACAATTTAGAAGGCGTGTGGCGCTTCCTGAACCGCTTCTGGAGCCTGGTTAGCGATAGCTGGGTCGAGAACCCGGATGGTGAGGAGAGCAGTGAGAGCAGGGCCGTCGAGCGGCTGCGCAACAAGACTATCAAGCGCGTGTCGGAAGAGCTGAGCAATTTCCGTTTTAACACGGCGCTGGCTACGCTGATGGAGTGCAACAATGCGCTGATTAAGCAGCAAAACGAGCCGGTGGCCCGCAGCACGGCTTACCGCGACACGCTGGAGACGATGATGCTACTGCTGGCGCCGATGGCACCGCATATTAGCGAGGAACTGTGGCACCTGACGGGTCACAGCGGCAGCATCCATACGACGGATTGGCCGGAGTTTGACGAGGCGCTGACACAGGATGAGACTTTCACGCTGGTCGTGCAGGTCAACGGCAAGGTACGTGAGAGGATCCAGGTTGCTGCTGATACCAGTGAGCATGACATTCGCATGCTGGCACTGAACAATCCACGGGTGGCTTCGTTCATTGGCGAGGCGACTGTGCAGAAGGTGATCTATGTGCCTGGGCGGCTGATAAATATCGTGGTGCGCAATAGCTAAGCGAACAGGGGGACTGGCGTCCCCCTGCATCCTTTCTTGAAGAGTTACGATATAAAAAATTGGTTGTTCTCAGGTGTAACTTATATATTCTCTCAAACGTATATCTGACATGCAGTAAGATGTGTTTAGACGATGTGATATGTTTCATAGTCTGAGCGTTATTTCGTAGATAGCTGCAATATCGATTTCCGTTTATACTTTGCTTGTTAGGAATAAGTAAAGGGAGAAGGGTGTTGTGAGGAGTACAAACAAAGTGATATTTGAAAAAGTAGAGCATTGCTCGTCTATGTAAGTGCAGGGTCCAGCCAAATAGCCGGGCAACAATAAACAAGATCAACGGGGAAATTAAGTAAAGCAGAGTAAAGCAGCGGAGAAGATCCTTAATAAGGAAGAAGGTAAATATGATGAATCCGCAAATCCAATCTGAAAAACAATTTGATATGGTAAATAATACTGAAATCGCTACTACCGAGATGGATATGCTAACTCAGGACGGCTTCAGCTCCGAGGAAATCCGTTCACTGCTCTGGCTGCGCCAATGGTATCAAAACGGTGGGAGTGATCGCATTGAAGTAGTGCGCCGCCTGGAATTTCTTAAATTGATGGTGATGAACGGCAAGATTGAGCTATAACGGGAATCATACTCCTTCAACCCCTTTCACCTTCATCTGGTAGCGCTGACGGAACGAATCATTTATCACCCCTACCATTAACTCTGCTTCGCCGTACCCGAAGTGGCGCATCTTGTCTAGAGCGTCGGTCAAGAAATGGGATTGGCAGAACAAGCCAAGTTTGGCTCATTCAGGCAATCCCATTTCTTGAGGGTCGGTTGGAATTCTTCTGCCTAATTGACACCTTAGCTCTGCTTAACGAGCGTGGCGTGTTTGGAGTAAACCACCAACTAACCCTCCGAGTGTAGCAAAACCGACACCTATGAGATTTACCGCTACAAAAGGAATGAGGAAAATCAAGAGCAGGGCCCAGCTCGGCGGCAAAGTCGGTGCCATGCGAGACGGTATCTGCGGATCAGGTCTGTAGATACCATAAACACCGTATCCAGCAAGAATGATGGTCGCCATCAGCGTACTACAGAGACCAGTAAATAGGCCGCTTAGAGTACCATTTCGCGCGGACGCAGATTTTTCCCCACTGCGAGGCATGGCGAGAGCACAGAGGACGGAGACAAGCAAATAGCAAACTGGAGTACCTATCAACCAGACAAGCAAAGACGAGGAACGGGATGCGAGAAAAACCACAGCCCCTTGAACAGCTACTAGCAGAACGCCAAAGAGCAAGATAAAGAGAATAAAGGCTTTTCGTGGGGTTTTGGAAGACAAGAGAGTTGAACGCATGTAGCGCCTCCGGGCAACTAAAACGACATCAATGCTGTTTCTAGCGGTGTTATCAAAACGGTGTAGTCAATTAAAATGGTCACGTAAGCTGGATACCTATGACTTCACCTGGGCATTGCCATGATAGTCATACTAGCATATCTTAGCATCTTCTCTTGTCTCGTACAAGCCTATTCAAGGCTTTAACGCTTTCTCAGTTTCGACTTAGGGGGGATGTCAACCCTCATTACTTGACCGACGCTATTTGATGGGAATTAACTTTTATTGTCTCTCACGGCTCACTAGGTGTATACTTAGCAAGGAAGGGCTATAATTGTTTCAAATACACAGCCATAAAAGCTAACCGGAATGGGGCAATGTACGTACATGTATGCGAGGCATGGGCGACTAGTGCCATAAGTTGACATTGTGAGACTCGAGAATAAGGACTTCTATGCGTATAATACTTTACCTTGGAAAAGGCGGCGTTGGGAAAACGACCATTTCAGCGGCAACGGCGGTTCGTTCTGCTGCGCAGGGCAAACGCACACTTGTGGTGAGTACGGACCTGGCACATAGCCTTGCCGACTGTTTCAATACACCACTCTCTTCAGAGCCAACGGAACTGGCTTCGAACCTGTGGGCACAGGAAGTCAACGTGTTGGACGAAATGCGACATAGCTGGAGCAAAGTGCAGGCGAAGTTGAGCGAATTACTGCGCAAACGCGGCCTGGACTCGGTAATGGCAGAAGAGCTGGCTCTCATCCCCGGCATGGACGAGATTGTCAGCTTGCTCAATATCTATCGCAACGCCCGCGACGGCGACTTCGAAGTCGTCATTATAGACGCGGCTCCAACAGGTGAGACGATACGACTGCTGAGCATGCCCGACACGTTTCAATGGTATGCGGGGCGTATTGGTGGCTTAAACTTGAAGAGGAGTACGCTCACTCTCGCACGCCCATTCATCAAAGCTTTCATCCCTTCTGGTGAAGTATTGGATGCCTTGCAAGTCTTAAGTGAACGAGTCAAAAACCTACGGGCGGTATTGAGTAACCCGGATATTAGTTCCTACCGCCCGGTAGTCAATCCAGAACGCATGGTGATTAAAGAGGCGCTGCGCGCTGAAACCTATCTTGCGCTCTTTGGGTATCCAATCGATGCAGTGATATGCAACCGCGTTATCCCAGCAGGCAATTATACAGACGAATTTATGCAAGACCTTTATCGCAACCAGGAGGCGCTGCGCCTGAAGATTCACCAGACCTTCGCGCCACTACCAATCTGGGAGGCCCCTTACTATGCACGCGAGATTCTCGGCATTGCGCAGCTTGGCAAGCTAGCCCAGACCATCTTCGGCGATGCCGACCCCACGCAGGTTTACTACCGGGGGCCAATACAGGAGGTGACGCGCGAAGGAGATACGTATGTGCTGCGCCTCCCGCTGCCACACGTCGAGATGGACAAGGTGTTGATGACGAAGAAAGGCGACGAGATGATTATCGAGATTGGCAATTTCAAGCGCGACATCACGCTCCCGGCGGTACTGGTAAACCAGGAGGCCAAGGTGGCGCGGTTTGTGAACAAGGCGTTGGAGATTCACTTTACAGCTACAGATAGCGCTTCCGAAGTCGCTTAAAGCAGGGGGAATGTTGCAAAGTTGCCTCGTGCCCGCAGGGCACGAGGCAACTTTGCAACAGGGTTCATTTCACGCACTGGACTCAATAGTAAATTATGCATCCAAGTTTGATGAACGTTATTATTGTCATTGCCTGCGTTGTCCTGATTATCCTGATAATGCTCGTGTATGTACGCAGCAGCCAGGGAGATCAAAGGATTATCCGGGTCACGAACCAGATGTTGCTGCCCCTGTTGAGCGCTATCGTCATCACGCTGGGTTTCATCTTCAATTCTCAAGGGCAATTGATGTGTACGCAGGGTGTTGGCGGCAGCTTGAGATACGTTGCGATCCTCGGCGCTGTGCTCATTGTCTTGATCGGAGTGGTTCGCTATGCACTGAGCCAGAATCGAGATCGCAGGTTTATTACTCATGCCGTCCTGCTTGCCATCGTTTTCGTCCTGGCTATTTTGATCATCGAGCTGCTTTCTGGATGCATGGAGTGATGCTGATCGATTGATCTTCTTCAAAATCCTGGACAGACGCAACTCACCCGTGATCATGCCCAGCAAGATGCAGCCACAGCCAATCCAGGCGAAGAGGCTGAGTTGCTCTCCGGCTAGATAGCCGAGCATGGCGGCCCAGACCGGTTCAAGGGCGTAGATCAGGGTGGCCTGGGTGCTACTGACAAACTGTTGTACTCTATTCATGATAGCCAGAGCAAATGCGGTTGCAGCCACTCCCATGAACAGGGCTGATCCCCAGACAGGCAGGGGAGGCAGAACAAATGGCTCTCTAGCTATAGACATGGCGATGATGCTGAGGATAGCTGTAAACGCAATCTGGACAAGAGCGAGGTTGATGGCATCCACCCTTGGGGCAAATTTGCTGATCAAGATCACATGCAGCGCGCTGGCTATGGCACAACCCATGACCAGGAATTCGCCCAGGCCAAAAGTGAACCGGAACGAGCTATTGACCGAGATGAGTATCACTCCTGTTACGGAAAGCATGACACCCAGCAGACTGCCCAGGGTTGGTTTCTGGTGCAGCATTGGCACCGCCAGGATGGCCACCAGCGGGACATACATGGCGGTGATAAAGGCTGCTTTACTGGATGTGGTGTACTGCAAGCCTGTAGTCTGGAGTGCATATGTACCAAAAAGGAACAGGCCGATAATTGAGCCGGTGATGATTTCGGCACATGTGATGTGCGCCAGCCGTTTACGGAAGATCACTGCCAGAACCAGGGCTCCTATGCTGAAGCGCATGGACAGAAAGGTAAAGGGACCTGTAAGCCTGATAGTCTGCTGGACGATCAAGAAGGTGCTGCCCCAGATCATGGTGACCAAAATCAGCAGAGCGTTGACCTTGACCTTGCGCCAGCGTTCTAACTGTGGAAGTTGGGAGCGCAGGCTGGTGGGTTCTAATCCGGTCATGGCTTATCCCTCCTCTCGTCTTGTGCTGTTGACCGCTGGTCTGACCGTCCCCTCCTCTTTGAGTGTTTCCAGTGCAATCGTGGTGACTGTGCGAGTGATTCCTGGGAAACTGCGAATGGTCGCGAGGAGTTTCTGGAGTGACTGCGTGGAAGCAGTACGGACTTTGAGGATGTAGCAATCCTCTCCATCAACATCATGACACTCCAAAATCTGTTTTTCTTCCTGGACAAACCGCTCGAAGATATCACTAACATAATCAGGTGTCTGAGTACGAACACGGACAAAGGCAGCCAGTCCACGCCCAACCTTTTCAGGGGCGAGCAGGGTAGTATAGCCTTTGATAATGCCTTCTCGTTCCATGCGTTGAATACGCGCATAGACGGAGGGACCACTCAGGTCGGTTTCCTTGCCGATGGTAGTATGAGATATCCGCCCATCCTGGAGCAGCAAATCTATAATTTTCAAATCAATGTCATCAAGGGTCATTTTTATTTAATTTCCTAGCTAAAAACATTTAATTACTTTAATATCTTAGATTATATCATAGAGATGGCTAGAGATCAATGGTTAAACTTCCCTTTGTCGTACTAATTTCCATACGTCACCACCATTGGCGGTGGGACGAGCGAGAGGACTTCCTTTGGCGTCATCAACCTTATTTTGGCTTCATGCTGGTAAAACAACTTAAAGCCACCATAGAGAAAGTTGCCGTACTTTACCATATCCTGTTGAACCCACTCACTGTATTGAAGCCTTTTATCCTGAATATCGCCAGGATAGCCACCGACGCTATCAACATGGATGACCACATCAACGCGCGGATCGAAGAGCAGGTTGCGTTTATCCGCAATCTCTGCCTGCCCAGGATCATAGGGGTCTTTTAAGCCATCACCATCGGGACGGTATTGGTGAATGATCAAAATTTTTCGAGGGACATGATACTGCATGGGGATTGCAGCGATTGCCTCAATAATAGGGTTCAAATCCGATGCGCGTACATTGCTTAAATTTACCCCAGGAAGACCATTCCGACGAGGGAACATCCATTCAGGATCAATTGCCATATGCACGAAAGCGTACTTCTCTAAATACGGTAAAAAGAAGCGCACTTCGTCCATGATAGGGGACTGCCCAAAGTTGAGGTCTAGAAATAGAAGAAGATCGTTCTTGCTACAGAAATCTATATAAGACTGGATAGTTCCCGCATCAACATGATGGCTATAGCTGTTCTGTGGGCCAGGAAAAGCGTCAGGGACACTGACGACGAGATCA
>Ga0070697_100004896_pt1 | contig 10278 bp, 13 predicted proteins | sample KBSK1501metaG_FD_65475 | JGI IMG/M metagenome (GOLD analysis project Ga0070697, IMG submission 65475) | Corn, switchgrass and miscanthus rhizosphere microbial communities from Kellogg Biological Station, Michigan, USA - KBS K1-50-1 metaG | ecosystem: Host-associated > Plants > Roots >... | reverse complement strand
ACCGAACGGGAAGCGCAGAAGGGCCTCAAGCGAAAACTCAGTGAGCAATTCAGTCGCGCGCGGGCTGAAGTGCAGGCCACGGTCGATGCCGTCAAGGGCGAGCAGAAGTTGATTAAAGCCAAAGCAGCAAAACAACGATTGTTCGAGCTTGAAGCGCAGACGAGAGCCGAATTGGCCCCGGCCGGCACGCCAATTCCGCCTGAACATTTAGGGGTGGGGGATCAAGTCGAGATCAGCGGGCTCGGCATGACCGGCACGCTCTTGGAGGCACCGCAGGGGAAGAAACGGGTGAGGGTGAAGGTGGGGGAAGGGGAACTGCTGGCCACAGTGACGAATCTCGTGGGCCTCGCACGGGGGCGCACAGCACCGGCGCCGCCAGCGCCCTCATCATCGAGTTCCCGCCGGTTCTCTTCAGGCGGCGGGCTGGGGCTCGATGAACAGACGGTCGTGGATGTTCGAGGGAAGGCGGCGGACGAAGCGCTAGACGGAGTCATTGCGGCGCTGGACCACGCGACCCTGGCCGGCGTACCGTTCCTCCGAATTATCCACGGTCACGGCACGGGGAAACTGAAAGCCACATTGCGGGACTATTTGAAAGACTCGCCGTATGTTGCCAATACCCGCCCTGGTGATCGTGCAGAAGGCGGGGATGGTGTGACGATCGCGACGTTACGCTAAAAAGGAAGTGGGAAAGGGCGGCCTGACTGATCCCCCTTGCTCGCGCAACGCGCGACTTCCGAAGGCCCTCGTTGGACGCGCGCAGTCAGGGGGATTCAGTCAGGCCGTCCTTTTGAGAGTGAGTGAAGAAAAAAAAGAGAGGGGGAGTGGCTAGATGTCATTCTTGCTCGCGGAGCGCGCACGAAAAGAATGTGCTCGTTCGATGCGCACAGTGGAGATCATGTCGCCACCTCGCTGAATGTATGTGAAGAGTTAGTCTTAGCCCAATACGCACAGTGGGAGACCATCTAGCCGGCCCTCAAGGGAGAAGATCGAAGAGCAGGGTCGCTCGAAGCGGGGGTAAAAGACGTTCCAGCGCATTGCACACACCAATACGTTGGCCCGACAGGACCAGACGAATGATCGTTGGCCAGCTCAGGTCAGGCAATCAGAAAATAAGCGCCAAAGCCGATCGCTGCGAGCACAGCGACGCTCAGCATCACTTTCTCATGCCCGCACAGGCCTTCTTGAGCCTTGCAGACTGCCATGGAGCACATGACCGACATCTTGTGCCTCCTTTCGTGAAAGTAAGAGGAAACGCTATCCCTGTTCACCTTCCGCTGTCAATATTCGCCCAGGCGAAGGCGCACCTGATCCGATTATGTCGCGCTACTCGACGATCGCCTGTTTCGTCTCGTCCAGATGTTTTTGGAGATAGGTCATGAACGGTGTCCCTCCTGTCCCGACGGCAGTGGGATTGCTCGTGTGGGATTGATGTTGCCGATGAATGTAACTATCGGCATAGCCGATATGAATGTCACGAAACTGTGCGAGCAGATCGACGCAGGCGCAGTAGGCAGTCCAGAGATCGGGACGGCTGAGCTTGCGATCGCGGACATAGCCGGAGAGCACCGGTCGACCCCGATTGTCCTCGGTCTCATCCAGAGTTTGTATGAATGTCCGGTGTCGGGGTGGCATGTAGCCGCGCATTTCTTGCAGGTATATGGTTAACGGATCCGGCGCATGAGCGATTCCAAGCCCGGCATCGAGACAGGGCACAATGGAGCTTTGGGCGCCGGTCTCGCCGCGGAATTGTTGCGAGCGTCCCTCGTAGGCTGCGACTCCTTCATATATGAGGCCGTTAGGAAGCGCAGGGTTATTCTTCCAGGCATGAATATACGGCCGCACGCGGGTGTAGTACACATAGGGATCGCAGCGTTCTTTCATCCTGAGCAACGTGTCCCGCATCGCCTCTTGAGCCCGCGCTAACGATGCGAGTCCGAGCAACACCTCATCTTCCTTGTCCGCGACGGCGCCATTCATTGCCCGTGCGAGTCCGGCAAGCCCCGGCCCTGCTTCCCGCTCGATCTGGATGTGAACCACGACAAACCACTCTTCGTCGAGGCCACCGAGAAAATTCTGCAGCAAGACAATGTTGTCGAGCTGAACGGGCTTGGCAGGATCGAGTCGCCGCCAATTGTCGAGCGCGTAGGAGGCGTACGAGAGCACTGGTGGCCGGCCGAGTCGCTGGGCGACCTGGTGCCAAGGTTGCGCCAGTTGCGGCGGCAAGGTATTGGGCGGCTGGTCCGGCACTTCCCAGACATAGGCGTGGCCGGCAAAGGAGAGAATACGCATTGCAGCCCGATAATCCTCTAGACCCCATGTCGGAGGAACGGAGGGAAGCAGCGTGCGCTGGTCGTTGATGAACTGCCGGACCATTCGGGTGCTGAGCAATTTGGGCAGATCGTGTCCAAGCTGATTCAGCATGGAGCAGTCAGGCAGGTGTTCTTGAGGGTCTCGGGGGAGAAATCCTTGTTCAGGCGAGATCTCGTAATCGGAGAGGATGAGAGGAACGGACGTCGTCGGTTTCATAAGCGCCCCGGGTTCCGTACGACCTCGTCACCTAGCAGTACTCCAGCACATTATATATCGGATGCATGACGTTTGCTCCTCGTCAACGACCGTTAGCCATTCCATCCAACCTGCGCACCACGCAGACGTGTGTCTTGGTTCCCAACCAACTTGCCCTCAACGCTCCCAGTGGACTAGGCTTTCCTTACTCATATGCAATTTAACCAAAGGAGGTTGTGATGCCTCAGATGACTGCGATGCAAGTGACCAGTCCGGGCGGCGCGTTCGAAGCAGTGAATCGTCAGGTACCGGAACCGGGGCCTCATACTGTTCGCATCAAGATACAGGCGTGCGGCGTCTGTCATAGTGACCTCTTTGTGAAGGAAGGGCACTGGCCGGGCCTGCATTACCCACGAGTGACGGGGCACGAGGTCGCCGGCGTGATCGATGCCGTTGGACCGGATGTGACAATTTGGAAGAAAGGCCAGAGGGTCGGCGTGGGGTGGCACGGAGGACATTGTGGACAATGCGTTTCTTGCCGTCGTGGGGATTTCATGGGTTGTCAGTATTTTCAAGTCACGGGGTTCAACGAAGACGGCGGGTATGCCCAGTACATGATTGCCCGGAGCGAAGCCGTCGCGGCAATTCCAGACGCGCTCTCGCCGGTAGAGGCGGCGCCGATCCTCTGCGCAGGCGTCACGACCTTCAACAGCTTGCGCCACAGCGGGGCGAAGGCGGGCGATCTCGTGGCGGTGCTCGGGTTGGGGGGATTGGGCCACCTTGGAATCCAGTTTGCCAGCAAGATGGGCTATCACACTGTGGCGATTGGGCGGGGGCAAGACAAAGAAGCGTTAGCGTTGAAGCTGGGTGCTGCCCGCTATCTCGACACAGAGAAGACCAACGCTGCCGTGGAATTGACCAAGATGGGCGGAGCCTCAGTCATTCTGGCTACTGCTCCAAACAGCAAAGCGATGTCAGATCTCATTGACGGGCTCGGAGTCGGCGGAAAATTGGTGGTGGTGGGCGCGTCGGCCGATCCTATTGCCGTGACTCCCATTCAACTCATCGGCGCGCGCAAGTCGATTCAAGGTTGGCCATCCGGAACCGCCCGGGATTCGGAAGACACGCTGAATTTCTGTGCGCTGACGGGCATTCGTCCCATGGTCGAGACCTTCCCGCTCGAACAAGCCGCGACCGCCTATGATCGCATGCTGAGCGGTAAGGCGCGATTTCGCGTGGTGCTTACGATGGGCGGATGAACATAGAAGGGGATGGAGCCTGATGATCTTCTGTGCTCGCGCAATGCGCGGCTTAAGAAAGCCCTCGTTGGACGCGCGCAGTGGAAGATCGATCAGCCCCCATCCTGAAGAGACAAGGAGCGAGCTCGGAGGGATCATTTAGATGAATAACAGCCGCTCGATGCGCGCAGTGAACGACAATCTGGCCACTCCCTCTTGAAGGGGTGCAAGTGCCTTCAGAAGGGGATGGCGAGGTAGCTGGTATGGTCTCTGTGCTCGCAGAGCCCCCACGATAAAACGGTGGTCGCTCGATGCGCGCAGTGGAGAAGCCTTCAAGCACGTGAGAAATCCGGCCATATTTCAGTATGAGTATCCTGACGGCCTATTTCTGGCAGGATTCTGTGCCCTGTCGAGCCACAGTCCCAGGCACTATCCTCGCTTCAGAAAACTCTGTCAATTACCGCTCATAGATACACGCTGCCACATACGCCGCTCATCTCTTTTCCTTTTTTACCAACTCTCAAAAGGATGGCCTGGTCGATCCTCGATTGCGCGCGTCGAACGAGCACATTCTTATCGTGCGCGTTCCGCGAGCAGGAGGACGACCAGGCTGCCCGCCTCATGCTGCGGCCTTCTTCACCCGAACTTCAGCGCGATAGCCTGTCGCGGCAAGAACCCGAATGAGCACATCGGTTGATACGCCGTGAGTGTTCCCATTCGCAATCGCGGTCACTCGTGTTCTCGACGTGCCGGCGCATTTTGCAATCTCGGCATGGGTGAGCCGTCCTGCTTGAATGATTTTCGCCAGCGCGACGGTGAGCTCCGAACGAAATTCCATTTCGGCGGTATCAGCCGCGGACAAACCCAAGGCACGCCCAAGGTCTTCGGCGGTCCGAACGGTCACACTCTTGCGGGTCTTAGACGTGGTCATGCAATACCTCCTGTAGTCGCTGTTGGCCGACGGCGATTTCCTGTGTACGCGTCTTCTGGGTCTTCTTTTGGAATCCGTGAAACACCACGATCGTGTCAGCCACTTTTACAAAGTAGAACACTCGTACGACTGTCGTTGCGCTCCTAACTCTGAGCTCGTGAACACCTGATGCCACCGTGGGCATTGGCCTACTGAGAGGCAGGCCTAGACTGATACCTTTCTGGACATCACGGAGTGCTTCACCGATCTCCCGCTTGATCGTTGGCGATTGGCTTCGAATGAATGCCAGCGTCTTAGGGTGAAACGTGATCGACTTCACAGGTGCAGTATGTCCTAAATTTAGGACATTGGCAAGGGGCAATCAACGAGGTTGCGGGCTGAACAGGCAGGCGATGCGGCTGTCGCCGCGCGCTTGAGCTTAGTCCTAGAGAGCGGAATCTGTGCCAAAACGCATTGAACATTAATTTCTTCATTCGCTCCATCTCTATAGCTGCGGTGAGTTCAGGTGAGGATGCTCAAACAGGCTATCCAAGCGAGGCCGCAGCAGTTTCTTACTCCCTCTCAAAAGGGTGGCCTGGTCGATCCTCGATTGCGCGCGTCGAACGAGCACATTCATATCGTGTGCGTTCCGCGAGCAGGAGGACGACCAGGCTACCCTTTCCTTCCTTTTTCAACAGCCTGCTAGAGGTGGTACTTCGCCATGCGATACCGGAGTGTATTGCGGGTGATTTTGAGGAGCCTGCTTGCTTCGGAAATGTTGCCGCCTGTGCGGTGCAGCGCTTCTTGTAACAGTTTCTTTTCCATCTCCTCAGCCGAGAGGCCGAAGGCCAGGAGCGATGTCTTCTCGGTCTCTCCGTTCGATCCTGTTGATGGGATGTCTCGCATAGATGCTGGAAGGTGGTCCGGCTGGATCATCTCGTCCTTGCAGGTAATGGTGAGCCCTTCGACCACGTTGTGCAGCTCCCGTACGTTGCCGGGCCAGTCGTGGCCCTGCAAGATGGCAACCGCGGCCGGGGTGATGCCCTTGATACGACAGCCATGATCGCGGCGAGCGGCGTCCAGGAACGATGTCAGGATCGGCTCGATATCTTCCGGTCGCTCTCGGAGCGGCGGAATGCGCAGTTGATAGACGTTGAGTCGGTAGTAGAGGTCGAGGCGAAATCGCCCGGCTTTAATCTGAGCCGGCAAATCTTCGTTCGTGGCCGCGATCACGCGAATGTTGACGTGGATGCTGCGTGTGTCGCCCAGCGGATCGACCTGGTGACTTTCCAGCACGCGTAAGAGCTTCGCCTGCGCGGAAGGACTCATCTCACCGATTTCGTCGAGGAAGAGGGTGCCGCCCTCTGCGAGTTGGAATCGTCCCGGTTTAGTCTGCTTCGCATCGGTAAAGGCGCCACGCTGATAGCCGAACAGTTCCGATTCGAGGAGGTGTTCGGGAATGCCTGCACAATTGAGGGGCAGGAAGGGGCCTTTGGACCGAGGGCTGGCGGCATGGATCCCATGAGCAAAGAGTTCTTTGCCTGTTCCGCTTTCGCCGGTGATGAGCACGGTCGCATCGGTCTGGGCGACTTCGGCTGCCAGATGTTTCAGTAGTTTCATCTGAGGCGACTGGCTGACGATCTGATCGAACGCTGAGGAACGCTCTTGCCCTGCATGGGGCTCTGGCGCTTCGAAGACGTGGGTCTTGTGGATGGCGGTCTGGAGATCCTTTGCCGTGACCGGTTGTGCGAGATAGTCGGTGGCGCCCCGGTGCAACGCTTCGACCGCGGCTTTTGCTGATCCGTCTGTTCCGAGGATGATCACTGGGAGGTTGTGATCAATGCGTCTGGCCTGAGAGAGCACTAGCTGGCTCGCAATCCGTCCGTGGCTCTCATCACACAGGACGAGTGTAAGGTTGACTTGTTCTTTCAGGATGCGCAGACCTTCTTCGGTTGTTGAAGCGGAGAGAATGGTGGCGCAGTGACGGTCGAGGGCTTGTTCGAGCAATGGCCTGGCGTGCGGATCGCCCGAGATGAGCAGCAAGACCGGAGGATGCATAGGAGTTAGACCTCCTGCCAACCACCATCAGGATGCTGAAAAAGTCCGCCAGCGTCGTTCTCGCATTGTTCAACCACTCAACGGGAACCCAGCCGCCTCACCACTCGGCGGCGCTCACAGATGTGGTGCTCCTTATTTGTCACACCGTGCGCCCCAGAGGGTACGCCTCCGATTTCGACTCGCCTGCGGCCTAGCTGGACGGCCATTTTGAGCATCCTGCTAAGCACCGAAAATAGCCTACTCCTCTTCTAATTAAGAAGAAAGGGGACGGAATGGGCGTTTATTTATGAGGTTCGTTCCCCTGTCTGTCGAATGTAGTTCTCCTGTGCAATCCCCACGTTGCGAAGGAGTCCGCTTCGTTTGGTTCGTTTGATGGGACTCTCCCTGAACGAGGTCGAAAAACTCTCTTCGGTGATCTGAGCCAAGGCATGGAGGTTGGGCGCGATGGTCAGGGGGGTGGGCGTAAAGGCTGGTTCACTCGTCGCGTCTGCTCGCAGGTTGAAGGGGCAGACGTCCAGGCAATCGTCGCAGCCGAAGATGCGATTGCCCATTTGAGAGGCGAGCTCGTCGGAGATAGCCTCTCGGTTGCCGCGAAGTTCGATTGTCAGGTAGGAGATACAGAGTCGGGCGTCGACGATATAGGGTTCGACGATGGCGCCGGTCGGACAAGCCTGGATACAGAGGGTACAGCTTCCGCACAGATCTGTGCCCGGCTCATCCTGGTCCAGGTCCAGGGTGGTTAAGATTTCTCCAAGCAGGAGCCAGGAGCCACAGTCGGTCGATACTAGATTGGAATGTTTCCCAATCCAACCTAGGCCAGCCTGCTGAGCCCAAGCCTTTTCCATGATCGGGCCGGTATCGACGTAGGCCCGTGTAGTCACGCCCGGCGCAAGGGCTGCGATCCGTGCTTCGAGTTGCGAGAGTCGCTGGCTCATCACCGCATGATAATCCTTCCCCCAGGCGTACCGGGCAATGCGTCCCATTCCAGGCTGTTCGTTCGCACGGTTGTCTGTATAGTAGTTCATGCCGACCGACACCATCGATTGGCATCCTGGCAATATCTGTTGCGGATTGCTTCGACGAGACGAGTCGCGAGTCATCCAGGCCATCGTGCCGTGATAGCCTCGCCGGATCCATTCCGCGAGATGGTTGAACAAGCGATGGGAAAATGGGGTAGGAGCGTAGGGTGTGAGAGAGTCTGGCTGACGGCGATCGGAGACCCGGCTAATGCCGACGGCGTCGAAACCCAGGGCGAGGGCTTCGGCTTTGATGGTCTCAGCGAGGGACATAGTTAACAGGCTGCTGAAAAAGTCCGCTGGCTTCGTTCTCGCCTTGAAAGCATCCTCAACATAGCCCAGAGGCTATGCCTCCGGTGCTTTCATCGGCTGCGGCCTAGCTGAACGGCCTTTTTGAGCAGGCTGTATGGGAGTACCTCTGTTGTGCTAGGCGTGCCAACATCGTCTCCCCTAAGACTGCTAGTGAGCTTGTTGGGAGCAGTCGAATCGGACAATAAACTGGACTGAGCAATGGTCGGATTTGCAGCGGCCACAGGAGCCGGTGATCTTGGTTTTCCAGTCCGTGGTTTTGTCGTCAAATCGGCAAAGGGTTTTTCCGCCCTTGGAGATGGTCGTCCACGGTTTGTCTGTTCCTGGGATATTGGCCACGAGACAGCCTGAGGGGAAGGGAACGTGACAGCCCTGCGAGGCCTCTCCCTTCGCCATACCGAAACTGCAAGACTGTTCCGTCGTGGCGTATGAATTGTCCAGGGGTTGTGCGTGAGCCTCGGCTGAAAGGCTCCAGCAGCCGACGAGCATGAATAACAGGAAGGACCAACGTTGCATCACGTCGCATCCTAGCACAGAGATGTTTGGACCAGTCAATCACGGTTCGACGCATTAGCAGGATGTTGAAAACGTCCGCCAGCTTCGTTCACGCTTCGCTCAGACCCTTAACATTAAGGAGGAGCTGTCGGAGATTGGAAGCACTGTAGAGGCTTTTCCGTTCGCCAAGATCCATTCTCATTCTAGGGGCGAACGGCCCACGCGAAGTGTGGCATGTACCTCTCCGGCCCTTCTCTCGCTGCGGCCTTGCTTGGGACAAGGCGCGTCTCGGCGCGTCAGGGTTGGGCGAGTGAGAAAACTGGCCTTTTTGAGCATCTTGCAGGATTGTTTTCCTGTTGTGCCACGTGTACGGATCGTCGAAGCGTTAACCTGCAAAATAGTTTTCAGCATCCTGTTAGTACTCGCCTGGTTCTCAATGGGCCTATATAATCGCCCCATGTTATGGCGCGCGATGATCGTGCTGGGATTTCTTTCACTCGGGTGGTCCGGGTGGTGCCCCGCTGCCGAGCCGGAGATGCTGGATGTCCATACGGACCCCATCGGCGGTGTGCGCGCCACAGCCATCATTCTATTTCCCGCCCCTGTTTCAGTGATACAGGCCATCCTCACTGACTATACCCATTGGCCCGAGCTCTTTGAAGTACGGATGAGGATGGCGGGTGTGACGATTCAGAATGGAGTTGCGACAACGGATCTACGGATCGAACATGCGTTGATGCCGGGCGAGCATCGGCTGGTGACTGAATCGAGGGTCTTACCAAACGGAGAGTTGGTGGCCGATCTCAAAGGAGGAGATTTCAAGCGCTATTATCGTCGGTGGAAATTGACACCTGCCAATGGTGGCGCTCAGACCCGTGCCGATTTCGAACTCATTGTCCAGGTTGATTCGGTCGTGCCGGACTGGCTTGTCTCCATCGCGACGCGGCGAGATCTGGAATCGCATTTTCGAATCGTGAAAGAAAAGGCGGTCGCGCGGTTGCAGCAACCGGAGCATTCAGTGCGGCCCCAGTAAGGGCTCACTAAGCTTTCCGCTACCTGGGAAATGTGAATTGCGAGAGCTCAGTCCTGTCGAGACCCTGCTTCACCAATGCGCTTATGTCGAACATCCGCTCGATCTTCTGAATGTCATCGAGTCTGGTTTTCGTACTGGGGTATGGCGGAGTGAAGAGCGAGCAGCAGTCTTGATCGGGCTCAATCGATATGGTGAAGGTACCGATACGCTGAGCCTGGTCGGTGATTTCAAGCTTGTCCATGCCGATGAGCGGGCGCAAGATCGGCAGCTCTGACGCCTCTTCGATGACCGTCAAGTTCTCAGGGGTTTGCGAGGCCACTTGCCCTAAACTGTCGCCTGTGACAAGTCCCCAACAGTGCTCGCGCCTGGCTAATTCCTGCGCGATGCGGATCATGACGCGTCGATACAGTACTACGCGAAACGGAGCCGGTGCGTTCGCCACAATGTCACGTTGAATCTCTCCGAACGGGATGACGTAGAGCTTCGACGTGTATTGATGGACTGTGAGGGTCTGCACAAGTTCGCGTACTTTCTCCTCCGAGGCACGACTTACGAGCGGTCGGCCGGAGAAGTGGACGAAAAGGGCTCGGCACCCGCGTTTCATCATGCGATAGGCGGCGACCGGCGAATCGATCCCTCCGGAGATCAGGCAGGCGACTTTTCCACTGACGCCCACCGGCATTCCGCCCGGCCCCTGAATCTTTTCGATCG
>Ga0070697_100004895_pt1 | contig 10279 bp, 6 predicted proteins | sample KBSK1501metaG_FD_65475 | JGI IMG/M metagenome (GOLD analysis project Ga0070697, IMG submission 65475) | Corn, switchgrass and miscanthus rhizosphere microbial communities from Kellogg Biological Station, Michigan, USA - KBS K1-50-1 metaG | ecosystem: Host-associated > Plants > Roots >... | reverse complement strand
TGCCGGAGGTCACCAATCTCGTCGTCACCGCGCGCCTCCGCCAGGCGCCGGCCGGGGAGTGCCTCGAGCCACAGCGTCCGCTGCGCTGGGGAATAGCCAAGCGGAGCCGGCAGACACAGCCACGGATTCAGCGGATCGAGCGCTGCACGCAGACCCCTGTACGTGTCGTAGTCGCGCGCCGCCTGATGGGCGGCGGCGACCTTGGCGTACGCAACCGCCGTTGCCACGCCATCCTCACAGACGAGCGTCGCCGACTTTTCGGGCGCGTACGCGACGAGCCGCTTGCCAATCGGTTCGCCACGCTTCACGCCGGGGACGGTCGTGGCGGAATCGAGGACCGCCGGGAGCGAGGCGATCTTGCGATCGTTCGGGAACACCCAGTACACGGCACCGATCGCCACGTCGTGCGCGATGCCGCGGATCCCCGCGACGTCCTTCGCCTCCGGGGCCGACCGGCGGTAGACCTCTGCGCTCTTGTCGCCGGCAAACATGCGCGCAGCAATCGTGTGCTCGTCGCCGTTGATGGTGACGCGATAGACGGTGCGCAGGCTCCTGGCAACCTGGTAGTTCGCGCGTGCAATCGCGGGTTCACCGATGTCAACCGAGTGAATCCCCAGCGCTGACGCCAGCAGTCCACGCATCGTCGGGGGATCCAGCAGCACGTCCCGGTACGGCAACGCCGGATCGCCCGCGAGTCTGACCGGAGCGATGGCCGTCATGGGCGCACCTTGCGGCTCCAGGTCGCTACCGCAGTGCCGGCGTCGGCTCCGAGCGGCGCCGCGTTGCCATCAAGGGTCCACGTGACGCGGTCGTAGACGTTTCCTGCAGCGCCACAACGGACGTCTGCGGTGGCAACGCCGCGAGCAAACCGGACAGCGAGCTCGGGCGGAGGATCGTTCGCGTGTGTCCGCGGCATCACGAGCGTCACGAACGACGCTCGCGCGGCGCCGTCGGCCGTGAAGGTGACCACGGGTGCCTCGTGCTTCGTTCCGTACTCGAACGACACCCACCCTGGTTCCACGCCCGGCGTCGCACGACCCGAGACGAGGAGCGACAGCCGCGGCGTCAGCGCACGCGATCCATCACCGAGTGACTCGATCGCCACATCGCGCTGATCCGGAGTCAGGTGAAACCGCAGCTGATAGCGGTGCGGATCGTCGGCGTCCAGCGAGTCTTCGATCAGCCAGTACTCGTCACCGACGAACAGGATGCGGCGGCGATGAACGACGTCGTAGGCCGGCGACAACGCCTCGCCCCACAGCACATCCAGGCCCGGCCTCGTCACGCGATGTTCCAGGTGCGCCCTCGCAACGGGCCCCTTCGGTTTGCCCCGGCGATACGGCGTCTGGTCGGCGCCGTCCACGGTGACCGTGTTGTGCGCGGCCGTTCCCTTGAACCAGCGGCGCCAGTGCGATGGTTCGTCGTCGCAGTACGTGTAGCGCCCGGGATCGATCAGGAGAGGTCCGCCTTCGGCGGCGATCTCGATACTGAGCGCGTCGTAGTGCCCGTGGCCGCCGTCACCGAGGCTGCCGCAGTCGAGGATGAGATAGCGTTCGTCTTTCATGGCGCGGCCGCGGTCGCCCCAGCCGCTGCGCTGGACGAAGTAGCCGCCGTCGGGAAAGCTCGCGGACCGCGAGAACGGCGGTTCGCCCGCGCGGCCGCGCGTCGCGACATAAGTGAAGTCGGGACGTTCGAGCAGCGTCCCGGCCAGCTGGAGCAGATCGAGGTAGCTGCCGCCGTCGCTGTCCGAGAGCGCGGGAATGGTGCCGTCGGGCCGGTGGCAGTGCAGCGCGAACTCACAGGCGCGCGTGAGGCGTTCGTCGAAGGCCGGCGAAAGCCGAAGGCCAAACCGCCGGGCGTTCTCGCGCATGCCGATGAAGGAGCGGAGGACGACGTGGTGGTAGTGCGTGGATCGCTCGCGATGGACGCCGTCGGGCAGCACGTCGGTGAGCAGGTTCTCGGTCAGCCCGGCGATGGCGAACGCCAGGAGGCTGCCGTCGGGATCCAGCGAGCGCAGACTGAGCGCCGCCACGAACAGGGCGTAGAGCTCCAGCGTCCGGTGATTGCGCTCGCGCGTGAGATGGCCCCGAAGAAACGCGACCTGGGCGCGCAGGCTGTCGGTGATGCGCGCCTCGAAACCCGGCATCGACGCCTCGACGTCGAACCGCTCCGCGAACCGGCTCCAGGCATACAGCCAGTTCTGGATGCGCCGGCCGATGACGTCGGTGGGGTCGTGATCGATCGGGACCTGAGCGATCCACGACGACACGAGACGCTGCCAGGCGGTCAAGTACCGTGTGGCGCCGGTCCGTTCGGCCGCCGTAGCGAGGTCGAGGCCGTAGTAGAACTTGCTCCACTCGAGCCGCCACTCCCTGTCGCGCGGCAGCGGCGCACCGAGCCAGTCTGGCTCGAGGCCGAGCGTCAATGTCACGCCCTGGATGGGGAAGCGGCCGGCAGCGACGGCATCGGCAACGGCGACGCTCGAGTACATGTGCTCGAACACGCAGAACAGCCGGCGCGGCGTCATTACCGCGAGCACGTCAGGCACCGTGGATCCCCTTTGCGGAGACGAGCCGCAGTCCGGAGGGTTGCACGGCGATGCGTCCTTCTTCGAGGCGATACACGATGTCGGCGTGATCGAACAGCGCAAGCCGGTGGGTGATCGCGAGGCACGTGCGGCCATAGCGCATGCGCGCGAGCGCTGCCGCGATGATGGCTTCCGATTCGGGATCGACGTTCGACGTCGGCTCGTCCAGCAGCAGGATGGGGCGGTCGAGCAGGAATGCCCGCGCGAGCGACAGCCGCTGCCGCTGGCCCCCCGAGAGGTTGACGCCATCTTCTCCGAGCGGCGCGTCCAGCTTTCCGGGGATGCCGCGGACGAAGTCGTCCATGGCGACGAGCGCCAGCGCGTCCCACGCCCGCTCGTCGCTGACGTGCTCGCCGGTCGGCGTCAGCGCTTCGCGCAGGGAGCCGGCAAACAGGTGGGTGTCCTGCGCCATCATCGCGATCTGCCGCCGCAGCGAGTGGACGGTGATCGCCGGCAGCGGACGGCCGTCGAGCAGGACTTCACCTGACGTCGGGTCGAACAACCGGACGAGCAGACTGAGCAGCGTGCTCTTGCCGGCGCCGCTCGCGCCGACCAGCACCGCGAGTGCGCCCGGCTCGAGGCGCAGGTTCACGCCGCGCAGCACGTCCCTGCGCCCGCCGCCGTATGAGAAGTGCACGTCGCGCAGCTCGATGACGCCACGCGCCCGCGCGATCGACACGGCACCGGGCGCGTCGCGAACGATCGGCTGCTGCTCGAGGAGCGCGATCAGGCGCTCACCCGCGGCGAGCCCCTTCGAGGTCGTCTCGGCGAGATCGTTGAGTCGCTCGACCGGTTTCAGCAGCTGCGTCAGGTACGACGCGAGCACCGTCAGCGCGCCGAGCGTGAGCGTGCCTTTCAGGACCAGCAGCGCGCCGCCGGCGACCAGCACCGCTGTCGCCAGGCCGTGCGTGATGCGGATCGCCCGCTCCATCTGGGACGCCGCACGCGTTTCCGCGACGCCTGCCTCGAGACAATTCGCATTCAGTCGGCGGAAGCGCTGCCGTGCGTGCTCGTCGCCGCCGAGCGCCTGGATGACTGGCAGGCCGCGGACGATCTCCTGCGCGAGACCCGCAACCTCCCCTTCCCGGCGGCGGCGCTCGCGCGACGCGCGGCCGAGGCGCGTGCCGTACACGCGAACGATGACGGCGAGCCCCGGCGTCAGCAGCACCGCGAACAGCGTGAGCGCCGGCTGCAGCCACAGCATCAGCGTCAGCGTGGCCACCGTGGTCAGCGCGTACTCGACAATGGTCGGCAGCGTCCGCGCCACGAATCGCACGAACTGATCGACGTCGCCGACGAGCCGCAGCGCGAGCTCGCCGCTCCTGTGGGTGCTCCGGATTGTCGGCGGCAGCTGCTGCAGGTGGACCATCATCCGGTCGCGCACCTCGATGTTGAGGCGCTCGCGGAAGCGCGCGGTCCGCGCCGCATGCTGCGCCTCCACGAGCGCGCGCGCGGCTGCAAGGGCGACGATCGACGCCGCCATGACGAGCACGACCGCCTCGGGCGACGCCTCGCGCAGACCGATCGCGACGAGCGCCCGGGGGAACGGCCGGTGCGACAGGACGTTGTCGATGATCACCTTCAATGGCCACGGCGCGGCGAGCCCGAACACCACGCCCGCGATGCGCAGCGCGTAGGCCGAGACGAGCAGCGGCCGATGTTCGAGCGCGATCGGCGTGGCCCATCGCATCACGTCGCGCCAGCTCTTTTTCCTCGGCGCGCTCATGCGACCCTCCGGAAGAGCGTGCAGAGCTCGCCAATCAACCGGTCGCCGTCGAACCGCTCGGCGACGGTGACCCGCGCGCGTGCCGACAGCTCTCGCGCGAGCGCGGCGTCCCGGTGGATTCGCAGCAGGGCGTCGGCGGTCTGCTGGATATCGCCCGGATCGACGAGCAGGCCGGTCGCTCCGTGTTCCACCAGCTCTGGAATGCCGCTGACGGCGGTCGTCACGACCGGGAGACCAATCGCCATCGCTTCGACCAGCACGTTCGGGATCCCGTCGCGGTCGCCGTCGTCGCTGACGCGGCACGGCAGGCAGAAGACCGTGGCGCCGCGCAGCGCGTTCAGCAGATCCGTTTGCGACATCGGATCGAGCAGCGCGACCTGCTGCTGCAGCCCGAACCGTTCGATGGCCGAGGCAATCGCGTCGGTCTGGTCGGCGCGTTCGCCGATGATGCACGCGTCGATCGCGACGCCGCGGGCGACCAGGTTGGCGCAGGCGCCGACGAGGACGTCGAACCCCTTCTTGTGCACGTGACGGCCGACCGAGACGATGCGAAGCACGCTCGCCGCTGGCGCGTCGACCGACGCGGGATCGCGCGTCATCAGCTCCGCGAACTCTGCGTTCAGCCCGTGATAGACGCGGTACACCGGAGTGGTGCCCGCGTGCCGCAGAAGAAACGCGCGGTTGGCTTCCGTGCAGGTGACCGCGAAGCGGGCGGCCGCGAGCTTGCGCCGCAGCAGGCCGCCAGGATTCAGCGACGGCGTGTAGAGATCCTTGGCGTGGGCGGTGAACGAGAACGTCCGCCCCGACATCATGGCAGCGAGCCACGCGACGGTCGTCGCGCCGTGACAGAAGTGCGCGTGCAGGTGCGTCACCTCGGGGGCGTCGCGCAGGAGATCGGCGACGGCGACCGCCTGGAGGAGCTCCTTGACGTACACCTTGCGAGGCGGCGCCCAGAAGGTCGCCCGGCTGCGCACAGCCTGCGCGCCGGCGGCTGCCGATGCCCGGAGCACGCCGAGCGGCCACTTCCTCGCGGTCCGCGCGAGCGCTCCCGCAAAGAACGGCAGATGTTGACGCAGCCACCGCCACAGTGGTGTGCCCGAGACCGAGGCCGTGGGGGGCAGATACTCGGGTCGCGCCTGGATACGGTCGATGGTGGCGTGACGCAGCGCGGTGTCGCCCTTCTTGATCACGAAGAGCCGCAGTCGCACGCCGGCCTGTTCGAGCCGATAGATCTCGCTCGCGATGAACAGCTCCGACAGGCGCGGATAGCCTTTGACGATATAGGCCACCGCCGGGCCGCGCGAGCGCGTGTGGCTGCCGGCGGTCGCGGTATGCCTACGCATACGCGTCTCGAAGGACGGACTCGAAGTGCTTCGTGCACCGCCCGGCGTCGAAATGACGCTCCACGAGCGCGCGGGCGGACGCTCCGAGCTGCCGGCGCCTGTCGGGGTCGCAGGCAAGCGCGGTGAGCGCACTCGCAAGTCCAAGTGCGTCGCCGGGGCTCACGAGAACGCCGGTATCCGCGTCATGGACGGCCGACGCAATGGCGCCGGCATCGCTTGCGACGATCGCGGCGCCGGCCGCCATCGCCTCGAGCAGGACGTTGGGCAGCCCGTCGCGATCGCCGGTCATGTCGCAGACGGAGGGGACCACGACGACATCCGCCCGTTCGTACTCGGACGGCAGCGCATCGTGGGTGAGCGCGCCGCAGAACGTCACGCGATCGGCGACGCCCGCCGCCTGGATCTGCGCGACGAGCCGGTCGCGCTCCGGCCCTTCACCGACGATGCGAAGGCACCAGGGGAAGTCGAGCCGTGACACGGCGTCGACCAGTACGTGCAGTCCCTTTTTCTCGACGAGGCGGCCGACGGCCAGCATCGTGAAACGCGGCGGGGAGGTTCGGCGGCGCGCGGCGAAACGTGTCAGATCGACGCCGTGCGGCACGATCGTCACGTGGGCGCCGCTGCCCGTGAACTCGCGCGCGACGTCGGCGTTGCAGGCGATGACGCATGCGGCGCGGCGGGCGCGGTCGTGCAGCTCGTGGCGCGGCACCCTCCTCGCATCGCGCGCGTGAGCGCTGAACCCGAAGGGGACGCCGAGCTGCCGCGCGAGATCCTCGGCAACCGCCGCGGGCGCGTGCGCGAAGTAACCATGGACCCCGGCGAGGGGAACGCCGGCAAGCTGCCGCGCGGCGTCAGCGGCCTGCGCCGCGGCGGTATAGCCGGCGAGCATCCGCACACGGCCGCGCAACGATTCCGCCTCCGGCTGGCAGGCGCCGTCTTCGCCCGGCTTCGTGCTGAAGATCGCCGCGAGCATGCCGCCGCGCTCCAGCGCCGCGAGCTCGGCGAGCGCGAACGTCTCGGACCGCCTCGGGAACCCGCTGAGGACGACAACGATGCGCGGAGCCGTCACGGCCCGACCCGTTCCAGCAGCTCCTCGACGCGGCGATGAATCCGGTCGAGACCATCGAGATCGACCGATGGCGTCATCGGTGGCTGCCCGAGCCGGCGAAGCACGACGGACATCAGCCGGTCGGGGCGAAGATCGTCGGGCTCGACGAGGTCGAACAACCCGCGCGCCGCCAGCAGGCGCGCGCGCAGGAGCTGTTCTCCGACAGGCTGGCAGCGCGGCACGAGCACCGCCCGCATGGCGCACGACATCAGCTCGCAGACGGTGTTGTAGCCCGCCATCGAGACGACCAGGTCGGCGGCGGCGTAGCGCGCCGCGAGATCGGCCTCGAATTCGACGAACGTGACGTCGGGGAGCGTTCCGAACTGCCGCGTCAGACGATCGCGCGATGCCGGTGGCATCTGCGGCCCGAAGACGACCGTGGTCCGCAGCGCGATGCTGCGCGGCAGCGCCATGAGCCCATCGAGATAGGTTTCGATCAGCTCGGTGCCGTCCTCGCCGCCGCCGGTCGTGACGAGCACGCGGGGCGGTCCGTCCTGTCGCAGCGTACGGTGCGTCGGCCGTTTCAGGTAGCCGCAGTACCGTGTCTTGCCGGCGACTTCCGGCGGGAAACCGTACTCGGCGACCGCGTCGAACACGGATCGTTCGCCGTAGATCCACACCTCGTCGTAGTAGCGCGCGATCGTCCTCATGTCGTGCGCGCGTTTCAGCGACAGCCGCGTGCGCTCGGGCGTGTCGAGAATGTCGCGGATGCCGAGGACCAGACGCGTGCGCGCGTGCATCCGCCGCAGCGCGCGAAGCGGGTCGAGCAGCTCGCCGCCGATCCCTGCGGCGCGCTTGTCCACGATCATCAGGTCGGGGGCAAAACCGAGGATGGCGCGTTCCAGCACCCCCGATCGGATGTGCGCGACCTCGGAGGACCGCGTATTCAGATACGCGGGCTCGTAGTGATCGGCCTCGGGCCGCGTGACGCAGGGCAGCTTGATGTAGTCGGTCCGCGGCGGAATGCGGAACGCGTGAATCATCGGCGAGCCCGTGACGATGAGCAGCGAGGCCGATGGGTACGCGTCGGCGATCGATTCCGCGAGCAGCAACGTGCGGCGGATATTGCCGAGACCGAACGTGTCGTGCGAGTACAGGAGCACCTTCGGCGCGCGCGAGGCAGCCTCGCGCGGATGCTCGTGTCGGTCGGCCAGAGCGACAGTGAACCGCTTATCCATACCTGCGATCCATGTCAATCGCGCATTCGCGCGAGGCTCGTGGGGGAGAGCCAGGAAACGCCGCGCACGATAACACGAAGATCATGTGTTCACACGGACTTACGGAAAATGAGCGCACCTTTCGGAAGACGTCAGACGGTCGAGCCAACACACGCGAGCGATCGAGAAATGTCCGAGCGATGACGAGCGTTGCTTGGTTGGGAGCACACACATCGACGCCGCGCTCGCACACGTTGTACCGATCAGATGATCGGGACGCGAGTCGATCGTCCGTTGCGCGTGCCGTGTGCGCCGGTTGACGTCAACATCGCGGAGCGATCGAGTGACTGATTGACTGCGTGACTGATGGAAGCAGTGGCGTCGAGTGAGCGGACCCCAGCGGCGTAAGTGGAGTAAGCGGAGTAAGTGGAGTGGGCCGGAGTGGTTGGAGTAAGTGGAGTGAGCGGAGTAAGTAGAGCGAGTGGAGTGCTCACGGTGCGCGCACCGCTACTGGAAAACCCGGGAGGACGCGAAGAATCGACCGGTATCTGCACGGTGAATTTCCGACCGGCCCCCTGACTGCGACGCTTTCGCCGTTTATGCACTTTGGACTTGACAGCAACCTCGTCTGGAAGCACATTACCGCGGTCCTTGAACGCTCATCCTTAGCGGTTAGTCAGGGCTTGGAGGTCGCAATGCTCCCCGCGCTGCGCCAGGTCACGCCGGAGGCCACGTCCGGCATTCGATGGCTAGAAGTCCGTTGCAGCGGCTGCGGACGCCTGCTCGAGAAAATCGAACAGTACGCGTTGCGGCCCGGAAAGCACATCGAGATCAAGTGCGGCCGCTGTAAGGTGGTCACCGCTCTGGTTGGAACCGATTCGCACTGATCGGTCGTTCGACGACTGACAGTATTCCTGAGGCCCGTTGCGCGTAGAGGCCCGGACGCACGCGCATCGGGCCTTTTTCATGTGTCCGATGCGTAACTCGCACAAGGAGTTGCGCTATGGATCCACAGGACCATCGCCGTCTCAACCGTCGGGACATGTTGAGGCTCGGCGGCGCGGCACTCATTGGCGCCGCCGCCCGCCCCGCATTCGCGGACGACAGGCTGTCGAACGCGTGTTTCAAACCATCGCTCAGTGAAATTCTTCAGGACGCGTGCGCCGGCAACGAGGCTCTGGAGGTGTTTCCGACGAGCCCCTTCATCCTGAGTCCCTTCACCGACAAACTCCCCGTCCCGCCGCCGCTCCGTCCGATTCCCAAATCCGAGGTCGACCTGTGGCTGTACCCTCCAGATCGCCTTCGTCAGTCTTCGCACGGCTCGAGCACGCATCAGATTTGGCCGTCCGGTGAGATCGCCGTCTACCACCTTCGGTTGATGGTCGCGCAGCACGCTTTCACGACGTCAAAGGTGGAGCCGATCAATTCCGCCGGTCTTCCCGTCCTGAACCCGAAGACCGGAGTTTCAGGTTCGCAGAACCTTCCGCCCAGCACGATCTTCGGATACAACGGGCAATTCCCCGGTCCGATGATTAATGCGACATACGGCAAACCGGTGCTCGTCCGGTTTGAAAACAACCTCGACTTCAATCCGAATTCGTTCGATGTCGGCGACTTCGGCGCTCCCAATCGTCAGTTCCTGACGCACCTGCACAACGGCCACACGGCGCCGGAGAGCGACGGGAATCCGCACTTCAAGCCAGGTGGTTATGAAACCGGCGAATGGGTGGACAACCTCTATCTCAACTTTCCTGCCGGCGGCGACGATCGCGAGAAGCAATCGTTCCTCTGGTTCCACGATCACTACGAGGGTTTCACCGGCGCAAACGTGTACAAAGGTCTTGCCGGTCTCTATCCTGTCTACGATCCGATACTCGATCCTGGCGATGAAACGATGGGCGGGCCCGCTCTCGGACTGCCAGGCGTTCGCAATGCCGAGGGTGGCGTCGATTACGACATCCCGCTGGCCTTCTCTGATTTCCGGTTCGATGACGGGGTGACGCCGCACAAGGACTACCACGCGGCCTGCGCCTACCCGGCCGGGAACAGGGAGGCGTGGGGGACCACGTTCTTCCGTCATTTCCCGGACAGAGGGTTCGTTGGCGATGTCTTTACCGTCAACGGCACTGCGTATCCCTACCTCGAGGTCGAACGCAGGAAATACCGGTTCCGGTTGCTCGACTCGTCGATCGCACGCATCTACGAGTTCAAGCTGATGACGGGACGCGTGACGGAGGCGCGGGGAACGCAGGGTCAGTATCAGCTGCGCGACGCAGAACAGTGCATGCAGTTCACGCAAATCGCGAGCGAAGGCGGACTGCTGCCGTACCCGGTTCTCCGCAACTCGATCAAGCTGTG
>Ga0070697_100004893_pt1 | contig 10280 bp, 9 predicted proteins | sample KBSK1501metaG_FD_65475 | JGI IMG/M metagenome (GOLD analysis project Ga0070697, IMG submission 65475) | Corn, switchgrass and miscanthus rhizosphere microbial communities from Kellogg Biological Station, Michigan, USA - KBS K1-50-1 metaG | ecosystem: Host-associated > Plants > Roots >... | reverse complement strand
TCACGAACCCGGAGTCGCTGAGCGTCTCGGTCGTCGTGCTCGGCGGCACGGTCCCGCTGTTCACGGGCACCCGGCTCGTGCAGGTCCCGACGCCGCTGCCGCCGCCTGAAATCCCGGTCACTCAGTACATCGGGCCGGTGGTCGACAGCGTCGTCATCCAGCCACGCGTGCCTTTCATTCTTCTCAACGACTCGCTGCGCTTTCAGGTGCAGGGGTTCCATTTCGGCGCCCCGGTCAGCCAGTTCTTCGTGGCGTGGAGCTCGAGCGATAGCACGCTCGCGAAGATCAGCTCGCTCGGGGTGCTGCGGGCGCCGGCCGCCCGCGCATTCGTGTGGGTCCACGCCAGCACTCCTTCGGGCGGCGCGGACTCGGTGCGCGCGATCTTCACGCCGGCCGCGACTCAGCTCGTGCTCGTCTCCGGCGGCGTGCAGACCGACACCGTGGGCCAGGCGCTCGCCCTCCCGCTCGAAGTTCAGGCACGCGCGGCCGACGGACTCGGCGTGGGCGGCGTAGCGGTGCGGTTCCGCGGCGTCCTGGGCGGCGGGACAGTTGCCGATTCCGTCGTGGTCACGGACACGGCGGGCCGAGCGCGCACGACGGCGACGCTGGGCGGCCTCCTGGGCGGGCAGACGTTCGAAGCGAGCGCGACGGGACTGACCGGTAGTCCCGTCCTCTTCACCGCGAACGCGCTCGCTGGTCCGCCAGCCCAGATCCTCGCGGTCGTCGGCGATGGATTGCTCGCCACCGTGGGCACCTTGCTGCCCACGAGCCCCACCGTCCGCATCGGAGATGCGGGGGGGAATCCCATTGCGGGTGTCAGCGTGACGTTCGCCGTTGCTTCAGGCGGCGGCAGCCTCACGGGCGGCACGCAGGTGACGGACGCGAATGGCATGGCGACCCTCGGCGGCTGGACACTGGGCACGCTCGCGGGAACGAACAGACTCACGGCCACCGTCGGTGGGCTCACGCGCACGTTCACTGCGACTGGGGTCGCCGGGGCGGCGACGCAACTCCTCGCGGCCGCGGGCAATCTCCAGTCCGCCGTGGTGGGTACGGCGGTCGCCCTCGCGCCCGCGGTCCGCGCACTCGATCAATTCGGGAATGCGGTCGCGGGTGCGTCGGTGACCTTCGCGCCGAGCGGCGGCGGCGGAGTGATGGGCGCGACGCAGCTCACGAACGCCGCCGGCGTTGCGACCGTCGGCGCATGGACGCTCGGCACCATCGCGGGGGCGAACGGGCTGACCGCAACTCTCGCGGGGGTCACGCCGGTGACATTCACCGCGACTGCGATCGCCGGTGCTGCAACTCAGATCCTGCAGCTCGCTGGGGACGGTCAAACCGCGGTTGTGAACACCATCCTGGCCACTGCACCCGCGGTGATCGTGCGCGATCAGTTCAACAATCCTAAGTCTGGTGTGTCAGTTCTCTTCGCCCCGGGGACGGGCGGCGGTAGCGTGACGGGTGGCTCGGCGGTTAGCGACACGGCGGGCGTGGCACGCGTGGGAAGCTGGCAGCTCGGCACACTCGTCGGGCAGAACACCCTGAGCGCGAGCGCGAGCGGACTCGCGGGGAGTCCGGTGAGCTTTTCAGCGATCGGCACCCGTGATGTCGCGTCTCAGCTGCTGCGCGTCAGTGCCGATACCCAGACAGCTACGGCCGGCCAACCGGTCGGCATTCCGCCTGCTGTGCGCGTGGCGGATCAGTATGGCAACGGCGTGCCCGGCGTCTCGGTTACGTTCGCGCTCACGGGCGCCTTGCTCGGCAGCCTCACACCCAGCGTCGCCACAACGGACACCGCGGGCGTTGCGCGCGTCGGGAGCTGGACCCTGGCGACACTCGGCGGATTGAACACGCTGGACGCCACCGTGACGGGGCTCGCGGGCAGCCCGATGACGTTCAGCGCGAATGGCATCGTCACGACGGCGACCACCATCACGCTGATTGCGGGAGACGGACAGTCCGGAGTGGTTGGTAGCGTGTTACCAGTGGCCTATGCGGTGAGGCTCATGAACGTCCTCGGGCTCCCGGTCGCAAACGTCCCGGTGAACTGGGCCGTGGACGCCACCGGCGGCTCGATGAACCCTGTGACCTCCCTGACGGACGCGAACGGCATCGCGAGCTCGATGCGAAGGCTCGGGCCCGGTGTCGGGAACCAGACGGCGACCGCGACCCACGGAGGTTTGCCACCGGTCACGTTCACTGCGACCGCGCTGGCCGGCGCTGCGGTGCAGCTGGTCCCGCAATCGGTGACGCAGCAAATCGGAACCGTGGCGACGGCCGTTACGGCACCGGTGGTCAAGGTCGTCGATCAGTCCAGCAACGCCGTCGGGGGCGTTATCGTCAACTTCGCCACCGCCGGCGGCGGTACACTCGGCGCGACCCAGGTTACGAGCGACCCTGCAGGGAACGCGTCCGCCGGCAGCTGGACCCTGGGCAACGTGGCGGGGAGCAACACAGTCACGGTGAGTTCAGTCGGGCTTGCGAACCGTGTGTTTACGGCGACCGGCCTCGCCGGCGCGCCCGATCGCCTCGGGTTTACCTTGCAGCCCTCCCGAGGGCTGGCGGGCGACACGATGGCGCCGGTGCAGGTCGCCATTCAGGACAAATTCGGGAACCTCGTGCCCACGGCGCAGGACTTCGTGACGTTGGGGCTCCTGCCAGGCTCGAATACGGCGGCTAAGCTCGTGGGCACAATCGGTGCCGCGGCCGTCAATGGTGTGGCGACGTTCGCCGGCTTGGCGATCGATTCGGCAGGCGTGGGTAATGCGCTCCTCGCGACGGCGGGTGCCCGCACGGGTGCGCAAAGCAACGCGTTCGACGTGGGCGGTGTGATCGCGACAAACACGACCGATCGCTGGCAACCGGTGGCCGCGGCCGTGAACCGCGTCACGGGGCTCGTGTACGCGCCCGGAGCGGGCAACATCCTCGGCGTTCTCGACCCTGGGAAGCCTCCAGTGACTCAGGTTCCGGGTTTCGCGACACCGTTCGGGGTTGCGGTGAATTCATTGACGAACTTCGTCTACGTTACGGGAGTAGCCGGCGTTATCGTCGTGGACGGCCGCAACAACAGCATCGTGAAGACCATCTTGGACCCCGCGGTGGTCGACCCCAAGGGCATCGCGGTGGACGAGGACTCGAATCGCGTCTTCGTCGCGGTCGCGGGGGACCCGCAGAGGCTCACGCCACCGTCCTTGGTGTCTATCGACGCCAGTAAGAACACGGTGCTCCCTGCGATCCCCTTGCAGGGAGTCGAAGGGGCTGGCGTCGGCGTGGCCTACAACCCGAGGGACGGCCTAGTCTACGTCGCCGTGCCAGCGTTCGGACTGCTCGTTTTCGATCCCGCCGCGTCGCGGCAGGTCGCCGCGATCCCGCTCGTGGATAAGGGCGGGCGGGCGGTCGGGACCTACGGCGTCGCGGTCGACCTGCGTGCCAATCTGGTGTATGCGACCAACCGCACGGAGGGCACGGTGTCTATCATCGACCCGGTTGGCATGAAGGAAATGCGGCGCCTCGTCGTTGGTGCGTCGCCCGAAGGCGTCGGTGTCGATGGAGATCGCGGGCTGGCCTTCGTCGGCAACAGCGGGGACGGCACGATCTCGTTCATCGACACCGGCAAGCTCGACGTCATCGCCACGCTCGTCGTTGGGTCGGCGACGAGCACGCCGAAGGCAGCGGCGGTGAACGCCGCGACGGGACAGGTCTTCGTGCCGACCTTTGCGGACGATCAGGTCCGGGTGATTCAGCCCTAGAACAACGACCGGCCGCCGAGTTTTCACCCGGCGGCCGGTCCCTTGCCCGTCTTACCTTTTACAACCTCAATCTGACATTGATATCCATCAACACCGCATCCGGCGTGTCGACGAACACCACGCGATTCTCCACGCGCCGGATGATCATCTTCATCTTCGGTCCCTTCCCCTTCCCACGCCCCATGTTGCCACGGCGGTAATAGACGATCTGGTCAGCGCCGTGCGTTTCGATAGTGATGACCTCATAGCCCTGCCGCACCAGCACCTCGCGCGTGACCGACACTGCACGATCCGGCGCGACTTCGAATTCTTTCTTGTGACCATGCCCTTGCGCAGCAACCGGCGCCGCGACGAGCAACAGAAGACCAGCCAGATACCGCAGCGAGTGCTTCATGACGAGCCTCCTATGGAGGGTCAGCATCCTACCCCATAGAAGAGGCGAGTTGCGTGATCCAGGTCACTGCAGCAGCAACTTCGCAATCGTGTTGAGCTGCATGTTGCTCGTGCCTTCGTAGATCGTCCCGATCTTCGCGTCGCGGTAGAATTTCTCGACCGGATACTCCTTGGTGTAGCCATATCCGCCAAACAGCTCCACCGCGAGCGACGTCACGCGCTCGGCGACCTGCGAGCTGAGCAGCTTCGCCATCGCCGCTTCCTTCGTATACGACTCGCCGGCATCCTCGAGCCGAGCGGCGTTGTAGACCATCAGCCGCGCGGCCTCGAGCTCTGTGGCCGCCTGAGCGAGCTGAAACTGGACGCCCTGAAACTCCGCAATCGGCTTGTTGAATTGCTGGCGCTCCTTCACGTACTTGAGCGACGCATCGAGCGCGCCGCGCGCGATGCCGATCATCTGCGCCCCGATGCCGATGCGGCCGGTGTTCAGCGTTTCGATCGCGACTTTATAGCCGACTCCGACGTCGCCGATCACGTTGCACGCCGGGACTTCGCACTGATCGAGGATCAGCTCCGCGGTCGACGACGCGCGGATGCCCAGTTTGTCTTCTTTCTTGCCGACGCTGAATCCCTTGAAGTGGCGCTCGACCGCGAATGCCGTGATCCCCTTGTAGCTCTTGGTGAAATCAGTGTTGGCGAAGATGACAAAGAAGCCCGCTTCGGCGCCGTTCGTGATCCAGAGCTTACGGCCGTCGAGGATCCACTTGTCGCCCTGCTTTGTGGCCTTGGTTTGCAGACCGAACGCGTCCGACCCCGAGCCCGCTTCCGAAAGCGCGTAGGCGCCGGCGACCTCGGTCGCGAGGCTTGGCAGATAGCGCTGCTTGAGGCCGTCGGATGCCCACTTGAGCAGCAGCGCGTTGACGAGGGTGTTCTGCACGTCCACGAAGATCGCGGCGGACGCGTCCACCGCGGACAGCTCTTCCACGGCGAGCACCGTCAGGAACAGAGATCCGCCCGCGCCGCCAAGTTGCTCGGGGATCTCGATCCCCATGAGACCGAGCTCAAAGAATTTTGGAATGAGGGTAGGATCCAGCTGCGCGGCCTGCTCCATCGCCAGCACCCGCGGGCGGACCTCGCTCTCGGCGAAGTCGCGCACCGCGCCCTGAAACATCCGTTCTTCTTCGGTGAGAACCGTGAGTGGAGCGGTCATCCCTTCTTGTCAGACGGGCCCAGCGTCAGCATCTCGCGAATTCCGCCGAGCGACCCGAGCACGCCCGTCGCTTCGTACGGCATGTACACGACTTTGTTGTTCTGACCGGAGACCATTTCCTTCAGCGTCTCGATGTAGCGGATGGCGATGAGATACTGCGCGGGATCGCCGCCCGTGCCCTTGATCGCCGCCGTGATGCGCTCGATCGCCTGCGCTTCGGCTTCGGCGACCTTCAGCCGCGCCGCCGCTTCCGCTTCGGCGTGCAAGATTTTTGCCTGTTTGTCACCTTCGGCGGTGTTGATCTCCGACTGCCGGATGCCTTCCGCCGAGAGGATGCGTGATTGCCGCTCGGCGTCGGCGGTGATGATCGTCGCGCGACGTTCCCGCTCGGCGCGCATTTGTTTCTCCATCGCGTCGCGGATATCGCGCGGTGGGTTGATATCCTTGAGCTCCACGCGGCTAACCTTGGCGCCCCACTTGTGCGTCGCCTCGTCCAGGATCGCGCGCAGCTTCGCGTTGATCTGGTCACGGGAAGACAGCACGTGATCGAGCTCCATCTCACCGATCACGTTGCGCAGCGTCGTCTGCGTGAGCTTTTCGATCGCATCCGGCAGGTTGGCGATCTCGTACGTCGCCCGGACCGGGTCGGTGACCTGCGAATAGATCAGCGCGTCGATTTCGACGACGACGTTGTCCTTCGTGATGACGTTCTGGCGCGGGAAGACGTAGACGGTTTCGCGCAGGTCGATGCGCTCGGTGCGGAAACGGCGCGAGTAGCTGTCGCCTGCGGGCGTGATGATCGTCTGGTGCCAGTCCACGGAGCGCGGACGGTCGATGACGGGCAAGACGAAATTGATTCCCGAGGCGAGCGTCTTGTGGTACTTGCCCAGCCGCTCGATGATCATCGTCTGCGCCTGCTGAACCACCCGAATGCTCTTGGAGATCAGGACTATGACGCCGAAGGCCACGGCGGCCACCAGGATTGTGCCCGGACCCATCGTTAGAGCTCCTTCTCGACCATGAGAGTCGTCCCGTCCACCTGAATGATCGTGACCTGCGTACCGGGCTCGATCACCGTCGCGTCACTGGAGGCGCCGCGCCAGTCCTCGCCTTCGACCTTCACCCGTCCGGGGTTCCCCGGTCCAATACGCTCCGTTACGATGCCGGTTTTCCCGAGCAAGGCGTCGACGCCGGTCCGGAGCTCGGAGCCGGGCCCAAGCTGGAAATACTGCATCAGCCGGGGCCGGAGGCCCGCCATGCTGATGATGCTCGCAAGGGCGAACGCTATGCCCTGCGGTACGAAGCCGAGGCCCGGGATCAGGCCGATGACGCCCGCGACCGCCGCCCCAACCGCCAGGCAGGCCAGCCAGAACCCGGCGGTGAACATCTCCCCGACAAACAGCGCGATCGCCAGCAGAAACCAAACCAGCCAATCTTGCATAGAGTCAAAGCTGCAACCCTTGCTCTCATTACGCTATCCAATGTGAGCCAACTCCTTATGGAGCCGCTATGATCGCTCGTGCCCTCCTGGTCGTCCCCGCGGTTGTCTTGGTGTCCTTTCCCGTTGCAGCACAAACCTCACGTCACGTCCTCAAAGGCGATTCAGTCGCGATTTACAATCTCGTCGGCGAGATGCGCGTCGAAGCCGGATCCGGCAGCGACGTGACCGTCGAAGTCCAGCGCCAGGGCGCGGACGCGGCGAAGCTCGACATTCAGTCGGGGCCGCTGCGTGGTCGCGAGACGCTGCGAATCATTTATCCCGACGACGTGATCGTGATGCCGGACTGGGGACGCGGCTGGAACACGACGCTGCGCGTCCGAGACGACGGGACGTTCGGTGAGGACCACGATCGCAAGGGTCGCGACTGGTTCCGCGAGGGGCACCAGGTCCGAATCACGGGCCGCTCGCGCGACGGTCTCGAAGCCTACGCCGATGTGCGCGTCAGTGTGCCGGCCGGAAAAGGGGTGGCAGTTTATTTGGGCGTCGGCAAAGCGTTCGTCAGCAACGTCAACGGCGCGATTCGCGTCTGGGTCGCGTCGGCAGACGTCGCCGCCGACCGCACCAAAGGTTCGCTCCGCATCGCATCGGGGTCAGGCAATGTGGATCTGCGCACCGGATCGGGCGACGTGAGTCTCGAGACCGGCTCCGGCGACATCACGGTCGCGGGCGCCGAAGGCTCCAGCCTGCGGCTGGAAACCGGCTCGGGCAGTGTCACGGTGAGCGACGCCAAAGCCGCGAGCGTCCACGTCGAGACCGGCTCCGGCAACATCGACGCCACCAGCACGTCCGGGGACGAGCTGTCGTTCGAGACGGGGAGCGGGGACGTCGACGTCGGACTCGTGACGACGTTCCGCTCGGTGCACATCGAGACGGGTTCGGGCAACGTGACGCTGAAGGTTCCGCCCACGGTCGGCGCCGAAGTAGATCTCGATACCGGAAGCGGCGACATCGATCTCGGCGGCCTGACGTTGCAAGTGCGGCGGATCGAGCACGACCACGTGACGGGGACACTGGGCGACGGGAAGGGCCGGCTGTCGGTCGAGACCGGCTCGGGCGACGTGCGGCTACAGAAACTCTTCTAGTTTGCGGCGGTCTTTTTTGGTCGGCCGGCCCTTGCCGCGGTATGTGGGGGCCGGCGCGATTTTGTGAGCTTCCGCGAGCCGCTCGCGCGTCGCGCGCCCCTCGGGCGATTCGTCGTAGAGCAGCTGCGCGTCTTTCGGTGGACCGCGCCGCTCCGTCACGGCGCGAACGGTGACGAGCCAGTCATACGGCCCGATGCGGATGCGGAGCTCGTCGCCGATCTGGACCGGCTTCGCGGGTTTGGCGCGCGTACCGTTGAGTTGGACTTTGCCACCCGCCACTGCGGTGGTGGCGAGGCCGCGCGTTTTGAAGAAGCGCGCGGCCCAGAGCCATTTGTCGAGGCGGATACTGTCGGCGGCCATCACCAAAGGTATTATCCACGCTCATGAAATGGGTGCTCATCGTCATGGGGAGCCTAGCGGCGCTGTTCGCCCTGATGGCGCTCATCGGTCTCTTTGTTTCTCGCGAGCATCGAGCGACGAGCACGGTCTCCCTCCACCAGCCACCCGACAGCGTGTGGAAGGTCGTCCGCGACTTCGGCGCCGGTCCGACGTGGTGGCCCGCCGTCAAAATCGCCGAGCGATTGCCCGATCGCGACGGTCACGAGGTGTGGCGGCAGAAAATGAGCGGCTTCGACGTACCGATCATCGTGTTGGAGTCGACGTCGCCGCGTAAGCTGGTCACGCAGATCGACCCCAAAGCGGGCGGCGCGTTTGGCGGGACCTGGACCTACGCGCTCATCCCAGAGGCGGGTGGCACCCGCATCAGCGTCACGGAGGCCGGCTGGATCGGCAATCCGATCTTCCGGTTCATGTCGCGGTTTCTATTTGGGTACTACGGATCCCTCGACAGCTTCCTGAAGGCACTCGGCCGGCGTTTCGGGGAGTCGGTCCAGCCCACACACAGCTAGGAGCCCGAATCCTGCCAACCCTTCCACCGTAGGGAGTGTCGCACCGCTATACCCCTGTCATCCCTCGGAGCCCGTTATGACGCGTTCTCTCGCCGCCCCCGCCGCGCTCGCCTGCGTCTTACTCGTTGTTCCAGCCGTCCTCCGTGCACAAGACAGTGACGATGAATGGCTCGCGAACTGTCGCGAGGGGTGGGGCGATTGGGGGTCCCGCGCCCGGCATTGCGAGATTCGTGAGCTCGGCATGAAACCCGGTCGCGGCCCGCTCCATGTCGACCCCGGCATGAACGGCGGCGTGGAAATCATCGGCTGGAACAAAGACAGCATCGCGATCACCGCCCGGATTCAGGTGAATGCCCGGACGATGGCGGATGCCGATGACATCGCGCGCCAGCTCAAGATCGAGACGGCGGCAGGGACGATCAAAGTGAGCGGCGGCGGTAGCCCGTACGGCCGGCGCCAGCATTGGGGCGTCAACCTCGTCGTGATGGTCCCGCGCCAACAGGACCTCAACATCTCGACCCAGAACGGGCCCCTCTCCGTTCAGGACGTGGCGAGCAGCATGGATCTCGAGACGCAGAACGGGCCACTCTCGCTGACCGGCGTAGGCGGCGACGTGCACGCGAGCGCGCAGAACGGTCCGCTGTCGATCGAGCTGCTCGGCACGCGCTGGGAAGGGACCGGACTCGATGCGGCCACGCAGAACGGGCCCGCCGACCTGACGATCCCCGACAACTACAACGCCAAGATCGAATTCGGCACGGTGAATGGGCCCATGGATCTCGCCTTCCCGATGACTGTCACGATCAGCGGCCGCATCAAGAATCGGATCTCGACGACGCTTGGCAATGGCGGGTCGCCGGTGCGCGTGGTCACGACCAATGGACCGATGACGGTGCGGAGAAGCAGATCGTGAAGGCTAGACGCCGATATCCTCGTTCCACAACTCGGGGTGCGTCCGGATGAACTCCTTCATCAGTCGGATGCACGTCGGATCCTGACGCACCTCGAGTGACACGCCGCGGCTCCTGAGCAGCTCCTCTTCACCCAAGAACGTCGTGTTCTCGCCGATGACGACGCGCGGGATTCCGTACAGCAGAATCGCGCCGCTGCACATCGCGCACGGCGACAACGTGGTATAGAGCGTCGCGGCGCGATACACCGCCGCGGGCTGGCGGCCGGCGTTTTCGAGCGCATCCATCTCACCGTGCAGGACGGCGCTGCCTTTTTGCACGCGGCGGTTGTGCCCCCGACCGATGATCTTGCCGCCGGCCACGATCACCGACCCGATTGGAATGCCGCCTTCCCGCAATCCCAGCTCAGCCTCCGCGATGGCGGCGGCCAGAAACGGATCGCCGCTCACCGTCCCGCGCTCGCGATCATGGCGTCGTACTCGAACACGGTCAGGCCGGGCGGCGCATCCCGCGCGACGCTGACCAT
>Ga0070697_100004889_pt1 | contig 10282 bp, 8 predicted proteins | sample KBSK1501metaG_FD_65475 | JGI IMG/M metagenome (GOLD analysis project Ga0070697, IMG submission 65475) | Corn, switchgrass and miscanthus rhizosphere microbial communities from Kellogg Biological Station, Michigan, USA - KBS K1-50-1 metaG | ecosystem: Host-associated > Plants > Roots >... | reverse complement strand
TATGGATGGGCTCCTATCGCCATCGGTCTACTCGTATGGGACTATTTTGTTCGTCGCAAAACCCGTCAGAAAATAAAAGGCTGGCTTACGCGAAAACTTCTCAGCTTCGTCATAGTTGCCGGTGTCACTCCCGTTCTTCCCTGGTGGCTCCCCGCCGGGCAACCTCCGCAAAATTTTATGTCGCTGATCGGACGCTATCCCGGCCTGCCTTCCGGCCTTGCCTGGACCTCCATCGCTCTCGTCATCGTTCTTCTCTGCTCCAACAGCGAATCCCGTATCGCGCTCCTCGGCAAAGGCCGCGTCCTCAGCGCCGTCAGCCTGTGCTCCCTCTTCCTGCTCCTAACTCTAACCTTGGTAGGCTGGTCCCTAGCCCACTGACCCGCCGTCGTAGCGGCTCCGACCGGGTCGGAGCCATCTTGGGTCGCTCTCGTAGCGGCCGCTCTTCAGACCGGTGTATTTTCTGTCGTAGAGCCGGGCTTCAGCCCGGCTCTTTCAGTAGCACAGCCACTCCTGCTTACTCAGAGGCACGAAGGGTGGTGTTGGCGACGCACGATCTGGCCTGGACACCACACTACTCCAGCGGTTTCTCCTCCAAAATTTCCCGCACAATTTCTTTCGCCCGCTCCTCATCCTCCGGCAAAACAAATAATTTCGGCTTCCCGTCCTCCATCTCCCACCTCATGCGAATATCATTCTCCTGCAGAGACATCTCAATCATTTCTCGCGCTTCCGCCGGCTCTCCCTCCCAAACCTCCACCGTCGCATCTTCCGGATACCACACCCGGCTGTCGGGCCTAGAGACGCGTTCGCTCTCTTCCTGAAGCTTTACTTCTCCATCGCTCTCGCGACTTCGCCAAGTCAAATGGTCCAAAAAGCTCGGTACCTCGTCCTCCGGACGAGGACGCAATTTTTCCTCAAGCGGCATGTCCAGCAACTTTTGCACGCTTGCACTATTCTCTTCGCTCAAAAGCAACGGATTCTCGCCGCTCCCCTCATCCGTGCCAAACGCCTCCTTAATCGCCAACTCCGCCTTCTCATACAACGACGCCGGCACGCCAATTTGATACGGCGCCTGATGAGTCCAATTAAACAAATGATCCTGCCGCCGAATCATCTTGTGCGGAATCGCCGCCTCATCCAGAACCGTGCAAATCTCCGTGCACACCCGCAAATCCGTCCCCTTCCAGAACGAACAAAACGGATCTGTGTTCGGGTCTCCGGGCGTACCGGCAATGCGCTCGCGATCCGCTCCATCGTCCGGCGCATCCTCAACCACGCTACGCCCCGCCAACTCCGCAGATTCCACCAGCGGTACATCGCAATCCGCGCAAACCGTAAATCCCTGGCGGTACTCCGCCTTGCACTGTGGACAAATCATACCCAGCAGTGTACCCCCGACCCTTGAAATCGTCGCCCGACCCGGCCTCTCTGCCTTCTCTGGTGCCCGTTCCGCTCGCTGTGACTCTGTGGCAATCCCTTTTCTCTTCCTGTTTCTTTTATTGATAATTACCCATGTTTATACTGTCATTCGCTATAATAGCTGTGTTTGTTCCAAATTTCCCCCTGTCACTCAACTCTTTCACTTTTTTTGAAAAATCCAAAAATCTGCTAATATTCCGCCCTTTGTTTTCAATCACTTCCACACTCTTTCTCACCCTTGCAAAAATAAATCTATTGTTTACACGTTCTTACAAAAAACACCTGGGTTAACCCGTCCCAGCCCCGCCCGGCCTCAACCATTACTTCAACTTCGTCCCAACGCGGAACGGCTAACGCCCGCCGGCAGCTCTTTTCCTCGCCCTCCTTTACGTCCTCTACTTGCTTTACCCCGCAGCTGCGTCTTTTCCAGCTTCTCGCCCGTATCCACCCTATAATGAGCGCCGTCCACCAAGTCTGGGCCATTCGATCAGAAGCACCGGGTGCCGCCTCCGCAGCAGCATACTTCTCCACATTCATGACCGATAACTCCAAAGCCCTCGCGCAACGTCTGAAACATCGCGACCCGGAACTTCTTGATCGCCTGATCGAGCAGTACCAGTTCCGGCTGTTCCGTTATCTACTGCACCTGACCGCCAACCGCGAGCGCGCCGAAGACTTTTTCCAGGAAACCTGGCTCCGCGTACTCGAACGCGGCCACCAGTACGATGGCAAATGGAAATTTGAAGCCTGGCTTTTCGCCATCGCCCGTAATCTTGTTCTCGATTGGCATCGCCGCAAAAAACCGCAAAGCATCGACTCGCTGGCGGGACCCGAAGAAGACGCCACGTTCGACCTGAAAGACGAACACTGCGAGTCTCCGCTGGAACAAGTTTTACAAGCGGAACAAAAATCCAGCGTCCAGCAATCGCTCGAAAAAGTTCCCGCGATCTATCGCGAAGTTCTCGTCCTGCGCTTTCAGGAAGAAATGCAACTCGACGAAATCGCCGGCGTCACCGGCGCGCCCATCTCCACCGTAAAGTCGCGCCTCTATCGCGGCCTCGACGCCCTGAAAGTTGCCATGACTCCGTCGTAGCTTTTGTAGTGGCCGGTCTCGGGTGCGGGCTGTGCTTGCAGCCCGCGATAAGAAAGACCGGTGCTTTGCTCTTGTTTTTGTTGCCTTCTGCGGTGAACGAATTTGAGGTTGACGATGAACGAACAAACACACGAACGCGCAAAAAAATTGATCGCGCAACAACACGTGGAATCCCTTTCGTCGGAAAACGAACGCTGGCTCGAGGCACACCTCGCCGAATGCGAATCCTGCGCCGCCGAACAACTGCAACTCCGCGAATCACTCTCGGCGCTGCGCACCATGCATCTCGGTCTTCCGCCCAATCTGGCCAGCCGCGCGCAATTCCGCGTTCGCATGCGCGCCGAAGAACTTCGCGAAAAGGAACCGGCAAAAAAATTCGTTTGGGCGATTGCGGCCGTGTCCTGGGCCCTCGGTGTGAGCACTGCTCCCTGGGTCTGGCGCGGAATCGAGTGGCTCGCCCAGGAAACCGGCGCACCAAAGCTTCTGCTGCAGGCGGGCTTCGTACTCTGGTGGAGCGTTCCGCCAATGATCGCCGCGTGGGCTGCACTTTCCGATAAACGTGTGGCGCAACCGGGCCAAACAGAATGATTTTTTCAGCAAGCGGGCCGATTGAAGGATGACGCGAGAAGATCTTAGAAAACGAGGAGAGCATGAGCGAAGCATTCGATGAACGCATGAAGCTGATCCGGTTCCGTAGGAAAAGGGAAAGATTTCGCTTACGCGATGAAGTAAAAATCGTACCGAAGTGGCTGGTGTGGACCTGCGTGGTCTTGTGGCTCCTGGCCATCGCCATCGGCACGCTGATAAATCTCTCCGGCGTCAATGGCGAGACTTTCCCCCCAGATTTGGCTGGTCATCCTGTATTCGCATCTCTCGCGTTGGCGGGAATCATCACTCTCGTCTCCATAATTATCACCATTTGGTTGATGGCTCTCGGTTACGTCTACCGTGATGCGCGGCGCCGTGGAATGAATGGCGGGTTGTGGACACTTCTGTGCATGCTGCTGTCCTGGCCGTTCTTCGCCATCGGTTTCATTCTCTACTTCCAGGTGCGCGAGCCGCTGCCGTTTCCCTGTCCGCGTTGCTCCACAATGGTCGGCGCTCGTTTCAACTTCTGCCCCAACTGCAAATGCAACCTCCATCCCGCTTGCCCCAACTGCAAACGCGAAGTCGCCGAGACCGACAAATTCTGCCCCTACTGCGCCTACGAACTCGGCAAGCCAATGGTAGCTCCCACCATCCCGAGTTCGGGTTTGGAAGGCGCTCGATGATGGCGCTTAGCACAGGCATGTACCCGTCGGGGAATCCGGCTTTCTTTCAAATAGCCGCGGCCTCCGACTGCGGATATGATGCCGGTGCTATGACTCAAATGGATTGGGAGAAGGAACGCCATCGCCTCGAAGCGCGCTACGCAGCCATGCAAGACAGCGAATTGGAAAAAGTCGCCATCGACTTTTCGTCGCTCACAGAAATCGCAAGGACTGTCCTTCATTCTGAAATGTCCAAGCGCGGCCTCACGCCTCCGGCCGAGATTGCGGCGAACCATCTGAGAGAAATTGCGGAGTCGGAGGCGCGTAAACCAGTGATGATTCGCCGCTACCGCGATCTTCCTGAGGCTTCGGTCGCGAAGAGTGTCCTCGATTCAGCCGGAATCGATTGCATTCTCGCAGATGACAATCTGGTTCGACTCGACTGGTTCTATTCAAACCTCGTAGGCGGTATCAAGTTGCTGGTTCCGGAATCGGAAGCCGAAGCAGCTGCCAGGCTGCTGGAAGAAGTTAGGCCGGAAACATTTGAAGTCGACGGGGTCGGCGAATACCAGCAACCACAGTGTCTGCGCTGCAAATCAATGGACGTTTCACTGGATGGACTGGACAAATCTTGGACCTTTGGCGCGATGTGCATCACGAACTCGCCAATTCCAGTCACAACCAAAGGGTGGAAATGTCATTCGTGTGGGAATCAATGGAACGAAGAGTCTGAATTACCGGGGTCAGCGCCACCCTCGGAAGCGCAACCAGAATAAGGGATCGACAGTTGACGCACACGCATCAAAATCGTTCGACGGCGAGGGCTACGGCGTTGCCGCCGCCGAGGCAGAGAGCGGCGATGCCGCGCTTCAGGTTGCGCCGCTGCAATTCGTACAAAAGAGTGACGAGGATGCGCGCGCCGCTCGCTCCTATCGGATGGCCGATGGCGACGGCGCCGCCGTTGACGTTGACTTTTTCAGGATTGAGTTTCAGCTGGCGGGTGACGGCGATCGCCGCGACAGCAAACGCTTCGTTCAGTTCGATTAGGTCAACATCTTTGTCGCGGTCCCAGCCGGTTTTCGTCAGAAGTTTTTCGACCGCATCAACTGGCGCCATCATCACCCACTTCGGTTCGACGCCGCTCACGGCTTGCGCCACGATGCGCGCAATCGGAGTTTTTCCCAGCCGCGACGCGTTGCGTTCGCTGGTGACGATCAGCGCTGCTGCGCCGTCGTTGGTTCCGGGCGCGTTTCCCGCGGTGACCGTTCCGTCTTTCTTAAATGCGGGTCTCAGTTTTGCCAGCGCTTCAAGTGAAGTGTCTTCGCGCGGCGATTCGTCGTACTTGATAACGAGGGGATCGCCTTTTTTTTGCGGTACTTCGATTGGCAGAATTTGCGCTTCGAAAAAACAGGATTTGCGCGCGCGTATGGCTTTCTGATGGCTTTCAAGAGCGAATTTGTCCTGTTCCTCGCGCGTGATCTTGTATTTATCCGCGACCAGCTCGCCGGTCATTCCCATATGGAAATTTTCGTACGCATCCCACAATCCGTCGTGCACCATGGAATCCACGATCACGCCATCACCAATGCGATATCCGGTGCGCGCTTGCGGCAAAAGATACGGGCAGTTGGACATTGACTCCATTCCACCCGCGACAACGATTTCACTTTCGCCGAGCGTCACCGCTTGCGATGCTAACGCAACAGCTTTCAATCCTGATCCACAAACTTTGTTGATGGTCATCGCCGCAACGCGCGGATCGCATCCGCCTTTTAGCGCGGCCTGACGCGCGGGATTCTGTCCGAGTCCGGCTTGCACCACGTTGCCGAGAATCGTTTCATCAATCTGTTTTGTGTCCAGGCCAGCGCGGCGCGCGGCTTCGGCAACAATTTTGCCACCAAGTTCTGGCGCGGAGAAACTCGCGAGGCCGCCCTGGAATTTGCCGACGGGCGTGCGCACTGCGGAAAGAATAACGGGAGTTTCCATCTTGGGCCTCCAAAGAATCCATTATAGCGTTTTGTAAGATTCGATGAATTGCCGACGAAAAAATTACAAGAAAGAATTCAACGCCGAGGAAGAAAAGAGAAGGTACAGAGGACACGCAGAATTCTTAGCGTGTTCAAAATTGCCAAGAAAAATTAAGGAAAGAGCGGGCGCGAAAATAAGATTCGCCGCGCGCCCACTCTCGATAATTGTGAGTTACTTTTATTGTTCGTCCGCGGACGGACCGTAGAGGCCGGGAACTGGAACGTTAAGCAGACGAAGATAGACCGTGAGTTGGCCGCGGTGGTGAATCAGGTGATTCATGATCATTCCGCGAAGGCATGCCACGCGCGGCATGGTGAAAATTTCTTTTCCGCCGGCGAGTAGAGTCCAGCCTTTTAGCATGTCTTCATCGCTGGCTTTTGTGAGAGCGGCGCGGGCTTCGGCGCTCTCCTTGTCGAATGCGGCAAGAAGTTGTTGTGAGTTTTCGATTTTTGGCGGCGTGTAACTGGGGCCGTCGACAGGTGCGTAGTCGAGACTTTCGGAAGTCAGTGTCATGGTGAGCCATCCCGGGACTGTCCCGACGTGTGCGGCGAGCCAGCCGGTGGTACCAGATTTCTCGTGGGGTTTCCAATTCCACTTTTCATCGGGAACGCGTTCGAGGACTTTGCGAGTGTTGGCCATTTCCTGTTCGAATTCGGGGAGTAGTGACTGTGCGATGGACATCGATCCTCCGGAAGTTTTAATGTGCAGGCCGAAAAAGTATAGGCGAATAAAAAGCGAATTGTCAAGCGAGTTTTTTCGATTGCCATTTTCACGAAAAAAGCGGCAGCGGGGCGGCTGCACTCCAAAGTAGAATGCACGTATGGCACAGGAACGAACAGACTCTTATCTGAAGGATTCGATCAGCCTTTTCAAGTATTACAAGAGGCTGGGCGAGAACGCGATCGCGCAGTGTCCGGATACTGGTCTGGTGGCGTTGCTGGACGATCAGTCGAATTCAATTGCAACGATTGTGAAGCATCTTTCGGGAAATATGATTTCGCGGTGGACGGACTTTCTGACTACGGATGGTGAAAAGCCAACGCGCAATCGTGACGCGGAGTTTGACGATCCGCCGAAGACGCGCGCGGCGATTCTGGATTTGTGGGATGCCGGATGGAAAAGCGTTTTTACGGCTCTCGAAGGATTGAGCGACACGGACATGACGAAGACGGTCACGATCCGCGGCGAGGAACATTCCGTAATGCAGGCCATCAACCGCCAGGTAGCACATTACACTTATCACATCGGGCAAATCGTACTGCTGGCAAGACACTATGCCGGCGCTAACTGGAAGTCGCTCACAGTACCGAAGGACAAATCGAAAGAATTTATTGCTGATGTGGCGTCCGGCAAGAAGTCGCAACGCTAGGATCTTCTTGCGCCAAACTCGATGAGTATCTTTCGCTGGGGATTATTTGTACTAACGATGGCGCCCGTAAGCATTTGCGGATGGGCCGGTTTGTGATCGCCCTCGACATGACAGATCTTGTGAATACTCGGATGCCACCTTCCGAGCAATTTCCGATCCTGTTCGCAAATCACCGATTCTATGATTTGAGAAGGAAATACCGCGAATTGTTCCCAGAGGGCGATCTGGTGAAGCGCCACGACCGTCTTTGGGTTATCACGGCATCGAGTTTCGGACTGACGGTTCTAACGCAGCTGGTCATTCAATCGCTCTCGAAGTAGCATCTCTGCTTCTTCGCTTCCTGTTCGCCTCACGAGAAGGTAGACTGGCAAAAGCATGACAAAACTTTTTGATTATGAGCCGCTGCCTGCGATCGCCGGTACGGGTATGGAGATGAATGCGGCGCAGCGGCGTGCGATTGAGCATGGCGACGGGCCGTTACTGGTGATTGCGGGAGCGGGGACGGGGAAGACCCGGGTGATTACGGAGCGGATCCGGCATCTATTCGAACGGGATAGTTCCCTTTCTGGCGAAAACATTCTTGGACTGACCTTCACAAAAAAAGCTGCGGGCGAAATGCTAAGGCGGGTGCGAAAAGCGTGCGGGGAACGCGCGGACGGAATCACGTTGACTACGTTTCATGCTTTTTGCGAAATGATTTTGAAGGAGGGCGCGCCGGGACGAATGCCGCTGGAGCAGGTGGATCACTGGATTTTGTTGCGGCGCAACATGCGCAAGCTGCAACTGGATAAATACCGCAGGCTGGCGGAGCCGGGACAATTTTTGACGGATTTCATTCAGTTTTTTTCGCGCTGCCAGGACGAACTGGTTTCCTGTGAAAAATACAAGGAATATGCGGAGGGATTGGCTGCGAAGCTGGAAGCGGAACGACCGCAGATTGATGAAGAGACGTACAGAGAACGGCTGGAAGAAGTGGAAAAGCAGCGCGAGATTGCGCGGGCTTACAGCGCCAGTGAAGAACTGCTGCGCGAGAAAAATGTCGTCGCGCTGAACGGGTTGATGACCGAGGCGGTGAAGCTGCTGCAGAACGATGCAGCGCTGCGCGAAAAGCTGCAGAAAAGATTCCGGCACATTCTGGTGGATGAATTCCAAGACACGAATATCGCACAGTTGAAATTGCTGGAGCTGATTGCGGCGCCGCCGCGAAATATCGTGGTCGTGGGAGATAACGACCAGGCAATCTACCGGTTTCGCGGCGCCTCCTTTGGAAGTTTTAAACTATTTCTGCAGCGCTTCGCGGGATGGAAAGAAGGCCGGGACTCCACAAAGTTGCGCGTACTGTTGCAGGACAATTACCGCTCGACACCGAATATCTTGCGGGTGGCGACGCAGGCGATTTCGCACAACGAAACCAGCGCGGACTTCCCCCAAAAAATGTTGAATGCGAATAAGGCGGAGGGAGAAAAGATCCGCATCGTGGAGCTGGCGGGCCCGGAAGAGGAAGCCAGCTGGGTGGCGGGAGAAATCGAACGCAGCCACAAAGCCGGAAAGCGATGGAAAGATTTCGCGATCTTGTATCGGCAGCATGCGCACAGAGATTTGCTGGTGGAGGAGTTGACGCGGCGAAAAATTCCATTTGTGATCAGCAACCTCTCGATTTTGGATCATCCACTGGTGCGTGATGTGCTTTGTTATCTGCGGTTGATCGCGCATCCTTACGACGATGTGGCGTGCGCGCGGGTGCTGGCTGCTCCTGCGTGGGGACTGGAACCGCCGGACATTGTGCGGCTGGCGGAACGCGCGCGAAAAGAACGCAAAGCGATCTATGACGTGCTGCAACTGCCGCAGGGCGAATTACCGTTCGATACTTCGCACGCGGCGCTCGGAACGCTGCTGGAGTTTTTGGGCGAGCAGCGCAAAACAATGAAGAGGCGTACGGCGCGGGAGATTCTGAGCGATTCGTCGGAATGGCTGGAGATTGCGCAGCGAGCCAGCGAGCAGGACCGGAAGTACGTGCAACGGCTGGCGGAATTCGTGACGGAGTGGGAGCCGAAGAGTGAAACGCGGCAACTGGCGGAATTTCTGGAATATCTCGACTACTACCAGCAGGCGAACTGTGTGATTTCGCTGAACGACGACGATGCGCCGGGCGATGCGGTGCAGTTGATGACGGTGCATGGCGCGAAGGGACTGGAATTTCCGCAGGTGTTCGTGTTGCGCGTGAATTCGCGCGCGTTTCCAGTGAGCGACCGCAAACCGTTGTTTGAATTTCCGGTGGAATTGATGAAAGAAGAGCTGCCCGAGGGCGATTACCACACGCAGGAGGAGCGCCGGCTGTTTTACGTGGCGCTGACACGGGCGGAAGACCGGCTGACGCTTACGACAATCGCGGAGACGAAGGGCAAGGTTCCGCTCTTCATTGAAGACATTTTGATGGATGCAGCGATCAAGAGGCGCGACGTGATACAGATGGCGCCGCGAGTGACGATTGCTGGCGGCGAAGGGGAACGTACGGCTTCGCAAGAGGCATCGGCGCAACTGTTCCCTGCCAGCGGACCTGCAAAGGTTTTTTCGCGAGTAGCGGAGTGGGCAGAGACTTATTGCCCGGAAATTCCGGAACCTTTGAAGCTGAGCCCATCGAGCGTGATGGGTTATCGGAGTTGTCCGCAACAATTTTTGTTTCAAAAGCTGTGGTTGATTGAGGGAGAAGCCAAGGCGACATTGACGTTTGGACGCGTCGTACATTCGACGATCCGGCGCGCGATGACGGAGATGAAAAAGGGCAACCTGTTGCGCTTCGAGGAAGTGCAGCGGATTTACGAAAACGAATGGTCGGCGCTGGGATTTGAGGACGATTATCAGGAGCAGGAGTACAAAAAGGACGGGCTGGAACAGTTGCGGACGTTCCATGGGGCCGTGGTGAAGGCGCTGCCGGAAATCCTGGAGCAGGAAAAAGGGTTCGAACTGGACCTGGAAAATAATGTGATCGTGAAGGGGCGGATCGATCAAATCAATTCACTGGGGCGCAAAGATGTGGAGATTGTGGACTATAAAACGGGAAAACCGCGGAAAGAGTCTGAGGCGAAAAAAGATTTGCAGTTGAGCATCTATGCGATTGCTGTG
>Ga0070697_100004885_pt1 | contig 10285 bp, 6 predicted proteins | sample KBSK1501metaG_FD_65475 | JGI IMG/M metagenome (GOLD analysis project Ga0070697, IMG submission 65475) | Corn, switchgrass and miscanthus rhizosphere microbial communities from Kellogg Biological Station, Michigan, USA - KBS K1-50-1 metaG | ecosystem: Host-associated > Plants > Roots >... | reverse complement strand
AAGCGCTCACTATGGTGGATGTTGGAGACGTGAGCGTGATCCCGGCGAACATCGAGAAGAGCTTTGACCAGATCGCCAAAGCCGTCAGCTACTTACATGAGCGGGCGGTCTTTCCCGTCGTCCTTGGCGGGGATCACTCGATTGGGTACCCGGATACTCGAGGGCTGGCACCACATGTTAATGGCAATATTGGCATCATTCATTTTGACCGGCATGCCGATATCAGCGAGTACAACAGGGATGAGCGTATGCATGGAACACCGTGGTTTCATGCCACTAACATCCCCAATGCGCCTCCTACCAATCTGGTACAAATCGGCATAGGAGGATGGACGCAACCCCGTGACTGGTATTCTACCTCGCGCGAGCGCCGCACAACCATCATGACCATGGAAGATGTTGATCGCTACGGCATCGACCGGGTGGCGGAGTATGCACTGGATATTGCCTGGAAGGGGGCGAAGTGCGTCTTTCTCAGTTTCGATATCGACTGCCTCGACCCGGCTTTTGCGCCGGGTACAGGCACTCCGGAGCCAGGCGGGTTTCTGCCGCGCGAAGTACTCAGGCTGCTCCATCTGGTAGCGCGCGAGGGATTTGCGGGAATGGAGGTGGTGGAGGTCTCGCCACCCTACGATGTGGCCGAGGTGACCGCTCTGCTCGCCTCCCGTGTGATCATGGATGTCTTGGGGACACTGGTCTTGAACGGGAAGCTCGGTCATCTCCCCACCAGGAAAGAGTCTACTCCCGCACAGGAGGGGATGGATCAGCAGCACGCTGATGAATAAGGAATATCAAGCAAACAGGCGGTGCTTACCTAATTTCATGTTGGTGGCGAATTCAAAAACCGAACCGGAACATTACAGAGAGCAGCCAAGAATTATGATCGATTTTACAATTCGCCATCAATATCTAAATAGTAAATTTTGGCATTACATGGGCGGATTCTTGACAATTCTGCAGGTGAGTCACAGGAAGCCAGGAACGGCCAGCAGAGCGGAAAGAGCTCTCTTCTGGCAAGGCACAAAACCGTTCCTGCACCCGATTGCTCGTTCTGCCGCCCACGTAATGAGCAAAATTGCGCCCATAGAATGGCTCTTACGCAGGTTCGCTGATTCTCGCTCATGATGAGCTGGTATGAAAAACGTGCCTTCGCTTCTCGAGTCGATCAGTGCACTCTCAACTGAAGAGATTGTCTCCACTATCAGCGAACCTGCGTAAGAGCCGCTTAAAGTTTGTATTTACAGGCCGGAGACAACACGATGCCCACAAAGCACATGTGCTTTGTGGAGGGAAAAGTTGTAGTACGAGGTGTGCTGACTATTGCTCACTTTCTTCCTCGCCGCGTAATCGTGGGATATATTCACCCAAGAGTTTGAGACTATGTAATGGTTCAGGTAGCAGTGTCGCCTTGTCCGTGTTGTAGGCTTCTTCACGGAGCCGATGGGTAACAAGCGCAAATTCTTCAGACTTGTCTCCTGGCAGGAGTCCACGCAGATAGATTTCGAGCGTGGTCGGGTTCCAGGAGGGATGGCCCGGCGCATAGGGATCACGGTGACGGCGGTCTTTTACTTTCTCGTTCCTTGCGGTGCCCGGCTTGGTCTGGGTTGAATAGAACATATCCGGGACCTGCGTAAAGAATACTCCGGTTGCGCTTCCTCCCGGGTTGTATGCTGGATAGGTCTCTGGCACGGTTCCATCGCCCGCATAGCGTATTCGTGCAAGTCGGATAGGGCGCGTTCCCAGTGCAAAGGTCGTTTTGAGATCAACATCACCGATGTTCTCATCAAGCAGCTCTGGAAAGACGCTGCGTAGTTTTTGTTCATGCAGCAGCAGGAGACCATCACGTTCCAGCAGAAGATCGCGGAGCGCACTCGTTATGAAGAGACGCATCTCCTCATTCCCCATACTGCGCTCTTCATACTGCTGCATGAGAAGCGGCGCATCACTATATGGTACCCAGTGCGGGCCATGATCATTCGGCAAGCAAACATACACCTGTATTTCATTTCCAGGTGCGTAGGCCAGAAGTGGCAGGCTGCCGCTCTCTTCTGTCTGTCGGTGTCCCTTGCGCCGGGTTGTGCGAATGACCCATACGCCCAGGATATCAAACTTGCCGGCAGGCGGGAGGTTGGTGCGCTGGTAGCCGGGATAGAGCGCGTTCCATCTATAGCCCATCTGGCGTAACAGGTCACGTACCCCGCTCTTAACGCGATCCCTGTAATCTTCAGGATCGTCATCGAGCGGGCGGATGAATTGTTGCTTGTAGCCAATTTTTGCCAATCCTATCCTGTCTGCCTGCTTAGGATCGCGCCTGGTTGCACGTGAGCCCTGGTGGTAAAACTCATGCGAGTAGTCATGCATCTCAATCAACATGCCGGCATTGCGCCCTGCTGCTGAGGGAATATGACGTGCAATCTCACGGATGCGTTCATGGTTTGCACCCAGGCATGCATCTGGATCGTTTGTCGCTTCTTGTGGAAGCTCTGCGGCAAGGTTATACTCAAACCGATTGAGGTGAATGATGAGATCAGGATGCTTATCCTCGCCCGTGTATCCTATCTCGTGCAAGAGTTCCTGCTGCCAGTATTCAGCATCATCAGAGATGATGTCAATTTCAACAGGGAGTTGCATGTTGCCTAGCGCACGCTGGCGCACAGATGCCGGCACATCCCTTTCGCGCTGGTCGGTTGCATTGTAGCTCTTTTCTGTTCGTGTAGGCATCTGGAAGTATGCTTTGGGACATGCCGAGAGCGGCCGTGCTCCATAGTGGGCAAAGAATTCTGAAAGTTGGTCGTAAATCTCAGCATAATCTGCTGACTCTACACCACCCAGGACGAGGGTTTTCGTGGACAGTGAGGCATCATAGGAAATCATACTCTCTGGAAAGGCCTGTGGAGTGCGTAAGAGCCTATCCAGATCGGGGAATTGCTCATGGACACCAAGTTGCTCGAAAATGCTAGGTGCGTGTGCAACCCATTCAGCTTCTCGCTTATAGCACGTGATTGCAAGCGGAAGGAGGTAGTCTTCTGCGATTTCGTGTGAAAGCCAGCTTTCCCCATGCCGACTGAAAAACACACGTTTTTCGTAACCGAAGCGCAGATCAAGATACCCATTGTCTTTCAAGAGTGGCCAGCCAACCCACCGACGAACCCCTGGCCGACAGGTGAGGAGCAAGGATGTTGTCCCGGGCATCGTCCCAATGCTGAATTTGAGTGAATAGGAAAATGGAGATTTCCCGCGATACAGGTCAGGAGGATAACTCACAAGCTCAGCAGTGTAGGGATCAGAGGATGGGGCACGCCGCAAGCGCCACTGATACGGGGTTCCATCCCGATCTGTAAGCAAGATGGGGGTATTGGTTTCGAGCAGTAGATGGGTATAGAGCGACGGCAGAAGTTTTCGCGCAAGCTGCGACGGGGTCGTATCAAGATGGACTTGCTGCCAGGCGAACGCATCAGGACGAAGCTCATGGGCTAAGCGATGGCCAGCACCAGGATACAAGAGTATTGCCCAAGCAGCAATAGCCTGGGTCAATCGCGCGGAATCAAGCAGTGGTGCTCGTGTGCTGTTATACATCCAAAATGGCGGACGACTGCCTGGGTCAGACGAAAACGACCCTTTTGCAAGGTCAATAATCCCTACATCCAACGCACGCAAGATATGGTAGAGCTTATTAATCTCTGGCAGTTTGCCGTTTCCCGTGATGCCGCGAATACGTATTCTCACGTCATCTGGTAGAACAAGTCCAAGTGTGGGCGGGACTTCTTCTGGGATACGTGTCAATTCCCAGGCCAAGGGTTGGAGTGCGGTTTCAGCGATGGTCATGGGAGCTCCTTTTCTAATTTCTTCAAGGCTCGATGAGCTGGCCCGTAGAGGGCTTCAACCAATTGACGGTCAAATGGGTCTTTGCTACTTGTAGGGGCGAGGTATTCATCAAGAATGTATGTCCAGCCCCTAAGCGTGCTGCGAGTCTTATCCATTGGATGAAAGGCCCCATCAACAAAGTAGATGTTGGCTGAGCGTCCACCGCGGAAGAAACGCAGGCAGGCTTGCCACACGATGATGAATTGATCCCAAAGGTATTCTATATAGAGATCGTCTTTCATCCCCCGCAAACCATGCTCCTTTTGAGAGGAAGGCATCCGACGCATCCATTCATGGTAGGCTTTCCTGCGTAACTCCCCAATCATCTTGGTAGCAAGCTCTCCGTAGCTTGCCGGTACCATCGAGAACGGCGCCATTTCTTTGATGGTGTAGGCATTAGCCCCGATAACGGGAAGCGATGCATCGTCAGGATGGGGGAATGGTCTGACCAGAAAGTATGCACTGCCAAGGAGCGCTTTGCCCTGGTCATCCAGAACGTTATACCCTCGCTGAAATGCGAGCAGGGGGAAGATCGGCAATTTCTTCCCTTTCTCACACAAGCGTTCAATCTCCCCGCGCCGGATAGTGCTATCGGTTGCATCCACCTGCCATGCCATGCTTGGATCAGATTCGGCGTCAGACTTCATCGCAATTGTCTTGCCATGCCAGAAAGGGATCGTTTGCAGGATCTTTTGCACATGATCGACTTGCGCATAGCTGTTGACGATGAGTGCCGGCAGTCTTCCCTGGTTCTGGTCAAAATCGCGCTCAAGGATGGATTTGCCATCTGGCCCTGGCTTTGCTAGGTAGCGTGTGAGGAGTTCAAGATTGCGGTAGGGGTCTTGCCCGTCTTCTCCATACGTGCCGGATACCCGAATCGGTTTGCCTGTGCTGTCAGGCACAGCGAAGAATTTGAACGTGCTCTCTTCAATAGCCTGTCGCTCCTCTTCAGGTGGGGAAAGGACTGCGCTGACTGGTACGTGAATATGGAACTGTGGGGAGCCTGGCGCAAACCCTGTTGCGGATGCAAAGACGGTATGCGGCCCTTTGATGTCATCGGTAGCATGGAAGAGCTCATGGAAATGCAGGAGTATCCAGCGCCCGATGCCGCGACTCTGTAGGAACTGCAAGAGCGGCCCTCCTTTGCGAACAGCAAATTGATAGCCAAGCTGTGTGCCAAACGGACTGCTGGGGACGAGGTCTTGGTATTCAGGCGGCGGTATCTGGTCTAGCAATCGCCCTCCCTGCCCAAGCCCGGCATGTACGCGTTCCTGGATGAGTGAGCGAAAACGGCGATCCATCGATGCAAGGCAGAGGCTAAACTCTAGCTTGAGCAAAAGCATTTGCCCACTGGGATGGGAGGCAAGGTCAAGCGGTGCTTTGCGCTCAGGATCAGATAACCACAGGGAGAGCGGAGCCACAAGGGTGCCGGCTTTTTTATAGGTCACATCATTGACAATCTCGGCCAGCTTCCCAGTTTGCTTGGTAGCAAAGTCCCAGAGTTCTGTATAGAGCTGTTCAGCATTCTCCTTGTTTTCTTCCCCGTGCTCATCGGTCCAGAGTTGTGATGCAAGGAGGCGAAAGAGTGACATAAGAGAAAGCGGGCGCTCTTTCAGAAGGGTGGCAACGTCTGTATGGAGACGCAGCAAATCTAGTGCCAGATCAGCGAAATGACGCGCTTCCTCGACAAGCTTCTTCTGCTCTTTGTTGCTTGGATTGAGCGTCGTTCGTGCGTAGTTACGCAAGAATGCCTCAGAAAGATCGGAGTCAATCACAGAGAGGATGGCTTCATCGGAGGCCCCGCGCAGGTCATTGGTTGGGGCAAATTCGGCGTCCAGTCGTGTTTGTAGGAGATCAGGTTCATCGAAAAGCATCACGTCGCACTCGCGGTACATGAGCTCCAGGGTGCGCATATCATCGCGTGTCACCTGTTCCGGTGCTTGGGTATAGAGGAAAGAAGCAGGGGTTGCAATCCACACGCTCGCATCAGCCATATCTTGCCTGGCTTGATGGAGCGGGCAGGAGAACAGGAGTGGGCAGGCGTAAAATTTCTCACCGTGTTTAAGGCTTGTGCATGGCTCCTGGCCCAATGGAATAAAGCCGGTTATGCCGGCAATTGCACACGGGGCGCTCATCCATTGGAGTGCCGGGCGCAAGGGAGCATCCATGCGAAAGATATCTTCTGGCAGGAAATCGGTTTTATGGGCCTGCCCAAACTTTAAGCGGTGCCCTGCACGATCATGACCGAAAACCGGCGCTGCTTTTACCTGCATGCGGATGAAGGACTCCGCCATATTGATACTATCGACAAGCGTTGTCGTGATCATGCCGACGCGCAAGTGCAACTTTGTGGTGAGATGGTATGCGAGAACCCAGAGCAGCGTTGATTTGCCAGAGCTTCCAATCCCAATCAGGTTATAGATTCCATCAAGACGCAGTGATCTGGTTGAAAGATCAAGCTGTCCTCCGACATTTTGTGCCAGGCGTTTCTGTAAATCGTTCATACGCCCTGTCCAATTGCCATCAGGCAGGTATGCATCCATTTCTACTGCTGCCTGCATTAGGTCATCAAACGAGATGTCCAGCGGTTCACGATGGCGGGGAGCTGCGCTGGGAGGGGTGCTTGTTTTATGCATGAAGGCTTCTGGTATAGTGATGCGACGTGGGGTATCATCCACGATGAAGGTATATTCTGTGCCCGCTTGTGCAAGCGATGTACGCCGTTGGATGTGGGGCGCCGGCTCCAGCAAGAGTGCATCATAGATATCTATGCGCTCAGGCCAGAAGCCGTTACGTAAGCGACGAACGGTTTTTGTCACCAGATCGATCTCATAGAGACGATACGTTGCGGATATCTCCATATAGCGTTCTGCTTCTCTCTCCCAGGCGGCAGCCGTAAGCAGGAAACGGATGCGCTGCCTTGCCTTCATGCACATCGCAAAGAGATCATCTCTTGCATTGATGCCGGCAAACCTATAGCCTGAGAGGAGTGGCCATATTTCGGTATAAGGGGCATCAGGGCAGATATGGTCACGCAGTCGCAGTCCTAGTTCGATCTCAAAGAACTGTTTTTCATCATCGTCATCAGTAAAAGGGGAGTCTTCAAGCTCCTTGACTTTTTTGTGGAAGTCACGTTGCCACCGTTCCCATCTACTCATCGTCGTCCTCCTCTACGAGATGGTGCTCGTATCGTGCAATTGCATGAAGAAATTCGCTGACATACAGGATGTCGATGTGCTGACCCTCTGGCCGAATCCACAGACGGTTAAGCACCTCTCGGTAGGTGGGCGTCTTGCGGTGGTCTGGGAGAAGATAAAACATGCGATCCCACGGTTCAGGCGTGGGAAAGAATTTGCCAGTGAGATGGTTTGCAAGAGCGGCGGCGCTTTTATAATCCTTCAAGTCAACTGCAAAGCGAGCGTGGTCAGAGAGCGTGACCACCATATCAGGCTGGTCGATATGCGGCCAGAGTTCGCATTGCAGGCCCATTTCTTGTGTCAATTTGTCATAGAGATGGATGAGCGCAACCTCCGGTCCTGCAACCGACTCTTGGATGCCGAACGTCGTCTGAAGGGCAACTGCTGGCATGATTGGTTCCCATATTGTTGGGAAATGAAACTGTGGCACTTGTTCTGCGCAGAGGGGGTCATAGCAGCGTGCCACGTTTGGTTCACGTGCTGACCATTGCAAAGGCCAGCCGCAACGCGGGCAACGTGAAATCACGGGGATCCCCTGCTCGTAGCGAATACACGCTTGCAAGATGGGCTCGTAGCATTTTAAGAGTTCATCGCGAATTTCTGGTGCCCAGCTTGGATCACTCACAATCGTGATCTTGCCCTCAAGCAACACCTTGTGCCTACACACAAAGGTACGCCATCGGGTATATTGTTCAGCCGGATCGAATCCTTCGCCCAATTGGCCTGACCAGCATATGTCAAGGATACGCTTGGTTGTCAAATCGGCAAGCTCGCGCTCTGGGTGAATAGACCCGCCCATCTCACGATCAAGCTCACGGCATGTCTCAGTGGGAATACCATAACTGAGCAATGCTCCTTCAAGCGACGCACTTGATGATGGGAGTGGAATTGGCCACTCTTCCAATGGTAGATGCAGCCAGTGCACCAGATCGGGAAGGTGGCGTGGCGGCTTTATATCTAATCCCAGGCAGAGTGCATAAAGTTGGTTCCATCCCTGCTGCAAGTATTCGTCCAGGTGACTGACTGGCCGACTTGTCCCATGCTGCCGACTATCTTCCTGGCGCATCAAGCCAACAGCCAGCCTTGCCAGCATTAGCTCGATGTCAATGCCTAACGTTTCAAAAGCATTCGTTTCTGAGGTATTTTGTGAACTACCCCCCCATCTATTATCCCCTGGTTCCACAGTGATCATACTCAAAATCTGTCTCCTTTCGGCTACTGGCTCCGGCAGTCCCCAAGTGCTCTACAAAAACAAAAAAATGCGAAAGTGATTACCACTTCCACCTATCCGCTCTAGAGCTTACGATGAAAACAGAACAGCATTGATCCTCATTATGATAATCGGCAAAAGGCTCTCCCAATGCCAGCATCCTTATCATCGCGTGAGAAAACGGTAGAGTATAAGAAAGATCATAACATCGCCACTTCCGGCGCGTAACATCGCCAGTCCAGGAGCTTGAATCTCGCTGTAGATGTACTCCAAAGTAAAACTCCTTACGCTTTTAGCATCATTGTCGGCATGCTCTGCTCATAGTGGTTCCTGGCATCCGGCTAGGTGAGCAGAGAATGCTGTTTAAGAAGTGCGAGGCAAGCTGCGCTTCTCGCTCTTACATCTCGAATTGGTCTTGGATCGAGATAAATAAATTGTGTTGACATGTCCACCCAATTTTCCTCCTAAAAAAATTACTCCCAGAGAGAGTAAGAATGCGTCACCGGTCGGCCCTGATAGGGCACGATTTTCCTGTCAGGTGTGATGGCGACCAGATGTAGCTCCTTGAGCCGGTTCGTGAGGGCAGAAATCGTGACACGAAATTGGTCTTTGAGAGAATAGAGATCAGGCCAGTGGTAGATATCCACCCTGGCACAAGCGGCTCTCAAGAGATCCTGCGGCATGAGTATGCAGGCCGCAAAACGCTCTGCCTGGAATTCCCTTCGCTTTGCGTTACGGTCCCGCTCTTCATTTGAATTCATACGGCAGAGGGTAACAGACGGTTCCTGTGTCTCTGGAAGCAGGAGGGTATTGAGACTGCCATGATCAATATGAAGGACATCATGCCCGAGTTCGTGGGCAAGCGAGTACTCTTCTGTGCCCTTGTATTGGTCAAAAAAAAGCTGTTTGTTTTCATTGACAATGATTTCAAGGGCAGGATGCGGGTACCCCCTCGCCACAAGCTTCGCCAGTACTGGTGAACCGTGATAATCAGGAATGACTTCGCGAACGATAGGTATGTCGACAACCAGGTCGATGATCTCCTCAATCGGCACGGGTGGAGCCGAAATCGGTTTAAATTGGCGTCCGTACTTCTGTAATATGCCTGTGGCATATGCCTCAATCTCGGCATCCGAGATGTAGCGATCGATCTGTATCGTCACTTTTATCGTCGGTCTCCCTGGTTTTTATGCTGGTTGTCAGGTCGTGCGATGTCGGACTCCCGCGCCAAATTCAGCATCTGGCGGTAGGTCTCGTTGGACAATTTCCGTTCGCTGAGCACGCGCAGCAGTTCTACTGCTTGTGGGTTTTCTTCGAGCACCGCCTTGAGATCCTTTGGGACTTTCCCAGCAAGGTTAATGAGTTCATCTTCATCAGCGTCTAATATTTGTGCTATATGCCGAATGACCTCTTCACTGGGCGGCGCCGAGCGTCCTACTTCAATTTTGCTAAGATAGGTAAAATCTATTCCTACCTGAGCAGCCAGATCCCGCTGGCTAACATTTTTCTGTTTCCGTAAATCACGGAGGCGTCTCCCGAACTCCATTGTTCCCTTCAGCTCACAGAATGGTTATTTCTCTCCCTACTCGTCAAGAGTATCATGGATTGGGTTGGTTTGTCAACACAATTACCTAAAAGGCTACAATGGAGTTGTGGTCTTTCTTCCCCACCCAGGTTCATTCCCCCTATACACAACATCACTCAGGAGTCTAAACGTTCAGCCCCTTACGGGCCAAATAAGCTCCCCTGCGTCGGTCCCTCGCCGTCGGTGGCCTTGCGTAACTCCTCACGCAGGTAGGCCATGACTTCCTCGAAGCGCTCGTCGGGAGTCTCTTTGTAGTTGCCTGCCCGGAAGCGTGTCTTGAGGCGCCCGTAGATCATAGCGTGGGCCGACGAGAGCGCCGCGCGCGATAGCCGACTGCCGCTCGATAACCCTGGCGATACGCTCAACGGGGAGCTGTACTTCCCGCGCATGAGCAGGGTGAGCCGCTTGGTACGTTCATCGATGCGGGCG
>Ga0070697_100004884_pt1 | contig 10286 bp, 10 predicted proteins | sample KBSK1501metaG_FD_65475 | JGI IMG/M metagenome (GOLD analysis project Ga0070697, IMG submission 65475) | Corn, switchgrass and miscanthus rhizosphere microbial communities from Kellogg Biological Station, Michigan, USA - KBS K1-50-1 metaG | ecosystem: Host-associated > Plants > Roots >... | reverse complement strand
TTCATGATCGCGGGCAGTTTCGGGCGTATAGCACACGAAAGTGCCCGCGATCATGGTGTCGGCTATCTCGTGGTGAACCAGTGGCTGGCCGCGGTCGAGCACCGCTACGATCACTGCGAATAAAGCGGGTGGCGGGAAGGCGGGGCGTCCATGGGCCTGATGGAACCGAAGAGACACGTGCGGCGCAGGATGCTGCTGATACCGGCCGTGACTCTGGCAGTGCTAGCCGGCCCGCTGGCTGCCTGCGGGTCCTCCGGGTCGGCCGGAACGGCAGCCACCTCGTCCAGCCCGGCCGCCACCGGCGGCACCGCGTCGGCGGCCGCCGCATCGTTCGTCAGCATCGTCGAGCCGTTCGACCCGGGCCACCCGGCCAGGACCGCGCCCGCCCCGGCCAGCTGCGGCAGCCAGACCACCACGATCGAGATCGAGCGGTGCTACCAGGTCAAGACCGAGAACGTGGACGTCCAGATCGACGTGGCGCAGTTCGCCAGGTACTCCAGCGCGTCGCAGGCCGAGCGCACGACGATGCTGGCCCAGGACAGCGCGTGGCTGGCCGCGCGGGCGCCGGTGTGCGCCGCCGCCTTCAACACCGGCGGCACGATCGACGGGATCAGCGCCGCGGCCTGCCTGCTCGACGAGAGCAACGCCCGGCTCGCCGCGGTCAAGGGGATCGCCCGGCCGGAAGCCAGGCTCAAGGGCACCGACAGCACCGACCCGAACCAGCTGTCCTGGTACACCACGCCCCAAGGTTCCCGCCTCGCCGAGATCAACACCCAGGGCGACCAGACCGGCGGGGCCATCGTCGCCTGGGTCATCGTGGGCGGGGCCGATGGCTTCGTGGTCAACCCCAGACAGTTCTACTTCCAGGACGGCTCGTTCACCGACGCCGGCGTCCTGGAGCCGTCGACCCCCTCCTACTACCGCGTCCCGACCGGCAAGGAGTTCCAGTTCTCCATCGACTACTCCAAGCTAGCCAAGGACCCGAACGCCAATAAGAGCGGCGCGGGCTACCTGTACGCGCCGGGCAGCCCGGTCGCCGTCTGGGCCTGAACCCTAGAACCGGTAGCCGTCCCGCCGCTCGACCAGTTGCCGGGCGTTGCGCATGGCCAGCGCGATCACCGTCTCCATCGGGTTGATGCCGATCGGGCCGGGGAACAGGCTGGCGTCGGCCACGATCAGCCCGGGCACGCCGTGGAACTCGCCGAAGCTGCCGGTCACGCCGCGCCGCGGGTCCTCGCTCATCCGCGCGGTTCCCATCAGGTGGATCGAGAACAGCTGGAGGGACCGCTTGGCCACCGGCCGGGCCAGCACGCGGCGCAGCCCGGCCGGGTCGCGGACGACCGGGGCGCCGGTGAAGGGAAGCAGCACCCGCCTGGCGCCCGCGGCGAACAGCGCCTCGGCGGTCAGCTCCACGCCGCGCGCCACGCGGGCGGCATCATGGTCGCTGAGCTGGTAGAAGACCTGCGGCCCGAGACCGGGAACGTGCCGCACCCGGCCGGTCCCGGTGTCGGAGACCAGCGGTCCCGCGGTGACGATGCGGTTGTAGTCCGCCATCAGCTCGCCGAGCTCCCGGCCGTAGGCCGGCAATATCGCGGCCAGCATCGGGGGAGTGAGGTTGGTCGCGGTCAGCAGCAGCCCCTCGTCGAGGAACTCGCGCACCTGGAAGGCCTGGTGAACGCCCTGCCAGCCGGTGACGTCCTGGTCGAAGAACGCGGTCACCACCGCGTTCGGATGCACCGACAGGTTCCGGCCGAGCTGGCCGGACGCCGACCGCAGGCCCGACCGAGCGAGCAGGGCGGGCGTCTGGATCGCGCCACCAGCCACGACCACGGCCCGGGCGCGCACCGTCAGGCCCGGCCCCCTGCGCCCGCCCGGGCGGACGAAGTGGCCGGTCACTCCGGTCACCTCGGCTCCCGACCTGGTGATCCGGTCCACCCGGCAGTCGGCGAACAGCCGGGCGCCCTGCGCCAGCGCGCGGGGCACGCTGGTCACCAGCATCGACCGTTTCGCGCCGGTCGGGCAGCCGTTGCTGCAGTTGCTGGTGCCTGCGCAGTGCAGCTGGTTCCTCCGGTTCGGGACCACGGCCCAGCCCCGGGACTGCGCCCCGGCCCGGAACAGCTCGGAGTCCCGCCCGATCGTCTCCGGATCCTGCAGGCCGACCGACAGCCGGGATTCGATCGCGGTGAAGTAGGGGTCGAGGTCCCGCTCGCCGAACTCCCGCAGGCCCTCCTGCTCGGCCCACCGCCGGAGCACCCGGTCCGGCGTCCGCCAGGACATGCCACCGTTCACCACCGTGGACCCGCCGACGCAGCGGCCCTCGGTGTACAGCACCGAGGGCCGGCCGACCGCCATCCCGCCCCCGGCGTCGCGGTACAGGGTGCGCAGCGCCCGCCCGGTCCCGGCGGTAAACGACTCCGTCGGGTGGTAGCCGCCCTCCTCGAGCACGATCACGTCCACCCCGGCCTCGGCCAGCTCCGCGGCCACGGTCGCCCCGCCGGCCCCCGACCCGACGATCGCCACCCCGCACTCCAGGCTCACGTCGCCCGCCACGTCCTGCTGCGTGACCAGCCCGCCGATCATGGCTCGTCCCGCTCCGGCCGGGCGGTGACCGCGGCCTCGCCCGCGCGGATGTCCTGGCCGTAGGACTCCAGCCGCCGCCGGGACACAGCCGCGATGTAGGGGGCCGGGTCGTAGCCGATCTCCCGCTGCACCTCGGGCAGTTCGTAGTAGCACACGGTGATCGCGCTCCTGAGCCGCCAGATCAGCTCAGAGGCCGGGCCGCCCCGCGCCAGCACCGCCCGGACGTACGCGCCGGCCACCTGGTCGTCGAGCCGGGCGAACCGCCGTCCCCGGGACGGCGGGTACAGCCGCGCGCCCTGGTCGAGCAGGACCAGCGCGGCGGCCAGCGCCTTCCTGGCCGCGGGCGGCAGCGCGCCGAGCAGCAGCCCGAACTCGCGCAGCACTTGCTCCGCCCGCCGGCCCGCGCGGACCTCGGGCGGGCAGGCCACCTCGGCGAACCGCCGGGCGGCCCGCCGGAAAGGAACCTCAGCCGCCGGTTCCCGCCGGGCCGGGGTTCCCGGAGCTGGCGTCGGCGCGGAAGATGGGCCAGCCAATATCGGTCCTCCATTCCGCCTCGTCCGGGGTGTCGGCCGCCCCGCGCAGGTAGTACTCGCGCAGCGGTCCGTCGATGCTGATCTCGTGCCTGGCGGCGTAGGAACCAAGTGTGGCGTAGCTGAGGTCGGCGTCGGCGAGTGACCCGCGGTGGCGCGGCGATGAGGGCGTTGCGGGCCGGGGCGTCGGGCGCGCCGAGAACCGCCTTGACCTGGCTGACCGGCATCTCCAGATCCCGCAGGCGGCGGATCACCTGTGCGGTCGGTACTTGCGCGGCGGAGTAGTAGCGGTAGCCCGTGCCGGGGTTCACGGTGGCCGGCTCCAGCAGGCCGACCTCGTGGTAATGCCGGAGCGTCTTGACACTCAGGTGAGTGATACGGGAGAAGTCACCGACTGTGAGCCCTGCTGCCACCCGCCCATTGTCAACCCTCCCCCTACCGGACAGTCAATCGCGGTACGCGGCCTTGACCCATCCGCCGCTGGGTGGCCAGGGAGATCACCGGCGATCACGTCACCATCGACGTCACCGAAGTCCTTGACCACCACGGCGACGCCATCGTCCGCGGCCGCTACGACGGCACCTTCGACAAGACGAACCTGCCGGAGGAGCTCATCCTGACCAACTACTTCACCGTCCGCGACGGCAAGATCGTCAGCCTGATCGTCATCCGCAATACCCCGCCCGCGTACTGACCGCCCGCGGGCTAGAAGCCGCCGCGACACCTGCGTCGGATGGCAGGGTCGCGGCGGCCTTCCCCCCTTCCCCCCGGCCGGAGGTCCGCTCTAGGTCAGGAACCGGCGATCCCGGACGCTAGGGCCTCAGCTTGGAGATCCTGACATTCCTGATGTCGAGGCGGGCGTTCCAGACCCGGAAGATGATTCCCCCGGAGGCCGGCCCGTTCAGATGCACGGTTTCGTAACGCTGGCCGTCGACGGAAACGGTCATGTCCGGCCCGGTGACCGTCAGTGTCCAGTGATGGTAGTGATTGGTGTTCACAAAGGAATATGCCCTGGCATTTTGGCCGCCCGCATTGGCGCCATCGGGCAGCTCCACGATGCGTAGTCCTCCGAATGGAGGGTCGAATTGCACCGTGGTGCCGTGGGGTACGTCGTTGATGGCTTCGGCTTCCGCGCCCACGGCATAGCCGTACCCAAGGGCCAAAGCGAAGCGCTGGCTCAGCGGCCCCGATACATCCGCGTCGAAATCGACGCGGTAGTCACACAGCCCTGGTCCTGTCATGCTGGCCCCGAACCATTCGTCGGTAAGCAATTTCCTGGCCGGCTCGACGCTGAACGAGCGGTTAGAAGTGGTCGTCAGGCTGGTGACGCCGTACGCTGTCCATCGTGAGCTGTCCGGATATGACCCCGATGGTGTGGTGACATACCTTACGATGCAAACCGTGTGCGCTACCAGGCTGTGCGAACCCTGTACTGCGTAATCGCCCAGGATTGCAGCCAGCGCCGCGGTGGTGAGAGACGCGATCACCTTCAACAGTCGATGACTGCTCTTCTTGCCCGGTGTATCCGAGGGAGTCGTGGGCTCATTTCCTGACGACGGAGCCTTCTCGTGCGGTGGCATGGTTCCATGGTCTGGAGGCGTCTGCCCTTTCGGTACGGTGCTCTCCCGACTGGCCGACTAGGGTTTTCCCTGAGGAAATCGATGGAATGGCGGATCAAGATGGCAGGTGTGCGCCGGCCCTCGTTTTTCCTCCCCGCCGCCGTATTCATTCTCGCGGTCGGCTGCTGCTGGCCGTTGCTCCGTTCGGTCCCTCCGCTCGGTGCATGGGCTGTCGCCGTGGCCGCCGGGTACTGGTCCGCCGCCCTGCTGACCTTCGCGGCTGACGATCTCCGCATCGCAGCGTGGCTGCTCGGCTGCGGGTTGCTGTGGGCTGGATCGACCACCGATGCCGTTCGGCCGCTGACGGTCGCCGCCATCGGCTGCTGGGTAGCCTTGTGGATCGCCCTGCTGGGCGGGGCGGTGCGGCTGCGTCGTGCCGCCTGGCGGGGGATTGCGGCGACAGCCGCGGTCTCCGTGTCCCTGGTCACGGTGGCATCCCTGGTTCTGACGGGCCTGGCGAATAACTGGGCGACCCAGTGGTGGCCAGGATCGGCCCGAGGCGCCTGGGCCATCGCGGCCCAGGGCCTGTGCGCGGCCGCCGTCCCGATCGCGGTCGGGGTCGCCGCCTGGCAGCGGAGATCGGCGCGGGCCGCCGTCTCCGCCCTGCTAGCGGAGCTGGCGAGCCCGCCGACGGTGGAGCGCGTGCAGTCCGCGCTGCGCGCCGCCTTGGCCGATCCGACCGCGGCGGTGTTCTACCAGCTACCTGACGGGTCCGGTTCGGTATCGGCCACGGGCGAGCTGGTGGAGGCTCCGGCCAGCGAACCGGGACGGCGGCTGGTATTTCCCGTCCGGGTCCAGGGTGGCGAGGTCGCGGCGGTGCTGTCGGTGGACGGATCCGCGCACGTAGACCTGGGACGGGTGCAGACCGCCCTGGTTGCGTGCGGGCCGGCGCTCGAGAACGCGCGGCTGCAGGCCGTCCTGCACAGTCATCTGCGTGCGGCCAGGGCCGCACGGGCCCGCATCGTCCAGGCCGCTGTCGCCGAGCGCCGCAAGCTGGCGCGGGACCTGCACGACGGCGCTCAGCAGCACCTGTACGCGCTGTGGACCAACCTCGGTATGGCCCGGCAGAAAACGTCGCAGCCGCAGGCGGTGGCGGCCATCGACGCGGCCCGCGAGCAGTTGCGGGTGGCCCTGAGGCAACTACGCGGTATCGGGCGGGATCTTTACCCGGTACTGCTGGATTCCGAGGGCCTGACCGCGGCGTTGGAATCCCTGGCTGACGACGGCCAGCTTGATGTAGATGTGGTCAGCGACGCTGGTCGGCAAGACCCTGAGGTTGAAATGGTCATGTATCTCACCGTGCGTGAGATCCTGGCCGGACTGGCCGGACATTCGGGGGCCACGCGGGCGACCGTGATGGTCATGACCGGGGACGACTGTCTGTCGCTGCGGGTGACAAGCGACGGGCACCTTGATAACAAGGCTGGCGTTCCCGCGTGGCTATCGGCCGCTATCGACAGAATCGAAGCGGATGGCGGCGGCCTGAGCGTAAAATCGGGTGCCGACCATATACCTGCCCTGGGGGGAATATGCATGGAGGCGTGGATCCCCTTCGTGTAATGCTGGTGGACGACTCTGCGCTGTTCCGGGAAGGCTTAGCTGCCCTGCTCACCCAGGCCGGGGTTGATGTCACCGGCTTCGCGGCCAGCCGGGATGAGGCAATGATCAGGATTGCCGCGGACGACCCCACGATCGTGATCATGGACATTCACATGCCGCCAACCTTCACGGACGAAGGCCTCGAAGCGGCTAGGGAACTCAAGGCGAGCCGTCCCGGCCTCGGCATTCTTCTTCTTTCCGGTCACGTTGAGGTGGCTTCGGCCGCTCGCCTTTTCGAAGAACACAGCCGCGGGCTCGGCTACCTGCTGAAAGACAGGGTCGACAATATCCAGGAACTCGTGGCCAGCCTGTACCGGGTGGCCCGCGGCGAATTGGTGCTTGATCCCGAAGTCGTGCAGAGCCAGTTCCGCCGGCGCAAGAACGCGCGCGTACTCGAAAAATTCGGCGCCCGTGAACGTACCGTCTTGCAGTACATGGCGGAAGGCCGCTCCAACGCGGGGATCGCCGCGGAGATGAAGGTGACCGTGAAAACGGTGGAGAGTTACGTCGCGTCGGTCTTTGCCAAGCTCGACCTCCCCGCTTCCCCCGACGATAACCGGCGTGTCCTGGCCGTCCTGGCCTGGATGCGTGCGCGAGCCGGATGAACAACGGCCAGGGCCCGCCAGGACTGCCGAACGCGCACGGGGAAACGCCGGCCACCGGCCCGGTCACCTACCGGGGCTGGTCACGCCGGCGGATGGCGGTCACGCTGCTCGCCGGCACCCTCCTCATAGCCGTGTTCTGCGTCGTCGCGCAGTGGCCGCTGTGGAACCCGGGTAACCTCGGCCTAGCCATCGCGAACCTGCTGGTCACCGTCTCGTTCTACGCGACCGCGGTGTTTGTCTACGCCGAGCCGCGGCATCGGCTGACGGGAGCCGGGCTCGCCGTCGCCGCGTTCCTGTGGCCGGTGAACTGGGTCAACGAATGGCGGGTAGGGCCGCTCCCGCTGGTCGCCGCGCTGGCGGGACCGCTGGCCGCCCTGGTCGCCGTATGGGCCCTGCTGCGCTACCCGGTCCCCTGGTCGCGCCGCCGCTATGAAGTCATGTCGATCACGGTTCTCCTGCTGGTCCAGGCCGCGTCGTCGTTGCCGGTGCTCACATCCCTGCCGCAATGGCACGGCCTGCCGCCGCGCACGCTGTGGCTGGCGTTGTGGCCCGACAAGAAGGCATACGAATTCGCCCAGCTGACGTACAACTACGGAATCGTGATCGTGGCCGTCCCCATCGTCCTGACCCTGACCCTCCGGCTGGCCAGCCTGACCGGACCCGACCGCCGGGTCATGCGGCCGGTCATGGCAGGGATCATCCTGGCGGGAGTGCTCACCGCGGCGAGCGGCCTCGCCGCCGCCCTGCCCCTGAGCACGTCGGCCGTCCGCACGGTCGCCACGCTGGAAGGAATCGCGCTGGTCGGGGTGCCCCTGACGTACGCGGTCGCGTCGGCCCGCCGATGGCTGACCCGCGAGTGGGTGCCCAAGCTGATCAGGGCGCTGGGCCCCTCGCCCACCCCGGCCAGTGCCCAGGACGCCCTGCGCCGGGCTCTCGCCGACCCGGAGTTGCGCCTGCTCTACCGGATCGGCGACGAGTATGTTGACGTCAACGGGGCGCCGCTGCCGGATCTGCCCGCGCGGAATCAGGGCGTTGCCCTGGTGGCGGCCACGTCCGCGCCCGTCCACGTGGTCCTGCTCACCGCGAATCCCGTCATCGAGCGCTATCGGGACGTGGTCCAGGCTGCTGCGCACGTGGCCACGCTGGCGCTGGAGAACACCAGCCTGCAGGCCGCCATCAGCGCTCAGATCTACCTCGTGTCGCAGTCCGCTGATCGTCTTGAGTCCGCCGTCGAGGCCGAACGCCGAAGCGTCCAGGCCGCCGTCGGCGGCATCTGCGGCGGCGAACTCGCCTCTCTGGGCACGCAGCTCAGCAGGCTGGCCGACGATGGTGCCGCGGCTGACCTCACGGCCCAGTTCGCCGCCGCGCGGGACCTGCTCTCGCAGGCGCAGCTCGAGCTGACGAGCCTGAGCGCCGGGCTCGGGCCCGCCGGGCTCACCCGCCTGAGCTTGAGCGAATCGGTGGCGGCCGCCGCGCGGCGACTGAGCCCTGACATCGTGGTATCTGTCACCGGCGAGCCGCCCGACACGGACCTGAAAGGTGCCGCGTACCTCATCCTGTCCGAGCTCATGACTAATGCCGTCAAGCACGCACCCGGCTCAGCTATCGCGGTCAGGGCCGTGGTGAGCGAAGCCGAACTGGTCCTGGAGGTCACCGACACCGGGCCAGGCGGCGCGAATCCGCAGGATTCAGGGCTACAGGGGGTGGCGGGACGGGTATCGGACCTTTCCGGCTCGTTCACCATCAGCAGTCCCAGGGACGGAGGTACCAGGGTCCTCATCCGACTGCCGCTGCCAAGCCATCCTCGGCCGTCCAGGCTCATCCGCCCAGCACGACCCTCACCCCAGACGTCCAGCCAAGGTTGACCGGGCTGGCGCCTCCACCCGTACACGAGATGTGGCATGCTCGCTGGATCGGCCGGGCATCCCCAGGATGATCGGCGGCCCCGGCATCGGCCGGGGAGTTAGCACGGAGAAGCCTGGCGCGGAGGGGCCGTGGAGCACCGTTTCGACACCATGCAGCAGCATGAAGCCGCCGATGCCGTCGCGCCGGACGGCTCGGACGTGCGGGTCCTGCTGCAGCTGGGCGGCGGCTCGATGGCCCACTTCGAGCTGGGTGCCGGCCGGGTCTCCAGGGCGGTGGCCCATCATGCCGTCGACGAGCTCTGGTACGTCCTGTCCGGGCATGGCCAGATGTGGCGGCGCCAGGGGGAACGGCAGGAGACGGTGCCGCTGCGGCCCGGAACCTGCCTGTCCATTCCGGCTGGCACGCACTTCCAGTTCCGCGTCGACGGCGGCGGGCCGCTGGCCGCGGTGGGCGTGACGATGCCACCCTGGCCTGGTGATAACGAGGCGTATGAGGTCCCCGGTGCGTGGCCGGCCGATGGCTCCGCCTGACGATTCGCCGGGAAACGCCAGACTCCCCCCTGGCCGGACGCCGGCCGGTCGCGGAGAATAGCCTTCGCTGCGAGAGGTGGTGGGCATGCAACCAGGGCACGGGCCGGTGTGGCGGCCGCTAAAGCGTCACGACAGCCATGTGGCGGAGCAGATGGTCGAGCGGGCGGCGGAGCTGGCCAGGGATTCCCACTCGCAGACCAGGTACGCGGCGGTACTGGTGAAGGACGAGAGCCTGCTGGCCTGGGGGACGAACGGCGTGCCGTTCCCTGGAGAAGACCACTGCTACTGCAAGTTCGGCGAGGCCGGGCAGCACGACCGCTGCCGGACCCATGCCGAGCAGCGGGCGATCACCCTGGCCCGGGAGGGCGACGGCTGGCGGATGCTGCAGGGATCGAAGCTGATCTACGTGCGGCTCGAGGCGGACGACTCGGTCCGGCAGGACGAGCCGCACTTCTGCGCCCGGTGCAGCCGCCTCGCCCTGTCCCTGGGCGTGGCGGAGTGGATCTTCGCCCTGTCCGAGGGGCTGGTGGGTTATTCGTCGGCCGACTACGACCAGATCGCCAGGCTCAGGTGGTAGAAGCGGGCCGCTGAGGCGGACACTGGGTACATGCGTTATCTGAGTGCCGGGACCGACCCGAAGACCGCCAGGATTTCCCGGATCGGGCTGGGCACCTGGCAGTTCGGCTCCCGGGAGTGGGGTTACGGCCAGGGCTACGCCGGGCAGGAGGCGCACGCCATCGTGCGCCGGGCGGTGGAACTCGGCGTCACCTTGTTCGACACCGCCGAGATCTACGGTTTCGGGCGCAGCGAGCGGATTCTCGGCGCGGCGATCGGCGAAGACCGGGACTCGGTCTTCCTGGCGACGAAGATCTTCCCGGTGCTGCCGGTCGCCCCGGTCGTCGAGCAGCGCGCGGTGGCCAGCGCGAACCGGCTCGGCACCAGCCGGCTCGACCTGTA
>Ga0070697_100004883_pt1 | contig 10287 bp, 8 predicted proteins | sample KBSK1501metaG_FD_65475 | JGI IMG/M metagenome (GOLD analysis project Ga0070697, IMG submission 65475) | Corn, switchgrass and miscanthus rhizosphere microbial communities from Kellogg Biological Station, Michigan, USA - KBS K1-50-1 metaG | ecosystem: Host-associated > Plants > Roots >... | reverse complement strand
GTTCGGGATGGCGATCGCGGCGATGATCAGAATGATCGCGACCACGATCAACAACTCAATCAATGAGAAACCTTTTTGTTTGCGCATAATCTCCGTTTCTTGACAGGCCGCGAGCGCCCGGCGCTTTTATCAGGGCAGTTGGCCTTCCATCCGCGGCAAGATGCAAGAATTTCCTGAGCTATCGAAGTAAGCCTCATTGCTTGCAGCGTTGCGGCAGAGATGGGGAACGCTGACGATGAACCCAGTTTTCAGCAGAGATCGAGCGAGACCATATATTGGCACAATCGATGACAGATTGCGGCAGCGCAAAAACTGCAGCCGTTCCGTTTCGGAATCAAACCATTCCCAATTCGGAACGCTAGCGGAGAACTTGCAGGTGAGTTGGTGCGGAAATTAACTAAAAACCGAATACTGGAACGCCCAATATTTTCATTCCACTTTCACCACCATGCAGGTGATGTCATCGTGCTGCGGTGTCTTGCCCACAAAACTATCCACGTCCGTCATGATGCGGCGCAGTAGTTCCTCCGGCGTGATGGCGGCGCCTGCTTCCATCACATTGAGCAGCCGCTGCTCCGCGTACTCCTCGAGGCTTTCGTTTTCTGCTTCCACCAATCCGTCAGTGAAGATCAGCAGCCAATCGCCTGGCTGCAGGATAATATGGCCCGATTCGTAACCGGCGTCGGCCTTGATCCCCAGGGGCAAGCCCCCCATGGTCAGACGTTCTACCAACCCCGAAGCTCTTCGAAGAATGGGAGTATTGTGACCGGCGTTGATGTAGAAGATGGTTTTGCTGAGAGCGTCGAATTCCGCCAGGAATGCAGTGGTAAAACGCAATCCGCTCTGACTGTTGGTGCAGGCGTAGCGATTCATTCCCGCTACCAGGTCGGGCAATGAACAGGAGGTAGCCGATAGCGTCTTTAGGCTGGCCTGGAATGTAGCCATGAGCAGCGCGGCGGGAATACTCTTTCCCGCAACGTCGGCGACTGCGAGTAGATATCGCGTTTCGGTCGAAGCTGTCGCGGGCCGGGCAAACACGTCATAGAAATCTCCTGCTACCGTGTTTGCTGCGCGTGTGGCGAATGCGATGGTCAGGCCAGGCACTTGCGGTGCCCTCGCCGGCAGCAACCAGCTCTGGATGTCACGCGCGATCTCCAAGTCGCGTTTCATCACCACACGGTCGGCGACTTCGAGCATAAGAAGAATGAACAGCAGCACTCCACCATAAAAGTGGAAGTCGAACTCAACTACTTCCACGCCCGATTTCCCCTGATAATTGAAACCGCCCGCCGGGAAGATCACAAGCAGTACACCTGCCAGCAGTAGGACTCGCCGTGCCGGAGTTAGTTTGTCCAGGATCGCCCAGATAAATTCCTGTGCGGTATTCAGGAAGTTGTGACGGCGTGTACCTTGCGGCGCCCGGGCTTCGAAGTCGCGAGAATATAGCCGATAGCTGGCGCGGGCATCGGCATGGAATTGCGACCAGAGCTGGTTCAGTTCCAGTCCTTCCGTCACTCTTTGCCAAAACTTGTGCAACTGGGCGAGAACTTCTGGCCGGCGATTTGTTTTTGCTTCTGGGACGGGCTGGGGACCAGACGGCGGAGGTGGGGGAAAATACTCCCAGCTTCGAGGAGACCGTGGCGCGCTTGGTGGATGAACGGGCATCCTAAGCAGGGATTATAGTCGAGCAACACCTTTCGCAGGATTTTGGAACATCCGGAGATCGTTTAGAAAAGCGTTAGCTGCGTCCCGGAAGGTGTAAGCAGGTTTGTCCGGGAGTCGCTTCCGTAATCTTTGCGGAGCCCGTGTTTCTGCCGCAATCGTTTCATAAGCTGCGAAAGCCGCTGCCCGTAAGCTTTCGGTAAAAACGCACGATCCTTATAACGTTCCCGGTAGCTATCCACTAGTTGAGGGAACTCTTTCTCCAGGAAAGGCAGGAACACCGTGGCAGAGCACGGTTTCAGAAAAAGTGGATTGGCGTAAATGTATTTGCCCCCAGCCTCGGCCGTAGCCCGAACCAACGCCTCCAGATCGCGGGGAGAATCAGTGATGCCGGGAACCACCGGAGCACAGATCACTCCTGCGTTCACACTTTCGAGGTTCAGCTTACGCACAGTTTCCATTCGCAAATCCGGGCGAGGCGCACGTGGCTCGAGGATCCGAGCTAGATCGGCATCGAGCGTGGTGATGGTTAGGTTTACGAAAATCTGGTTGTTCTCTGCAATTCGCCGCAACAGGTCGATATCGCGCAAAACTAAGTTGGACTTGGTAACGATGCCTAACTCCAGCCCGGCATGGCGCGATAGCTCCTCCAAAATGGCGCGAGTTACTTCCAGTCGTCGCTCAATGGGCTGATACGGGTCAGTCGCCGTCCCAATTGCAATTTCTTCGCCCGGTTTTACGCGGCGGAGTTCCTGCCTCAGTAGTTCAGCCGCGTGCTGCTTAACGTAGATCTTTCGCTCGAAATCTAAACCGTCGCGCAGCTCCATGAATTCGTGGGTATAGCGCGCGTAGCAATATTTGCAGGCGAATTCACAGCCGCGGTAGGGATTGATGGTCCAGGTAAAGGGCATTCGGGAAACCGTGCAACGGTTGAGCAGCGAGCGAACCGGGAGGGTGAAATATTCCACGTCGTGCCCTTGCCGGAGAGACTCGCCTTCGGCGGCTAGACGCGCAATCCCGACCAATCGCGGACCTGGAGACTCGGGTAGGAGGGAAAGAGTGGCCATGACGTGTATTCGCGTGTTCGCTTTTTATTCGCCTGTGATAATAGCGCGAACAAGGGGTGCGGTCAAATAGATTTCCGCTGCATCCTCGATAGGATTGTTTCGGGGACTGAGAGTTGCCCTCAGTCAGCGTGCGAAAAACGGGTTCGTGATTTGTCTACTTCGCTTCGCCGGGTTTCTCCGTAGGGGGAGGTGGAATTGTGATATCTACCGGGATTACCGGGCCGAGTGAGGACAACGGTTTGTCGAACTCCGATGTATTTCCGACCACTAGCACCCTCAGTTTCTCCTTGTGGAGATACTTGGCTCCGGCGCGCGTCACGTCTGGAGTTCGCACTTTTTCTATTCCGGCCCGATATTTCTCAAGGAAGTCGGCAGGATATCCATAGAACTCATAAGCCATCCGCTCGCGCAAGACCTTCTCGGGAGAATCAAAGTTGAAGACGAACGAATTCAGGATGGAATCCTTGGCGCGTTTGATCTCTTCGTCAGAAATCGGTTGCTTATTTAGATTGTCGATTTCCTCGTAGAGTCCCTGAATCGCCTCGACTGTGGTCTGGCTCTTGGTGCCCATCGAGAGGCGTGCGATGCCGGGATGATCGAAGGCTGTCCCGATCCCGCCGCCGACCGAATAGGCCAACCCCTTACCTGTGCGCAAGTCGCGAAACAAACGTGAAGAAAATCCGCCGCCAAAAGCCTCGTTAAAAACTTCGATCGCATAGTAATCAGGATTATCGCGGGTCGTGCCCACATCAACCATGCGAATCGCACTCTGGTTCACGTCTTCCTTGGGGATGACGTAGTAGCCCGGCTTGGCGGGTTGGAATTGGATTTCAGGTTTTTTGACCGCAGGTCCTTTCGCCCAGCCAGTGAAGGCTTGGCGAAGTTTGGCTTCCATAGCGGCAGAATCAAAATCGCCCGTTATTCCAAGAATGATGTTATTGGGATAAACATGGGTGTGATGCCAGTCAATCAGATCCTGGCGAGTGACTGCTGCTACGGTCGCGTACTCTGGAACACGCGCGTAGGGATTTTGAGGGCCATAGGCCAGCTTGACCGACTCGCGAGCGGCGATGCCGCCGATATCATCGTTGCGCCTGGAGATGTTGTCGTATTCCCCCTCTTTGGCGATCTCGATCTTCTCATCACGAAATTCAGGCTCGTGAAGCAAGTCTGCAACGATTTTGAATACATCATCGAAATCGGCTTTCAGGCATGACCAGCCGATGGTAGTGGAATCGACGCCACCACCGGTCTCCACCTTCGCAGCACGAATTTCCAGGAAGTCATCCAGTTGGTCGCCGGTCTGCGTCTTGGTTCCACCGGTGCGCCACACTTCGCCGTAGATATCGATCAAGCCAACTTTGTTTGCCGGTTCTTCTCGAGAGCCTCCACGCACCCGGACAGTACCATCAATCAGAGGCAGTTCACGATCTTCCTGGAGAAAGAGCACCATGCCATTGGGCAACTGAATTCGCTTCGGCTGCTTGGGCTGGAATGGGTGCAACGGGCGAATCGGAATTTGCCGCCAATCGGCTTGCGCCAGCGTCATGGTCGAAAGAATCGAGATCCCGATCAGCAGAGAAATAACAATAAAAGAATAAGAGGCAAGACGTTTCATTGCTGGCCTCCCTTGGTGGTTGCCGCTGCGGGAATGTTTTCGATAATCCCGACTGTGCGGTTAGTGGAAACAAAAATCTGATTGGCGACACGGCGGATATCTGCTTTTGTGACCTTATCAATGCGATCCACCTGCCGAAACGATTCGCGCCAGTCTCCGTATCGTGATTGGGCCTGTCCCAACTGAAAGGCGAGTCCCTCATTTTCCGCCAGGCCACGAACCAGGTTGGCTTTGGCGCGGGTTTTGATCATCTTGAGTTCGTCGTCCGTAATGTCTTCTTTTTTCAGACGTTCAATTTCAACATGGATGGCTTCCTCGATTTCGTGAGGCGTGTGTCCGGGTAGAGGAAATGCGAAGAAGGCGAACAGATGCGGATATTTGTTTCCCGGAAAGCCAGTAAATCCAGCCGACACGGAGGCGATCTTCTTGTCGCGAACCAGAGCGCGGTATAAACGGGAGGTTCGGCCCTCGGACATTAAGTCCGCAATGGCGTCGTATACCGCGTCATCTTTGTCGAGATAATCGGGCCTGTGGTAGCCCTCGAGGTAAACCGGCTGAGAGCTCTCGCGGAGAACCACGCGGCGTTCCGAATTTTGTGGAGGCTCGGCGGTCGCGGCTTCGTCTGGCTGGGCATGCGAAGGAATCCTGGCGAAATATTTCTCCACTATGGGCATGGCCTCAGACGCTTTTACATCACCGACCACTGCGACCACCATGTTTGACGGAACGTAGTAGTTATCAAAGAAATGCTGCGCATCCGTCGCGGAGAAGTAGTTGAGGTCGGCCAACCAGCCTATGGTCGGACGATGATACGGATGTGCCTGGAAAGCCGCAGAGATGAATTGCTCGAGCAAACGTCCAATGGGCCGGCTATCGGTACGCATCCGGCGCTCCTCGATCACCACGTTGCGCTCTTTATAAAATTCGCGCATCACGGGATGGATGAAGCGCTCGGACTCGAGATAGGCCCACAATTCGAGACGATTTTCCGGAAAGGAATAGTGATACCCGGTCTCGTCGTCATTGGTAAAGGCGTTCAGGCCTTCGCCTCCGTTGCGTTCCACGATCTCGCTAAACTCATTGGGCACCACATATTGGTTCGCTTCCTGCACCGCGTCCTGCCAGGCCTTCTCCAGTTGTTTGACCTTGGCCTCATCGCGTCCCACCCGTTTGTCGCGTTCATAGCGATAGGCAGCGTAAGCTTTTTCAACTTTTTCCAGCGCAACTTTTTCGGCCGCGTAGTTTTTAGTTCCGATCTTGTCGGTGCCCTTGAATGCCATGTGCTCGAACATGTGAGCGAGCCCGGTTTCACCCGTCGGGTCTTGTGCCGAGCCGGCGTCCACGTGAGTGAAGAAGGAGAATACGGGCGCCTCCGGACGCTCGCAGATGAGTACGGTCAGGCCATTGGCAAGCTTCTTGACTGTGGTGCGCTTTTCAAATGAAGCGAGATCCTGCGCCTCCGCCAGCGAGATTAATACGAAGAATGTGATTAGAATTCTGAGCGCACGCTGCTTCATCGGCCCTCCACTACGGTTGAATCAAGCACAGCGGGAAGAATTTGACGTTACGTGGGGAGAGGGGAAGTTGTCAATCCAGCTTATGTTGGAGAAAAGTGGGGCAGCCCGTCATACTGCCTATCTGTGGCATCCAAGCAGCGAGCGCTTTTTTGCCGCAACCATCGGCGTTAAGAATCGAGTCTGAAGGGAGACCGGCGTGAGTAAGGAAGCGGTGGTTGACATCGAAGGTAAACACTTAAAGCTATCAAATCTGGACAAGGTACTTTATCCCGCGGCCGGATTCACCAAAGGCCAAGTCATCGACTATTACGTGCGGGTCGCGCCTGTCTTGATCCCGCATATTGCCGGACATCCGCTGACGTTGAAGCGTTATCCAGAAGGCGTGAATCACCCTTTCTTTTTTGAAAAAAATGCGCCGAAGCACCGGCCGGATTGGGTGAAGACCGCTCCAATCTGGAGCGAGGGAAATAATCGCGACGTCAATTACATCCTTCCTAATGACTTGCCCACGCTGGTTTGGGTGGCCAACTTGGCTTCCCTTGAATTACACCCGTCACTTTCGCTGGCGAAAGATATCGATTGTCCGACCATGATGGTTTTCGATCTTGACCCCGGACCGCCGGCGAACATCGTGCAATGTTCGCAAGTCGCCATGTGGCTAAGGACAATTTTCGATCACTTCGGATTACAAAGCTTTCCCAAGACATCCGGCTCTAAAGGGCTTCAAATCTATGTTCCGCTGCATACGCCGACAAGTTATGACGTCACCAAACCCTTCGCCCATGCGATTGCGCGATTACTGGAAGATGAGCACAGGGATCTGGTCGTCTCCGACATGAAGAAGGCTTTGCGCGTCGGCAAAGTGTTGGTTGATTGGAGTCAGAACGATGAACACAAGACGACTGTCAGTGTTTATTCGCTGCGGGCTCGGGAACGTCCGACGGTTTCGACGCCGGTCGCATGGGAGGAGGTCGAACTGGCGCTCAAGAAGAAGGATGCGAGCTTGCTCGTGTTCGAAGCAAAACAAGTTTTGGACCGCGTGGACAAAATGCGTGACCTGTTCGAGCCCGTTCGCACACTGAAGCAGAAGTTGCCTAAATTGGCCGGCATCGAGGAAGGGAAGCCCGAGCCTATCAGAGTTGGGTTGGAAATCGCTGCCCAGGCGGCGCCCGCGCGCAAGATCACAAAACAGAGCTCGAAAACTGTGCGTCCGCGGGCCACACCAAAGAAAAAACGCCGAAAGGTATAATGCGCCTCATCCATTGCACGGAGTGATCGATGGCGCAACTGTACGCCGGGACATCGGGATGGGCTTATCCCAGCTGGAAACCAGAGTTTTATCCCGCCAAACTGCCGCAGAGGAGTTTTCTGCAGTATTACGCCACCCAACTCAATGCCGTGGAGGTGAATTTCACCTTCCGCCAACTGGTGAAGGAAACCACCGCCCAGAAGTGGATCGCAGAAACCCCGGCAGGCTTCCGTTTCAGCGTGAAAGCCCACCAAGTCATTACTCATATTAAACGTCTGAAGAAGACTGAAGACTTCATTCCACGATTTCTCGGCACTATCGAGCCGTTAGCGCAGGCCGGAAAGCTTGGACCTGTGCTCTTTCAACTGCCGCCGAACCTCAAGGCGGATGAAAAACTTCTGGAAGAGTTTTTGGCCGTACTTCCCCGCGGAGTGGCTTCGGCATTCGAGTTCCGGCACGCATCCTGGTTCACCGATGAAATTTTCGCGCTTTTGAAATCCCGCAATCGCGCTTTGTGCGTCGCCGAAACGGAGGAGCGGGTCACACCCGATGTGGTAACCGCCGATTTTTGCTATTACCGATATCGCAAACCTTCCTATACGCCTGAAGAGCGTCAGGCCATGGTGAATCGGATTCAGGAACACCGCAGTCAAGGCCGCGACCTGTTTGCTTATTTCAAACACGAGGAGACACCTGAGGGCGCTCTGTACGCAGCGGATATTTTCAAAACCGTGGGAGCGCCATCTCCCTCATGATGCGGCGAACTTGGACCTGACTTAGCACTTTCCCTAATGTCCGATAATAGGCATCATCATAGAGTGCCCTCCGAGGTGAATTCCCGAGCGGTTTCCGGCTTCCTCGATTATTTAAAAATCGAGAAGGGGCTGGCCGCACTCACTATTTCTGCTTACGCCACTGATATTGGGCAGTTCGCTGAATTTCTGGAAAAGCGCAAGCGCACCCTACTCAACGCCCGCCAGCTTGAAGTACAGGAATTTTTGGGCCAGTTATTAGGCCATCAGGTGGATGGACGATCGGTGGGACGCAAGCTGTCGGCGCTGCGGCATCTGTATCGATATCTGCTGTTAGACAAGTTCATTGCGCACGATCCCACGCTGAATATCGATTCGCCGAAGCAATGGAAAGTTCTGCCCAAGTCGCTGGGACACGATGAAATCGATGTCATGCTGCGCAACTCGCGGCCGCCTTCCAATGGCAAAAATGCCGAAGCCTTAGCCGCGCGGGATCGGGCCATGCTGGAGATGTTCTATGCCGGAGCCCTGCGCGTCTCCGAAATCGTCGGCGTCAAACTGGAGGATCTAAAACTCGATTTGGGTTACGTCCTGGTACGCGGCAAGGGTGACAAGGAACGCATCGTGCCTCTGGGGAAGTCTGCTCTGGAGGCGCTGGGTGCTTATATGAATGCCTCGCGTCCAATGCTTGCTCGAGGGAAAAGTTCGCCACTCTTATTTTTTGGACGGGGCACACGCAAACTGAGTCGACAAAGGGTATGGCAAATGGTGCGTGCTGCGTCGGCAAATGCTGGGCGCAACGCCAGTCCGCATATGCTGCGACACAGTTGTGCCACTCACATGGTAGAAAACGGTGCTGACCTTCGCACCGTGCAGACGATTTTGGGCCATGCTGATATTTCCACGACACAGATTTACACACATGTGGCAATGGACCGGCTGAAAAGCGTGTACCAGAAGCATCATCCACGAGCCAAGGCAAAATAAAATTGTTGATTGTTGATTTTTGATTGTTGATTGGGAAGGTCAAGACGGTTTTGGTGTTCAATCAACAATCAACCATCAAAAATCAACAATGACCACACGTTCCCGCACCGTTGTCCAAAAAGCCGCCGATGAGTTCTTGAAAACTCTCGAGCACCGAAACGCTTCCAGGCACACCACCAAGGGTTACCGGGGCGACCTCGACAACTTCGCCGCCTATGCCGGGTCGCGCGATTGGAAAAGCATCGATCACGTGGCGATTCGCGGATTTCTCTCGCAGCTCTATGAAAAAGGTTTGGACAAGACCTCCGTGGCGCGTTCCCTGGCAGCGGTGCGTTCACTTTATCGCTGGCTGGCGCAGGAAGGTGTCGTGGAACAGAATCCGGCGGCTCTGGTAACGACTCCGAAGCTACCTAAAAAATTACCGCGTGTGCCCACGATTGAGGAAATGAACACTGTGCTCGATGGCGAGATGCCGGATGCGGCAGCTTTTCCGGAGCGCGATCGTCTGATACTCGAGTTGCTGTATGGCTGTGGCATCCGCAATTCGGAACTTACCGGCATCAAACTCGACGACATACGACTCAGCGCCGAGGCCATCCTGATTCGCGGCAAAGGAAAAAAAGAGCGCTACGTTCCTTTCGGCGAATCGGTCAGAGTGGCAGTCGACGCCTACTTGCCAGTACGTCAGCAATTGCTCGGCGGCAAGAAAAATACTTCCGCATTGCTGATCAATCAGCGAGGAGGCCCGCTCACGACACGCAGTGTTGGACGTATCGTCAAGAAGATCGCGGTCGCAAAGGGCCTATCCCCCGACGTTCACCCACACACGTTACGTCACGCGTTTGGAACTCACATGCTGGAGGAAGGCGCCGATCTGCGCGCGATCCAGGAAATGCTCGGTCATGAACGTCTTTCGACCACCCAGCGTTACACGCAGCTTTCCATCAAGCATGTGCTGCAGGTTTACGATCAGACGCATCCGCGGGCGAAGTAACATCGAGCACTTGGCACTTAGCATTTAGCCAACACTCCCTTGAACGCACGGTCTTTTAGAACTGACGCAAGTCCCGACAAACTAAATGCCAAGTGCCAAGTGCTAAGTGCCCCTTTTCCGCCTCAACTCTTCCCACATTTCCACGATTTTCCTTCTCAACTCGCCGGTCAGTGTCTCGTAGGCGCCTTCCGATGCTTCTGTTTCGGGAGGCGGATAAATAGGTTCGCCGAACTTTATTCGGAGCGGCGCGAATTTCTGAAAGCGTTTCCCGCGCGGCCATGCCTCGTGAAAGCCCTCAATAGCGACGGGGACGATCGGCACCTGCCGGTGAATAGATAAAATTGCGGCGCCTTTTTTAAAGCGTGTTGGCCTGCCATCAATGCTGCGTTGACCTTCCGGGTAGAGCATAAGGATGCGACCGTGCCGGAGTCCGAAAGCTCC
>Ga0070697_100004882_pt1 | contig 10287 bp, 10 predicted proteins | sample KBSK1501metaG_FD_65475 | JGI IMG/M metagenome (GOLD analysis project Ga0070697, IMG submission 65475) | Corn, switchgrass and miscanthus rhizosphere microbial communities from Kellogg Biological Station, Michigan, USA - KBS K1-50-1 metaG | ecosystem: Host-associated > Plants > Roots >... | reverse complement strand
GCACGAATCGGTGTAAAGGACACGGATTGCTGTCAGGGAAGAGCTGGTAGAAACAGCCTCGCCAACCCGCGATCGCCCAAACAGAATCCTACCGCTGTGGGTGCGTGGGGTCAACGTCGCCCCGAGGCACGGACCACGTGGGCAGAGCCGACCCCGGCAGCTTTAACGACCACCGACCAACGACTAGTGTCCAGAATACCTGTCCCGCAACTCAGTCTGTCGGCTCGTCATCGGTACTTCCCGTCCGTCAATGAAAACCCGTTTCACGTCCGACCTAACGTCAAGCGGATCCCCATCGGCCACTACAACATTGGCGGTCTTCCCCACATCAAGCGACCCCAATTTATCCGCCACGCCCCAGATTTCCGCTGGATTCAAGGTGATGGCCTTCAGCGCTTCATCATGCGGCAAACCAAACGCCGTTGCGTACCCCGCCGCGTAAGGCAGATTGCGCACCGCATGAGCGTCGTAGGAGGCGAATGCGATCTTCACTCCGCGCTTGTACAACTCGCCGGGCAAGCTGTAAACCGCATCGTAGCGTTCATAATTCCTGGGATCCTCATAGATCGGTCCCACGATCACCGGCACTTTCAAGCTGGCAACATAATCAAGCACCGGCCGCGAGTGGCTGATGTGGTTGAGCACGAACTTCAAATTAAAGTTCCGCGCCAAGCCAACCGCCGTTTCCAGATCGCTGGGTTCCTGCGCCGCGAGCACAATGGGTTTCTTGCCCTGCAGATAGGGCAGCAGCGCCTCTAGTTTCAGGTCGTGCTTCAAGGGCGAGGGCGGACCCTTCTTGTCGTCAGGCTTGGCAGTGGCATCGGCCCTCTTCTTCTCATAGTCAGCCCAGCGGTCCGCGTAATCCTGCGCATCGACAAACGCCTGCCGCAGTTGCGCCGCCAGCCCCATGCGGGTCTGGGGAAACTTCCTCTTTTCCCAGGACTCGTTGCGTCTCTGCTCACCGGTAAAGTTCAAAGGCAAAGCGATGTCGCGCACCAGCAGCATGTCGTTCGCCGACTTGCCGTCCAGCTGAACCAACGAATCCTGGCCGGGCAGAGTGTCCTGGCTGTGCGGCGCCACGATGGCGTTGGTGACGCCGTTCAATCGCGCCACCGGAATCAGTTCCGACTCGGCGTGGAACGCGTCATACACGTGCATGTGCGGCATGATCTCATCGCTGATTTCGATCAAATCGTTGGTGCTCTGCTCAGCCGAGATCTCGGTCAAGCCCAGATAACTTTCCGAATCGATCAACCCGGGATACACCGTCATCCCGGTAACATCGATAACTTGCGCGCCCTTCGGAATCGCGATCGATCCGGGTGTCCCCAGCGCGGTGATCTTGCCCGAGAACATCACCAGTACGCCGTTCTCAATCACCCCGTGCGACACAGTCAGCAACTTGCCGCCCTTAAGCACAACAATTTTCTGCTGTGCCAGCACCGAAACCGACAGAAGGCAAACAGCCAAAACAAGGAGAAGTTGGCCAACGACGAACGCCCAACGACGAGCGGCCAAACCTGGCGACTGAAGAATGACGACCGACGACTGAGCTCCCATTACTCCCCCTCCCGGTAATGCGGCATGCCGAAACCGGGCAGCGCGCGATCAAAATACACGTCGCCGTCAATCAGAACTTTGTCCGGCACCCCGAAGCTGGAGAGCGGATAGCCATCCCAGATCACCAGATCTGCGTCCTTCCCTACCTCGATCGATCCCACACGATCGTCCACGCCGATGATCCACGCCGGATTAATCGTAATCATCTTGAGCGCCTCTTCCTCGGTAGCGCCTCCGTAGCGCATGGTCTTGCCAGCCTCCTGGTTCAGGCGCCGGGCGAAATCTCCCGAATCGCTCTTGATGGCCACACGCACACCCTTGCGCATCGAGAGGACCGCGTTCCACGGAATCGCGTCCCAGGCCTCCTGCTTGTAGCCCCACCAGTCGGAAAAGGTGGCGATGGCCACGCCCTGAGCCGCCAGCTCGTCCGCCACTTTGTAAGCCTCAAGCGCATGATGGAAAGCCCGCACTTTGTAGCCAAATTCCTTCGCCATCGCCATCTCAGTGAGCAACTCATCAGCGCGATAGCAATGGATCTGCACCAGCAGCTTGCCCCGCAACACGTCCGCCAGCGCTTCCAGCTTGAGATCGTGTTTGGGTGCCTTGGCGTCCTTGTCGCCGCGCTTGACTTTGGCGTTGTAGTCGTCCCATTCGCGCATGTAATCCTGCGCTTCCACCAGCGCCGCGCGCTGCACAGCAAAATTTCCCATGCGGGTTGAGGGCAGCTGCTCCTTGCCTCCGTACACCCGTTTGGGATTCTCTCCGCTGGCAAACTTGATGGACTGCGGCGCGCCGGGAAACAACATCGCGTCCCGGCTGGCGCCGTATTTGTGCTTGATCACCACTGCCTGTCCGCCAATCATGTTGGCCGACCCGTGCAACAGAAGCGAAGTAGTCACGCCGCCGGCCAGGCCGCGATAGATCGCCTTGTCTTGGTAGTCGAAAGCGTCGATCATCATCATCTGCGGCGTAATCGGACTGGTAGCCTCGTTGACGTCGTCGTCGAGCGCGATGTGCGAATGCGAATCGATGATTCCCGGCGTCAGGTATTTGCCGCCGGCGTCAATCACGGTGGCGGTCGATGGCGCGTTTACCTCCTTGCCTACCGCGGCGACCTTGCCGTTCTTGATGTAGACGCTGCCGTTCTGAACATTGCCGCGGGTGACGGTCATCACCACCGCGTTCTTGATCAGGACTTCATTGTGAGAAGGCGGCGCAGCGGTCTGCTGAGCCGAAACCTGAAGTGACATCAGACCAAGAATCGTAAACGAAAACAGCGTTGTAACTCGACGCATCGTGACCAACTCCTGCGCTCGAATTTCAAGAAATACAGAACCGGGGATTCTAAGAGTCCATACCGTGGTCGTCAACCAAGCGGCGCGGGCAGCGCGGGCAGGGATCCTCTTGCGCTGTATCATGGGGAACGAATTTCTTATTCATCGGAGATAACAAAACATGCAAGTCTTGCTCTTGTTATGTCTTATCTCGCCTGCCCTATTCCCGTCTCCGCCGCTTGGCGCTCCTTGTCCCGCCCCGCAAGCAAAAGACGGCAACGCCCTGATCCAACTCGAGCAGACCTGGGCCCAGTCGCTCGAATTGCACGATGCCGACGCTGTCGGCTGCATTCTTGCCGAAGAATTTCAGGATACCGATCCCAACGGCAAGCTCCACGGCCGGGCAGAGACTCTGGCTCAGATTCCTCACCGTGGTCCCGGCAAGAACATCCTCAGCGAACTCGACCCGCACGTGTTCGGGGACTTCGGTTACATCCGCGGACTGGCCACCTTAGTGGATGGACAAGGAAAGACTCTGGCCCGCGTCCGCTTTACGGACATCTATGTCTATCGCGTCCAGCGCTGGCTGGCAGTGGCGGGCCAGGAATCGCTGCTATCGGAACCGACAAAGTAAGACGATGCGCGCCGTGGTGCAACGCGTGAGCCGCGCCCGCGTCAAGATGGGCGACGAGGTTGTGGGCGAGATTGCCCACGGGCTGCTGGTTCTGCTCGGAGTTGGTCACGAAGACAATCAGGCCAGCGCCGACTACCTGTCAGACAAGATCATTGGGTTGCGAGTTTTCGAAGACGATAGTGGCAAGATGAATAGAGCGGTGGGCGAAGCCGGCGGCAAATTGCTGGTGGTTTCCCAGTTCACCCTCTACGGCGATGTCCGGCGCGGCAAGCGGCCATCGTTCGACGCTGCAGCGCCGCCGGAGAAGGCGCGTGCGCTTTATGAATACTTCGTTGAGCGCATCCGCGTCGCCGGGCTTGCCTGCGAGACGGGGAGGTTTCAGGAGATGATGCAGGTGGAACTGGTCAACGACGGGCCTGTAACTATCCTGCTGGATTCATCGAAAGCGTTCTAGCCAGCCGCTCCTCACCCGCAGCCTCCGACTGTCCACCTCCCAGGATCCGCAGCACATCATTCCAGTTGTTTGCCCGCAAGTGCGCAGTCTCAGTGGTGTTGTGTGGAGCGGTAAATAGGATTCCCGTGCCCCGGAACTCCTTGAAGTGGCGCGAGCGGTCATCCACCAGGACATCGGCATTGATAATGTTCTTGTCTCCGCAAAACACAATCCGGCTGGGGGGAATGAAAGGGAAGTTCTTCTGCAACCACTCGTACTTCGCACCGAACGAGGAAGGAACTTCCATCGCGGCGCTGGCGATGTAGACATCGTGGTGCAGCGACAGCTCCAGCAATGCTTCGCGGCTGCCCGCAATGAGCTCGAGGTCGGCAAAAAAGCCGACTTCGTGGGGAATGCCGGCAAACTCCTCCCACCGGTCGCGGGGGATCAGCGAGCCCAATCCTTTGCTGGAGACCAGCTCCGGGGTCAGGCTTCCGCCCGTCCGTTGGTTATAGAAGCTCAACTGTTTGCCGAAACTGTCGGCGATGACTTCATCCATATCGACTGCGATACGAAGGTTTCGCGACTCCAAATTCCGCGAACTGAGATTCAGTTTCTTCACGGGAGGGTTGGCTTTCAGAATGATGGAGATCAGCACCATCAGCCCAGCCAGGGCATTCGCCCAAATCACCGCCACCGCATGAACTCGAATGCCGTAAACCAGCCACAACAGCACTCCAGTCAAATACAGAAACAGCATCTGGTAGGAGAGGTCTTCTCCGCCCTGTTTTCGCAGCTTCACAATCTGCGGAACGAACGCCACGGTTGTGCAGAAGGCTGCCACCATTCCCACATAGGCTGTTACCGTCATTCTGGTTACCCCTCTTACGCTACCAGTAGAAAGCCTGGGGAACGATTCGTCCAATGAAATGATTGAAAGCGTGTGATAACTTTGGTTTATGCAATTGGAAACTCGGGACTTCACCTCTTTCGCCATTCTTGCCGAGCAGCTGCATTTCGGCCGCGCCGCGGCGCGCCTCCATGTTTCTCAACCGGCGTTGAGCAAGCGCATCAAAAGTCTCGAAGAGAAGATTGGCGGACCTCTCCTCGTCCGCAACCGGCGCGGAGTTACGCTCACTCCGGCGGGCGCCATGTTCTATAAGGAGTCCCGCAGAATCATCCGCGACATTGACATCGCTTTTGAAGCGGCGCGCGGAGCTACCAGCGGCGAACTGGGGAAGCTGCGCCTTGGCGTCGGCATGTCTACGGTGCACAGTCTGGTTCCACGCGCCCTACTCAAATTCCGCGAGGCCCGCCCCGGAGTCGAAATCGAAGTCGCCGACATGTCCACGCTTAAGCAGATCGATGCCCTGATCGCCGGCCGCCTCGACGTTGGCTTCGTGCGCCTGCCGGTGAAACATCCCCAGCTCGCGATCCGGAAGGTTTTGAGCGAGCGCCTGACCATCGCAACGTCAGCCAAATTCGCGGGACCAGTGACCATGAAAGGCATCCAGGAGCAGGCCTTCATCCTCATTGACCGAGGCGTTTCCGCAACCTATCACGACCACTGCATCAGCTTGTGTGACCGCTCGGGATTCGCGCCGCGGATCGTCTACGAAGCCACCGACATGTTCACCATCCTTAACCTGGTAAGCGCCGGGATTGGCGTGTCGCTGGTGCCCCGGGCTGCACGCGCGATGCACGTAACCGGAGTCAAGTTCGCGCCCGTCCACGACAAAGATGCGGAATGGGATATCGGAATGGCATGGAACAAGAAATTGGAGTCCGAAATTATCAGGAAATTCGCAGAGATTGTTCTGCCCGTCCACACCCATTTGTGAATCTAGCGCGCCGGATCACCAATCATGATGCAAGGATCACCGAGGATCGAAGGTGTAGAGGCGTAGCTTACCGGGTCTCTACGCCACCAGGAGAAAACTCGGCACCGTTTGCGGTGATAAGCGGCCTAACTCACCGCCAAATCCGCGATTCGGACTGCATCGGCGCAGGCTCGCACATCATGGGTACGGATGATCTGGGCACCCTTCAGTATGGCCACGGTCTCCGCAGCCAGAGTTCCGAACAGCCGATCGGCGACGGGGGCGTCTTTCCCGTCACGCGCCAGGGCGCGGCCAATGAACGACTTCCGCGACACCCCCACCAGCAAGGGGGAGCGCAGCTCATGAAACTCCTCGAAGCGTCGCAACAGGGGATAGTTCTCTTCGTGGTTCTTGCCAAAGCCGAAACCCGGATCAATCACCATGCGCTCCCGTTTCACCCCCGCGAGCACCGCAGCCTCGCTGCGATCTCGTAGCTCGCGCTTCACCAGCGTCACAATGTCCGGCACCGGAGGCAATGTAAGCCATTCCTGGGGACGCCCGCGCACATGCATGAGCACGGCTCCGCACTTTAGCTCCGCTAGGGTCTTTGTCATCTTCGGGTCCCAAAGAAATCCGCTCACGTCGCTAACGATTTCCGCTCCCGCTTCCACCGCCCGGCGCGCTACCCCGGCCTTGTAGGTATCAACTGAAATAACTGCCTGCGGACGCTTCTGCTTCACCCCCGTGATCACTGGGATGACTCGCTCCAGTTCTTCTTTCTCCGTGACGAACGCCTCAGTGACCACCACGCCCGCTTCCTCCACCAACACCTTGGCCCCTGGACGGGTAGACTCACCTCCCACGTCGACGATGTCAGCGCCGTCCTGCAGCAGTTTGATCGCGTGCTCCACCGCGCGGCCGCGATCGAAATTTGCTCCGCCGTCAGAAAACGAGTCCGGAGTCACGTTCACCACGCCCATAATCAGCGTACGTTTGCCCAGTTGCAACGCGCGGGCACCGATTAGCCAGTCAAAGACCGGTCGCATCAAAGCGATTCTAAACCCTTGCGATCATCCAGGCTGCGAGGGAAATGGAGGTCTCCCATGTTCTAATATCCGTTCCACTGAATCCGCACCTGCGTGGCGGGAGGACTGCCTTCATGAAAACGCTATCGATGTTCCTCGTCATCAATGTCTACGCGCTGTGCGTTGTCGCGGTCCCCGTGATTTTAAGCGCAGCCACACCGCCTGATCGCCAGGTTGCAATCACCATGGATGATCTGCCCGCCGGCGCAGCCAACTCAATGTCTGCAGCCACGATCAGCGAGATGACTGCGAAGCTGCTGGGCACTCTCCGCGACCAGAAGATTCCCGTGGTCGGCTTCGTGAACGAAAAGAAACTCTACAAGCCGGGAGAAGTTGATGAACGGATCAAAGCTCTCCGCATGTGGCTCGACTACGGTTTCGAACTTGGCAATCACACCTTCAGCCACCTGTCTTTGAATCAGGCGGGGCTGAAGGCTTGGGAAGACGATGTAGTCCAGGGCGAGAACGTGACCCGCCTGCTGCTGGCCGACCGCAACATGAAGCTCAGATACTTCCGCCATCCGTTCCTGGATACGGGCCGCGACCTTCAAACCAGACGCGAAGCTGAAGCTTTCCTCGTCGCCAGAGGTTACCGCATCGCTCCGGTAACGCTTGATGCATGGGACTGGATGTACGCCGGAGTCTACGAAGACGCCAAGAAACGTAGTGACACCGCGCTGCAGCAACAACTGGTGAGCAGCTATCTTTCGTATAGCGACGAGATGTTCGCGTACTCGGAACAGCTTTCGAAACAAACCATTGGCTACGAGCCGAAACAAATCCTGCTGCTGCACGCCAACCAACTGGAAGCCGACCACATCGCTGAACTACTCGAAGTAATGCGCAAGCGAGGGTATCGCTTCGTCACCCTGGAAGACGCAGTGAGCGATCAGGCGTACAGCCTGCCCGACACGTTCGTCGGAGAGGAAGGCACCGGCTGGATTGATCACTGGGCGATCACCCTGGGCAAGCCTCCGCAAGGATCCCCAGTGTTTCCGCAATGGGTCATTGACCGCTCAAAGGCGCTGAAGCTACCACAGCCGTGATCCTCCGGGGCTCCGCCACCCCGGGGAGAGTCCCTCCTGTCCCCCGATGCTACAATCAGCTTGCGATGCGCCGCGCGCGCCTGCTTCCGCATATAGCCTTGTGTCTGTTGCTGTTCACGCAACTGCACGCCGCCTCGCATAAACCGCTCGACAAACGTATCGCGGCCATTCTCGCCCCTGCCGACCTGGCCCACGGATTCTGGGGTATCGAAGTCGTCTCACTCTCCACGGGCAAAGCGCTCTACGCCCGGGGCGCGGACAAGCTCTTCACTCCCGCGTCTAACACCAAGTTGTTCACCACCGCCGCGGCTCTCGCGTTGATCGGGCCGGACTACAGTTTCCACACCACGGTAGAAACCAACGGCACTCTCGACACCCACGGCCGCCTCACTGGCGACCTGGTACTGGTGGGCCGCGGCGATCCCAATCTTTCCGGACGCGAACTTCCCTACACTCTGCACACCCAGAGAAATGATCATCCCATTCGAGTGCTCGAGGAACTGGCTGACACGCTGGCGCAAAAGGGTGTGAAATACGTGGACGGCGACATCATCGCCGACGACTCCTATTTTGCCTTCGAGCGTTACGGCGAGGGCTGGAGCCAGGATGACCTGCTCTGGGCCGACGGCGCCCCGGTCTCCGCTCTCACCATCAACGACAATGTAATTTTCGTAAACATTCTTCCCGCCGACCGGGCCGGCGATCGGGCGTTCGTCAGCATCACGCCTTTTGCCGACTACTATCGAATCGACAATCGCATCATCACCACGCCCGCCGGTACAGGCCGGAAAATCTTCATCAATCGCGAACCCGGCGCCACCGTGCTGACCCTCTGGGGCAACATGCCCTTAGGTGATGCCGGCGCCAACGAGGCCCTCGCCATCGAAGATCCGGCGGAATTTGCCGCTGACATCTTCCGCCGGCTTCTCGAATTGCGTGGTATTGCGGTCTACGGCAGACAGAAAACGCGTCACACCGAGCTGTCCACCCTTTCGACGTTCACGGTCACCGCTTCCGCCGCGGCCCGTGGTGGAGACGAACCGTCACGCGGCGTGCAGAACCAGTCGCTGGTACTGGCCAGCTACCGGTCCAAACCGCTTATCGAGGACGTGCGTGTCATCAATAAAGTCAGCCAGAATCTGCATGCGGAAATTCTGCTGCGCCTGCTCGGTCGGGAAAAAGGAACCGCCGGCACGGTCGAAGGCGGACTCGAGGTGCTGCGCGGATTTCTGAACCAGGCCGGCGTCCCCAGCGATCAGTATGTCTTCTACGACGGCTCCGGACTCTCGCGCCAGAATCTGGTGACGCCGCATACCGTGGTGCAGCTGCTGCGCTACGCTGACTCGCAGCCCTGGGGCGCAAGTTTTCGCGATACTTTGCCCCTGGCCGGCACCGACGGCTCGCTCTATGACCGGTTCAAGGCTTTGGACGTACAAGGCCGCGTGCGCGCGAAAACAGGTTCGCTGGGCGGCGTCAAGGCGCTCTCAGGATATGCCACGACAAATCGCGGCGACCCAGTCGCGTTTTCCATTCTCTCCAATAATTTCAACCTGCCCGACAAACGAATTAACGAGACCATCGACAGCCTCGTGGGAGCAATCCTCGACGACGGTCCGAAGAAGTAACAACAGAAGGTAGAAGACGTGACCCTCAAAGACACGCGTAAAGAGCATCCGCTGCGTGGACGAGCGGCCCTTTGGGTGTTCAGGGCCGCGTTAGCGCTCCCCAATCGGCCGGGCTTCAGCCCCTGAGACCGGAATCCTCATCTCGGCATGCGCTTGGCTTGCCGCTCACGCATGCCGCGCACCGCGCCGGGGCCGGTGCCGGTCGGCGGCTTGCGCATGCCTTCCAGCAAATCTTTCAGCACCACGGCGTTATTGTGCTGCTCGTCTTTAGCAGCAAACAGCAGCGTAAGGTTTTTCCTCTTGTTCGCCAACCGGTAGAGTTCGTCCAGACCCTCCGCCGCCTGGGGCAAAGCCAGTTCCTTGAGATAGCGTTTGCGAAAAGCCAGCCAGCGGCCAGACTGGGCGTGAAACCAGCCCCGCAGTTCGTCCGAGGGGGCAAGATCGCGCAGCCACGCATCCAGCGCGGCCTGGCTCTTCTTCAATCCGCGTGGCCATAATCGGTCCACCAGAACGCGGTAGCCATCGCTGCGCGCCGGCTTCTCATAGGCTCGCTTGACTGCGACGCGTTTGACGACGGCGGGCATGGCGATACTCTAGTATTGTACTTCCGCAGAACACCCTGGGGGTTAGATGGACCACCTGCGACAGCCGCCCCCGGCTGTTCCCGCGGAACGCGGCGCCTTGTGAGCTGAATAGAGATTCGAGGAGAAAATGGGACTGATTCACTCGCTGATTCACGGGCGGATCCAGCACGAGTCAACGAGCGGCAATCGCCCATGGCTAGGTGCAGCCACGTGCGCCCTGATTCTC
>Ga0070697_100004879_pt1 | contig 10292 bp, 13 predicted proteins | sample KBSK1501metaG_FD_65475 | JGI IMG/M metagenome (GOLD analysis project Ga0070697, IMG submission 65475) | Corn, switchgrass and miscanthus rhizosphere microbial communities from Kellogg Biological Station, Michigan, USA - KBS K1-50-1 metaG | ecosystem: Host-associated > Plants > Roots >... | reverse complement strand
CTTCTCCGAAAATTGAGCCCTGAAAAGGTCATGGTGGTTCCGGCCGATATTCCACTATTAGACGCGCAGGCTGTCAGCGATATCATCGATGCCGCCAGCAGCATGCGGGAACCGGCCGTTTCAATAATACTTGAAAAAGAGTTTGTGGAAAATATTGGCGCAAAGCCAAGCGTTGTGTTCGGCCGGTACTGCCACTCCGGAATCGCTGTTTTTGATACTGCCAGGGTTGCAGATGAAACAGTGGAAGAACGTTATGTAGTGACAAACAGAAAGGAAATTGCGTTGAACGTAAATACAAAAGAAGAGCTGGAGTTGGCAGAAAAATTATCGGTCCAGCACGGCTAGCGTCTTGCCGAATATCTTGGCAAGGCTTCCAGATCGCTCGGCCAAGAGTTCGCCGCACGACTTGCAATTTATGTTGGTTGTCGTGTGCGAGAATATCACTGCCTTCTCGCCGCATTTTTCACATTGCACAGACAAAAATGCGCTCTTCGGCTTTGGTATCATAATGGTATGCCGCTTCATGTCATATCTCCAGCTTGCGGATCCTCAGACCTTGCTTCATCGTCTTGTACTGGCAAGTTTTACAGGTATAGCGTAATGTCATTTTCTTGGTGGTCTTGGCAGTCCTCTTAAGCTCAGGGAATTTCTGGCCGCCGTAACCCTTCTTGTCCTCGGCGTGCCTGCGAGCGCCCTCTGCCACTTTACGGTCCTTGCCCTTCTTGTAAAGCGCAACTGACTGGACCGTGTGGGTCTTGCACCTGGGGCAGAATTTGCGCATCTCCTTCTGCATCTTCATATGGCTACCTGATTCTTTTATAGGGTAATTTAATGTATGTCTGCATCCATCAGAACCGTTTGGGCAGGCTGGCTTCAGTAAATCTAATATACTAAGACTTACAAACCCTCCTGTAGTATGTTCGAATCCCTGATCCAGCAATCAATCAACGGCGCTGCCTATCCCGTATGGATACCATTGACTTTTGGACTAGCAGTAGGGCTCGGGTATGTGATTTTCTCGGCTATGAGGCGCAAGCGCTAGCGAGCGCCTAACCTTCTCTTTTTCTGCAAAACTGCTTATTAGCCAGCGTATAGCATGATAGTGTATGGGCCTCTTCCATCGCGAGAAGACCGAGTGCGATGAATGCCATGCGAGGTTCGGCAATTATAACGATCTTGTAGAGCACTCCAAGGATGCGCACAAGCACCATGTCGTGAAGTGCGGCATGTGCGGTAAGCAGTTCCTGCACGAGAAGGACAGACTTCACCATGTGAAAGAAGAGAAGGAGAAAAAAGTCGACGCCCGCAGGCACAAGTTTTAAAGATTCTCTCACACACGTTAGGGCATGGATTTTCCAGTCAGGATCGGTGCAACAAAAGAGCGCACGATAACTGTCAGCTCGAACCAGACGACAAGCTTTCTCTGGGAGGGCGAAAACGTCCTTTCCACTCCTTCCATGATAGCCGAGATGGAAGAGACATGCAGACTGCTCCTCAAGGAGCAGGTCCTGTCAGACCCGGAATTGGACTCGGTTGGAACAATAGTTGATGTAAAGCACCTCGCCGCCACACCCGTCGGGGGAGAGGTTACCCTCAGTAGCACGGTGGTCTCGGTCGAGGGCAGGAGGGTCATGTTTGAGGTCCAGGCTCGCGACAGGCTTGAGAAGGTGGGCGAAGGAAGGCACGAGAGGTTCATTATAAACGTCCCTAGTTTTAGGGCGAAATTCAATGAGAAGCGGAAGCGGCTTGGGCTATAATGAGTCAAAATCTATAAAAGACGCAAGCCGATTTCATTATTATTCTATATAGGTGATATGTGAGAATGGCATCGATTCAAACAACTGCTGGCGGAATGCCAGTCCTAATCCTAAAGGAAGGATCTAAGGAAAGCAAGGGAAAGGAAGCTCAAAGGAACAACTTCACTGCAGCAAAGCTAATCGCAGAGATAGTCAAGACAAGCCTAGGCCCAAGGGGCATGGACAAGATGCTTGTCGATTCTCTTGGCGACGTGACAATAACAAACGACGGCGCTACAATCCTGAAGGAAATTGATGTTCAGCATCCGGCGGCAAAGATGATGGTAGAGGTTGCAAAGTCTGTCGACAACGAAGTGGGCGATGGTACCACAACATCTGTTGTTTTTGCAGGCGCACTGCTCGAAAGGGCCGAAGAGCTGATCAATAAGGACGTGCACCCGTCTGTGATAGTAGATGGCTACAACGCAGCTGCTGAGCAGGCGCTGAAGTTGCTGGAAAAGATTGCTGTCAAGGTCGACATCGCAGACAAGGACATGCTTCTAAAGATCGCGAGGACCAGCATGGATTCAAAATTGGTTTCAGATGACAGTCCGGTTCTTGCCCAGATTGTCGTAGAAGCTACAAAGCTGGTAGCAGAGAAGACTGACAGCGGCCTAATGGTAGACCTTGACAACATCAAAGTGGAAAAGAAGGCGGGCGGCTCGATGCGCGACACAAAGCTGATCAAGGGAATAGTCCTTGACAAGGAAGTCGTGCACGCAGGCATGCCCAAGAGAGTAGAGAACGCCAAGATCGCCCTTATCAATTCGGCGCTAGAGATCGAAAAAACCGAGATGAGCGCAGAGATTAGAATATCGGATCCGCAACAGATGCAGATGTTCCTTGATGAGGAAAACAGGATGCTGAAATCGATGGTCGACAAGATCAAGTCCTCCGGAGCAAACGTTGTCCTCTGTCAGAAAGGCATTGACGACATTGCGCAACACTATCTTGCCAAGACCAATATTCTTGTAGTAAGGCGCGTAAAAGAATCGGACATGACCAAAATGGCAAAGGCAACTGGCGCCAGGATCGTCAACAATCTCGACGACTTGGTGGCAAAGGACCTAGGATCTGCTGACCTAGTTGAAGAGCGCAAGGTGGAGACTGACAAATGGGTGTTTATTGAAGGATGCAAGAACCCGAAGGCGGTCAGTATTCTTGTGCGCGGAGGTTCACAAAGGGTGGTTGACGAAGCCGACAGGTCTCTACATGATGCATTAATGGTCATCAAAGATGTCCTGGAGCATCCGGCCGTAGTCGCAGGAGGCGGAGCCCCAGAAGCATACGTCGCAAACGAGCTGAGGCAGTGGTCGAGCAGCCAGGAAGGGCGCGCTCAATTGGCAGTGCAAAAGTTTGCCGACGCGCTAGACGCAATACCGCTGAACCTTGCGGAGAACGCTGGCATGGATCCAATAGACACAATGACAGAGCTTCGCGCAGGTCAGAGCAAGGGCAGCAAATGGACGGGGGTCGACTGCAGGAATACGAAGGTTACAGACATGTTCAAACAGAACGTGCTTGAGCCATTGGTCGTCAAACAGCAGATAATAAAGTCCGCAACCGAAGTTGCGTCCATGATCTTGAGGATCGACGACGTGATCGCCTCAGGCAAGTCCAGAGGCCCAGCGGGTCCGCCAGGTGGAGGCATGGGCGGAATGGGCGGCGGCATGGACATGGAGTAAATCTCCAACCTTTTTCCTTTTTTTCACAATACCCAAATAGAACTCTTCCATTTTGACCATCTGTGGGAATAATTGAAAAGGTGAGGCAGCTGAGCATCGTGGGCTCGATAGTCGTGATGCCAGATTTTTTCGTTGACCGCATAATTAGGCTTGAATCAAAAGAGAAGTTTTTCGACGCATTGCGCGAAAAGGCCGCGAGGGGAGGCGGGAGCGTCAGGGGTATCCAAACGACAGAGGTAAAAGGCGGCAACTCCGTGAACGTGGCTTATTGCCTTGCCAAGCTCGGACTAAAGGTGACGCTTTTCACCGTGGCGGACGAGGTGGGTACAAACATGATAAGGAAGGCTTTTTCGCAGTTTGGCGACAGGGCGACCTTGAAGATATCCGGTGGGAAAAGCGGTCTGACTACCGCCTTTGAGTTTCCCCACGAAGAAACGCGAGTGAATGTGATGATAAGTGACGTCGGAGACAATGCAAATTTCGGGCCAGAAAAATTGAGCTCTGAGGCCGACAACGCGATACTGAAGAATGCCGACGGTGTTATAATAGTCAACTGGGCCAGCAACCAAAAAGGCACGGAACTAGCAGAATTTGCGTTCAGGAATTCGCCTAGTGCATTCCATTTTATCGATCCTGCAGACGTGGAGACGCGGAAGCAGGACTTTTCCAAGTCACTCGAGAAGCTTGCGTCCCTGATTGACTGCCTTAGCTTTAATGAGAACGAGTGCAACTCGCTTTCAGACGCACTCGGTCTCGGGCACCTGCTTGGCTCGAGCTATGGTCCGCACGACGTCCAAAGCGCAGCCAAAAAGATTGCGGAGAAAGTGGGCATCAGTACCGATTTGCACTCAAAAATCGGGGCGGCGTGGTCAAACGGGAAAGAGAGCACATTCGTTCACGCGATAAGGGTTGATGCAAAAATGTTAACTGGCGCGGGCGACTCGTGGGATGCGGCGGACATCGTCGGCTACCTTGCTGGCCTTGAGCCGCATGAGCGGCTGCTGTTTGCGAACTGCTGTGCTTCGCTCTACGTAAGAGACGAGCATGGCGAGCCTCCGGCGATGAACAAAGTTTTCGAGCTGGTAGAAAGGGCGCAGTGATCAGACTAGCTTGCTTGCGTCAAAGGGCTCCTTGACCGAGCGAAGCATGTAGAGCATCTTGCTGATGTAGCGCTGTTTCGACGGGATCTCGATAATCTTGCGCTGATAAAAGTCGATCAGGTGATCGATAAGGCAGCTGGCATCTTTTGACTCTGACAGGTTGGCAAGTATCTGCGAATACCAGTACTCAACAAGCGCGTCCTCGCCGTGCTTTTCCTCCAACTCTACAAGGTAAGCAAAATTAGACTGGCATTTCCGGCAAAGACCATGATGCGCCCTAGCATAGGAATTGTTCTCAGAGTGGCCGCACCTTGTCTTCATATGTCATTATATGCAGAAATCCTATTTGAACTATGGCAGGTATTTTAAATGACAAAGGTGTCATCAACAGCATGATAGAGGTTGAGGACGCAGTCAGGGTTGTCGACACAGTAGCTAAGAACCTGATGGGAGTGTCAAACAACAGGTCGAACTTTGAGAGGCTGCCCGACACATTCTGGGGCTACTACGCAAAGGGGCACGACGGCAAGGGCAAGTTCGCAGTGATCATAACATACTCCGAAAACAGCGGCGACGTTGACGAATTAATTAAAATTTATGAGCAGTGGGTAGGCAAGAGCAAGGCTGCTAGGTAATCTGTTCTATTATCCATTCGCGGAATTTTAGTATGCCGAAATCCTCTGACTTCTTGACAAACTCAGGGTCCTTGACCCGCCACTGGTCCTGGGGGATGCCGTCGAAGAATTCCTGCATGCACAAGATAAAACGAAACCTCAGGTTGCGCGGGTTTTCCGCGACACCGTAGCGATATAGAATGTCGGCTATTCTGCCAAATGCTAGGTTGTAGTTGCGTTTGAATCCCGGAGCCCTGAAAGTATCGTTCAGTATCGCGGTGATCGCATAAAGGTCGTCGCTGAGCGTGATCATGCTTTGGTCTTCAACATATCCAGCTTTTTGGTGTATACTGCTTTCACGTTGGCTTCAAGGTCAAGGCCATATTTTGTTGCCAAATAGTAAAGCAGGGCCACGGATTCTGTAATCTCCATCTTGGCGTGCTCGATGTTGTTCTTTTCAATTGCAAACGCAATCTCGCCAATCTCTCTCACTAGGTGAACGAAAGCTGCAGACTTGTCATCACCGAATTTCTTGTTATAGTATTCAACTGCAATAGAACTCATACTTTTCGAGCAGCACCGCTGGGTATAAAGGTTAACCAATCATTTGGGAAAGCAAACCGGATGATAAAGTCAAGCACTGAGCGAAATGTCGGCAACCACTTGCGCTCCCCATGGACCTTTGGAACCATGTCCTGGAACAGCGTGTAAGATTTGCGGCCTGCAGAAAGCGTCAGCGTGAATACGCGAATCATTTCTGCAGCCTCATTGGGCATTCATGTCAGCTAGAAAGCCGCAACTTATTTTGAAGACAATCAGGCGCGCTGGTAAAATAGTGCGGGGGGTGGGATTTGAACCCACGAACCCCTAAGGGATGAGGTATCCCAGTCATTGTAACATCTGAGCATCGTGTCAGAACATGATCTCACGCCGTTGACCGGGCTTGGCGACCCCCGCCCACGCTCGATTGCTATCTAGCGAATATAATATCGTTTTGTGATGCTATTCGATATTAATGGAGACGCCTGAGCTGCTCTTACTTTTCAGCTTGAACGACACTTCAAGGATGCCGTTCTTGTAGGCCGACTTGGCGGTCTTGGGGTCAACGATTTCCGGCAGCTCGACGCGCTTTTGGTAGTGCGGCTGGCCGGTAACAGACTCGATCGTTACCGAGCTTTCGTCGGCTGTAACGCGCAGGTCCTCCTTGTTCACGCCGGGCACTTCAGCGATTACTCGCAGCTCGTCCTTGCCCTTGATGATGTCCACGAGCGGCTCCCGTTCTTCCTTGACTGCCAGCCCCCCTCCAAGTACGTTTGGAAAAGAATTAATGTTGCCAAACTTTCTTACTTGGGGCTTGCCGTCAGGACCAATCTTAACCGAATATCCATAAACAATTGGTCCCATTTCTCTGACTACGGAGCCGTCGTCCAGCTTGCGCTCCCTAATGAGGTTCTTTGGAACCTGATGCTCGACACCCCTGAAGGCCTCCTGCATCATCTTTTCCATTTCCTTCATCATTTCGTCAATGTCCGGGAACCATGATCCAATGCGCCTTCTCTTACCAAACCATTCATCAAATGGTGATGACATACATTGCAAAATAGTAGGAAATTCTATTTTAAAGTATGGTTTCAGCTCTCATCGAGTTCCTTATCAAGCTCCTTGAGAAGGGATTTTTGCCTCTCGTTCAGTCTGCCGGGGACCTTGATGCTTATCCTTACGAGCTGGTCGCCCCTGCCAGAGCTACCGTATCTAGGGAGCCCATGGCCCTTTAGCTTTAGGATAGCGTTTGCGGCTGTCCCCTGTGGGATCTTTAGCTTTTCCACTCCATCGAGTGTCGGTACCCGAAGTTCTGTGCCGAGCGCAAGGTCGGTAAACTTGAGGTCCAGATTGTAGAGCAAGTGCCCATCTTCAAGCCTTTCAAATTTTGGATCCGGCTTAACCTGGATCCTGACCACAAGGTCTCCGGGTACGCCTGAATCTGACATCTCCCCTTCGCCGCGCAGCTGTAACGCCATGCCGTCTTCGACACCCGGCGGAATTTCTAGTTTGATCTTTTTCACTTGCTTTGCCCTGCCTGTTCCTTTGCAGTTGCCGCATGGCCTTTCGATTATCTGGCCGCGACCCTGGCACGTTCTGCATGTCTCCATCGTGACAAACGTCGAAAACCTGTTTTGGCTATAGACACGCCTTGTCTGTCCTTGACCATCGCACACCGTGCACCTGCGTGCCTTTGTGCCGGGTGCCGCCCCGCTGCCGCCGCAGATCTCGCACCTCCCAAGGCGCAGTACTTCGACTTCCTCCTTCTTGCCCTTCAAAACGTCTTCAAGCGTGAGGTCCATGTCATAGACTATGTCGCGGCCCTTGCTCCGACTTCCACCAAGGCCAAACATGTCGTCGCCGAAAAATCCGCTGCGACTGCCCCCAAATAGCTGCTCAAATATGTCTCGGAATCCTCCAAAGCCCATGTCACGGAATACTTCCTCAAAGTTCGCCTCAGAGCCACGGAACGCCTCCTCCTGCCCGACGCGTCCGTAGGTGTCATATCGTTTGCGCTTATCGTCGTCGGAGAGTACGGCGTAAGCTTCAGATATCTCCTTGAACTTTTCCTCCGCACCCTTGTCCTTGTTCCTGTCAGGATGATACTGCAATGCCAGCTTTCGATAAACGTTCTTGATCTCATCCTTTCCTGCGCCCTTTTGGATGCCAAGAATTTCGTAATAGTCTCGCTTGCCGCTCATCCCATTTTCACCGTGTATGTTGCGCGCTCAATTAATCTCATGGGTTGGGGTTTGGTCCAGCAGCGCTACCACCGCCGGTCTGTCCCTCTGCAAAGCCAGCTCCCGCATCCGCAGCCCCTGCCTGCGCGCCAGGAGCTCCAGATGGTGCTCCGCCAGCGCTTTGGTATGCGGCGGTGCTTATTTCTCCAAGGATGTTCTTCAATTCTTGGATCTTTGTCTTGATACTTTCAGGATTGTTGCTTGCAATTGCATCGCGGAGCTCCTGAATAACTTTGTTCACCTTTTCTGCTTGTTCCGGCCTTACCTTGTCCTTGAGGTCCTGCTTGACTAGCTTTTCTGCTGCGTAAATAAGGTTGTCCGCTTCATTGCGGACCTCGGCCTCTTCCTTTTTCTTCCTGTCGGCGTCGGCAAACTGCTCCGATTCCTTCTTTAATTTTTCAATTTCATCCTTTGATAGCTTGTTGTTTGCAGCGATAGTGATTTTGGCTTCCTTCTGGGTCGCCGTATCTTTTGCAGCTACATTCAGTATGCCATTTGCGTCGATGTCAAACGTAACTTCAATCTGCGGCACGCCCCTTGGCGCCGGCGGGATGCCGGAAAGGTTGAACATGCCAAGCGACACACAGTCGTTAGCCATTGGCCGCTCGCCCTGCACCACGTGGATTGTCACGGCAGTCTGGTAGTCGGCGGCGGTCGTGAACACCTTGCTCTTTTTGGTCGGAATCGTGGTGTTGCGTTCGATCAGTGGCTCCTTGAGCCCGCCCAGCACTTCAACTCCAAGCGTGAGCGGAGTTACATCCACGAGCAGGATGTCTGTCGAAACATCGCCAGCAATTATCGCACCCTGTATTGCGGCACCCATCGCCACTGCCTCCATTGGATCTATGCCGCGCTCGGGTTCTTTGTTCATAACTGATGCTACAAATTGTCTCACCATAGGCATCCTAGTGGGTCCGCCAATGAGGATTATCTTGTCAATGTCTGCAGGGGTAGCTTTGGCATCCTGGAGCGCCTGCTGCATTGGCTGCCTGCACCGATCGATTATCGGTTTGAGCAATTCTTCGAGTTTTGACCTACTCAATTGCATTATGAAATTCTTTGGCCCCGACTGCTGGTCGTAAGCAAGGAACGGCAAATTGATCTCTGTAGTAACAACGTTTGAAAGCTCTATCTTGGCCTTTTCGGCAGCGTCTCTTATCCTCATCATCGCGGCCTTGTCGCTCCGCACGTCAAGCGACGACTGTTTGCGGAACTCTTGCACGACATATTCGACAAGTGTGTTATCCATGTCTGTTCCGCCAAGCTGTGTATCGCCAGAAGTGGATTTGACTTGGAATACACCGCCACCCATCTCCATTATGGTAACGTCGAGTGTTCCGCCGCCGAGGTCAAAGACCATGATCTTCAGATCCTTATGTGCTTTGTCAAGACCATAAGCAAGCGATGCGGCCGTGGGCTCGTTGATTATCCTGACCACCTGCAGACCGGCAATTTCGCCTGCATCCTTGGTCGCCTGACGCTGATTGTCGTTGAAATACGCGGGAACAGTGATTACTGCCCTGTCAACCGTCTCTCCGAGGAACGCTTCTGAGTCCCTCTTGATTTTTTGTAGGATGAATGAAGAAATTTGCTGCGGTGTGTACTCTTTGCCAAACACCCTGAACTTGAAATCTGTTCCCATCTTGCGCTTTGCTGCAATGACAGTACCTTCAGGGTTTGAGATCATCTGCCGGCGTGCAGGCTCTCCCACTATTAGCTGGCCATCCCGAGTAAACCCTACCACTGACGGGAATGCCTTGCCGCCAACCGATGTGCCCTCTGCCGCTTGGATTATCGTTGGCTTGCCGCCTATCAGCGCTGCCGCCGCAGAATTACTGGTTCCAAGATCAATTCCTATTATTTTCCCCATTTTTTATTAGCCTCCTTGACTATCCGGTTCCTTATTAGTATCAGAGACGCTATTTTTAACTATCTTTGAAATTTCAACCAGGCTCGGCCTTAATACCTTGTCATTGAGCATGTAACCCTTCCTTATCTCGGCAGTAACAGTGTTCTCATCCATGTCGTCTCGTGGGGAATGTGCCACGGCATCATGGATATTGGGATCGAAGGGCGTTCCGACTGTCTCGATCTCCCTCACGCCTTCCGAAGAGAGAAGTGAGTCGATATTTCTTAATATGCCCTCAAGTCCTTCAATAACCACAGGATCGAGTTTGCTCTTCTTTGTCACGGACAGGGCCCTTAGGTAGTCGTCCCTAATATTGAGAAACTTTAGCAACAATTCAGCCTTGATCGATTCAGTCTTTGAGGCCGCCTGCCTTTCCATCTGTTTTCGATAGTTGTCAAAATCTGCCAT
>Ga0070697_100004877_pt1 | contig 10295 bp, 8 predicted proteins | sample KBSK1501metaG_FD_65475 | JGI IMG/M metagenome (GOLD analysis project Ga0070697, IMG submission 65475) | Corn, switchgrass and miscanthus rhizosphere microbial communities from Kellogg Biological Station, Michigan, USA - KBS K1-50-1 metaG | ecosystem: Host-associated > Plants > Roots >... | reverse complement strand
AGCATGCCGATGCCGAGGTCCCAACCATCCGTGAGCGCGAATACGACGATGATGCCGCCGACGATGCACCACCAGATCACCTTGAGTGTTGCGTAGTCGAAGATCATCGCCTAGTCCTCGCCGGCACCCGCTGGTTGCCGCACGCTGCTTGGCCCGGCGGTGGCGGGTGCGCTGGCCTCGCCGAAGTAGCGCCCGGTGCCGAGGCTGCCCGGCCCCAGTCGAATGTACTTGAGCATCAGGTACATCTCGATTACGAACAGCGCCGTATAGAAGGCGACGAACGCGGCGAGGCTTGCGTAAACGCTCGATACATCGAGGCTCGACACCGAAAGGAACGTCGGCAGCACTCCGCTGATCGTCCACGGCTGACGGCCGTACTCGGCGACGAACCAACCGAGTTCCGCGGCAATCCATGGCAACGGTATGCTGATGACGGCAAGGCGCATCAGCCAGCGTTGCGGCGCGAGATTGCGGATCGCGAGAAAGTAGAACGCCGAAGCGAAGATGAACAGGAACAACATTCCGAGGCCGACCATGATGCGGAAGCTCCAGAACAGCGGCGCTACCTTCGGAATGGTGTCATCGGCCGCGGCCTGCTTCTGCTCCGGCGTGGCATCGACGACGTTGGCGGTGTATTTCTTGAGCAGCAGGCCGAAGCCCAGATCGTCTTTGTGTTTTTCGAACAGGGCGCGAGTGATATCGGTTTTGTCTCCGGCCCTGAGCTTCTGAAGCTGCGCATAAGCGATCATGCCGCTTTCGATGCGCTCCAGATGATTCTGCTTCAGTTCCTTTATACCTGCAACCTCTTCGGTGACCGTCCGCGTGGCGATCAGGCCAAGTAGCCATGGAACATGGATCGCATGATCCGTGCGCCGGGTAACGTCGTTGGGGAACCCGAATAACGTGAATGACGCCGGGGGCTTCTGCGTCTCCCATTCGGCTTCGATGACGGCCAACTTCACCTTCTGCGTCTCGCCGGTCGTGTAGCCGGATTCGTCCCCAAGCACGATCACGGACAGCGTGGAGGCAAGGCCGAAGCCGGCGGCAACCGCAAATGACCGCAACGCAAACGCGACGTCGCGCGCTTTCAGCAGATAGTACGAAGACACGCCAAGCACGAACATGCAGGCTGTAACGTAACCAGCGGCCACCGTGTGTACGAATTTCGCCTGCGCGACCGGATTGAAAATCACCGCCGACATGCTCGTCAACTCCATCCGCATCGTTTCGTAATTGAACTCGGCGCCGACCGGGTTCTGCATCCAGCCATTGGCAATTAATATCCATAGCGCAGACAGATTCGATCCCAGCGCCACCAGGAACGTGACCATCAGGTGCTCGATTTTGCCGAGCCGTTGCCAGCCGAAGAAGAACAGGCCGACGAACGTCGACTCCAGGATGAAAGCCATCAGACCCTCGATGGCGAGCGGCACGCCGAAGACATCACCCACGTAGTGCGAGTAGTAGGCCCAGTTGGTCCCGAACTGGAATTCGAGGGTCAAACCGGTCGTAACTCCCATCACGAAATTGATTCCGAACAGGAGTCCCCAGAAGCGAGTCATGTCGCGATAAATCTGCCGCCCGGTCATCACGTATACCGACTCGCAGATGACGAGGATCCATGACAGTCCGAGTGTCAAGGGGACGAACAGGAAGTGGTACATCGCGGTCACGGCGAACTGCAGCCGCGACACGTTGACGAGATCAAGGTCGGGCAGCATGCATTGCTCCTTCCCCCTGGGCAGCGGATTGCGACGAGTAGACTCTCTCTGCCACACGCTCGGCGTCGACGTCTTTGCGTGCCGAATCCGAGAACCAGATGCTCCAGATGACGAAGAGCGCGACAAGCTTCACCACGAGCACTGCCGCGATCTCACGCCCATACCGGAGTCCGGGGCGGCGCGGGCGCATGTCAGCGGAAGTCCTCGGCCGTGAGGTTGAGGCGGTGCAGCTTGTCGTAGAACGTCTTCTTCGGTAGCCCGAGCGCTTCGCTCGCCGCGGACGCGTTTCCCCGATGCCGCCGCAGCACTTCCTCGATCAATGCCCGTTCGAATTGCGCCACCTGGTCGGGCAGCGTTGGCGCGTGCGATTGCGTCCCCTTCAACAACTTGAAGCGTGCCTGGAGCAACCCCAGAACAAACCGATCGGCGACGTTGTGCAATTCGCGCACGTTTCCAGGCCATGAATACATCATCAGTTCCGACAACTGCGCGCTCGAGACGATCGGCGCCTCGCGGTTATAGCGCCTGGCCGCATCCAGTACGAAATGCTCGAACAGAATCGGGATATCCTCGCGACGCTCGCGCAGCGGCGGCAGCTCCATGACGGCAACGTTGAGTCGGTAATAGAGATCCGAACGAAAGCGCTGCTGCTTGACAAGCTCACCGAGGTCTTCCTGCGACGCCGCGATCACGCGGCAGTCAACCGGTATCAGCTCGTTTGAGCCCAGCCGCTCGACCTTTCTTTCCTGCAGCACGCGCAGCAGCTTGACCTGGAGCGACATCGGCAGGCCCTCGACTTCATCCAGGAACAGCGTTCCCTCGGTCGCCCACTCGACCTTTCCTATCCGCCGCTTGTTCGCACCGGTGAAGGCGCCGGGTTCATGGCCAAAGATCTCACTTTCGAACAGTTGCTCCGGGAGACCGCCGCAGTTGATCGCCACGAATGGGGCGGAGCGCCGGCTCGAATGTTCATGCAGGCTGCGGGCTACGAGTTCCTTGCCGGTGCCGGTCTCGCCGGTGATCACGACGTTGGCCGAAGTGTCGGCAAGGTCGAGAATTGTGCGTCGGACCTGTTCGATCAGCGGGGATCGGCCAAGCAGCGCGGCCTCGATGCCGAACCAATTTTGCAACTTGTTGCGGAGCGCCGCCACCTCGAGGGTCAGGCGGCGCTTCTCGGCAGCGCGGCCGACGACCTCCACCAGCAGTTCGGAGGCAAATGGTTTTTCGATGAAGTCGTAGGCGCCGGCGCGCATCGCCTGCACGGCCATCGTGATGTCGCCGTGGCCCGTCACCAGGATTACCGGAATTTCCGACTCGACTTCCGTTGCGTACCGCAACAAACCAAGCCCGTCCATCCCCGGCAGCCTGACGTCGCTCACGACGACCGCCGGCATGCCGGGCTTGATGTGCGCGAAGGCGCGTTCCGCGGATTCGAACGACTCGACCGGGAAGCCGGCGAGTTGCAGCGCTTGTACGCTGCCGATGCGGACGGCGGCATCGTCCTCGATCAGGAGGATCTTGATTCCGTCAAGCATCGTGAGTCTCCATTGCGGCGGCGAGTTCGATGGTGAACTCGGCACCGCCTTGCGGCCGGTTCGCGGCGACGAGGGAACCGCCGAATTCGCGGATGATGCCCGCCGAAATCGCCAACCCGAGCCCAAGCCCCGCCCCCGGCTCCTTGGTCGTGACGAACGGCTCGAAGATTCGAGGGAGCAGGTCGGGTGCGATGCCCGGCCCCGTGTCGCGGACCACGATCGATACGCGGCCCGCGCGCGTGCGCACGGACACTTCGAGGTGGCGCACCGCGGTGTCCTGCATCGCATCGAGTGCGTTGACGACGAGATTCACGAGCACCTGTTCCAGCCGGTTGGCCTCGGCCCGCACCTCTACGTCGTCCTCCGACCAATCTTCGACGATCGCGACGCCTTCCGTGCGCAGGCGCTGCTCGAGCAGTGCCTGCACATTGCCAAGCGCGCGCCGCACCGACACCGGGCCAAGATGCAACGCCGACTTCCGCGCAAACGCCTTGAGTTGCCCGGTGATTTTCGCCATGCGGTCAGTCATTTGCGAGATCAGCGTCAGGTTGGACTGGACGTCGTCGGTCCGGGCTTTCGCGAGTAGAAGTCGGGCGTTGTCCGAAAGCGTGCGTAGCGCTGCCAGCGGCTGGTTAAGCTCGTGCGTAATTCCGGCCGCCATCTGCCCCAACACTGCCATCTTACCGGCCTGGACGAGCCCATCCTGCGCCTCGCGCAGCACATGTTCGGCGCGCTGCCGCTCGGCGACCTCGCGGGCCAATTGCTCGTTCGCTGCGACCAGATCCGCAGTCCGCTCTGCCACCTTGCGCTCGAGTTCGTCGTGCGCTCGCTGCAGCGCCCCTTTTGCGGCGAGACTGGCGTAAATTGCGCGCCGGCGCTGGTGCACGTAGAGAAACAGCAGAAATACGTACGCGAGCGCGACGGCGGTAAAGGCCACCGTGTTGCGGACGAGCACATTAACCGGCGAGTAATCCGACAGCAGGATCAACCGCCAGGTGGGCTCGGGCGTTGAATGTGCGAGCTCCAGATAGCGCCGACGGAAGCCGCCATCGGCTATCGCGACAATGCGCGCGCCATCGATCGCAGACCCTTCCGCTGCCAGTCCGAGCGGCGCGAGTCGCACACCGGCATATTGGCGCGACCTCTCGATGGCCGCCGCGGCCGCGGGCTGCAGCGTTCCGAACGTCTTGAATTTCCATTCCGGATCGGAGGCAAGGAACACGACGCCGCTCGCATCGACGACGAGCGCTATATCACCGCCACCGGACCATGCCTGCTCGACATGGTCGAGGCTGACCTTCACCGCAGCGACGCCGATCACCTCGTCATGATCGCGGATGGCTTGCGAATAGTAGAAACCGGGCTTGCCGCTGGTCGTGCCGATGCCATAGAAGCGCCCCGCCCCGTGCTCGATGGCGTCGTGAAAATAGGGCCGATAAGAGAGGTCCATCCCGACAAAGCTCGCCTCCTCGTTCCAGTTGCTCGCGGCAAGCGTGAGACCGCGGGTATCGAGCACGTAGAGCACGGCACTGTGGGCCCGGCTGTTAACTTCGGACAGATACAGATTCACACCTTGCTGGAGACCCGGGGCGGCGGGGGTCCGCAGGAGCCCAACGACCTCCGGCCGGAGCGCGACAACGCCGGGCAGGTACTCGTACTTTGCCAGCGCACTCTCGAGACTTGCCGCATAGAGATCGAGTTTATGCGCTCCCGTGTCATGCAGACGCTGGATCCCGACCCGCTCGGCGGAGATCCAGGCGACGCCGAGTGCGGCCGCGGCAGAGCACAACACCGCGCCCCACGCCCATGCGGAGAGACGTGGTGGACCAAGCGCGCTCCCTGGTACGTACGTGTCGATGTCGTGTACTCCTGGCCTTTGCGCATACGCCACGAAACACGCTGCGGTCGCTCGATGCTACGTTTTGCCTACCCACGGCGCAACTCTCACGAATGGCGGAGTGCTCGCCGTTTCATTGCATGTGCTGCCCGCCATTGATGGCAATATTGGCCCCGGTCACAAACGCCGCTTCGTCCGAACAAAGGTAGATGATGAGGCCCGCGATCTCCTCGGGCTTGCCTAATCTTCCGGTGGGTATCTGCGGCAGAATTTTGGAATCGAGCACCTCTTTCGGAATAGCCATCACCATCTTCGTCCCGATGTATCCCGGCGAGATGGTGTTGACTGTCACCCCCTTCTTCGCCACCTCCAGTGCCAGCGATTTGGTGAACCCATGCATCCCCGCCTTCGCTGCGGCGTAATTGGTCTGCCCGAATGCGCCCTTGGAGCCATTGACCGAGGATACGTTGACGATACGGCCCCACCCACGCTCCACCATGCCGTCACACACCTGCTTCGACATGTTGAAGGCCGAATCGAGGTTGGTGTGGATGACTACGTCCCAGTCAGCCTTGGTCATTTTCTTGAAGGTCATGTCGCGCGTAATGCCGGCATTGTTGATGAGGATGTCCACCGGTCCAACCTGGGACTGAACCTTGGCCATCGTCTGCTGGCAGGAATCGAAGTCGGCCACATCCACCGGAAAGGCGACGAAATTATAGTCTCTCGCCTTCATTTGCTTCACCCAGTTGTCGGCGTTCGCGTTGCCCGGTGAGTATGTCACCACGACTCTGTAGCCGGCGTCGTGCATCTTCGTGCTGATGGATTCGCCCAGTCCACCCATTCCCCCAGTAACCACAGCGATTCGTTGTGCCATTTGCCTTCCTTTGATTTGAGAGTCGGTATTTCGTAAATTCCAGCGCCGCCGTCACACAGCGTTATCTTTCGACGGCCAGCGCCACACCCATCCCGCCGCCGATACACAGGCTGGCAAGGCCACGCTTCGCGTCGCGGCGGGCCATCTCATGCAGCAACGTGACGAGGATGCGCGCGCCTGAGGCGCCGATCGGGTGGCCAATGGCGATGGCGCCGCCGTTGACGTTGATCTTGGACGTGTCCCAGCCCATCTGCTTGTTGACGCCGATCGCCTGCGCGGCAAAGGCTTCGTTGATCTCCATCAGGTCCACTTCCTCGTGTTTCCAGCCGGCCTTGCGCAGGCATAATTCGCTCGCTGGCACCGGCCCCATGCCCATGATCTTTGGATCGACGCCCGCCGATGAATAAGCCTTGATCTTCGCCAGCGGCTTCAAGCCCAGTTCCTTGGCCCTTGACTCCCTCATCAGGACGACCGCTGCCGCGCCGTCGTTCAGTCCGGACGCATTGCCCGCAGTGACGCTGCCTTCCTTACTGAATGCGGGCCTCAAAGCCCCCAGCGACTCAGTCGTGACCCCGTGCTTCACGAATTCATCGGTATCGAACACGGTGGTGCCTTTCTTCGAGGGAATTTCGACCGGTGTGATCTCCTCCTTGAACTTGCCGGCCTTCTGCGCGGCCTCGGCCTTGTTCTGCGAAGCGGCTGCGAAAGCATCCTGCTCTTCACGGGACACTTCGTACTTCTTCGCGATGTTTTCAGCCGTGTTACCCATGTGGTACTGGTTGTAGACGTCCCACAGCCCGTCGACGATCATGGTGTCGACCAGCTTCGCATCGCCCATCCGGAAGCCGTCGCGCGAGCCCTTCAGGACGTGCGCCGACGCGCTCATGTTTTCCTGGCCGCCAGCGATCACGATGTCGGCGTCGCCGCACTTGATCGCCTGCGTGGCAAGATGCACGGCTTTGAGGCCGCTGCCACACACCTTGCCGATCGTCATGGCGGGCACCATATCGGGGAGCCCGCCCTTGAGCGAGGCCTGGCGCGCCGGGTTCTGGCCATCACCGGCAGTCAGCACCTGGCCCATGATGACCTCCGACACCTGGTCGGGTTTCAGCCCCGATTTCTGCAGCAGCGACTTGATGACTTTCGCACCCAGCTCGGCGGCGGGAATCTTGGCCAGCGAGCCGCCGAACTTGCCGACAGCGGTCCGGGTGGCTGCAACGATGACAACGTCGTCTTCCATTTCAACTCTCCTTTAAGGCAACACCAAATGCGGAAAGGCCACGCGGCCTTGGCTTTGACATAGCGTCCTCGAGCCGGCTTGCAGGCGATCGCCAACGCGGCGACGCTCAGTGCAGCTTCACGTGCGGCTCCGTGCGCCGGGTAATCACTCTCGCGGCGGTATCGAGCGTGACCTTCCAGAAGCCGTGCAACGCCAGCTCATGCATCTTGTACAGCGACAGATACATCATCCGTGCGAACCAACCCTCGATCCAAAGGTTGCGGCCGCCGAGGCCACCCATCAAGTTACCGACGACCGAGTACTCGCCGAGTGAAACGAGCGAACCGAAGTCGCGGTAGCGCCACGGCGCCAGAGGTTTGCGGTGCAGCCGGGCCTCAATCTGCTTCACCATGTGCGACGCCTGCTGATGGGCGGATTGCGCGCGTGGAGGCACTTGTGCGCCTTCCTTGCCGAGCCACGGACAGGCGGCACAATCGCCGATGGCGAAAACATTCTCGTCGCGCGTGGTTTGCAGCGTCGGCAGCACGACAAGTTGATTGATACGATTGGTCTCCAGTCCGCCGAGATCCTTGAGAAAATCGGGCGCCTTTACCCCGGCCGCCCAGACGACGAGCTCTGCCGGAACGATGTCTCCGGTCGCCAATCGGACGCCGTCGGGCAAGACCTCGGCCACGCGCGCCGAGGTGCGCACGTTCACGTTGAGCTTCGCGAGCAGCCTGGTCGCTGCATCCGACAGGCGCGGCGGCAACGCCGGCAGGATCCGGTCGGCCGCCTCGACCAGAATCAACTTCATGTCCTTTTCCGGATCGATGCGGTCCAGCCCATAGGACACCAACGTGCGCGTGGTGTTGTGCAACTCCGCGGCAAGCTCGACGCCCGTCGCGCCGGCGCCGATGATCGCGACCTGCAGCTGTTCTGGACGCAGCGACCCCGCTTGCGCATGTGCGCGGATATACGCGTTGACCAGCCGCCGATGGAACCGCTCCGCCTGAACCGGCGTCTCGAGTGAGATCGCGTACTCCTTTGCACCCGGAGTGCCGAAATCATTGGTCAGGCTGCCGACGGCCATGACCAGCGTGTCGTAAGCGAACTCACGCAGCGGCGTCACCTGGTCCCCCTCCTCGTCGATGAACGGTGCGACGACGACCCGGCGCCGCGCCCGGTCGAGGCCGATCATTTCGCCGATCCGATAGCGGAAATAATGCCAGTACGACTGGGCGAGGTAGTTGGTCTGGTAGACGCCTATGTCCATGCTGCCGGCGGCAACTTCGTGCAGGTGAGGTTTCCAGAAATGCGTACGCGCGCTCTCGACCAGCGTGACGTGCGCCTTGTTGCGCTTGCCCAGCCTGTCGCCAAGTTTCGTCGCGAGCTCGAGTCCGCCGGCGCCGCCGCCGACGACGACGATGCGGTGCAGGCCGTCGGCGCGCGCCGGCACGTCCGCCGTCGCCGCCGGAGATGTCACCGTCCCGTCCACGAGAGGCATCGGTGCCGATTCACGCGACACGCAAATTTCCGCACGGCTACGCAGCACCGGCCGGCATATGCTCCTGTTTCACGTCGAGCACCTTTTCCGGGTCCTCCGCCTCTTCGTCGGTCTCGTTGTCGAGCACGCGGCGCATGCGTTGCTCGTCGACTTCGCCACACCACTTGCCGACGACAACCGTCGCGACACCGTTGCCGATGAGGTTGGTGAGCGCGCGCGCCTCCGACATGAAGCGGTCGATGCCGAGAATCAGCGCGAGGCCCGCCACCGGCACATTACCGACCGCCGACAGCGTTGCCGCCAGCACGATAAAGCCGCTGCCCGTGACACCGGCCGCCCCCTTGGACGTCAACAAGAGCACCAGCAGCAGGGTGATCTGCTGCGTCAGTGTCATCGGCGTGTTGGTGGCCTGCGCGATGAACACGGCGGCCATCGTCAGGTAGATCGAGGTGCCATCGAGGTTGAACGAATAGCCGGTCGGAATGACCAGCCCCACGGTCGACTTCTTTACGCCGAGGTTCTCGAGCTTGGCCATCATCCGCGGCAGCACCGATTCCGACGACGACGTGCCCAGAACGATCAGCAGCTCCTCCTTGATGTACCTGATGAACTTCAGGATCGAGAAGCCATGGAATCGGGCGATCAGCCCCAGCACCACGAGGATGAAGACCAGGCACGTCAGATAGAACGTACCCATCAGCTTGCCGAGCGAAACCAGCGAGCCGACGCCGTATTTTCCGATCGTGAACGCCATGGCGCCGAAGGCGCCGATGGGGGCTACCTTCATGATGTAGCCGACGATCACGAAGAGAACGTGCGAGAGCTTCTCGATGTAGTCGAACACCAGCGTTCCCCGCCCGCCGAACTGGTGGAGCGCGAAGCCGAACAGCACCGAGAACAGCAACACCTGCAGGATCTCGTTCTTGGCGAACCCATCCACGACGCTGGACGGAATCACGTTGAGGAGGAACTCGGTCGTGCTCTGCATCTGGCCCGGCTTCGTGTAGGCAGCGATGCCCTTGGTGTCCAGCGTGGCGGGATCGATGTTCATCCCCACGCCCGGCTGCACGACGTTGACGATGATGAGGCCGACGATCAGCGCGATCGAGCTGACGATCTCGAAATAGAGAAGCGCGTACCCGCCGGTCTTGCCGACCTTCTTCATGTCTTCCATGCCGGCGATGCCGACCACGATCGTGCAGAAGATGATCGGCGTGATGACCATCTTGATGAGCTTGATGAAGCCGTCGCCCAGCGGCTTCATCGCCGAGCCCGTCTCGGGATAGAAGTGGCCGAGCAGGATGCCGATGACGATGGCCACGATCACCTGGAAATAGAGCGACTTGTAGAGCGGCTTGCCTGCACGTGCCATTTGAATCCTCCTCAACGATAGTTCGGATTTCCGGCGTGGTTGAATGTGTCACGAGGCGCCGGCCGCCAGCGCCTGGCGGTCGGCGTGATAACTGGAACGGACCAGCGGGCCGCAAGCCGCGTGCGCAAACCCCATTCGGCGCGCGGTGCTTTCGAGCGCCGCGAACGCCGCGGGTGGCACGTAACGGCGCACCGGCAGGTTGCCCGCACGCGGTTGCAGGTACTGGCCGA
>Ga0070697_100004876_pt1 | contig 10296 bp, 9 predicted proteins | sample KBSK1501metaG_FD_65475 | JGI IMG/M metagenome (GOLD analysis project Ga0070697, IMG submission 65475) | Corn, switchgrass and miscanthus rhizosphere microbial communities from Kellogg Biological Station, Michigan, USA - KBS K1-50-1 metaG | ecosystem: Host-associated > Plants > Roots >... | reverse complement strand
GTGCCGATCGAGTCGGTCGATCCCAACCAGCGGCGCCTTGCCAAGGTCGCGAACTTCGGATCCATCTACGGCCAGGGCGAGTACGGTCTCTCGCAGCAGCTGGGCATCAGCGGCGATATCGCACGCGACTTCCTGAAGGAGTACTGGTCGACCTACTCGAAGCTGCGCGATTACCTCGACGCCGTGAAGCAGAAGGCGCGCGAGGAGGGCCTGGTAGTTAGCGCCACCGGTCGCAGGCGCGCCATTCCTGACCTGCGTTCGCCCAACTTTCAGCTGCGCAGCGCTGCCGAACGCATGGCCATCAACTTTCCGATGCAGTCGCTCGCCGCGGACATCATCAAGATCGCGATGGTCCGCCTGCATCGTGAGTTCGAGGCGGACCACGTGGAGGGCCGCATGCTGCTGCAGGTGCATGACGAGCTGCTGTTCGAGGTGCCGGAGGCCGAAATAGATCGGTTTGCCGAGACCGTGCCCCGCATAATGACCGGCGCATACGAGCTGGAAACCGGCATCGAAGTCGAGGCAAAGGTCGGACCCAATTGGGCGGACATGAAGAAGCTGGCGGTGGTGCGGGTCTAGCTCGGGCCGCCCTCGCGGCGTCTGTTTTCCTGATGCTGGCCGCGTGCGGCAGCTCATCGACCGCGACCAGGTCATCGCCATCGGGAAGCGCGCCGGTCTCGCCCACAGCGGCGGCCTCGCAGGCGCCGACTGAAGGGCTGATGGTGGTCTACGTTCGCAAGAAGAACTCGAACCCGCCGCAGGCGACCGTCGAGCTCATCGACGCCACGGGAAAGGTTGCCGCCAAGGCCGACTTCCTGGCCCCGGCAAACCCATTCATCGTGGGCTGCGTTCCCATCACACCACCGGCGGTGCGCATCGCAGCCGGCGCGGTCTTCTTCGCCGACAGCACCGGCGTCATCCATCGGCTCGACCCCAACGGCACGAGCTCGCCCGTTGCGACTTTCGCAATCACGCAGGACCAGTTCCTGTCATTCGCGGTGAGCCCGGACGGCCTGAAGCTCGCGGCCATAGTCTTCAGCACTCCGCCGGTGGTCAATCGCACACCACAATTCGGAACGGACCCCTACGCTCCGTCCGGCCACTGGACCCTGGACTTCGAGTCCGCCATCGCCGGCGGACCTACCACTCAGGTGCTGCACAAAGATTTCGGGCACATCCTGTCTACCGGTCCAACTCTCATCGCGGGGTGGGACGACAACGGCTTGCTCGCGACCCTGAACAGCTACGTGTGCGTGCAGAACGCAATCCCGAGCGTCGAGTACGCGGGCAATCCATTGATCCATCTCGGCTCCGACGGCACGCACCTCGACGCAATCGGCGGCGCGGGATGCCAGGCGTGGGACGAGCTGCACGACGGCACCGTGTTGTGCGGAGGCTCGGACTGGAGCTCGTTCAGCGTGCGCACCCAGGGCGGGTCGCAGCTCTGGGCGGTGGCCGGAAGCCTCATGCAGGAACCGAGGCTCTCGCCCGATGGAGGCGGCGTGTCGGTCAACGGAGACAAGGCGCAGATCTTCTTGCGCGGCACGTCGACGCCCAAGAGCGTGACGGCCACGGGCTCGACCATCTACTTGCTGGGCTGGTACGGCACCGAAAACGTGCTCGCGCTCAAGGGCGGGCAGAAGCTTGGGCTCGTGCCGGTCGCCAGCCCGCCGACGTTCAAAGACCTCGGCGTCAGCGTGTCGCCGGCGTGCAGCGCCTGCCTGCCTGTCCCGGTCTCGCTCATAGGCGTGCTCGGCAACCCCTAGATTTCGTGATGTGCCTGAGCTCCCGGAAGTTGAGACGATCGCGGCCGACCTGCGACCGCACCTGGTCGGGCGGACGATCGTCAGCTGCGAGCTGCGCTTTCCGACCATCGTGCGTCACCCGGAGCCGGAGGTTTTCACCGACCTCGTAGCGGGACAGCGCATCGAGTCGGTCAAGCGACGCGGGAAATACATCCTCATCGCTCTCGGCGAGGAGCGCTTGCTGGTCGTGCATCTCGGCATGACCGGCCAGCTGCGGCTGGTGAGCCCGGAAACGTCCATCCCGAACCACACCCACGCGATCCTCACGCTTGACGACGGAAGGCAGCTTCGCTATCGCGACCCTCGGCGTTTCGGTCGGCTGTTGCTCGGCACCGAGGCCGGGCTGCGCGATGCGGGTGCCATCCCCAAGCTCGGCCCCGAGCCGATCGATCCCGACTTCACCGCGGACGGCCTGCATCAAGCGCTGCGGCGGCGAAAGGCGCCGCTCAAAGCCGTGCTGCTCGACCAGAAGGCGCTGGCGGGCGTGGGCAACATCTACGCCGACGAATCGCTGTATCGGGCGCGGCTGCGTCCTGATCGCATCGCCGGAGGCCTGAGCCGAAAGTCGGCGCGGCGGCTGCACGAATCCCTGCGCGAATCGCTTGAGACCGCGATCAGGAATCGCGGCAGCTCGGTCGACACGTATCGCGACGCGTGGGGAGAGGTGGGCGGCCAGCAAGAAGTCTTGCTCGTCTACGGCCGCGCGGGCCAGCCGTGCTACACGTGCGGGCGGCCGCTCTCAGCCGTCCGCATCGCAGGACGGACCACCGTGTTCTGCCGCCGTTGCCAGCACTGAGAGCTCTGCTTCCGAGGCTCGTGGCGATCGCCGTGCTGGCGGTGGGGTTCCAGGTGCTGACCATCGCGGTCTCGCTGGGCTGGATGGATATGGCCGACCACGACGTCGAGCAGGCAATGGCGAGCGCGTGGGATCCGCCGCTGCATCCTCTGTTCCAGGGCATCGCGCTGCTTGGCGGCGTAGAGGTCACCACGATCCTGCTGGCCGCCCTCGTCATTTATCTATGGCGCCGCAGCTTCGTCGCCGACGTCCTGGTGGTCGTGGCGTTCTTCGTGGCCGAGGTGTTCGAGATCCTCTACAAGTCGAACCTCACGCATCCGCGCCCACCGGCGTCGGTGGCGCACGTCGATGGGCCGAGCATCAGCAACCTGCTCGAGCCGGCCGCCGGCTTGCACAACAGCTTTCCCAGCGGGCACATGATGAGGACGGTCTTCGTCTACGGCCTGCTGGCCTTCGTCGTGCGGCGCCTTGCTCCGTGGCCGTGGCTGCGTAACCTCGCGGTCCCGCTCGCCATTGTTCTAATTGTGGTGATGGCCTTCGACCGCCTCTACCTCGAGGTGCACTGGGAGTCGGATGTGCTGGGCGGCATCTTGCTCGGCGCCATCGCCCTGGTCAGCGCCACCGTCTGGCTCGACCGGCCACAACGCGCCGAGAATTAACAGGTGGGCTCTGAGGAAAAGGCGGTACTGATCCTGGTGACCGCGGGCGGGCGTAACGACGCCGAGCGGCTGGGGGAGGGGCTGGTCGTGGAGCACCTCGCGGGCCACTGCTCGGTGATTCCCGGGGTCCATTCCTTCTATTACTCGGGAGATCTTCTGCAGCGCGAGAGTGAGGCGCTGCTGATGATCAAGACCGTCAGCTCACGCACCAAGGCCGTCTATGAATACCTTCGGAAGAACCACCCGTACGAGGTGCCGGAGATCTATGAGGTGGCCATCGACGGGGGCTCGCCGGCGTATCTCAAATGGCTCACCGAGCAGGTTTCGAAGCCAGGCTCCGATCGTTAAGTGGACGCTTAGACTGGCCGGGCGATGATGGCGACGGCGGTAACGCCGGGGGACGACGAGAAGGGGCGGAAGGGACGCAAAAGCCGGGCTCGCGCACGAGCTGAGGCGCTCGCGGAAAGCGCCGTCAGCATCCCGGTCGCGGAGGCTGATCCGGTAGCGCCGGCGGTTCCCGTTGCGCCGGCCGCCGAGTACCCATTCGAATCTCGCCTGGCCGCCGCCGTGCGCGCCCGGCGGGAGCGCAAACAGGCGGCTGCGCAGGCAGCGGAAACCCCGGCCACCAGCCAGGCGCGGGTCGTGGAGCCCGAGCCCGAGCCCGCACCACCGGAGCCGTTCCACGACCTTCTCGGCCAGGCCATCGGGCTGAGGCTCGACGCGGTGACGCGGCAGTTCGACACAGGCGACATGAAGGTCGCCGCCCTGCGCGACGTCTCGCTCGAGATCGGGCCAGGGGAGTTCGTAGCGGTGATCGGTCCCTCCGGATGCGGCAAGACGACGCTGCTGTCAATGATGGGTGGGCTCGACCAGCCGACCACGGGCCAGGTGTACGCGTCGGGCGTGGCGCTCGACCAGCTCAGCGACGACGCTCTTGCCGATTACCGCCTGCAGCGCGTCAGCACCATCTTCCAGACGTTCAACCTCGTGCCGGGGATGTCGGCGGAAGAGAACGTCATCCTTCCGCTCACGCTTGCTGGCGTCGAGCCTGAGGACCGCCGCACTCGAGCCCGCCGTTTGCTGGCGCTCGTCGGCCTGGAGGGGAGGTCGCGCTTGCGCGCCGGCCGGCTTTCGGGCGGCGAGCAGCAGAAGGTGGCGGTCGCGCGGGCGCTGGCGAACAGGCCAGGGCTGGTCCTCGCCGACGAGCCGACCGGCAGCCTCGATTCGGTTGCGGGCGAGCGTGTCCTCAACCTGCTTCGAGACCTGAATCGTCGCGGCGCGACGGTCGTCCTGGTCACGCACGACCCTGAGGTCGCGCGGCATGCGCAGCGCGCGGTGCGCATGGTCGACGGGCGCGCTTTCGAGCTGGGGTCGGGGACGCGCACCGTGCGCATGCAGGACCCGCTGCTGCCGGCTCCGCGCCTGCAGTGGCGCGACACGCTGCGACTCGGACTGCTGAGTGCCGGCCGCAGGCCGCTGCGCACGTTTCTCACCACCATCGGCGTGGCGATCGGGATCGCGGCCATGAGCCTGATCGTCGCGCTGTCGGGAGGGCTGGACTACGCGCTTGCAGGTCCGGCGTTCGCACATGCGCACACCGATGTCATCGCGGTGCGCCCTGCGTCCGACTCGACCTCCGCTGCCTTCGACGCCCAGTCCCTCAACACGGTGGCGAGCCTGCCGCATGTACAGGCGGCGTGGGGCCAGGTGTCGATGGTCGGCTCGTTCGCCTCGAACGTGGACACAGGTGCGGCCACTGACTCTCTCATCGCGCTTCCGCCGCGCGCGCAGTGGGATGGCTCGGTTCGCCTGATCGCCGGCTCGATGCCGCTCTCCGACACCGCGCAGCAGGTTGTGCTCAGCGCCCGCGAAGCGGTGGCGCTTGGCTTCACGGTGCCGCGCGACGCCATCGGGAGCACGATCACGTTCAAGGACGACGCGAAGAAGCCAGTCCTTCTGTATCTGACGGTCGTCGGCGTCGCGGCCGACGCAAGCTTGCCGGCCGGGACCGCGGGCGGGCTGGTGCCCTACAGGCTCATGACCGACCATTGGGCGGCCACCGCCGCTGCCAACAACTGGAAGACGGGCGAGTTCACCGCCATCACCCTGCTCGTCGATGCGGGGCCCAACGTCGCAGGTGTCAAAGACCGCGTCGAGAAGCTCGGCTTCCAGGCAACCGCCACCGGCGACCAGGAGCGCGCTTTTGCGGAGCTGCTCGGGCGTTTGCGCGTGGCGCTCATTGGCCTTTCCGTGGTTGCACTGTTCCTCGCCTGCCTCGGCATCGCCAACACGATGTACACCGCGGTGCTCGAACGCACGCGTGAGATCGGAGTGCTTAAAGCGGTTGGCGCGCGGTCGCGCGACGTGATGCTGCTGTTCGTGGCCGAGGCCGCGGTCATCGGGCTGGCGGGAGGTGTGATCGGCGGCGTCGTTGCTGCAGTGCTCTCGCAGATCGGCAACTCCGCGGTCGACTCGCTCGTGCCGGTGCTGGCGGCCGACGCGATCGAGGTGTTCCGGCCCGACCTGTTCGTCGCGGTCGGGGCGCTGGCCTACGCGGTCCTTCTGAGCATGGGCAGCGGCCTGCTCCCCGCGGTCCGCGCCGCGGCCCAGCAACCGATGAAGGCCCTTCATCATGAGTAGGTGCGAGCGAGCGCTTACCCGCTAGTCGATGCGGCCCAGGCTGCCGCACTCGTGCTCGAACACACGCCCGTCCTCGGCGTCGAGACGGTTGCGCTTGCCGATGTAAAGGGCCGCGTGCTCGCGGAGGACCTGGTGGCCTCCAGCGAGCTGCCTCCGCACCCGGCCAGCGCCGTCGACGGCTACGCGATCAGGGCGGCCGACGCAGGCCGCACATTGCGAGTCGTCGGCGAGTCGGCCGCCGGTCGCCCGCTGTCCGCGCGCGTTGACGCCGGGACTGCTGCTCGCATCCTGACCGGCGGCGTCGTGCCTGACGGCGCGGACACCGTCGTGATGGTCGAGGACACGCGCGTGGACGGCGACTCGGTGACGGTGCCGGCGGGCCTTTCGGCCGGGACCAACCTGCACCGGCCCGGCGCGGACCTTCGCGCGGGCGAGCTGGTGATTTCGGCCGGCACACAGCTCGGTTCCGCCGAGATCGGGCTCGCGGCCGCGCTCGGAGTGCCACGGCTGCGCGTGCACAGGCGACCGAGGGTCGCGCTCCTTTCGACCGGCGACGAGCTGGTCGAGGTGGGCGAGACGCCAGGCCCGGGCCAGATCCCTGATTCGAACCGGTGGGCCCTGCTGGCCGCGCTGCGCGAGGCAGGCGCGGAGGTGCGGCTGCTGGGAATCGCGCCGGACACCGCCGAAGACCTGCGCAGCCTCGTCACCACCGCGCTTCGCGAGGCCGAGGCGCTGGTCACCTCGGGCGGCGTATCAGTGGGCACGCACGACCTCGTCAAGCCGCTGCTCGAGTCGTTGGGCACGGTTCACGTCGGACGAGTGAAGCTGAAGCCGGGTAAACCCTTCACGTTCGCGACGTTGCCGGCCGGTCGGCTGGCCTTCGGCCTGCCTGGCTTTCCCGTGTCCTCGCTCGTGACCTTTGAGGTTTTCGTCAGGCCCGCGCTGCGCAAGATGCAGGGGTTCGCTCAGCTGCAGCGGCCTTCGTTGCCTGTGCGCCTGGGCTTTCACGCCAAGGCGGTCGGTGACCGCACCGAGTACCACCGGGTGACGCTCCGCCGGGAGGGCGCGGAGCTCGTGGCGACGTCGACCGGCTCGCAGTCGTCCTCGCGCCTGATGTCCCTGGCGGGCGCCCACGCCCTGGTGCGTGTACCACCTGGCGACGCAGGCATTGCTGAAGGTTCTGTGGTTGAGGCGCTGATCCTCACGTTGCCTTAAGGCACCCTCTCCCCGTCTGGGGAGAGGGATCAGGGGTGAGGGGCGACAACGAAGCCTCTCGAACGCCCGTTCGCCCTAGAATTATCCTCGCCACATGCCCTCCAGCTTTCGTGTCGACGCACCCTTCAAGCCCGCCGGCGACCAGCCGCAGGCCATCGAGCAGCTGGTCGACGGCGTGCGCTCCGGCCTTTCCCAGCAGGTCCTGCTAGGCGTCACCGGAAGCGGCAAAACGAACGTCATGGCCTGGGCCGTGGAGCAGCTGCAGCGCCCGGTCCTGGTGCTCAGCCCGAACAAGACGCTCGCCGCGCAGCTCTGCGCCGAGTTCCGCCGCCTGCTGCCGCAGAACGCGGTCGAGTACTTCGTCAGCTACTACGACTACTACCAGCCAGAGGCCTACATCGCTCGCTCCGACACGTACATCGAGAAGGATTCGAGCCGCAACGAAGAGATAGACCGTATGCGGCACTCGACCACGACGGCGCTGCTCACGCGACGCGACGTCCTCGTGGTCGCGAGCGTGAGCTGCATCTACGGCATCGGCTCGGTCGAGGACTACATGGGCGAATCGCTGAAGATCCAGAAAGGCGAATCGATCCGCCGCGAGGTGTTCCTGCGCAAGCTCACCGAGATGCTCTACGAGCGCAACGACTACGACCTCGCGCGCCTGCGTTTCCGGGTGCGCGGCGACGTGGTCGACCTGGTGCCGGCCAACGAAGAGAAGGTGTATCGCGTCGAGTTCTTCGGTGACGAGATCGAGCGCATCCAGGAGCTGGACGCGACGACGGGCGAGATCCTCGGCACGCGCGAGACGTTCACCGTCTTCCCCGCGTCGCACTACGTGACGCCTGCCGACAAGCTGCGGCTGGCGCTCAGCGACATCGAAGCCGAGCTCGAAGAGCGGTGCAAGTGGTTCGAGGACCACGGGCGGCTGCTGGAGGCTCAGCGCTTGCGGCAGCGCACCAACTTCGACCTGGAGATGCTGCGCGAGACAGGCACGTGCGCGGGCATCGAGAACTACTCGCGGCACCTCACGCGCCGCCAGCCGGGCGAGGCGCCTTACACCTTGATGGACTTCCTGCCGGACGACACGCTGATCTTCGTCGACGAGTCACACGTGGCCGTGCCGCAGATCGGCGGGATGCTCGGCGGCGACCGCTCGCGCAAGGCAGCGCTGGTCGAGTACGGGTTTCGCCTACCCAGCGCGTTCGACAACCGGCCGCTGAGCTTCGAGGAATGGGAGGAGAGGGCGCGCAACGTGGTCTATGTATCAGCCACGCCTGGCGATTACGAGATGCGCCGCTCTCAGCGGACGGTGGAGATGGTCGTGCGGCCGACCGGCCTGGTGGACCCGACGGTCGAGGTGAGGCCGACAGAGGGGCAGATCGACGACCTGCTGGCCGAGGTCAAGAAGCGCGCGGAGCTCGGGCACCGCTCGCTCGTGACGACGCTCACCAAGCGATTCGCCGAGGACCTCGCGGACTACCTCCGCGAGTACGGGGTCAAGGTCCGCTACCTGCACTCGGAGCTGGACGCGCTGGAGCGCATCGAGGTGCTGCGCGACCTCCGTACGGGCGCGGTGGACGTGGTCGTCGGCATCAACCTGCTGCGCGAAGGACTCGACCTGCCCGAGGTGGCTTTCATCGGCATCCTCGACGCGGACAAAGAGGGATACCTTCGCGCCTACCGGTCGTTCATCCAGATCATCGGAAGGGCGGCTCGCAACGTCGAGGGTCACGTGGTGATGTATGCGGACAAGATCACCGACTCGATGCGCGCCGCGCTCGACGAGACCGACCGCAGGCGCTCGAGGCAGACTGCCTACAACGCCGAGCGGGGCATCACGCCGGAGAGCGTGAAGAAGGCGATCTACGCGCTCGAGATCAACGAGAAGGACCTGCAGGCGGACGCCATTGAGCTCATGGTCGGCGCCGGTGTGCCGCGCGAGGACGTCCTCGCCATCGTGCGCGACCTCGAGAAGGAGATGCGCCGCCTCTCGAAGGAGCTGCAGTTCGAGGACGCCGCGCGGGTGCGTGATCGCATCATCCTGCTGCGCAAGCGGCTCGCCGGCGAGGAGACGGGCGGCGGAGAGGATGACGAAGAGGTGTCGCTTGCGATCGCGGCGGCGCCCAAACAGCGGACGACGGTTCGCAACTGGCGGCGCTCGCGCCGCGGCCCTTGACGGTCCAGAACGCGAACAGGGCCGCCGCGCTCCTGACCGCCGAGCCCGCCGGCTGGATGCAGACCATCGGCGCGCGTATCACCGAGTCGGAGCCCGGTCGTGTGGTCCTCGAGCTGGAGGCGGGGCCCGAGCACCGGCACGGCGGCGGAGTCGTGCAGGGCGGCGTGATCACCCAGATCGCGGACGCGGCGATGGGCATGTCGCTGGCGACACTGCAGGAAGACGGCGTGTGGAACACGACCATCGAGCTGAAGATCAACTTCCTGCGTCCAGTGCGTGAAGGTCGCTTGCGCGCGGTCGGGCGCGTGGTCGAGATCAAGCAATCGCTCATGTTCAGCGAAGCAGACGTAGTGGACGACCGCGGACGCCTGATAGCCCGAGCATCGTCGACGAACATGGCGGTGCCAGAAGGACAGGGCCGTGAGTAAAAAAGTCACCTCCCCACCGCGGGGGGAGGTCGGCGCGCAGCGCCGGGTGGGGGCGAACTCTCCACCAGCTCCATCAAAGGCTTGGCAGTGGCTCGGCCTGACGCTGGTGGAGAGCGGCGAGGGTTACGCCACGGTCGAGATGACCGCCACGGAAGACATGGCCAACCACTCCGGTTTCGTGCACGGTGGCATGATCAGCACGCTGGCCGACTCCGCGATGGGCCGCTCCCTTCGCACCATCGAGCCGGGCGTCGCGCGGGCGATGAGCTTCGACCTGAAGCTCAGTTTCATCAACGCGGCGAAGATCGGGGAGACGCTGCGGGCCACCGGCCGTGTCGTCCACTCTGGACGGCGGACGATGGTCGCGGAATGCCGCGTCGAGGGAAGGGGTGGGCGCCTCATCGCCACCGCCAGCGCGACGTTTGCAGTGACGAGAGAAAAGGAATAGCAGAGAGTCCTGATGCCGACTGACCAGATCACGATTCGCGGCGCGCGCGAGCACAACCTGAAGAACGTGACCCTGTCGATCCCGCGGGATCGGCTGGTCGTGTTCACGGGTCTTTCGGGCTCGGGC
>Ga0070697_100004875_pt1 | contig 10296 bp, 8 predicted proteins | sample KBSK1501metaG_FD_65475 | JGI IMG/M metagenome (GOLD analysis project Ga0070697, IMG submission 65475) | Corn, switchgrass and miscanthus rhizosphere microbial communities from Kellogg Biological Station, Michigan, USA - KBS K1-50-1 metaG | ecosystem: Host-associated > Plants > Roots >... | reverse complement strand
CGAGATGCATCGCTGCCCGCAGTTTGGGCATGGCCGCCACGATCACACGCTCGGCCGCGCCCTGCTTGAAGAGCGCCTGCGCGAGCTGGCTGATGCCCTGGCGCGAGGTGCGCTCGCTCATGCCGATCAGCACGATGCCCTTGCCGATCGGCATCACGTCGCCACCCTCGATCGTGGCGAGACCATGGTCCGCATTCGGATCGCCCCACCACACCTTGACCTTGCCGGCGAAGTCGGGATGAAACTTGTAGATCGCCGCCGCCAGGATCGGCTCCTCGTGGCGCGCCGGCCAGAACAGCGAGTTGATGGTGACGCCGCCGTAGATCCAGCAGGTCGTGTCGCGCGTGTAGAGCGTGTTGGGAAGAGGCGGCAGCAGATATTCGGTGACGCCCGCTGCGTCCTTGACGAGCTTCAGCATCTCGCCGCCGTGCGTTTCCGGGAACTCCTCGGTCGACAGGCCGCCGATCAGGGTCTCCGCGAGATCGCGGGGCTTCAGGCCGTCGAGGTAGCTCTTGATCTCATCGACCAGGCCCAGGCCCACCTGATTGGGCACCACCTGGTTGTCCAGGATCCACTTCCGGGCCTCGGGGATGGCGACCGTCTCGGCCAACAGGCTGTGCATCTCGACGACTTCGACGCCGCGGTCGCGCATCTTCTGCATGAAGTCGAAATGATCGCGCTTGGCATTGTCGACCCAGAGGACGTCATCGAACAGCAGCTGATCGCAGTTCGACGGTGTCAGCCGCTGGTGCGCCCGCCCAGGCGCACAGACCATCACCTTGTGAAGCTTGCCGACCTCGGAATGGACACCGAAGGCCTTCTGCGCTGCCTGTGCCATGAGAAACTCCGTGAGCTAGATGGTGATGTAGCCTGTCGCCAGCCAGTAGATGCCGACGACGGCGCCGATGACCGCCAGGATGAAGATGACCCAGTCCCAGACGTTGGTGAAAACCGGCTTGCCCTGCTCGCGGCGGGCCCAGAAGTAGAGTGCGGTGCCGGGGGCATAGAGCACCGCCGACAGGAGGATGAACTTCAAGCCGCCGGCATAGAGCAGGAAGATCGTGTAGACGGTGGCGATACCCGCGATGATGAGGTCGCGCGTGCGCTCCTGCGGCCGCACGTCATAGGTCTCGCCGCGCCGCGTGATCTGCAGCCCGTAGGCGGCCACGAACAGGAACGGGATCAGCGACATGGCGCTGGTCAGGTTCAGCATCAGCGCGAACGCGTCGCGCGACCAGTAGGTCGTGATGACGATGAGCTGGACCACGATGTTGGTCGCCCACAGCGCCGCGACCGGCACCTTGTTCTTGTTCTCCCGGGCGAAGATCGACGGCATGTCGCGGGTCTTGGCGGCGGTGAACAGCACCTCGGCGCAGATCAGCGACCAGGCGAGGTAGGCGCCCAGTACCGACACCAGGAGACCGACGCTGACGAAGACCGCACCCCAGTGGCCGACCACGGCCTCGAGCACCGTCGCCATCGAGGGTTGGCGCATGCCGGCGATATCGGCGCGCTGCAGCACGGCATAGGGCAGCAGGGTCACCAGCACCATCAGCGAGGTCACGACGACGAAGCCCAGGATCGTCGCCCGGCCGACGTCGGCGCGTTCGCGAGCGAAGCGCGAGTAGACGCTGGCGCCCTCGATGCCGAGGAACACGAACACGGTCACCAGCATGGTGGCGCGGACCTGCTCGAACACGCTGCCGGTCAGGTCGCCGCCGTACAGGTTGGCGCTGAACAGGTCGAGCTTGAAGGCTGCGATCAGGATCACGATGAAGACCAGGATCGGCACGATCTTGGCCACTGTGACGACGCTGTTGATGACGGCGGCCTGCTGGGTGCCGCGCAGGATCATGAAATGGAACAGCCAGATGCCGGCCGACGCGACCAGGATCGCAACCGCCGTGTTGCCGTCGCCGAAGACGGGGAAGAAGGCGCCCAGGGTCGACTTGATCAGCACCCAGTAGGAGACGTTGCCGATGCAGCTGCCGATCCAGTAGCCGAAGGCCGACAGGAAGCCCGGATAGTCGCCGAAACCTGCCTTGGCGTAAGCGAACACGCCGGCATCGAGGTCGGGCTTGCGCTCGGCCAGCGACTGGAACACGCGGGCCAGCATGTACATGCCGGTCCCGGCGATCAGCCAGGCGATGATTGCACCGATCGGCCCGGTCGCGCCCGCGAAGGTGCGCGGCAGGGAGAAGATGCCGGCGCCGACCATCCCGCCCACCACCATCATCGTCAAGGCGAACAGGGAGAGCTTCTCTGTCCTGGGTGCGGCCGCCGAGGCCTCGCCGTAGGTTTGCGTTGTCATCAGAACCTCCACCCCAGTTTCAGCGCCACGCCGACGTGCCAAGCGCTGTAGTCGAAGGCCGGAACGTTGGACCAGTTCCGCTCGTAGGCTGCCTGGAAGTCGAGCGCCGGCCGGCCAAGCAGTGTCGCGTTGCGATCGGAGCCGAACCACGCGCTCGGCAGCACATATTCGAGCGTCGCGATCGGTTGGAGGAACCAGTCCTCTTCGGCGAAACCGCCCTGAAAGGAATCGAACGCGCGGCGCAGGAAGTCGAGGCCGAGACTCACGTTCCATTGGTCGGAGATGACGTAGGTCGCCGATGGGATCACGAAGAAGGCCCACGACGATGGCGCGGGGTTGCTGAACCGCCGCTGAATGAATGTCGTGACGCCGAACGACAAGACGGTCTCCGCCAACGTATTGCCGGAGAAGGCGACCCGTCGGAAGTTCGCGTCATAATTGAACGTCTTGTTGACGCCGAAGCTCAGATCCTGGCGCGTTTCGAACCAGCTTTGATAGAACGGCGTAAAATCCCATCGTGGCGCGTAGACAATGTACGGTGAATAGGCCTGATCGTTGGTCGGATCGACGTACTGGATGCGCGCGTTGCCGCCCACCTTGTCGAAATCAACGCTCGGCGCCTGGGTGAACCTGTCGAGCTCGGCCCGCACGTTCGCCGTCACCCTGAAGGGAAGGTCGAAGAGCGGAGACGAAAAGGAGAGCCCGACGATCGGACTGAACTCCGCCGTGTTCGTGCCGCCACCGAAAGCGGTGTTGAGCTCTTCGGGATTGGAATTGAACGAGAACGGCACCAGGACATTGAAAGTGAAGCGCTGCGGGCGCGCCTGCTGCTCCAGCCCGGGCGTGGTCGCGAAAAGGTTGTCCTGTGGCATCACTCCATAGCGGTCCGGCGTGCCGAACATGGCATCGGTCCGCGCTGCTTCGCCGTCGGTGTGGGCACTGGTGTGTTGCGCAGCGACGGGACTCACAGCGGCGACGAGCAGGGCAAACGACAAGAGCGCGAGGGAAGAACCCTCGTACCGCCGTTTCCTGTCGAAAGGCGACAATCTCACGCTCACCTCCGATGAGAACCCGACGTCCCCAAGGCGACACGCGTACAACCAGTCCGATAAGGCTGAGCCTGCCGTATTTGAAAGTCAATTTTAGGGACAGGATTTTCGCGACCGGTCCGGTAGGTATGCAATTTTCTCGCTGCATCGCCGAAGCGACGACACTTCCATTGCGCGGCAAGGCGATCAATGAAACACAACGTCTCGACAATCGCGGTGGCCCATCCTTCGAGACGCATCGCTACGCGATGCTTCTCAGGATGAAGTGGTTCCGTAAAAACGCTCTGACGGCGCAAGTGCCCGCTCCTTTGACGTCACGGACGAAGCGGGCGCTGAATCTTGTCGGCAGATGTACCCTGGTCATTGGGCCCACTGCCCGCGCCCTGCGATGCTGCGGGCGGCGACGCGGGAGCTTGCTGCTCCAGGCCGGGTGAGGTTGAGAAGATGTTTGTCTGCGGCACCGGGGTCGTCCGGTTCGGCGTCCCCAGTATGGCGTCGGTCCGTGCCGCGGCGCCGTCATCGCCGCGGCTTTGGGCGACGAGTCGATCGAATGGAACGATCTCGGAGACAATCGACAACATCGCGAGAGCAATCAGGATCTTCATCGCACGCGCCTCCTCTAGCGTTGCACCTCCAGTCCGGGTGGATCGGCAACGACAACCTCCTGCGTGGGCTCCCTGATGCGGAACAGCGCGACATAGAGCGCGGGCAGCACGATCAGGGTGAGGATCGTCGCCACGAACAGGCCGCCCATGATGGCAAAGGCCATCGGTCCCCAGAACACGTCGGCGGCAATCGGAATGAATCCGAGCACCGTGGAAATCGCCGTCAGCATGATCGGGCGGAAGCGCGAAAGCGTCGCCTCGATCACCGCGTCCCAGGCGTGCGGCCGTTGCGTTCGCTCAGTCTCGATCTGCTCGATGAGCAGAACCGCATTGCGGGCGATCATGCCGAACAGGGCGAGAATGCCCAGGATGGCGACGAAGCCCAGCGGCTTGCCGACGATCAGCAGGGTGAAGACGATGCCGATCAGGCCCATCGGGATCACGCTCACCACCAGGAACAGGCGGCTGAAGCTGTGAAGCTGCGCCATCAGGAAGAACAGCATGAGCAGCAGCATCAAGGGCACCTTGGCGAAGACCGAGGCCTGCGAGTTGGCGCTTTCCTCGACCGTGCCGCCGACGGCGATGTGGTAGTCCTTGGGCAGGCTCTCGCGGAACTGCTCGATCGCCGGCGCCAGCGCATCGACGGCGCCGGCGGGCGAGACGTCGTGCGGGACGTCGGCCAGCACCGTCAGGGTGGGAACGCGCTGGCGCCGCCAGATCAGGGGATATTCCTGCTTGAAATCGAAGGTCGCGACCTGGCTCAGCGGCACGGTGCGACCGTTCGGCAGCGGCAGCTGCAGGGCGCGCAAGGTCGACAACGAGCTGCGCTGCTCGTCGAGCGCCCGGGTGATGACCGGTATGAGATAGATGTCGTCCCGCACCTGCGTGATCGGGATACCGGCCATCAGGGTGTTGATCACCTCGGCGATCGTCCGCGAGCTCAGTCCAAGCAGCCTCGCTTGGTCCTGATCGATGGTGACGCGAACCTGGCGAGCTGGCTCCATCCAGTCGTAGCTGATCTCCGAAATGTGCGGGTCGCCGCCCAGCACTTCGGCGAACCGCAGGGCGATCGACCGTACCTGGGAGAGATCGGGACCGCTCACCCTGTATTGCACCGGCCAGCCGACGGGCGGCCCGAGCTCGAGCGGCGACACGCGGCCGACGACGCTCGGCATCTGCTCGGACATCATCTTCTCGAGCTTGGCCTGGAGCCTGTCGCGGGCGGCGATGTCCTTCGCCACGACGACGGCCTGGGCGAAGAAATCGTTGGCCAGCTTGACGTCGAGCGGCAGGTAGAAGCGGATCGCGCCGCGCCCGACATAGGTGCTCCAGCGCTCGACGTCCGGATCGCCCTTGAGGAAGGCGTCGAGCCGGCCGGCGATGGTGTCGCTGGCGTAGATCGAGGCGTTTTGCGGCAGGGTCATGTCGACCACGAGCTCGGGCCGGTCAGAGGCCGGGAAGAACTGGCGCGGCACGAAGGGCGACGCCAGGAAGGCGGCGACCAGGCTGCCTACCGTCACCGCGATGGTGATCCAGCGCACCCTCATCGCGCCGACCAGGAAGGTGCGGAAGATCCGCAGGACCACGTTGGGCTTGGCCGGCTCCTGCGACTTCGGCGGCCTCAGGAGCACGACGCCCAGCAGCGGCGCGAACAGCACGGCGACGAACCACGACACGAACAGCGCAATGGTGACGACGGCGAAGATCGAGAAGGTGTATTCGCCGGCGGCGCTCTGCGCGAAGCCGATCGGCACGAAGCCCGCCGCCGTGACGAAGGTGCCGGTCAGCATGGGGAAGGCCAGCGACTTGTAGGCGAAGGAAGCGGCGTTCTCGGTCTTGTCGCCCTGGCCGATGCGCGTGGTCATGACGTCGACGGTGGTCATGGCGCTGTCGACCAGCAGGCTCAAGGCGATGATCAGGGCGCCGAGCGAAATGCGCTGCAGGTCGATGTGGAACATCCGCATGATGGGAAAGGTGACGGCGAGCGTGAGCGGGATCGACGCCGCGACGATGGCGCCAGGCCGGAGGCCGAGGCTGATGATGCTCACCGCCATGATGATGCCGATGGCCTGCCATAGCGAGATCATGAACTCGCCGATGGCATGATCGACGACCGCGGGCTGGTCCGAGACCAACGTCGGCTCGATGCCCAGCGGCAGGTCGACCAAGGCGTCATCGATCTCCTGCTGCACGTTGCGGCCCAGCGTCAGGATGTCGCCGCCGTTACGCATGGCGATGGCAAGACCGATGGCGGGCTTGCCGTTGACGCGGAACATCGGCTGCGGCGGGTCGGCGTAACTGCGGCGGACCTCGGCGATGTCGCGCAGCCGGATCATGCGTCCGTTCGACAGGAAGTTGACGTTGAGTATGTCCTGCTCGGAGCGGAAGTCGCCCGACACCCGCAGCGACAGCTTCTCGTCGCTGGTCTGGATCGAACCGGCGGGAACGACGCTGTTCTGCGCCTGGACCGCGGCGATCAGGGCGGCACGATCGATGCCGAGGCCGGCGAGCTGCTGGGTGGAGAACTCGATGTAGATCTGCTCGTCCTGGGCGCCGATGATTTCGATCTTCGACACGTCGGGTACGTTCAGCAGGCGCGAACGAACCGCCTCGACATAGTCGCGCAGCTCGCGATGGGTGAAGCCGTCGGCGGTGAAGCCGTAGATCAAGCCGAACGTGTCGCCGAAATCGTCGTTGAAGCCGGGACCGACCACGCCGGCCGGCAGAGTGCCGCGGATGTCGCCGATGTTCTTGCGCACCTGGTACCAGACGTCGGGAACCTCCGCCGGCGACGTCGATCCCTTGAGATTGACGAAGATCGTCGTCAGTCCGGGCGTCGTGTAGCTGCGCAGGAAATCCAGGCCGCGCGTCTCTTGCAGCTTGCGCTCGAGCCGCTCGGTCACCTGCTTCACCGTGTCGTCGAGCGTGGCGCCCGGCCATGCCGCCTGCACGACCATGGTCCTGAAGGTGAAGGCCGGATCCTCGTTGCGCCCGAGCCCGAAGTACGAGGACAGCCCGGCAAGCGTGACCACGACCATCAGGAATACGGTGAAGGACCGATGCTTGAGGGCCCATTCGGAGAGATTGGTCACGGTTGGGCTCCCAGAAGGCGGACCTTCTGGCCGGGATGGAGGGCCTGCACGCCGGCGGTCACCACGACCTCGCCGCCCTCGAGCCCGTGCGAAACGATCACCGTCGCCGGGTCGAAGCGCTCGACCTGCACGTTATACAAAGAGACCGTCATGTTCGCGGTATCGACGAGCCATACCGCCGGCTGGTCATTGATGCGTGTCAGGGCGCTGGCGGGAATCGCGATGCCGGGCGTCGATTCGAGCTCCATCCGTCCCTTCACCGTCGCGCCCAGGAACATGGCGGGCGGCGGGTCGATCAGGCTGACGCGCACCCGGAAGGTGCGCGTAATGGGGTCGGCCTGCGGATCGACCTGCCGCACCCTTCCCATCGCGGTGATGGAAGGATCGTCGGTCAAGGAAACTACGACCTTGGGATCGGGCGGCGCCGAGCGGATGACCTGGGCCGGCACGTCGAACACCGCATCACGCCCGTCCTGGCGGGCGACCTGGAAGATCGTCTGCCCGGCCTGCACCACCTCGCCCGATTCAGCGGTGCGTGCCGTGATCGAGCCGGCGACCCCCGCCTTGAGCTGCGTGTAGGTGACGCGGTCCTTGGCGATGTGCAGCTGGGCCTCGGCATTGTCGACCTGCGATTGCGCGGTGAGCAGCGCCTGCTGCGCCTGGTCGAACAGGGCCTGGGTCGTGAAGCCCTGGGGCAGCAGCGTCTTCTGGCGGTCGAAGGTGTTGGTCGTCTCGACCACGCGGCCTTCCGCCGCCGACAGCGCAGCCTGCGCCGAACGCAGGGCGTTCAGCTCATTCTGCGGGTCGAGCTTTGCCAGCACCTGGTCGGGCGTGACGCGATCACCGACATCGGCCGTCCGTTCGATGATGCGGCCACCGATGCGGAAGGCGAGCGAGGCTTCGTTCTCGGCGCTGATCTGGCCGGTCAGGACGACCACTTCGCCGGTGCCGCCCTTCGCGGCGGTGATGGTGCGGACCGGCCGCGCCTCAACGGTCTTGGCCTTGGTCTTCTGCTCGCAGCCGGCAACCAGCAACGCAATCGCCGCCAATAGCAGCAGGCTGCGCACCGCATTGCGGCTCACGTTCGAATAGTTGGAGCACAGAGCCACGGCGCGATCCTCTTCCTGGATATGCCCGATCGAGATCCAGCCAGGCGAACGCAACGACACATACTCGCGTTGTACTTTAGATTCGAATTGCCCGCGCTGGAACGGGCGATCGGTGAATACCTCGTGTGCCCTTGGTAGGACTTGCGGAAGAGAGTAAAGTTTGCAGAGAGAAGCCAGTCGAGGTCAGAGATGCCTTGCGTCGCTCTTCTCGGATTTTCATCTTGAGCAGCGCTCGAGATGATGGTGCTCCCCGTCCCGCGTGGGTCGCGGCTGGGCGAGCGATTCTCTTTCTTGCCTTCTGGCTCATGATCGCAGGCTACGACCCGGTCGATCTTCCGATCGGGCTGCTCGCCGCGGCGGCAGCGACCTGGACAAGCCTGCGACTCCTTCCGGAGGTGAAAGTGCGGTTGCGGCTTCTGTCGCTGGCAACATTCACCCTGCATTTCTTGCGACAGTCGGTGAGCTCGGGCGTGGAAGTCGCGTGGCGCGCGTTCAATCCGCGATTGCCGCTCGATCCCGGCTTCGTCGTCTATCCCTGCCGGCTGCGGTCGGCCGGCTCGCGGAGCGCGTTCTGCGCGCTCTCCAGCCTGCTGCCCGGCACGTTGCCGACCGGCTCCGACGAAGAGGGCGCACTCGTCGTCCACTGCCTCGACGTCGGCCAGCCCGTCGCGGCCAACCTGGCGGCGGAGGAGGCGTTGTTCAGCCGGGCGATCGGCCATGACTGAGTTCCTGCTGGCCGCGGCAGGCTTCGTCCTGCTGACCGTGGCGGTGGGCCTGCTGCGCATCCTGGGCGGACCGAGCAATGTCGACCGCACGATGGCGACGCAGCTCCTTGGTACGGGCGGCATCGCGGCCCTCCTTCTGGTGGCGGCGGCAACCGGCGTGCGCGGCGCCGAGGACGTCGCGCTGGGGCTTGCCCTTCTTGCCGCCTTCGCCGCGGTCGCCTTCGTGAACAGCGCCGCTCCGCCAGAAGGTGACGATCCCGAATGAGCGTCGCCATCGACATCTTCACCATCGTCACGATCTGCGCCGGCGCCGTCTTCTTCATGGCGGGCACGGTGGGATTGCTGCGCTTCCCCGACTCGTTCACGCGCCTGCACGCCCTGACCAAGGCGGACAATCTCGGTCTCGGCCTGATCGTGCTCGGCCTGCTGCCACAGGCGGATGGCGTGCTGGGCGCACTGAAGCTCGTCGCCGTCTGGGTGCTCGTGCAGCTGGCCGGCGCCACGGTGGCGCAGCTCATTGCGCACGCGCTCCGGCGCAGGCCCCCTCGGCATAGGCTACGGCGCGGACGCATCTGATGCCTGGCTTCGCGATCGGTCCATATTTCGTCATTTTGGGAAAAGGCATTTACCCTCCGTGCGCTCTTGTTCTTCCCGTCAGCGGCCCGATTCCCAATCTTAATATATACTAAACTAATTGTTGACTTTCACTTAAGTTCCGCATATGGTTTCCCGCAGCCCAGCAGAAGGATTGGCGCCATGGTCAGACTCGCCGATGGTTCGAAGGCGACGACACCCCGCTCCTCGCGAACGGAGTGGCGTCGTGCCGGCGCCTCCGGAATGCTAGCAGTGCCAGCAACCCGACGCTGTCGGCAGATAAAAACGAGTAGCGGAAATTGCGGGAAATGCGGAAATTCCCCAGCGGGTTCGCAATGCGATACTCACCCTCCGGCAGATGTGTCCATGCCGTAGTCGGCGTAGGGGGCCGCATGAGCGTCATCCAGGCTTTGGACGTCGGTCTTGCACTCCTCGTGCTCGCGGTGGCCGGCTGGACCATCGCCGCGCGCGAGGCATTCGCTTCGGTCGTGGGCTACGTCGCTTATGGCCTGCTGCTGTCGCTCGTCTGGGTCCGCCTGTTCGCGGTGGATGTGGCCTTGACCGAGGCGGCGATCGGCAGCGGCGTGACCGGCGTGCTGCTGATCAGCGCCGTCGTACGGCTGCGCAAGACCGAGGCGCCGGCTGCGGCGGAGCGGCCGGGCGTCCTGCTGCGTATCCTGGCGGCCGCGCTTTGCACGGTGGTCGCGGCAGCCCTCGCCGCCGTCGTGCTGCTCATGCCCGATCCCGGAGCGACGCTCGCACCCGACGCGGCCAGCCACCTCGGCGAACTCGGCGTCGGCAATCCGATCAC
>Ga0070697_100004874_pt1 | contig 10297 bp, 10 predicted proteins | sample KBSK1501metaG_FD_65475 | JGI IMG/M metagenome (GOLD analysis project Ga0070697, IMG submission 65475) | Corn, switchgrass and miscanthus rhizosphere microbial communities from Kellogg Biological Station, Michigan, USA - KBS K1-50-1 metaG | ecosystem: Host-associated > Plants > Roots >... | reverse complement strand
CGGCGTCTTGCTTGCAGCCGGCAAGAAGCAGGCAGGCAAAAGCGACTATGAGCGCAAGAGGTTTGGTTCGCATTTGGAGGAGCCTCCACAAGTTAGTTTTGAAGCGCTATCATCTAACCGACCGCATGAAGTAAAGTCAAGAAATCGCTGGGAGCGCGGACGTCAGGGGCGCGCAGCGCGAATATTCGGAGAGTCAAAACTTTCGAGCGCCTGCGGCGCTGTGCGGACGAGACGTCCGCGCTCCCAGCGATCAGAAGTCAGATAACGAAAGAGATTACATGATACACACCGAAGGCTTTCTCAAACTCGTCAACGACGCGAAGGGCCGCGTCAAAGAAGTGACCGTAGCGGAAACTCAAGAGCGCCTGGCCGCGAATCCGAACGCGCTGCTGATCGACGTGCGCGAAGACAACGAGTGGCAAGCCGAACATGCTCAGGGCGCGGAACACCTGGGCAAAGGCATTATCGAGCGCGACATCGAGACTACTGTGCCCGATAAATCAACCGAGCTGATTCTTTATTGTGGCGGCGGTTATCGCTCAGCGCTGGCTGCAGATGCTTTGCAGAAGATGGGGTATACGAATGTCTGGTCGATGGCCGGCGGCTGGAAGGCCTGGAAAGAATCAGGCGCGCCGGTGGAAGGTGAATAAAATCGGAAACTCACTTCGGTCCATCGCCACACCTTCGTCCGTCAAATTCAGGAACTGGCTGAGTTGCGGAAAGTGCTGACCGTTGTTGCTTAAAATCAAATAGTGAACCAACGCCCAGGATTCAGCATAAAACACGCCGCGCTTACGGCCTTCGTTGTAATAAGGCGAGTAGTGGTCGACCGCGAAGAGCGTGCGTAGCGGCAGGAGCTTATCCTCACGCAGTGTTTGCAAATGATAGGGAATCAGTTCGCCCAGATGTACCTTACGATCCTCTTCAATCTCGAAGGTACTGTAATACTCGGCCAGGCCTTCATTGAACCAAGGCGGCACGTTGCCTAGATTATTATCCACCAGCAGATGCACAAACTCGTGATAGATAATACTGTAGGGATTTTGCCCACCCAATTCAGTACTCAACGTGATGTAGTTGACCTCGTCGCATTTCTGAAAATAACCGCCGATATTGAAAGGCTTGTAGGAACTCATGCTTTTGAAAACAATGACGGTAGTCGGCACGGGGGTTTCGAACTTCGCGCCCTTAAGCAAACGCGTGAAGACGTCCCGAAACTGTTCGAGACGCGTCGCCACCTGACGAATCTCTTTTTCGCTGGCGTTACCCACTAAGGTGAAGTTTTTGGTGCGCACGCTGATCCAGGTGTCCTTTGCCTGGGTCGGCGACGGAGTCAGACAGGCCAGCGTACCGATCACGAGAATTGGAAATAAAAGTTTTCGGAGGTTGAAGAGAATGTGAGTCATCTTGTGAGACCTTCTAAGAGTGAAATCTAGTCGCGCGGCGTGAGATTTTGCGCCGGGGGAAATTCGCCGCGATACTGGCGTGACTATAGAAAGCCGGGCAGCTCATGTCAAACTAAATGGAATCGGAATCGTAGCCCAACCTGGCCCGACGCGATCGTCAATTGGAGACCGCAGTGGAGGAACTGCTAAGACGCCTGGCCAGCAACAAGCGAAATATCGCGAGTTAGAAGAACAGTAAGCGGAGCCACTCGCTTTAGCAGTAGCCGGTTAAGTAGCTGAAGCGAGGCGGGCGTTGAGTCCCGTCTCGCCTCCTGAAGGCCCACCTGATTTTCAGTTACCAGGAATGGTCGCCACAACTATGCTGCCCGGCCTGGTGAGAGAATGTATTCACACACGGCGAGCCACATTGCGGACAAACCGAACTACAAGCGGACAGAATCACGTCCAACATCCGGTGAAAAAGATTGGTTATTCTGCTCATGGTTTTTCTCTCCATTGAAGGTCAAATGCGCGGAGGCCCCGAACGTAAACCTGAAAAGTTAGTTGAGCGACGGACTCCAGTTTACCTTAGAGCTGGAACAAAGGGTATCTCCGAAGAAGATGAGCTTCTGCGTTGATTTGTGGAAGCTATGAAAGGCGGCCTTGCCTAATCCTTGAGTTCCTCTTCCGGAAATGGCAGAGCCTTTCCCGCAGAGCGAGCTGCAAAGCGCCGCTGACGCGTTGCCGTCGTTCTCGGCTCTCTAGGTTTCCTGCTTCAGCAAGTACTCCGAACCGTCCCAGTGAAATTCCTCGCGGCTGATCGCGTACTGCACCACGTCGATGTCGTAGTAGCTGGCGTGCTTCTCGTAATGCATGCCGAGCTTTTCCATCACGTGAATCGATCCGGCGTTCAGCGGCTTGGTAATCGCCACGATGCGTGCGAATTGATGCGTTTCAAATCCGAATCTGAGACTGGCTCGTGCCAATTCCGTCGCCAAACCTTTACCCCAATGCGCGCTAGCCAGGTGATAGACGACTTCGGGCGTGCCGAACAGCGATCTCAATCCACCAAAACCGATAAATTCCTGCGTCTGTAGGTCGACCGCGGCCCAGCGTCCGAACCCATGCGTCTGCCAGTGACGGATGATGCTCTCGAGTGCGCGCTCTGTTTCTTCCCCGGACACCGGCTGGCCATCGCCGACATATCTCATTACCCGAGGATCGCGGAATAGACGAGCCAGTTCGTCCAGGTCCTCCGGATCAAACATTCGCAGCAAAAGCCTCTTGGTTTCGATCGAAGGCATTTGAAGGTCGCGGCGAGCTGATGAGAGCGCGGGTTAGTAGAGGTCGTGTCCCAGGCTCGCGCATCGGAATGTAACACACTAATGCTACAACCCGAACCTCGACACCTTCCGAAAAAGGCGGGATTGCTTCCGCCTGCTAAGCTTTTCACGATTATTGTTTGAAGGCGCAAACCAACTAGAGCCACCTTCGATCGTTGTCCCGATACCAATATCTATCTCGGAAGCGTTCGATCAAATCGTGTAAGATTGGATTGAGTGCGGTAGGCTTTGCTCCCGTAAGTCAAAGGGCGAAAGCAAGACAAAGCCAAAACAATGAGGAGAACTGCGTTGACTGAACGATACCATCAGCCAAGACTCTTTAAACTCCTACCTGCACTATTTCTACTGGGTTTCTTCGCTGCGACGGCCCAGGCCCAACAGCCGTTCACAACAGACGACGCCGACGTGACGGCAAAACGCAAGTTCAGTCTTGAAATCGGTAATGAGTTCGACATTTTGCCGCGCGTTGACTTTCCCGCTTTGCGGCAAAACACGTCGAGTTTTGAGCTTACTTACGGCCTCCTGAACAACATCGAGATAGGATTCAGCAGCCCCCTGTTGGGGATCTTGAGTTCGCACGTGGTGACCCCAAAGAACGTTTTCGGAGTCGGCGACAGCACGCTTCATGTCAAATACAACTTCTACAAAGAGAGGAAGGGATCCAGACTTCCCGCCATGGCCATTTCCGCGGAAATTCAGTTTCCAACCGGCGATACTAACCGTGACCTTGGCACGGGCCTCACAGACTACTGGGTCAACGGCGTTCTGCAAAAATCATTTAGCTCAAAGACAAAGTTCAGACTCAATGGGGGAATTCTCTTTGCAGGTAGCCAGCAATCCGGAGAGCTGGGGATCAGCGTGCGCGGACGTGTTTTTACCGGGGGCGGCTCGTTGGTCAAGCAATTTACGAAGAAGCTTGACCTGGGAGTGGAGCTAACGGGAGCCGTGACTGGAAATTTCATTTTGAGCCAAGGTCAGTTACAAGGCTTGTTTGGCGGAAATTATGCCCTGACAAAGAAGATGACATTCGACTTCGGAATCGTGGGTGGACGATTCCCCGCCAGCCCGCGCGTAGGTGTTCGACTGGGCTTGACGATTGATTTTTGATCGCCGTCGGGCAAATGGTTTTTTTCCAGCTTCCGAGTGGCCCCAGGAGAGGTTCGACAAGCTTTTCCCCGAACCCTAAAGGTGCTAATCTCACCGCGTTTAGCCAAAGGTAGTACGGGAGGAACGAATGCCTCGCGATTCCGCCACCATCAACCGCTTGCGAAATTTGATTTCGAAAATCGAGTCGCTGACTGAAAAAGGCGAGCTGCGCTGGGAAAAACAGGCCGGGTCTGCGCACCGTTACGCCCGGATGAATAATAATCTTGTGATTCTCGGTCCGGCGACGCCGCTGAGCGACTCCAGCGTGCCCCGATATCTGTTCGTTACACCCTTCGACTCTCCCGACTGCATCGAGATCAACTCTGATGATGCCGAACTGGGCCCGGCGGTGATGAAGCTGGTTGCGGAGGTCGAGGCAGCCAGCAAAAACGACCCAGCAACCGATCCGTTTGCCATTACAGATCAACTGCTCGAACGTCTGGAGAGTTAAGCGTCCCTGCGAAATCCTTCAGGAGATGAAATCCCAATGTCCGCAGACACAACCAACTTGAGCGAAGAGGCTCAGAGCCTGGCGCGCGTTCCCCTTTTCAAACGCCTCGAGCCGCATGAGCTGGAGAAACTTGCGCAAGAGATCGACCAGGTCAACTACCAGGCCGGCGAGACGATTTTCAACGAGCATGACCGCGGCGATTCGTTGTATGTCGTCGAAACAGGCTCGGTGCGCATCTGGGTGGTCGACGAAGACGTGAGCGAAGTAACACTGGCGGAACTGAAGCCGGGAGATTTTTTTGGCGAGCTGGCCGTGTTGGATCGCGGCGAGCGTTCAAGCAGCGCCACGGCTATTGTAGATACGCACTTGCATCGCCTTAGCAGCGACGACTTTCAGCAGTTCCTTACTGAGCACCCGGACGCCTCAATCGATGTGATCTGCGAGATCGCCCAGCGCATGCGCCAGACGAACCTGCTGGTTTCAAAGCGCGCGGCGCGCAACATCAATGTCGAAATGGAACAGAAGTCGACTATCGGCCAGCGGATCGCCGACAAGGTGGCGTCGTTTGGCGGTTCGTGGACGTTCATCATTATTTATTTGACCTTTCTGATTGGCTGGATGGCATTCAATACATTCGTGCTCATCCACTACGGCCGGGGTGAGAACGGAGCACAGTTCGATCCCTATCCATACATTCTGCTCAACCTGATGCTTTCGATGACGGCGGCTCTGCAGGCGCCGATCATCATGATGTCGCAGAACCGCGCGGCTGAAAAAGATCGCCTCGCTGCCGAGCAGGACTTTAAAGTCAATCTGAAAAGTGAACTAATGCTGGAAGAATTGATTCGCAAACAGAGAGCGCGCGACACGCAGATGGAAGAACTCAATAGCGCGCTCGCGGAATTGAAACGCGGCAATCCAAAACAATGAAGCCGCAGAATCTCACATTCAGGCAACGCAAAGCCCATCAGCCCAGTGATTTCTGTTCCGCAATGTGTTAAATGAGCGTTAGGCGGAGCACCGCAGTCTCAACTAATTCAGCAAGCGAGGTTGAGGCCATTTAGAAAGAAGCCATGCCCTTTTCCAGCTTTTCGAATCGCGCCATCATTTGTTCATAGATGCGGTCAGTCTTTTCATGCAGATGCGCGACCTCGAGTTCGGCTTTGATGTTTACCTCGTATTCAATGTCTGCTCGAACCTTGTCTTTTTCCGCCTGCCGGTTTTGGCTGATCAGGACGAAGCAGGCGAGGAAGATTGCTTCCAAAGAAACGATCATCGTCAAAAGACCAAAAGGAAATGGATCGAAGGCCTTGTCTCGCATGATAAGAGTGTTGAGCGAGACCCAGGCAATAAACCAAAAAGTGTGCGAAATAAGAAATGGCATGCTGCCGCTAAACCAGGCCAGCCAGTCAGCAATCCGCTGGAGTACCGTAGAGTGCACGTCCATCTCTTCATTTACGTTGCGTGAAACGCGTGTGCGTAGTAATTCGTCCGCCTTACGCGTCAGGCCACTCAGAGACGCAAGCATGTGAAGCGCCGCTTCGGGTTTTCGTTGAAAGAGCAAAATCAAATCATCACGATCGAGCACCAGTAGTTCGCTATCTGTAAGCGCCAGTGCTGTTGCGGTGCGAGCGCCCGAATCGAGCATGGCGAGTTCGCCGAACATATCGCCCGCTTCAGCCGTATGAAGCACGATTTTTTGACCGGCAGTGTCCTTGATATAGAGCTCGATCTCACCTAAGCGAACAATGAAGAGTGAGTCGCCAGGATCGCCGGCTTGGAACAACGTGTGGGTTGCCGGCACTTTCAACTCATCGACTACCTTAGCGAGCGCGACTCGATCGTCTTCGTTAAGGAGCTCAAACATCTTGATGTTCGCGAGAAAATTGGGATCACAAGGCATAGGTGGTTCCTCTCTAAGGGCCGTCTATGTAAAGCGGCGGCATTATAATCCAAGTCGCTCGAAAAGTTGTTGAAGTTGGAAGAAGTAGGTGCGCGCCGGTGGTAGTCAGGCGGTTGCAAATTGGAAAGATTCGCTGATAGGCGGTTCCGCGGTTATGTTACGGCGACTTCCGTGGCGGATTCGCTCCCGGCTGCCGAGCGTTGTTGTTTGTCGTCCTGATAGCCGGCTTGGTCGCGTTGACGCCCTGCCCCGCGGTCCGTCCTGAACGCGTCAGAGCAATACGCTTGTCGCGGCCAGGCGCGTCGGCCACACTCACCTTGATCGTGCGGTAGGTGCCATCGTGAGCTTTGTTCGTCGGGTCGTAACTGATCACATACTGGGTGCGGAGATCGCGCACAATCTGGTTGGCGACCTCAGGCAATTCAGAAATTGACTGGGGAAAGAAAGCCCGGCCACCTGTTTCGGTAGCGATCCGGTTGATGAGGGTGACCGCCTTGTCTCGAGGGCTCTTGCGGATCAGACCTTTCTCGGCATCCAGCTCGTTCACAAATCCGATCACATAAATCTGCACGTCTTCCTCACGCAGGCGCCTGAATAGTTCGGCTTCCGGATAATAGCTGGCGCGGTCCTCGCCATCGGTTACTACGATCAAGGCGCGCCGGCGACGATCGTCGTTACCGCCTTTCTTGTATTCGGCCACATGCTCGGCCGCCAGATAGACGCCATCGATGACCGCGGTTTGTCCGCCTTCGATGTACAAGGTATCCAGTCCGTCCATTAACGCGTCTTTGCTGGAAGTAAAGTCCTGAATTGTTTCAATCTTGTCGCTGCTGATAAAGCGCTCCAGAAAAGTTTCGTCGCCTTTCTTGTTGCTGTTGATGATCGCCCTCGCGGCGTTGATTACCTGTTCAAACGCCGGACGCAACGATCCGGAAGTGTCGACCGCCAGTCCGTAGATCACCGGCACCTCTTCTTCGGTAAACGAAAAAATCCTCTGCGGCACACCGTCTTCAAAGACGCGGAACTCGTCCTTGCCGATGTTGTTGATTGGCCGGTTGTTGCGATCGATTACGCGTACGTTCAGCGTCACCAGTTCAGTGTTAATTGTCAGTCTTTCGCCTTCGCTGATTTCGGCGGTAGTGGGATCGGGTGTCGGTGTCGGCTTGGGTTTCAAGACCGGCGGCGGCGGCGGCTCGCCCAGTTGCGGAGCAATGCGGCGGCCCGGACCCGACTGTGGCGTTGGCGTAGGTTGCGCCGGCGTCGCGCTGGGGGTAACTCCCGTAGTGCGCGGCCGCGAATCCGGTTGTTGAGCAAGGCTGGCGCCGGAAATCACTATCGAAAGCAAACCGAACAAGCCAAGCAAAAGCACCAGGGCGGTCTGGCGGACGCGAATAAAACGAACAGTGTGAAATCTCATTACTGCTAAACCTTCTATAAATAAAACCCTAATGTCAAACGATTTTCAAACCTGGAGAGCAGGCGCCGTCATCGGTTGGTTTGACGTACGGCAGCGCCTGTAAGGATGCGTAGAAGCTCGCTGAGCGTTGCCGAGTAGACTTTAACCTTCTGCTTGCTGTCTCAAAGACTATAGGCCGAAGGTTGCACTTCAAAGGTCATTTTGGATTCGCGATGGCGTAATAACCTTCCTTGCTGCGCACGAACAGCCGGGGCAGTCCGCGCGGCGGAGCAACCTTGACTTTGATCTTGTGCCACTTGCCGTCGCTCACAAAGTTCGGCGGGCGGTAGCCGATGGAATACTGGTGTCGCAGTTCGAGGGCGATTTGCTCGAAGATGTCGTCCATCTCGGCCGGGCTGCGCGGATAGAAAGCCTTGCCGCCGGAGACGCCGGCCAATTCATCGAGGGTGCCCTGGCCTTCCATACCGAGGGCGCTGCCGGCGTCACTGCCGCTGAGAATTCCGATCGCATAAAGAACGACGTCCGATTCCTTGAGTACGCGGCGCAGCTCGTTGAACGTATAGCGCGAGTTGTTGTCCTGACCATCGCTAATCAAGAGCAGCGCGCGCTTGGGATGCGTGCCGCGCTGCACGCGCTCGACACCGAGATAGCAGGCATCGTAAAGGGCCGTGTTGCTGTGGGTCTGCACAAAGGTCAACTTGTCGAGTACGGCGTTGCCGTCACGTGTCCGATCCATCAGCAGTTGGGCGCGCGAATTAAAAGCTATCAGGAAATACTCGTCACTATCATGGCTGGTTTGCACAAAGTGAGACAGCGCGTCACGCGCGCGTTTCACCTTTTCGCCGCTCATCGATCCGGAAACGTCAAAGAGAACTCCAACCGAAACCGGCGAGTCGTCGTCACTAAAGAAGGAAATGTTCTGCTGCTGCTTATCGTCAAAGATGCTGAATGCATTCTTGCTCAGACCGGAAACAAATCGCCCGTAGATATCGGTCACGGTCACCGTGAACGTGATCAGGTCGGTATTGGTAATGACCGGACCTTTGTCGTCTATTTCGCCGGGCTTTTTTTGCGGGTCGCCGGCAGGTTGCTGTTTCTGTGGCGAGCTATCCACGCTTACCTGGGGCGCTGCGGGTTGGACCGTCAGTAGGTCCTTCTTTTCAGGCGACGGGGACGGTTTCTGCTCGGGCCTCGGTTGAGCGTAGGTGGATGGAGAGAGAGTGAAACTCAGAAATAAAGCTATGCAGGCAACGAACGTGACTGACGTAGCATGGCGACGCGATTTCATCGAACCCCCCTGTCTCGTAAGCGTCCAAGCTGAGATCCGCGAGCCGGACGGGCCCACCCGCCGTTCATCCTTGTGCGAGTGTGGGCCTCGTTGTATATCGCAGACCGAGAAGGCTTTGATTCACACGAGTCTGCGCTCAAGTTTGAAGAGCAGCTCGGCACGATTTTCACTTTCGAAAAAAGAACGCTGACGGGGAAACGCTGCGCGACACCGATTGTTCCGGCTGATGTCCGCATTGTAGGACAGCGCAGGCGCGTGTGCAAGGAAATTGAGCATTAATGCCGAACTGATTTGAGGAGCACGAGCAAAGTTTGGCTTGTCGCGAGCGGCTTCGCGTAAACGGGTGCGAAATTCTCGCCCCGCCCGTCAAGACCAATGGCGCCGTCTTTCCGTTGAAACGTTCGCTTACGGGATAGTCGTCAAAGCGGGGAACGCCGGCTTGTCCGTTGGCGTTAAGCGTGGCGAAGAAAAGAGCAATCGCCAGGATCAGGGAATCTCTGAACAGTTTTCGCATGATCACCTTCGAGCCAGCGCCGACTTGATTCTCGCGGCTGATTTCGGACCAATGCCATCGACCATTTCCAGACCGCCGCTCTCCACAAATTTACGCAGGTCGTCCAGAGATGCGATCTTGAATTTCTGATGGAGCGTGGCCGCAGTCTTCGGGCCAATGCCCGGAAGCTCCAACAGATCGAGCACGGTTGCCGGCGTCTCAGCGGTCAGCTTTTCCCAGGCGGCGAACGTTCCCGTTTCTATCAGTTCTATGATCTTTCCGGCCAGCGCCTTGCCGACGCCGGGAATTTCCAGCAGGCCCGCCAAGCCGTCCTGTGCCGCGATCTTGTGCATGGGCGTGGGCCAGGTCTCGATCGCCTCGGCCGCCATGCGGTAGGAGCGGATGCGAAACGTGTCTTCACCGCGGACCTCCATCAAAGAGGCCATGCGATTAAAGCGGCTGGCGATTTCTTCGTTATCCATCAAAACTCAGTTTAAAGTTCCAGGTTTCAGGTCTCAGATTTGCGAACTTAAAACCTGGAACGTGAAACCTGAAACTCGGTGGCGCTCGACATTATACACAGGCTGCCATTACTATTCAGGCATCCAATGGGACGGCAAAGCGCTCTAAATCCTTCTCCCCTTAGTTCAGTTTATCCGAGGTTAACAATGAGATTAAGAAAATTCCTGTGCGCGCTGGTTCTGGCGCTATTCAGTTTACAGACTCTTCAATTCACGGCTCGGGCCGACGAAGGCATGTGGACCTTCAATAATGTCCCGCGGGCTGAGATTAAGAAAAAGTACGGCTTTGATATAACGGACGAATGGCTGAAGAAAGTTCAGCTCGCTTCGGTGCGCTTCAACAGCGGCGG
>Ga0070697_100004871_pt1 | contig 10300 bp, 12 predicted proteins | sample KBSK1501metaG_FD_65475 | JGI IMG/M metagenome (GOLD analysis project Ga0070697, IMG submission 65475) | Corn, switchgrass and miscanthus rhizosphere microbial communities from Kellogg Biological Station, Michigan, USA - KBS K1-50-1 metaG | ecosystem: Host-associated > Plants > Roots >... | reverse complement strand
TTCAGCACTGCAACCTGAACACTTTCCAGCCAGATAACCCTGATGGCAGTTGGCCCGACGATTGCCGCTTACATGGCTGACTGTGCCGTGAAACTGGCTTGATATCGACCTTTCTGTCGATTTCAGCATCTCACGGTGGCCCAGAATCGATGGGATTCGGGGAGATCTGGGGAGTTATGGCTACCTCATCTGTGAACGCTGACTCGCTGATTGGATTCCGTATTAATTGCCCGCCTACCGGATTCGTCCCGGAGCGTGACCTGCCAAAAGGGTTTCTCGAATTTCTCGCCCCACTGCATGAACGTTTTGCTCCGTGGCAGAAACAACTGATCGAAGATCGAAAGCGAGTTCTGGCGGAGTCGCATGACGACAACAAGCCGACACATTTTTATCCCCGAGAAGCGGTAAGAAACGGCTGGGGAATCGAGTTGCCGGAGTGGTGCCAAGATCAGCGGAACCAGATGACCGGGCCGGCGGACGACGCCGACCTCGTAGTCAAAATGCTCAACTCCGGTGCCCCAGGAGTGATGCTCGACCTGGAAGACTCCACCGTGAACGAGTGGGAGCATCAGCGACTCGGCGTCGAAAATATTCTGCAGGCGCTGCGCGGCACTTTGACTTACTTCGACAAGAAGCGGGACAAGTTAGTCGGCATCCAATCGAGTCCGACGGTGATTTGGATACGGCCTCGCGGATTGCACATCCATCAGGGCGGGATTTTTGCCAACCAATTGACTTCGGCGTCGCTGTTCGATGTAGCGAGAATTGTGTACCGAGTTGATGCGGCGGAATTGAAGCACCCGCTGTCGTTCTATATCCCAAAATCAGAGTCTGCGGAAGAGGCGCTATGGTGGCGCGATCTGTTCCGGGCGGTGGCGGAGAAGCGTGGCTGGCCGCGTGAATATATCAAGTGCATGGCGCTGGTGGAATCTCATCCGCTGGCGTTTCAGATGGAAGAGTTTCTTTATAACCTGCGCGGTCACATTCTCGGACTGAACCTGGGCCGATGGGATTACATGGCCAGCTTGATTCACTTCAATCTATGCGATCCCGAGTGGGTGCTACCTGACCGCAACACCATTCCGCACAATGTGCCTTTTTTTCAAAATCTGCGCGAGCTGATGCCGGAAGTCTGTCACAAGCGGGGAATGCTGGCGATCGGCGGAATGACGGCGCTGTATCCGAGCCGCGAGGATTCCGAGTTGAATGCGCGAGCGCTGGCCGCGCTTGAGAAAGATAAGAAGAACGAAGCGGACAGCTTGATGGATGGCGCGTGGACGGGACATCCCGATCAGAATCAGATTGCCATCGAGCAATTTCCATTTCCCAATCAACTGCACGCGCGGCGGCCACAGGCCGAGCGATACCCGGACTTGCGGCCGGCACCTACTGGTGTTGGAGCACGAACGGTTGCGGGTACTCGAGCGGCGGTCAGAACCGTGATTCGTTATCGCAACGGCGTACTGAATGGCAAAGGAGCCAGTCTCCTCGACGGTTATATGGAGGATCTCGCTACTGACCGCATTTACCGGCTGATGATCGCGCAGCGCATGCGGCACGGCTCGGTTGTGGATGATGCCGGGAAGATCGTGGCCCACACGCCGGAATTTATTACGCAACTGTTTGACGAGGAGTTGGAGAAGTTGCTGGCGAATCCGGGGCGCGACTTGGGGACAGCAGAGACGTTTCGTGAAGCCAGACGCATCAGTGAAGCAATGATTGTGAATGGGGAATTCGATCCGATTTAAGTGAATGGGAGAGTCGGCGGGCCGCCGGCGCCACAACAAATATGGCAACCAACGGTAAATCGAACGGAAAAACTAACGGGAAATCCAACGGGTTAGATAACGGGTTAGATAAAGAGTGGGCCTCGAGTTCCCGCTGGACGGGAGTGACGCGACCCTACAGCGTGGAGGACGTGGAGCGTCTGCGGGGATCGATTCGCATTGAATACACATTGGCGAGCCGCGGTGCGGAGCGGCTTTGGAATCTGCTGCTCAGCGAGCCTTACGTCCCGGCGCTGGGCGCTATGACTGGCAACCAGGCGATCCAACAGGTCAAAGCTGGGTTGCTGGCAATTTACGTCAGCGGATGGCAGGTGGCGGCGGACGCCAATGATGCGGGACAGATGTATCCCGACCAGAGCTTGTATCCGGCGGATAGCGTGCCCAATCTGGTGCGGCGCATCAACCAGGCGCTGATCCGCGCTGACCAGATCCATCATGCGGAAGGCAGGAACGGAATTCAGTGGTTCGCTCCATTGATCGCTGATGCCGAGGCGGGCTTCGGCGGGAACCTGAACGCATTCGAATTGATGAAAGCAATGATTGAAGCCGGAGCAGCCTGCGTTCATTTCGAAGATCAGCTTTCTTCTGCCAAGAAATGTGGCCACCTGGGTGGCAAAGTGCTGGTATCGACGGGCGAGGCAATCCAGAAACTGGTGGCGGCTCGGCTGGCAGCGGACGTGATGGGAGTCCCGACACTGATCATGGCACGCACTGATGCCAACAGCGCGCACTTGCTGACCAGCGACATTGATCCCCGCGATCGCGAGTTTCTTACCGGCAACCGAACTGCGGAAGGCTTCTTCTGCATTCGCGGCGGGCTGGAATCCGCAATCGCCCGCGGGATTGCGTATGCACCCTACGCCGACTTGATATGGTGCGAGACGTCCGAACCAAATCTTGAAGAAGCGCGACGCTTTGCTGAAGCGGTGCACGCCAAATATCCTGGCAAGCTGCTGGCTTACAACTGCTCGCCTTCGTTCAACTGGAAAAAGAAGCTGGACGATACCGCCATCGCGCGTTTCCAGACAGATCTTGCGGCCCTGGGATACAAATTCCAGTTCATTACTCTGGCGGGATTCCATTCGCTGAACCTGAGCATGTTCGACCTCGCGCGATGCTACAAGCAGAGCGGAATGTCGGCGTATGCACGATTGCAGGAATCCGAGTTCAGTCAGGAACGCGAGTACGGATACGAAGCTGTGAAACACCAACGCTTCGTGGGCACGGGCTACTTCGATTTTGTGACGCAAGTGATCGCGGGAGGAGCTGCCTCCACGACGGCGTTAGCCGGTTCCACGGAAGCGGAGCAGTTCGCCGGCAAACCGGAAACCGCACTGGACGAGGCTGACCGCGCCATCTTGAGCGAGTGTTCATCGCCAGTGGCTGAGGAAAACTTGGGACGAGGGAAGCCGCGCCCCCGCATTTAACGACTTTTCGGCCGAAAGAGCCACTCTTCCTCCGCCCTTGCTGGTGGCGGGGAGTGGCCTTCTTTCTTCGCAAAAACCCCACCTGTCGAGGCCTTTCCGGGAAGGGGGAGCCAAATCCGGCATCCAGCGCGGATTTCCACAGTTGACATTCGAGAGTTGCGAGAGCTAAATAATTCCTCCGGGTTTCCAACTCAGCGAGTGCTCGTTCCCGCTTACGCGTTGGGATCAAGGAAACCTGCCAGGAGAGAAGATGAACAAAGCCGATCTAATTGACCGAATTGCATCCAGTTGCCATATCAGCAAAGCCCAGGCATCCACCGCGATCGACACCAGCGTGGATAGCATTACTTCTGCCTTGAGAAAAGGAGATCGGGTGGCGTTGATTGGTTTTGGCACATTCTCGGTCTCGCAAAGAAAAGCCCGCAATGGACGTAATCCGCAGACGGGCGCCACCATCAAGATCGCTGCCCGGAAAGTAGCAAAATTTTCCGCTGGCGCCGACCTGAAGAAAGCCGTCAACCGCAAGTAGGGTACAAATTCTGGCTTTGGCGACGGCAGGGGGTCGGCCCTGCCGTTTTTCATTGTGTATGAAGGGGTTGGGGGTTTGCTGAATCCCGCACTCGTCTTATAGAATCTAAAGCTTCGCAGCAAGATTTGGAGACCCATGAAGGCAGCTATTCATCCCGCATATCACGAAATTCGGGTTCAGTGTGCGTGTGGACACGGTTTTACCACCCGCTCCACCCATAAGGGCGATATTCACGTCGAAATCTGCTCCAATTGCCATCCCTTCTTTACCGGCAAACAGAAGTTGCTGGACACCGCTGGCCGCGTGGAGCGCTTCCGCCGCAAGTACGCCAAGAAAGAAGTGGAAAAGAAATAAGTTTCGCAGAGGGATTTTTGAGTTGAAAGCCTCCGTTGGAGGCTTTTTTCTTTGCGGGTTTATTCCCTTCGGAGACTCACTCCTTCGATTCCTGCGGATTACACCAACCAAGCTGGGTAGAATAAGGCTGTGCGCAAGTATTGGGACAATCCGGTAAATGCCACCGGCGAGGGCGCCCGCGCCACACAACCCGGTACCGCTGTGCCCATGCGGGTGCAGATTGGCGGGGTAGAAATCGCTCCGGCCACCGTGCTCGCTCCCATGGCGGGGGTCACTGACACCGTCTTCCGGCGCTTTATCCGCAATCTTGGTGGTTGCGGATTAATCATGACTGAGTTCACCTCAGCCGACGGCGTCCTTCGCGCCAAAGACAAGAAAGCGCAACGCTACCTGCATTTTTACGAAGACGAGCATCCCATCTCGGCGCAGCTTTTCGGCAGTGATCCTCGGGTGATGGCCGAGGCTTCGCGTATGGTTGAGGGCCTCGGCTTTGATCTTGTCGACCTGAATCTGGGATGTCCGGCAAAGAAAGTCGTGAAGTGCAACGGAGGTTCCGGCCTATTGCGCGACTTGCCAGCGATTCGGCGGATTTTCGAGGCAGTGCGCGCGGCGGTGAAGATTCCTTTTACAGTAAAGTTTCGCGCGGGCTGGGATGAACAGGAGATTGTCTGCGTGGAACTGGCCAAGATGGCCGAGGACTGCGGCCTGTGCGCCGTGGCTCTGCATGCCCGTACCCGCGAACAAGGCTACAGCGGACAGGCGCGATGGGATTGGATCGCCTCGGTAAAGCAGGCAGTGAAGATTCCAGTGATCGGCAACGGTGACATTCGCTCGCCCGAGGACGCTTGCGCCATAGTGGGTCAGACTGGATGCGATGCAGTGATGATTGGCCGCACGGCGCCGTCAAATCCCTGGATCTTTCGTCAGATTGCCGAACATGCAGTGACTGGCCGATACGAGGAACCCGCGGAGGAGGATCGCTACCAGATGATCCGCACTTACTTCCAGATGCTGATCGAAGAAGAAATGCTCGGGGCCGAAGGCAAGATGAAGCAGTTCGCATCCTGGTTCACTCACGGCGTCCCCGGCGGCGCAGGATTGCGCAAGGCGATTTACGAATCAAAGAGTGCGCCGGAGATTCTGTCTCGTGTAGAAGAGTTCTTCGAGGCTAGGTTGTGTGGCGCGGGCGGCCTCAGTTGCGCGAATGTTGAAGCAGAACTGCCATGAGCGACCCGGTACCAGAAAAGAAAATCTATGTGACATTGAGCGGACTGCCGCTTTCGTTTTATTTGGAATGGCCCTTCCGGAAATCGACCTCGGGAGCGGATTTCTGGTTCCTGCACGCGGACATTCGGCTGGAAAATTCGGAAGGACTGCATGCGCCGGTGGCGGTAAATTTGTCGGCCACGGTGCGGGAAGTGATTCCGTCGCTCGGGCCGAAAGACCTCGAGGGGCCGGTGGTCAATGCGCTGCGCAAAGAGGTGGACCGGAGGCAGCTAGAGTTTGTCCGGTCAGGAAAGCTGGTGCCGGTTCAATTTTCCAGCCGGCATTACGACTTCAAACGCAATCAGTGGGTTTTTGGGAAAGCCAGCGATGAAGATATGGCTCGGCTTTTGGCGCGCAAAGTCTACTGGCAGACACGGTTAGTAGGTGCGACAGTTTGGGTCGGCGATCCGGCGGAAGCGCTTTATGTGCAGACATCCACGGCGCACGTCCTAGGGGTAGCCGGGAAATTGCAAGCACAGGGAATGATCAATCTGGACGGTGAATTGGCAACGGCGAATCCGGCGTTAATGCAGCGGGCGGAGGAGTTCGCAACCGACATGCGGGCAGCGCTGGAGGAGTTGGAAAAGAAACACGCGTTCGAAAGAGGGTAAAAGGGATTTACGATTGCCGATTTACGACTGAAAACCTTTACTGCTCGCGTTTCATTGTATCGATCAGCTCAAACAATTTGCTGCGATCAACCACCTCGACAAACGGCTTACCCTGGGTCTTATTACTGACCACGTAGATGGTCGGGGTGTGCTCGATGCCAACGGCCACGCCTAGATTTTTGTCGGCGGAAATCTTTGCCGCCAATTCTCCCTTGGGATCGACCACAAATGGCAAATCAAGCTTGTGGTCCGCAGCAAACTTTTCAGCGAAACTGCGGAGGTTTGTCGGAGTGATCTCAGGTTGGTGCTCGAAGATGTAGTCGCGGAATTCGTTGCCGACTTTCCGAGAAGTTTTATCGAAATAGCGGGCGATGACGGCTGCGTCCAACGACCAGCTGTGGAACGGTAGAGGAAAGTCATGGCGGACGACGGGGATATTGTAGGTTTTGCTGGCCTCTTCAAGAAGAGGCGCGGCACGCCGGCAGTCGGGGCATTGCAGGTCTTCAAAAACTACGATTGCGACCTGGGCTCCCTTAGGGGGCCTGAGGACAGAATTTGCGGTCTGGGCCCAAGCCGCGGCCGCGGCAAGAAGCGTGAACAGGATGGCTGCTTTTTTGATCATAAGCATGTTAGTTAGATGCGCGAAACGGAAGTCTCCACTGTCTACCCCAATGGTAACAGCCTGAGCTGGTGACGCTCCAGCGCCAGTAGCTTTTCCTTGATGGGTAAGCCTCCTCCATATCCCGTGAGTTTTCCGTTGCTGCCGATTACCCTATGGCAGGGGATTACGATGGGGATGGGATTCGATCCGTTAGCCAAGCCCACCGCCCGCGAAGCCTTGGGATTGCCAAGGCGTCGGGCCATTTCGCCATAGGAAATAGTTTGACCATAAGGGATATCGCACAGGCGTCGCCAAACTTCCATCTGAAAAGGAGTGCCCTGGGGCGCCAGTGGGAGAGTGAAATTTTCCAGTTCTCCGGCAAAGTACGCTTGGAGTTGGCGCATGGTCTCGGCCAATGGAGCAGCATCCTCGTGCCATGCCGGATCGGGAAACGGTGGTTGAACTTCGCTGGGGAACATGATGTGGCGAAGTCCGGAGTCATCTGCGGCAATTAGGAGCAATCCTAATGGACTTGCGATTTGTGTGTAGCAGATGCTCATGATGATTTAGTTGTGAGCTGGCTTGGCATCATTCGATTCACATCATCGTGCGAGGGAGCGTTCTCCAGGGATCGGTAGGTGCCAGTAGTTTTCAACTCTTCTGCTATCCGTCCCAATAAACCTAGTGTAGCCCGCATAGTGCTCGAGCCCAGGCTCACGCGAGCTACGCCCAATTGCTGTAATTCTGGAACGGAAGGAGATCCTGGTCCGGCAAGAATGTTCAGCGGAGAGCTCAAATCTTTCACCATGCGGCTAATGGTTGCCGCATCCCGCAGTCCGGGAAGAAAGAAGCAATCTGCACCAGCATCTCGAAACGCGACGAGGCGGCGCAGGGCTTGGTCGTATCGTTTTTCTGCCGGACCGACTTGCAGCAGGTAAACGTCGGTGCGTGCGTTAAGCACGATGGGAACACCCGTTTTGCGCTTTGATTCATTGATTGCGGCAATCTTTTCGAGTTGCAATGGCAAATCTACCAGCGGATGATTCGCGTGACCGCTTGCATCCTCGAGGTTCATTCCGACGGCGCCTGATTCAATTACGCCCAGTGCGGTTTGAGCCGCGTCTTCGGGACGATCTCCATAACCAGCTTCCACGTCGGCGGTGACCGGAACTCTTACCGCGGCAGCGATCCGCGAAACGGCTTGAAGCATTTCGTTACGCGATATGCGTTGTCCGTCCGGGTATCCCAGAGTGAATGCAATTCCGGCGCTGGTGGTGGCGATCGCGCCAAATCCGGCTTCCTCGAAGATGCGGGCGCTGGCCACATCCCAGGCGTTGGGAAGCAACAGAATTCGCTGCCCGCGATGCATGGCGCGGAAGGCTTCGGCAGCGACGTTGTGCTTTTGCTTGTCCGACATTTTGGTCTCTGCCAGCTTAACGGGCGCTCTTCAACCGCGCCTCCATTTTGTCCAGAAATCTTGCAATTCTTACTGCCGCACGATTCACCGTGCCTCGTCCGATCTCCTGCACGTCATCGCGGGCTGTTACTTGAAGTGTATAGAAGCGGCCATCGAATGATTCCAGCACTGCCTCGGCAAGGATGTGAGCTCCGACTCCGCTGGCGGCGCGGTGTTCAATGTTGATGGCCGTGCCCACGGTGATTTCGCCCGGGTCGCAATATGGCTGAAGCGCAAGAAATGCCGCGGTTTCCATCAGGCGAATCATGTCAGGCGTGGAATACACGGGCGGCAATTCGGAATGATGGGCGGTTAGCGTGTGCTTGAATTCGACGGTCTCTTCGGCCGTAGCGCGGGCGCCGATGGCCACAGGTTTCGGCATATCCATTTGAAAATAATGTGAGCCGGTGATGTTTGGAATCCACCGGCTCATCCGCGTCGTTTATTTCAAAACTTAGGCTGCGCGTGCTGTTCGGCGGCGGTCAATCCCATCCAGCGCTTGCCACAGTGCTCTGGCAGTATGCTCGCCCGCAGCCAAGGCCTTGTCCGCGAGATGGGGATCCCTCTCAAGACACTTCGCCAGTTGCTGACGCCAGATCTTGGCATGATGGATGTCCGCAGTCGCGTGCAGAGTGAAATAGCCGCATGTCTTCTCACTGGCGCCGTAAATCTCGCGCAGGCCGCGGGATTTCTCTTGCGCGACCCGCGGAACTTGGGATTCATACGCGTAGAAAGCAGCCAAAGCCTCGGCGGGAGTGCCTTCCTGTGCCGTCTGATAAAAAAATTCGATTAGATCGCTTATTTCCTGCAAGGGATGATGGGCACCCAGGTCGCGATCGCCTCCCATACCTTCCACGAAGTCCAGCCAGAGCTCGGAATGCGGCATTGAAGGCTGACCTGAAGCGTCTTCCGCCCCATTCTCGTCAGCCATGTTGGTCAGCAATGCACGACGCAGTTCGCCCTCTTCCAGGCGAGCACTGAGTTCTTCAAGATAAGCCGGGAAAGCCTCAACGTGATGGTAGTAATCGCGCGCATAGTCCCGAAGATCTTCGCGAGTCAGGCCACCCGCAGCCCACGCTTTATAAAAAGGATGGCAAAGCAGATCGTATCTGGTGATTCGCGCGTCCAGCTGATCAAAAAATCTCACAGTACTCATGATTGCTGTTTCCTCCGTCGCCAACCAATATACGGGGGCACGGAGGCCGTGACAACCGGAGCTGCAATTTTCCCAAACGGAGTCCAAGCGAAAGATGGAGAGCGACTAAGGATCGAAGTCTAAGAGAGGGTGAGATGTTGATTTACTAGCCACTGACCACTGACCACTGCCTCACGCCGCCGGCATCCTCGAAGGACCACCATGGAGGCCTGAAGCCTGCTCGCCGGGAACTTGAACGATATTATTGCGCACTGCGTAGAGTACGAGTTCGCTCAAGCAATGCAAACCCAACTTGCGCATCAGATTGCTGCGATGGGTCTCGGCTGTCTTCACACTCACACCGAGAGTGACCGCCACTTCTTTAGTGCTTTTGCCTTCTGCTAACAATTGCACGATCTCGCGCTCGCGAGCCGTCAGGTCGGGTAAGATAGACTTTTTTTGCGACGGCATCTTGCCGGTGTTCAGGAATCCATTCAGAACGATCTGTCCGATTCGGGAGTTGAAGTAAGTTCTATCCTGCTGCAAGGCTTCGATGGCGACGATCAGATCTTTGGCTCCATCGGACTTCAGGATGTAAGCCTTGGCTCCGGCTCTCAAGGCTTCCTGGATCACTTGCTCGGAGTCCGTGATACTCAGGATTGCGATCTTCTGATGGGAATTATTGTGCAGAATCTGGCGAGCAGCTTCGAGTCCGTTCAGAGCCGGCATGCCGATATCCAGAATCACAATGTCGGGCTGGAGGTGAGCGACTTTCTCCACAGCCTCGCGGCCATCCGCAGCTTCACCGCAGATTTCCCATCCCTGATGAGCCGTGAGCAGAGCACAGATACCGCGACGCACAACTTCATGATCATCCGCCACAAAAATACGGAGCGCCATAAATCACCTCGCACCGCAGCGCAGCGCACCGGTGCGCAGAATCTTACTGGTCGTTGTAATCGGATGCGATGCGCTGGAGATTGTCGGGATATGCCGCATCCCGCTTATAACGAATTGGTTAAATTGTACATCCAATTGTCAAGCCTCGTCAGTCCGACTAGTACATCGCAATTCGGCACCAACAAACATGACTAAGCCAGCCGCTAAATCCTTTCGTGCCACGCTCGAACGCCT
>Ga0070697_100004869_pt1 | contig 10301 bp, 10 predicted proteins | sample KBSK1501metaG_FD_65475 | JGI IMG/M metagenome (GOLD analysis project Ga0070697, IMG submission 65475) | Corn, switchgrass and miscanthus rhizosphere microbial communities from Kellogg Biological Station, Michigan, USA - KBS K1-50-1 metaG | ecosystem: Host-associated > Plants > Roots >... | reverse complement strand
TCGCCCCCGGGGCGCCGGCCGCTCGCCTCCCACCCCTGGCGCCATGCGATCGACCAGGACGTCCGCCGTCACCTCGCTGCCAAGGGGAGGACCGCTTCACGGAGCAGTCACAGAGGACATTTTCATTGACCAGCGACAGGGCGGTTCTCGCGATGAGAGGGGCTAGACTCCTCCTCGCTAGCTCGCGGCGCCGCGAGGAGCTGCCTCCGACGAATCCGGGAGGGGTGTGGTCGGCGTAGACAAGGCGAGGGGCGGGCCTGCGCGGGTGCGCGATGCTCCGCCTCGGGTCGACCATCTCTACCCTGAGGAGGACACGCAATGACGTGGCGCCAGACCCTGGGAATGCTCGGAACGGTCGTGGTACTCGCGGCGGGCTGCGCGAGCCGCGACTCCGCGATGATGGAGAAGAAGCCCCTCTACGACCGGCTGGGGGGCAAGCCCGCGATCACGGCGGTCGTCGATGATTTCATCGGGAACGTCGCGGGTGACACGCGCATCAACCGGCGCTTCGTGGACGCGAACATCCCGCAGCTCAAGACCATGCTCGTGGACCAGATCTGTCAGGCCACCGGCGGCCCGTGCACGTACAAGGGCCAAACCATGAAGGCCGCCCACCAGGGCATGAAGATCGCCGATGCCGAGTTCACCGCCCTCGTGGAGGACCTGGTCAAGAGCCTGGACAAGTTCAAGGTGGGGGCCCAGGAGAAGAACGAGCTGCTCGGCGCCCTGGGTGGCATGAAGGGGGATATCGTCGGCCAGTAGCCGCGTGATTCGAACCCAAGGAGGCCAATCGATGACTCGACCCGTACGGATCCTGGTTGCGCTCGCCGTGCTCTTTACGGCGACGGCGAGCCCCGCTCTCGCCTGGCAATGCCCGACCCAATGGAGGGTCGCCGAGGAGGCCATCAAGAACGCGGAGGCCATGAACATCCCACCCGAGGCCAAGCCCATGCTCGACGACGCAAAGCGGTTCGTGGCCGAGTCCAAGAAGCATCACAGCGAAGGCACCACCAAGATCGAGCACGCGCGCTCCATGTGGAAGGCCAAGGCCGCGCTCGCCATCGCCGAGTCGGTCATCACGATCTCGAAGCCGTAGACGGCGCAGCATGCCTATCGGGCCGGGCCTCCGCATCCTCGCCGGGCTCGCCCTGACGCTCGCCGCCCAGGCGCCTCCGAGGGCGTGGGCGGCGGAGACGATGTCGCTCCAGGAGATCGTCCTTCGGGCCAAGCCGGCCACGGTGCTCGTCGTCTCGGAGGTGGCCACCGAGGTCACCCTCGATTGCGGAGCGGGCCCGCGCAAGGTCGTGCCGAGTCCGTTCCGGGAGACCGGTACCGGCTGGTTCATCGACTCGAACGGGTGGGTCGTCACCAACGCCCACGTCGTCCAGCCCGCGCACCAGCCCCCGGCCTGGCTGATCAATCAGCAGGCCCAGAGGGCAGTCGTCGCGGCCTGCGTCCACGAGCAGCTCGACAAGCAGTCCATCGCGCCCGGTCAGCGACCGGATCTCGAGGAGGAGCTCCGGCGCACGGCCCTGGCCCGCGCCTACCCGGGCGCCCGGGTGGAGTCCAAGCCGGCGATCTTCATTCTCATGGCCAATGGCTTCCGCCTGCCCGCCAAGGTCGAGAAGTACAGTCCCCCGGTGAGCACCCAGACCGGAGCCGGTGTCATTTCGGGACGGGACCTGGCCCTGCTCTCGGTCGAGGCCTCCGAGATGCCGGCCTTCAAGCTGGCCGAGTCCAAGAACGTCAAGATCGGAGACCCGATCCACATCCTCGGCTTTCCGGGAGTGGTGCTCTCACACGAGCTGCTCAACGCGACCGCGAAGGTCGAGGCCTCGGTCACCAACGGCGCCATCTCGAGCTTCAAGCAGGACGTGCAGAACCAGCCGGTCATCCAGACGGACGCGCCGGCCGCGTGGGGGAACTCCGGGGGGCCCGCGGTGAATGGCCATGGTGACATCGTCGGCGTCCTGACCTTCGTCTCCCTCTCGCCGGGGGCGGAGGGCAGCATCGTCCAGGGCTTCAACTTCATCATTCCAGCGGACGCGGTGAAGGAGTTCCTCCGAGGGACCAAGGTCGATCTGGTCGACAAGAGCCCGTTCAACGAGAAGTGGTTCTCGGGTCTCGGGAAGTTCTTCGCCGACGACTGGAAGGGCGCGCTGGCCGACATCAGCGCGGCGGATCGGCTGCAGCCGGAGTTCCCCGACCTGCGGCGCCTGATGGCGGAGGCCGAGGACAAGATCAAGAATCCGCCGCCGCGGCCGTTCGCCTGGCGACCGGTGGCCGGAGCGGTGGCGGTCCTGATCGTGGGAGCGGCCGGTGCGATGGGCGTGCGGCGGAGGCGGTGGAACCGATTGCGCGTGAGTCCGGCCGCCCTGCTCGGTTTGTCGACCGCCGGCTCTCCGCCCGTGCTCCTCGACGTCCGCGATCCCGTGCTCTACGCGGCGAGCCCGTATCGGGTCCCGGGCGCCCTGCGGGTGGATCCCGAGGAGCTCGAGGCCGACCTGGCTGCGCTGGCGATCGGCCGGGAGCTCCCGCTGGTGACCTGCTGCATCGCCGACGAGCGGAACAGCGCGCGGGCCGCGCGACGGCTGCTCGCCCTCGGCTACCCGGACGTCCGCATCCTCGAGGGCGGCCTCAGCGGATGGGCGCTGGCGGGATTGCCGCTGGAGTCGAAGCCGCTCGGCCACTGAACCGCCGGTCGCGTTGCGCAGCCGCGCGAGGTACTCGCTCATGTCTCGACGCCCGAATCTGGATTTCGCCGCGGTCGACCTGCGGGCCGGCTTCACCGCCCGCGCGGGTGGCGTTGCGGGCATCACCGAGAAGGTGCTGGCCAGCGACCTCGACCCGGCGGGCCGGACCGGGTGCCGGACCCGGCTCCTGCGCCTGGCCCCGGGAACCCGGACGCCCGAGGCGAATGCCCTGGCAGTCTGTGTCAACGCGCTGACAACGATTGTCGCGCCCGTTTACTCGCCACCGTCCGAGCCGATTTAATTTCCACGGAATCGGGTGGTCGGCTCCTGGCCTCGGACGTGCATGCGCATTCTGTGTCGTGAGAAAGCTACGCGCCTCCGTTCTCCTCGCCTCGCTGGCTCGAATCGCATCCGCCCTCTCGATCTCTCAGGCCGGCGAGCCGATCCCGGGATCGACCCCCGCCCTCGCCGCTGCGCCCGGGGCTTCGCCGGCGGGTGGCCGCCCAGCGCCGGCGCGCCCTCTGCGCCGCTCCCTCTGCGCCGCCGTGGCGGAGGGGGCCTGCGCGGAGGTCTTCGCGGCCTGCGCCGCCGGGGCCGTCATCACCGGCTGGGCGCTCTATCTCGGGGCGAGCGCCGCGGTCATCGGCCTCCTGGGCTCCCTGCCCCTCGGCGCCCAGGTCGCGACCCTGCCCGCCGCGTGGTTCATCCGCGCGCGCAGCCGCAAGGCGGTGACCATCGCCGCCGTCGCGATCTCGCGGCTCGCGTTCCTCCCCTTGATCGCGCTCCCATGGCTCGCGACGACCCCCGCTGCGAAGCTGCGGCTCTTCCTCTCCATCGTCGCGATCAGCACGATCTTTGGCGTGATCGGCAACAGCGCCTGGGTGGCGTGGATGGGCGACCTGGTGCCGGGCCGCCTGCGGGGCAGATACTTCGGCCACCGGACCATCTTTCTCGGTATCGCCGGCTCGCTCGCCTCGCTCGCGGCCGCGGTCACGCTCGATCGCATGGCGCCGCTCGGATGGACCGGCGCCGCCCTCTCCGCGCTGACCACCGTCGCATGCCTCGCCGGGCTGGCCAGCCTGGCGCTGCTCCTCCGACAGCACGAGCCGCCCGCTACGAGCGAGTCTGGCCTGCCCGGCTGGCGAACCCTGCGGCTCGCGCTCTCTGATCTCCGGGCCCGCCCCTTCCTCTACTACCAGCTCGCCTGGAGCGGAGCGGTGGGCATCTCCGCCAGCTTCTTCACCTACCACTTGCTGAGCAATCTGCGGAGCGGCTTTCTCATCGTCGCCGCGCACGGCGTCGCGGTCGCCACGGTGCGCATCGCCTCGGCCCGCCTGTGGGGCCGCGCGGTGGATCGGATCGGAGCCCGGCCGGTGCTGATCTTCTGCTCCTTCGGCATCTCCGCCATCCCCGCGATCTGGCTCTTCCCCACCCCGGAGCACTTGTGGCCGATCGCCCTCGAGGCGATGGTTTCCGGCTGCCTGTGGGCGGGCCACGGCATCGCCGCCATGGATCTCTCCATCGGCCTGGCTCCTCGGACGGCGCGTCCGTTTTACCTGGCCGCCTTCGCCACCGCGGGCGGCGTGGGCTTCGGGGTGGCCTCGGTGCTGGCCGGACAGCTCGCCGCATTCGTTCCCGCCCACTTCGAGGTGGCCGGGCAGTGGTGGACGAGCATTCACATCCTCTTCCTGCTCTCCGCGGTGGGCCGGCTCCTGGCCGCGGTGCTGTCCCTGCGTCTGCAGGATCCGGGGGCGCGCGGCGGAGTACCTGAGCTGGTGCGCTCGCTGGTCGAGCCGCTGCGCGCGGCCGCCGCTCGTTCCGTCGTGCCGGACCTCGTCAGGCTTCCCGCCTTCGCCCGCCGTCGCGTCGCCCGCTAGCTCCCAGCAGCGTCTAACCACCCCGGCAGGCCGAGCGGGAAACAAAGTACTTCCCGCCGATGAGGCTTACGCCGGCCGGGATAGCACGGTGTCGCTGTCCTCACTGAACAGATGGTCCCTTGACATCCCGCCCGGTTCCGCCGATGCTCCCCAGCACCGCAACCGATTTGATGGAGAAGGACCTTGATCAATCCCCTCGAAGAGCTCTGCTTCCAGCTGTCTCGCCGAGCCCGGGTGGCCCACACCGCCGCCCCCACGACCGCCGACTACGTCCGGCAGAGGCACTCCGGGCTCGAGCGGCAGTTCACGAGGCACTTCGAGCGGTCGCGGCTCGTCCGCGTCGCACGGCGGTCTCCTTCGTCGTGGGCGAGATGGAGACCCATCCCGCTCCCCGACGCGACGGCCGACGTGGTGCTGTGCTTCGACGTGAGCGGCTAGCGCGGGACGGGCAGCCACGACTACTCGATGAAGGATGTGGGCGTGCCGGCGGCGTACGGCTTCGACATTCGGGCCGACCCGCCGACGCGCCCGCGTTCACACGGCCACCCAGTATGGGGCGCTGGCCCCGAGGACGACGGAGGTGATCGGCCGGGTGCTCCCGGGCTGGACCCGCAGCGGCTGCTCTGAGGAGACCTCCATGAACGAGCCCCGCCCACCGGCAAGCGACGGCGCATCGCTCCCCCGTGAAGGCCGGAGCTGGCCCGAGCTCGCGCAGGTGCTCCGCGACCTCAAGCGCGACGACCTCGACTGGCGCCGGGGCCGGCACGCGGCCTTCGTCTGGCACGCCGACGATGCGGTGGAGCAGGTGGCCCGCGAGGCCTACGCGCTCTTCATGACCGAGAACGGCCTCGGGCTGCGCGTGTTCCCCAGCCTGCGGCGCATGGAGACCGACGTCGTCGCGATGGTCCGTCATCTCCTGGGCAGAGACGCCGCCACCACCGGCCATATGACTTCCGGCGGCACCGAGTCCATCTTCCTCGCCACCCACGCCGCGCGGCAGTGGGCCCGGCAGCGGCGCCCGGAGTTGAGCAAGCCCGAGATCATCGCCCCCTGGTCGGCGCATCCCGCCGTGAGCAAGGCCGCGCACTACCTCGGCATGAAAGTGCTCCGGGTGCCGACCGACGCCCGCTTTGGAGCCGACGTGGCGGCGATGGCGGCCGCCATCACCCCCCGCACCGTCATGCTCTACGGCTCTGCGCCCACCTACTCGCTCGGGGTCATCGATCCCATCGTGGCCCTGGCCAACCTCGCCCAGGAGCGCCGCCTCTGGCTGCACGTCGACGCCTGCGTCGGCGGCATCCTCGGCCCGTTCGTGCGAGCGCTGGGCCACCCGGTGCCGGAGTTCGGCCTGGCGTCGCCGGGTGTCACCTCGGTCTCGGCCGATCTGCACAAGTCGGGCTACTCGGCCAAAGGCGCTTCGGTGGTCCTCTTCCGCACCGCCCTGCACCAGGCGGCGGGCCGGTACGACTTCGATGACTGGCCCACCGGCCTCTACAGCGTCAACACCTTCACCGGCACTCGGCCCGGCGGGGCCATCGCGGCGGCGTGGGCGGTAATGCACTTCCTGGGCGAGGCGGGGTACCGGCGCATCGCCGCCACCGTCATGGAGGCGAAGGCGCGCTTCGTCGAGGGGCTCGCCCGCATCGGGAGCGGGCTCCACGTGTGGGGTGAGCCGGAGCTGTGGGCGGTGGGCTTCGGCATCGAGGGCCATGACATCTTCACGGTCGCCGATCGGATGACGGCCCGGGGCTGGTCGGTGGGACGCATCCGCGAGCCCCGCGGGATCCACCTCATGCTCACGCCGGTGCACGCCCCGATCATCGACGAGTACCTGGCGGACCTGGCCCGGTCGGTGGACGAGGCGCGGGGAGTCGCGAGCCCCTCGCCGACCCGCGCCGTCTATTGATCGGCGGCCCCGCGAGCGCGCTCGCGCTGGCCGCGCTCCTGCTGACCGGATGCACCATGTGGATCGACCACTTCGTCTTCTTTCCTGACCGCCGGGTCGGGTTGCCGCCCGCCGGCGTCGAGGAGCGCTGGGTCGTCACCGAGGACGGGCAGCGCCTGCACGCCTGGTACGTGCCGGCGCGCGGCGCGGGCCCGGTGCTCCTGTGGTCGCACGGTAACGCGGGGAACATCGACTCGCGCCGGGCATTGTTGCTCGCTCTGGCCGCTCGCGGGCTCGGGGTGCTCGCCTACGACTACCGTGGCTACGGGCGCAGCGAGGGGTCGCCCAGCGAGGCCGGGGTGTACCGCGACGCGACCGCCGCCTTCGACGGCCTGGTGGAGCGCGGAACCGACCCGGCCACCATCGTGTGCTTCGGAGAATCGCTCGGCGGGGCGGTCTCCATCGAGGTGGCCACCCGCCGACGGTGCGGGGCGGTCATCGCGGTCTCCACGTTCACGCGGCTCGCCGACGTGGCGCGCCGGCACTACGGCCCCCTGGGCTCGCTCGCGGGCAACCGCTTCGACTCCCTGGCACGCATCGGGCGCGTGTCGGCGCCGGTCCTCGTCGCCCACGGCGACCAGGACGAGATCGTCCCCTATGAGCTTGGCGAGCGCCTCTTCGCGGCGGCCACTCCGCCCAGGCGCTTCTACCGCATCGCCGGCGCCGACCACAACGATACCCTTGGACGCCCGGGCCTCCTCGACGTCATCGCCGAGTTCTCGCGCGATGCGGTGGCCGCCGACCGCTGACCGCCGAGTGATGCTAAGCTCTAGCGCCATGAGCGATCTTCTTCACGGCGCGCGGGGCCTTCGTCAGAAGCTCTACCATCTGGAAGTGCTGCTGGAGATCGAGAAGGGCGGGCGAAGCCGGCGCTGGTTCGCCGGCAAGGCTCTGGAGCGGGGGACCGCGATCAAGAGGCTCGCTGATACCGGACTCATCGAGGCCGCGCCCCCTCCCGCGCACTTCCGGTTGACCACCGAAGGCTTCGAATTCTTGAAGGACGTCCGGGCCAAGGTCGGCGCCGGCGACGCGCTGGACTGGACGCGCGCGGACGAGATCGACTTCTCGCGGCTCTGACCTCGGAGTTCGCGCGGGCTGCCGGACGCAGTGGCAGGACGCTTCCGTGTCATGATGGCTCGGTGCCGATCTCCGTCCTGCCGGGCCGCGCGCCCCTGCATCCCTGGCTCGACGTGCTTCTGGCTCGCGCGCCCTCCGCGCGACACGTTATGATCTGGCCGACCCGAGTGCACAGGACAACTGCCGCTCCTCAATGAATGCGGCAACGACGAAGACGGCGCAGCTCGACGGGCTGCGGCTCGCCTACCGGGATCTCGGGGACGGCCCGCCGGTGCTCCTCCTGCACGGCTGGCCCACGTCCTCGTTCCTGTGGCGCGAGGTCATGAGGCCGATCGCGCGAGCCAACCGCGTCGTCGCGCTCGACCTTCCTGGCTTCGGCGCCTCGGACAAGCCGGTTGGCATCCGCTATAGCTTCGACTTCTTCGGCCGAACTCTGGACCTCTTCCTGGCGCACCTCGGCATCGATCAGCTGGGGCTCGCGGTCCACGACCTCGGCGGGCCGGTCGGCCTGCATTGGGCCCTCAACCGCCCCGGCCGCCTGACCAAGCTCGCCCTCCTGAACACGCTCGTGTATCCTGAGTTCTCCGAGGCCGTGAAGGAGTTCGTGCGCGCCTGCGCCACGCCGGGGCTGCGGGAGCAGATCACTAGCCCCGCCGGTCTGGAATCGATCCTGCGAGACGGTCTCGCGGATCCCGCCAAACTCAGCCCGGAGGTGCTCGCCGCCGTGCAGGAGCCCTTCCGTACGCCCGAGACTCGTCGCACCCTGGCCGACGCCGGGATCGGCGTGTCTCGCAAGGGCTTCGTGCAGATCGCGCGTCGGCTCCCGGCGCTGCGCATTCCGGTGCGCGTGGTCTACGGCTCCCGGGATCGGGTGCTCCCCGACGTCGCGGACACGATGGCGCGGGTAAAGGCCGACCTGCCCCAGGCCGACGTCACCACCCTGCCGGACTGCGGTCACTTCCTCCAGGAGGACGCCCCCGAGGAAGTCGGCGCATTGCTGGCGCGCTTCTTCGCCCCGTGAACTTCCTCGTGAAGCGCGCCGTGGGATTGGAGTAACATGCCGGCGAGCGACCGACCACCCGACCCTCTTGCTGTGGAGGCCTTCGACATGACGCACAACGGCCACCTGGACGCCCGCACGCTTCACGCCCGCCTCACCCACCCGGTCATCGACGCCGACGGCCACTGGCTGGAGTACGGGCCGGTGATGCGCGAGGAGTTTCGGCGCATCGGCGGCGAGGCCGCCGTCGAGGGCCTGGCCCTGTCCGCCCAGCGCGTGCCCAACTCGCTCAAGATGACGGTGGCCGAGCGGGCCCGGCGCCGGGTCGGGCAGGAGGCGTTCTGGTCCTCGCCGTGCGAGAACGTGCTCGACCGGGCGACCGCCATGCTGCCGCGGCTCATGTACGAGCGCCTCCCCGACCTCGGCATCGATTTTTCCGTCGTCTATCCGACCGCCGGGTTGAGCTACCACCGGCTTCAAGACACGCGGCTGCGCCGGGCCATCTGCCGTGCCTACAACGTCTTCGCCGCCGACCAGTTCCACGGCCTCGAGGACCGCGTCATCCCGGCCGCGATCATCCCGATGTACACGCCCGAGGAGGCCATCGAGGAGATCGAGTTCGCGGCAAAGGAGCTCGGCTACAAGGTCATCATGGTCGGCGGGCTCATGCGCCGGCCGGTCCCGGCGCTGGCCGAGGAGCGGCCCGACGCGGCGAGCCTGGTCGAGTGGTACGACGTCGTCGGCCTCGACAGCCCCCACGACTACGACCCGGTGTGGCAGAAGTGCCGCGAGCTCCGCCTGGCCCCGAGCTTCCACAACGGCGCCCGCTCCATCCTGCTGCGCAACTCGCCGTCGAACTTCTGCTACAACCACATCGGTCACTTCGCCTCCGCCGGCCATGCGGTGGCCAAGGCGATCTTCTTCGGCGGCATCACCCGCCGCTTCCCCGACCTCAACTTCGCGTTTCTCGAGGGCGGGGTGGGCTGGGCCTGCATGCTCTACGCGGACCTCATCGGCCACTGGGAGAAGCGCAACGGGCAGGCCATCCAGTCCACGCACCCGAGCAAACTCGACCGCGGAAAGCTGCTGGAGCTGGCGCAGAAGTACGGCCGGCCCGAGGTCGTCGAGGCGGTGGGCCGCGGCGAGGGGCTGGAGGGCGACTCGAACTCCACCCTGACCGGCGGGGTGGAGGACGTCGACGACTACTTCCGTTGCCGGATCGAGAAGAAGCAGGACATCCGGGACCTCTTCGTGCCGCGCTTCTACTTCGGCTGCGAGGCCGACGATCCCGCCAACGCCTGGGCGTTCAACACGCGCGCGAACCCCATGCGCGCCCGCCTCAACGCGATCTTCAGCTCCGACATCGGCCACTTCGACGTGCCGGACATGACCGCGGTCGTCCCCGAGGCCTACGAGCTGGTCGAGCACGGGCTGCTGACCGACGACGACTTCCGGGACTTCATGTTCGGCAACGCGGTGCGCTTCTGGGGCGAGGTCAACCAGGACTTCTTCAAGGGCACCGCGGTCGAGAAGGCCGCGGCCGAGGTGCTCGCGCAGCCGGGCGCGCGGCGCTGAGCGCGGCGCGGCTCCGCCGTCGACCGGAGTGACGACGGGCCTGCTTCGGCTCGCCGCCGGGCTTTCGCTCGCCACCGTCTTCATCGCGGTTCCCCTCGACATCGCCCTCGGCGCGGCGTGGCACGAGGGCGGAC
>Ga0070697_100004868_pt1 | contig 10301 bp, 11 predicted proteins | sample KBSK1501metaG_FD_65475 | JGI IMG/M metagenome (GOLD analysis project Ga0070697, IMG submission 65475) | Corn, switchgrass and miscanthus rhizosphere microbial communities from Kellogg Biological Station, Michigan, USA - KBS K1-50-1 metaG | ecosystem: Host-associated > Plants > Roots >... | reverse complement strand
CGACGACCCCAACGCGGCGACGCGCTGGGCCGCGATGACCAACCCGGCGCCGGTGGCGGGCGACGGCAACGGCATCGTGGCGGGCACCTACAACAACGGCGGGGCGACGTGCACCACGGCGGTGGAGGCGTGCAGCTGGTGGGATCACCTGCGCAAGGCCGGTTTCGTCTCGGGCAACGGCGCGCAGCAGCCCTTCAATGCGCTCACCGGCCAGATCGGCGTGCAGACGGGCGACGGCGCGGCCACGCCCGGACCGACGCTGCTCAACGTCACGGGCGGCAACGGCTTCGTCGGACTGATCATCTGCTCGGCGAACCTGCCCGACAAGATCGCCATCGCGGTCGACACCCAAATGGACGATGGCACCTCGAACCAGGGCACCGTGCGCGGCCTGCTCCAGGGCGCGCCGAACCCGAACATCGGCGCGGGACAGGTGGCAACGGCCAGCTACGCGGAAACCGGAACCAACGTCTACACGCTCTGCCGCGCGTTCTAAGGCTTGCTGCGCCGTTGTTTGCGGGCGCGCCAGGCGGCGCGGACCTGGGCGCGCCAGATGAGCTCCACCGCGGCGTAGCCCAGCGCAGCGAGCGTCAGCGCTAGCGCCACCAGACCGAGCGCGAGCGGCCTGCCGAGCGCCAGCATCCAGTCGCCGAGCGCGCGCATCGACCCCAGCCAGTCCGACCAGTCGAACGCGAACGGCGTGATCCCGGCGGCGGCGTGGTCGAGGCCGAGAAGCAGCCGCCCGTACTCGAAGGCGATCACGTAGAGCGGCACGATGGTCAGCGGATTGGTGTAGAGCGTCACGATCAGCGCCACCGGAATGTTCTTGCGCAGCGGGATGGCGAGCAGCAGCGCGCCCAGCATCTGCAGCGGCCCGGGAATCAGGCCGCAGAACAGCCCGATCGCCACCGCGCCGGAGACCGACCGGCGATTCAGGCACCAGAGATTTGGATGGTGCAGCCAGCTGCCGAACGGCCTGGCGAGCCGGCTCGAGCGCACGGTGTCGCGGTCGGGCAGGTACTTGCGGAAATACTTGCGCGGCACGGGATGTCAGCCTGCAGGAAGCGGGTGCGTTGCATTCTAGATGACCCTGACGGCGCTCGCGTTCGCGGCTGGCGCGGCGCTGCTTCAGCAGCAGGCGCAGCTGCCCTGGCTCGCCTGGCTCGCGTTCCTGCCGCCGTGCATCGGCTTGGCGGCGCTGCGCTGGCGAGGCGCCGCGCTGTTTGCTCTGGCCGGCGGGTTCCTGTGGGCTGCAGCTTGCGCGCACTGGCGCATGGCGGACTGGCTCTCTCCCGAGCTCGAAGGGCGCGACCTCCAGGTGGTCGGCGTCGTCGCCGCCCTGCCGGCCCTCGGCGAGCGCAGCGTGCGGTTCGAGTTCGACGTCGAATCCGCCGAGCAGAAGCTGCCGTCGAGGATCCAGCTGTCCTGGTATCGCAGCGGCGCGTACGAGGACCAGCCGGCGCTCCTCGCCGGCATGGTTCATCCCGGCGAGCGCTGGCGCTTCACGGTGCGGCTGCGCCGGCCGCACGGCACCGTCAATCCGCACGGCTTCGACTACGAGGCCTGGCTGCTCGAGCGCGGCATCGGCGCCACCGGCTACGTCCGCTCGCGCGGCGAGCAGCTAAGGCTTGGCGAGCGCAACAGCTTCATGGATTGGATCGAGAAAGCCCGCGAGGCGGTGCGCGAGCGCTTCCAGAGCGTGCTCGGCGCGACGCCGGCAGCGGGCATCCTGGCCGCGCTCGCCGTCGGCGACCAGCGCGCCATTTCCGGCCAGGAATGGCAGCTCTTCAACCGCACCGGCGTCACTCACCTGATGAGCATCTCGGGCCTGCACGTGACGCTGATTTCCGGCCTCTTCGCGTGGCTGGTGGCGACGGGATGGCGGCGCGTGCCGGCACTGACCCTTTATCTTCCCGCCAGGAAAGCCGCGGCGGCGGCGGCGATTGCCGGCGCGCTCGGCTACACGCTGCTCGCGGGCTTCGCGGTGCCGGCGCAGCGCACCTTCTACATGGTGACGGTCGTCGCCGCCGCGCTGTGGTCGGGGCGCATTGCCTCGCCCGGCCGCACGCTTGCGCTCGCGCTTGCCGCGGTGGTGATTTTCGATCCCTGGGCGCCGCTCGCGCCGGGCCTGTGGCTTTCGTTCGGCGCGGTGATGCTGATCTTCTATGTCGCCGCCGGCTGGACTTCGGCCGGGACCTTCCTTGCGCAGTGGGGCCGCGTTCAATGGGCGATTACGGTGGGGCTGGCGCCGGCAGTGCTGCTGCTGTTCGGGCAGGTCTCGGTCGCGGGTCCGCTCGCCAATGCCGTCGCGATCCCGGCAGTCTCGGCGGTCATCACGCCGCTCGCCCTCGTCGCCGCGCTGATTCCCGTCGATGCGCTTGTCCAGTTCTCGGCGGCGCTGGTCGAGCTGCTGCTGCAGTTTCTCGAGTGGTGCGCGGCGCTGCCCGGCGCGCTGTGGCAGCAGCACGTGCCGCCGCTGTGGTGCGTGCTGCTCGCTTTGGGCGGCGCGGCGTGGCTGCTCGCGCCGCGCGGCGTGCCGTGGCGCGCGAGCGGGCTGGCGCTGATGGCGCCGGCGTTCGCGCTCGCGCCGCCGGCACCGCCGCCCGGCGAAGCCTGGATCACGACGCTCGACGTCGGCCAGGGACTTGCCGTGCTGGTGCGTACTTCGAGCCGCGCGCTGCTCTACGACGCCGGCCCGGCGCTCGGCGCCGAGACCGACGCCGGCGCCCGGGTGATCGTGCCGTATCTGCGGGCTACCGGGCTCAGCCGCCTGGACCTCGTGGTCCTCAGCCACGAGGACAGCGACCACCTCGGCGGCGCGCTCAGCGTGCTGGAGAGCCTGGAGGCGGATGCCCTGGCTTCTTCGCTTCCGCCGGGGCACACGCTGAACGCTTTGGTGGCGGCCCCGCGGCGCTGCCTCGCGGCGGGCTCCTGGCAGTGGGACGGGGTGCGCTTCGAGTTCGTGCATCCGGCGTCCCTGGAGAAAACGACGCGGCGCAACAATCAAAGCTGCGTGCTGCGCGTGGCAAGCAGCGGCGGCTCGATGCTGCTCACCGGCGATATCGAGCGCTTCGCCGAGAGCCAGATCATTCAAGCCAACAAGGTTCTCGGCACCGATGTGCTCCTGGTGCCTCACCATGGCAGCCGCACATCCTCGTCGGCTGAATTCATCCAGGCCATGGCGCCGCGCTGGGCGGTGGTGCCGGTCGGATACCGCAACCGCTTCGGCCACCCGAGCCGGGAGGTTCTGGAGCGCTACCGCGCCGCGGGGGCGCAAGTCCTGCGCACCGATCGGGACGGCGCCGTCCTGGTGCGCCTCGCGGCGACCGGCGTCGAAGTGCAGACGGAGCGGCGTCGCCGCGCGCGGTATTGGCTACAATGATTGCGCGGATCCTCCGCAACCTTAGCGCAACCCACACCAGAGGAGAGGCGAGCCATGGCCAAGAAGGAAGGCGACACCGTCTATCGCGTCACCGAAGTGATCGGCACCAGCAGCACCTCCTGGGAGGATGCGGTGCGCAACGCAGTCAAGACGGCGGCGGGCACCTTGCGCGACCTGCGCATCGCCGAGATCGCGAAGCTCGACGTCAAGATCGAGGACGGCAAGGTGGTGCAGTTCCGCGCCCGCCTCGCGCTGTCGTTCAAGTACGAGGGCTGAGCCTGTTCAAAGCGGTGGTGCGCGTCACCGGCGTGGGGCGGCTCGCGGATTTCCGCGAGCGCCTGCGCTGGCTGATGGTGCGCGACGCCGATGCCGAGGACTACACCGAGCACCACGCCGACGGCGTGCTGGAGTACCGCTTCGAGCCGAGGCGTGGCATCCCGTTTCCGGCCTTCGCCGCGGCGTCGGGCGAGTTTCCCGAGCTGCGCGTGGAAGCGCAATGGGAGCACGACGGCGTGCGCGGCCGCGCGGTGCTCGAGAACGGCCGCGTGGTAGAGACCTCGAGCTAGCCATCGAGCCGCGGCGCCGCTCGGTGCAGTGCGCCTCGCCGAAAGGCCTGCACCGCATCGCGTACCTCGAGTGGGGCGACCCGCGCAACCGCGACGTGCTCGTCTGCGTGCACGGCCTGACGCGCTCGGCGCGGGACTTCGACAGCCTCGCGCGCGAGCTGTGCGGCCAGTTCCGCGTCGTCTGCCCGGACGTCGCGGGCCGCGGCGACTCCGACCGGCTCGCCGATCCGATGCTGTACGCCGTGCCGCAGTACGTGGCGGACATGGTGACGCTGATCGCGCGGCTCGACGTCGAGGCGGTGCACTGGGTCGGCACCTCGATGGGCGGGCTGATCGGCATGGCGCTCGCTGCGCAGGCCGCCACTCCCGTGCGCAAACTGGTGCTGAACGAGGCCGGCCCGGTGATCGCCCGTGCCGCGCTCGAGCGCATGGCGACCTACGTCGGCCTGCAGCCCGAGTTCCCGGACATGGCGCAGGCCGAAGAGTACGTGCGGCGCATCTCGGCGCCCTTCGGCTGGCACAGCGATGCCGAGTGGCGCCTGCTGACCGAGAGCTGGGTGCGCAAGGGCGACGACGGCATTTATCGCCCGCGCTATGACCCGCGCATCGCGGCCGCTTTTGCGGTTCCGGAAAAAGACCTGGAGCTGTGGCCGATATACGATGCGGTGCGCTGCCCGACGCTCGTGCTGCGCGGCGAGCTCTCCGACCTGCTCAGCCCCGAGACCGCGGCGCAGATGGCGCGGCGCGGCCCGCAGGCGAGGGTGATCGAGATCGCCGGGGTCGGCCACGCGCCCACCCTGATGCACGCGGACCAGATCGCCATCGTGCGCGACTTTCTGCTGGAAGGAGACACGCCATGAGAAAAACCGCCCTCCTCATCGGAATTTTCTTCTTTGAAGCTGCGCTGGGGCAGTCCACGCTCGAATCCGTTCGCTCCAAGGGCTACCTGCAGTGCGGCGTGAGCACGGGCATTGCGGGGTTCTCGCAGCCCGACTCCAAGGGCGTGTGGCACGGCATCGACGTCGACGTCTGCCGCGCGGTCGCCGCGGCGGTGCTTGGCGACGCGAACAAGGTGCGCTATACGCCGCTCACCACGCAGCAGCGCTTCACGGCGCTGCAGTCGGGCGAGGTGGACGTCCTGTCGCGCAACACCACGTGGACGCTCACCCGCGACACCAGCCTCGGGCTCAACTTCGTCGGCGTCAACTACTATGACGGCCAGGGCTTCATGGTGCCCAAAAAGGCAAACGTCAAGAGCGCGAAGCAGCTGAACGGCGCCACCGTCTGCCTGCAGCCCGGGACGACATCCGAGCTCAACCTCGCCGACTACTTCCGTGCCAACAACATGAAGTTCAAGCCGGTGGTGATCGAGAAGCTGGAGGAAGTGCTGAGCGCCTACTTCGCGGGGCGCTGCGACGCCTTCACGACCGATCATTCCGGCCTCATCGCGCTGCGCGGCTCGCGCGCGCCGAAGCCCGACGAGCACGTCATCCTTCCCGAGATCATCTCCAAGGAGCCGCTCGGCCCGGCCGTGCGCCACGGCGACGACCGCTGGTTCGACATCGTCAAGTGGTCGCTGTTCGCCATGCTCGAGGCCGAGGAGCTGGGCCTCAGCTCGAAGAACATCGACCAGCAGGCGAGCAGCACCAACCCGTCGATCCAGCGCTTCGTCGGCGCCAGCGGCGACCTAGGCAAGATGCTCGACCTGGACAACAAGTGGGCCTACCAGATCGTGAAGCAGGTCGGCAACTACGGCGAGAGCTTCGACGCGAACCTCAAGCCGCTCGGCTTCGAGCGCGGCCTGAACCGCCTGTGGAACCAGGGCGGACTGATGTACGCCCCGCCGCTGCGCTAGATCGCTTCCTCCTTGCGTAGTGCCGCGGTCGAATTAGCCGGCGGATCAAGAAGTTGACCAATCGCGTTCTGACTATCATGGCAACCGAATGAGTATCCGGTGACACAACCTGTTGATTCAACGCGTCTTGAGCACCTGCGCGTTTGGGTCGTTGGCTATGATAGACGGCACTTCTTCTGACCATTGGGAGTTAGCCAGCGCTAAAACCGTGGGTGACATTGCGATCCGCCGCGGAACGATCCAGGACGCAGAGCGAGTGAGCTCCTTGGTCACGGCACTCTCTGAAGAGTTCATCGTCGGCGAGTTCACTCCGGAGGGGCGCGCGCACTTCCTCCGGGAACACTCGCCCGCTGAGGTACATAAGCGGCTGTCCGGCGATTTTCGGTTCTATCTGGCCGAGGACGGCAACGACCTCGTCGCGGTCGCCGCGATTCGAGATAACGCGCATCTGTACTACCTCTTCGTTTCCAAACCCTCTCAAGGCACAGGCTTGGCGCGCCGCCTCTGGTCGCACGTGAGGGAGGACTCGATTGCCCAAGGTAACGCCGGGGTATTCACGGTCAATGCATCCAACTACGCTGTAGCCGCATACGAGCAGCTTGGGTTCCGTCGCACTGAGCCCACACAGGAGAAGAACGGTGTGCTGTATAACCCGATGCGCTTTGTCAGCGCCGGCTAACAACGCGTTGTTGTCCGACGCCTTCAGCTTGCTACGCTGCTCATACGGCGCGGCAAAACGCGGACGTTAGACGCCGCCATGTCCGGCCGCCGATAAGCCTTCAATGCACTTCGAATGGGACCGTGCTAAGGCGGAGACCAATCGAAGGAAGCACAAGGTCACATTTGACGAAGCCGTCAGTGTCTTCTACGACCCTTTGTCAGCGACCTTCCCTGACCCAGACTCTTCGCGTGCTGAAGACCGGCTGATCACTATCGGACACTCGTCCCAAGAGAAACTGTTGGTGGTTGTCCACACCGAACAAGGTGAGACAATCCGCATCATTAGTGCACGACAAGCTACGGCGCATGAGCGCAAACGACATGAAAGCTAAACGCACCAACGAGGTGGCTCAAATGCGGGCCGAATACGATTTTGATTACTCGAAAGCTGTACGAGGGAAGTACTACAAACGGCTCTTGAAAGAAGGCTCGAACGTCGTGGTCCTCGACCGGGACATCGCAAAGGCGTTCCCCGACTCGGCCTCGGTTAACAGGGCGCTACGGTCGGTGCTCAAAGGCAAGCAACCGCGGCGTCTAACAACGCGTTCAACACGGACGCGCGATAAGGCGTCGCGCGTCGGTTAACGCGGACGTTAGACATATGAACCCGGATAGGAGATGCAAGTTTGAACAAGTTCACTTCTATCACCCTCATTCCGGTCTTCCTATTAGCGTCGGTTACATGCTGTGCGGCGAGCCCGGACCAGGTTGAAGTGATCCAGTTGACCAAACCAGAGGACATTCAACACGCCTCGACAATGGACCAGGCAATAGTCAGCATCAGCAATCAGGTCATGGAGTGTGTACAACGCAAGCTCGCTCTGGCCAACGAATGCTTTTGCCTCTATCCGCAGGAATTATCTCGCCTCAGAAAAACTTACGAGGTCACCACAAAGCAGCACCCTGAATGGAAGAATAAGACAGTCTCATATACGTGGGAAGGCAAGTCTTACGCTATCTCGCTTGGCGGCGTGAGCCGACAACTTCAAATGAAATGCCCACAAAACAAATGAAAGGCACTTCCTGCCGACGCTTAGGATCCTTGGGCAGACGTCGCGCTGGTTACGACCAGTGCCATGTGCATACCCGTGTCGATCGTTGTCGCAATAGTGTTCGCTAGGCGCCGCGACAAGCGGCACGTGTGCCCACCTAACCCCTCACTATGACCAGCTCGACGGCCACCCTGAACGCCGACGAGCGCCTGGTCCAGCCGGAGTTCACCGGCACGGCCGCCGAGTATTTCCGCATCTGGATCGTCAATCTCTTCTTCTCGCTTGTTACGCTCGGGATCTATTCCGCCTGGGCGAAGGTCCGCAAGCGCCGGTATTTCTACGGCAGCACGCGGCTGGACGGGGATAGCTTCGACTACTTTGCCAGCCCGAAGGCCATCCTCAACGGCAGGATCATCGCCCTCGCTATCGTCGCAATCTACGCCCTTGCGGGAGAGCTCTATCCGCAGTCGCGCTATGCATTCTGGGCCGTGGGCGTGCTTGCGTTTCCGTGGCTGGTCGTTCGCGCGCTCGCCTTCAATTCGCGCAACTCGGCCTACCGCGGCCTGCGCTTCGACTTTCAGGCGACCGCGAAGCAGGCGGCGCGCGTCTATATCGGAATGCTCGCGGTCGTCGTCCTGACCGCCGGGCTCGCCTTCCCGTGGTTCATGGCGAGGCAGAAGGCGTTCGTCGTGTCGCAGCACGCCTTCGGCACGAGCCGCTTCGAGTGCGAGCTTCCGGCCCGCCGGTTCTACGGCATCTACATCCGCGCCACGCTGCTGTTCCTCGCTTTCGCGGTTCCCGGCGTCGCGCTGACCGCCTACCTGACCTTCAAGCAGTACGACGGCAGCATTTCGCTTCCCGAGTCATTCGCGTGGCTGGCCTGGCTCTTGCCGGTGCTGCCGGTCTACATCGGGTACGCGGTCTCCTACGCGTACGTGCAGGCGCGCTCCGCCAATCTGCTCTGGAGCAAGGTCCACGGGCCGGGGCTGAGGTTCGCCTGCACGCTTTCCGCCCGCAAGCTCACGCGGCTCTACTTCGGCAACGTGATCGCCATCGCCTGCTCCGCCGGGCTGCTGATTCCGTGGGCCGTCATCCGCACCTTGCGCTACCGCCTCGCGAACTTCTCGATGATCGTCGCGGGAAGCCCGCTGCACCTCATGAATCCGTCGCTGGCGCCGGTGGGCGCGAGCAGCCAGGAGCTGGGCGACTTCTTCAACGTGGACGTGGGCGTATGAGCGTCATCGAAGCCGTCTATTTCGACGGCAAGAGCTCGCTCAAGCGGCCGGTCGGCATCGTCGTCTCGCGCGGCAAGATGAAGATCATCGGCAGGGACCTGGAGCAGGAGTTCGACGCCCGGCTGGTGCGCAGGTCGCTGCGCATCGCGAACACGCCGCGCTGGCTGTACTTGCCGGGCGGCGGCGCTTGCGTCACCTCCGACAATGCCGCCGTCGACAGGATCACGCGGGAGAGACGCTACGAGAGGGTCCTTCACAAATGGGAATCCCGGCCAGCGTACGCGGCGCTGGCCGTGGCGCTGGTCGTAGGGATGCTCTGGCTGCTCGTGGACCGCGGCGTGCCCGTCGCCGTCGAGCACATCGCCGAGCATATTCCGGTCGCAGCCGAAGCCGCCCTGGGCCGCGAGACGCTCAGGGCGCTGGACGAGCGCATGATGCGGAAAAGCGCCCTTCGCGGCTCCAGGCAGGATTCGCTGCGCGCGAAGTTCGCCGACATGGCTCGCGCCGCGGGGGAGACGACGCCGTACAGTCTCGAGTTCCGGCAAAGCTTCGTCGGGGCCAACGCATTCGCTCTGCCCTCCGGCATCATCGTCGTAACGGACGACCTCGTGCGCCTTTCAAGAAGCGACGACGAGGTCCTGGGCGTGCTTGCCCACGAGCTCGGCCATGTCAAGCACCGGCACACGATGCGGCGTCTCCTGGAAGGCTCGGCAACTGCCCTGATCATCGCGGGCGTGACCGGCGACGTCGCCTCGACGACTTCGCTTGCCGCCGCTGCGCCAACGCTGCTGCTTCAGACCAAGTACTCGCGCGACAACGAGCGCGAGGCCGATGCCTACGCCGTGCAGATGATGCGCAGGGCCAACGTCGATCCAGCCTACCTGGCGAGGATCCTCACGCGGATGGAGCGGAGCAGCGGCGCGCGCGGCACGCGCATTCCGGCTTTCCTGTCTACGCATCCACAAACCGGCGAACGCGAAGCGCTCGCGCTCGCGGCGGCCGGCAAGACGCGCGGGCCCTCGCGCGGCCAGGAGGAGCGCATCGACTTCACCGGGCTATGGAAAGAGGATTGCGAGCAGCTCTATGGGCTCCAGTTCAAGCCATTGGAGAAGCAGGGCGTGTACTCGGTGTCGCTGTGCGGCCCGGCCGGCTGCCTGGACCCCGGGACATACCGCCCCAATACCAGCGTACAGGGCGATGCCGCGTACGATGTCCTGCACGCGGAGGAGATCCTCATCAAGCAACCCCTGGGGGATTCCACGAGCTATGTGAAATGCGCCAGCGAAGTCATGCCCGAGGTGCCGGACAGGTAGGACCTTCTCCCCAACGGAGGATCTCGATGCCCCCTCGCATACGGCTCTTTTTCGCGGCCCTGAATCTGGCCCTGTTCCTGGTTGCCGCGGTCCCGCTCTACGGCGAACTTTCCCGGCGCAGCGACATTTGGTGGACCCCGCACGCCATGCTCGTCCCGCTCGCCGAGAGCAAGGATCGAGTGGAGATCTACGTTCACGGCCAGCCCCTCGCGGCTCTGCTCGAGGCTGGAAACCTGCG
>Ga0070697_100004867_pt1 | contig 10302 bp, 11 predicted proteins | sample KBSK1501metaG_FD_65475 | JGI IMG/M metagenome (GOLD analysis project Ga0070697, IMG submission 65475) | Corn, switchgrass and miscanthus rhizosphere microbial communities from Kellogg Biological Station, Michigan, USA - KBS K1-50-1 metaG | ecosystem: Host-associated > Plants > Roots >... | reverse complement strand
CGGTCGGGCGCACACCCCGATCGTCGCAGACATCAGCCCGAGACGCATTGTGGCCAGCACGGATCCCCCGGCATCCGGCCTTCGTGCAGGTACGAACCCCAAACTGTGGCCCGCCCCGATTCGCGAACGTCCCGCCGCCTCTAGCGTTGCCGGCGAAACCATCCACCCGCCATCAGCGGGAGTACCGATGCGCCAGCTAAGAATTGTGCCGACGGCGCTGACTGCGAGGCGTTTGGCCGAGGTCAGCAGGCCGGCCCAGGCAAAAGGGCCAGCGGCCGGTATGAAACGGCGGGCTGTCCCGCGCGCCGTTCTGCTCCGTGCCGTGCTGGCGGTCACCGCATCCGCAGCGCTAGCCACTGCCGCACTCGCCGCGCCGGCCAGTGCGAAGGTGCCCGGCCCGAACGGTGAGATTCTCTTCACCCGGTTCGACCCGTCGCGCATATGAAAGGGAAAGATATGAGATCGTTCAAGCTCCGAGCCGTCTTGACCGGCGTCGTGATCATGGGCACACTGCTCGTCGCGTCTCCGGCCTGGGCGACCTTCCCGGGGGCCAACGGGCAGATCACCTTCGCCGCGCTGCCGACGCCAACCGCGCCCGGCAAGCAGATCTTCACCATCGAACCCAACGGCACGGGCCTTCGCCAGATCACCCGCCTCGACGGCAACGCGAACACTCCCCACTGGTCCCCGGACGGGACCCGGATCGTGTTCGAGCTTGACCACCCCACCGGTGAGCCGTCGTGCTTGGTGATGCTCATGAACGCCGACGGCAGCGGCCTCACCGACCTCACCGGCAACCGGAACGGCTGCGAGGCTGCGCCGTCGTTCACCCCCGACGGGTCCCGGATCGTCTTCGAGCGCTTCGACGACATCACCAACATTGACGCCATCTGGAGCATGAACCTCTCCGGCGGAGACCGGCACCTGATCACCACCGGCACGGGCAGCGGCGTGACCAACCCCGAGGTCTCCCCGGACGGGACGATGCTGAGCTTCGTCGATTTCAACGGGCAGGACTTCGGGCAGGCCCTGTTCACCGCCAGCATCGACGGCACCAGCCTCCGCCAGCTCACCCCGTTCACCCTCGACGTGGGGATCAAGCAGAGCTGGGCGCCCGATGGCAGCCGCATCGCGCTGACTCCCCACGCCAACTTCGACGACCACTTCTCGCCGAACGTGGCCACGATCAATCCCGACGGGTCGGATCTGCGGTACCTGACCCATTACAACGCAGGAGGCGCCGCCGCCTTCACCGGCTCCTACTCCCCAGACGGGCAGTGGATCGTGTTCCGCCTCCAGAGCAAGAGCACCTCCACGTTCGGGCTGTTCAAGATGCGGCCCGATGGCACCCAGCGGACCCTGATCGCGGAGCTCCCATTCGCACCGCGCGGGACCGACTGGGGGACGCACCCTTAACGGGATGGCCTGACCTCTGCCCGCTCAAGTCTTTCCGGCGACTAGCAGCACCGGCGTCAGCGCAGGCTCCAGGCCTGCCGGTCAGTCCGTGAGCGCCCGCTGGACTCCACGGGTACCCACCTGAGAGGAGCAGGCTAGCCAGCACGTCGCGATACCTTCATCGCAGCGTGGCGGGCTAGCCTGCCTCTTCAATTCGCCACGCAGCGGCCGGGTGGGCGATCATCCCCGCCGGATGCCCGGCATGCGTCATGGACACCGCATTGATCAGCGACCTGCCCGCCGAACTGCGAGAGTCAGCCGTGGTTGTGACCTCAGGAACTGACCTTCGCCGCGCGATCCTCACCGCGTAGCGCAACATGGCTGGACCAGTCCACTGACCACAGGCAGAACGCAGAACAACCTTTCCCGCGCGGCGTCGGGCGGAAGCCCCGACAACCGTGCTGGCGCCCAGAACGGCGGATCTCGCACGCTGACCGCAGCCAGCTACCGTAACGCAGCGTCATGGCCAGTCCCACCGGGAAGGGCTTGCTCGGCCCAGATGGTCTTGCCATGCAGGGTCTGGCGGGTTCCCCAGCGCTGGGTGAGCCGGGAGACAAGGAGCAGGCCGCGTCCGCCTTCGTCGAGGGCACGGGCCCGGCGGAGGTGCGGGGCGGTGCTGCTGCCGTCAGAGACCTCGCAGATGAGCGTCCGGTCCCGGATGAGACGGAGCTGGATCGGGCTCGCGGCGTGCCGGATCGCGTTGGTTACCAGTTCGCTGACTACAAGCCCTGTGGTGAACGCCCCATCGTGAAGACCCCAGCCGGCGAGCCTTGCGGCCACCTTCCTGCGGGCGTCGGCGACGATGGCTGGGTCGGCAGGCAGGTCCCACGTGGCGACCTGGTCGCTGTCCAGGGCTCGCGTGCGGGCGATGAGCAGGGCGACGTCGTCCGCGGGACGGTCGGGCAGGACGGCCCTGAGGACGTTGTCGCAGGTGGTCTCCAGCGACCGTTCCTGATGGGTCAGTGCGCGGCGCAGGCGTTCAAGCCCGAGGTCGATGTCGTGATAGCGGGACTCGATGAGGCCGTCGGTGTAGAGGGCGAGGATGCTCCCGGCGGGCAATTCGATCTCACTGCTCTCGAAAGGCAGGCCGCCCAGGCCGAGCGGCGGACCGGCGGGCAGGTCGAGGAAGCTGGCGGTACCGTCCGGGGTGACGAGCGCGGGCAGCGGATGGCCGGCCCGGGCCAGGCTGCACCGGCGGGAAACTGGATCGTAGACCGCGTACAGGCACGTGGCACCGACGTCGTTCTCCGCCTCATCGCCGTCATCGGCACCCGCGTCGGCGGAGAGCCGGCTGACCAGGTCATCAAGGCGGGTAAGGAGCTCATCGGGAGGCAGGTCGACGTCGGCGAGCGTTCGTACGGCGGTGCGCAGCCGGCCCATGGTGGCGGACGCGTGGAGTCCGTGGCCGACGACATCGCCGACAACCAGTGCGACACGGGCTCCGGAGAGCGGGATCACATCGAACCAGTCCCCTCCCACGCCGGCATGGGCGCTGGCAGGCAGGTAGCGGCTGGCGACCTCCACCGCCGATTGCCTGGGGAGTCGTTGCGGCAGCAGGCTGCGCTGCAGCGCCAGGGCGGTGGTCCGCTCGCGGGTGTAGCGGCGGGCGTTGTCAAGAGAGAGGCCGGCTCTGGCGGTGAGCTCCTCAGCGAGCAGCACGTCGTCCTGCTCGAAAGGCTCCGGGCGCTGGCCACGCAGGAAAACCGCGACGCCGAGGGTGACTCCCCGGGCGCGGATCGGCACCGACAGGACCGAGTGGATCCCGAATCTGCGGATCACGGCCGCCCGGGCCGGGTTGTGGCCGGTCGACGACATGAACGTCGGGTCGTGCACCCCGGTCAACACCGCTTTGCCGGTGGCCAGGCAACGGGCGGACGGGAAGGATTCCGGATGAATGTCGACGTCCCCGGGCTCGACCACGGCCTCGGGGACACCCTCGAAGATGGACTGATGGGCGACGCGGCGCAGCGCGACGGTACCGGTGAGCGGCCCCGGCCTCGGCTCGTCGCCGCTGAGCACGGCATCGAGCAGGTCAACAACCGCCAGGTCGGCGAGCCGCGGCACCACCATATCGGCCAGTTCCTGGGCGGTCCTGGTGACATCCAGCGTGGTGCCGATGCGAGTGCCGGCCTCGTTCAGCAGGGTCAGCCGTTGCCGGGCCCCGTACTGCTCGGTGATGTCGAGCACTCCGATCCACACCGCCTGCGTCCGGCCGGCCTGATCCTTCAAAGGGGAGACAGAGACCAACCAGGCGCGTTCGCGGGCCTCACCCGGTACCCGCCGGTATGTCGACCGCTGCACCGATTCGCCCGTATCGAGCACCTGGCGCATGTAGCGCTCTATTGCGTCGTACTGCGGACCGGGCAGGACATCCGCGAGGCGGCGCCCGCGCAGCTCGTCTTCCGTGAGCCCGAACATCTGGCACATGCGGTCATTGACACGCAGGCACAGCATGTCCCTGCCATGAATCGCCAGGGCGAACGGCGACTGGGTGAACGCCCAGTCCATGAAGGGCGCATCGGGCTGCACACGATGCGTTCCGGCAAAGGGCTGGCATTCGGTCAAAGCCACCAGGATCCAGCGGAGGCTGCCGTCGCTGCCGCGGCTCGGATGTGCCAGCAGCTCCAAGTCCAGCCGGCCGCCGTCCATATGACGCAGTGAGACCCTGCCGTTCCAAGCTCTCTGCTCGGCCACGCACCGACGGGCTGATGCCGGCAGCTCTGATGCCAGCAACACGGTCGCCGGACGCCCCGTCACATCTCCTGCGGCATACCCGAGCAACCGCCGGGCACCTGCGCTCCAGAGCAGGACACTGCCCTGTCCGTCTAGCACCGCCGTGGCCGTGTCGGTCACGGAACCGAGACCCTCGTCGCCGTCGGGAGGAATGCTGTCGTGGCCATCCGTCGCTGCTCGTACCGCCATCGTGCAGAGCCCTCCCCATTCTCACCGCAGGTCAGAGAGGATAACCCACAGAGGATGTGCCAAGACGGTACGGATCGGAAATAAGCCGCAGCTCATAAACAGCAGCCTTTTCCGGCGGTTCACGCAATGCTCAATAGCGTTCGTGAATGTCTTTCGTCCCATAGGCCCCAAAACACCTGGCTCGGGCCGCAGGGTTGGTCATCTCACCGCGGTGTACTGCCTGGCAGAGGAGCGAAAGCAAGCTGCGGGGGGAAGCGCCGGAGCCAGGATCTGATGTCCGGTCGGATCACGGCCTCGTCGTCAGCCAGCTGCATGGTGACGTCCGGGCTGATCATGTACCTGGTCATGGAAGACCAGTTCCTCTGGTTGCCGCGCGACGCAACTGCCTGCCTCAGAGTACGAGGACGCCGAGCCGCTTATCGGCATGATCGGCAGACATTGCGGGGCCGGTGGTTGCCTGCACGGGGCCGGACACAGATCGTCCTGTTCGGCGTGACGTCAGGCAGCCACATGAAAGATCAGGTTGCCGACCATATCGGCGGGTACGCGTGCGGGTGCTACGGCGACTTGACCGGGGTCTCCGCTACCCGCCGCAGCGTCGCGAAGCCTGCGCTGGTGACGATCTCCGGTAGCCTGGCCTCCCCGGCCTCCGCGCCCAGCGCGGCGCCGGTGTCCTTTGATAGGGAACTGTCATGTCCGTCGGCAACGATCTAGCGTGTCCGCTGACACTGGCAAGGCCGTGGGCTGGAGGGCCTGCGCCGGGGCCGCGGGCGGGGTTAGCGTCGCTATATGGCCCCTCGTAGCCGAATGCCGGACGCTGCCGGGCTGGGTCGCCGTGTCTGGGACTACGTGCGCAGCCGGGCCGGCGACATGCCGGCGCAGTTCACGCCGGAGACCCGCGATGATGTCACCGGCTGGCTGTGGGAGGGTCCGTTCGCGAGCTTGATCCGCGAGGCGGTCCCGGGTATTGCCGGTACCGATCTGCGGCGGGCCCGTGAATACCTCAATGCGTGTGGCATGGTGGTGAACGTGCGCGCCGGCCAGCGCGGCGTACAGCCGCAGTGGTTTATCCGCGCCTGCTGGCACCAGGGACCGGGCGGCCATGTGCATGTGGTCGCCACAGCCCGTCCCGGCCAGGCGGCGGTGCCCGCGGCGAGCCAGCCCGTACCGGGCGGGCAATCGGAGAAGTCGGCGCACCAGCCGGGCCAGGACATCGTGGCAGCGCTGCAGTCGCTCGCTCAGCAGGTATCGGTGCTTCAGGCTGACAACGACCGGCTGCGCGAGGACTATGATCGGCTCAGCGCCGAGGTCGGGCGGATCCGGGCCCTGATGCGGCAGGTCGGCGGCGCGATCGCCGAGCAAGCCAGCCAGCTGCTGACCGGCGCCGGGGACTAGCGCTGCGGCCACACAACCGCCGCCCCCGGCCCGCCTGACCTGGTCTGCGCCTGACCGGAGGCCGCCTGGCAAAGACAGCCGGTCAATGTGAGGCCATCGGGAACCAGCCACCGGCGGCCTGCGATGCCAGCCGGGCGCCGCAGGAAAACAGCTGTCACAAGCGTGCCGCCGCTGGGCGGCCTGGGAGTAAAGCCGGGTGCGGTGGCCGCAATACTCGCCGGCACGCTGGCGGCCGCCCGCTGGTGGCCGACCTGGACCAGGTCCGCTTCATCGATTCGGCCGGGCTGGCCGCGCTGGTCGGCGCGGCCAAGCGGGCCGCCGCGCATGGCGGCAGCCTGCACGTGGTCTGCGCCCGGCCGAAGGTCCGCCAGCTGTTCCGGCTGACCGGGCTGGACCGCCGGCTACCGCCGGCCCGCACCCTGGACGAGGCCCTGGACACCCTGATGGCGGCCCAGGGCACGCCTCGCTAGCAGGCCGCAGCGGCGGTCATGTGGTGTTCTCTAGGACGGCGCGAGTGGTCTTGAACGAGACTTTCGCGTACTCGCGGAGGATGCCGGGTCCGTGTGCAGCCACTAGCGCACGCGCGGTGGTGATCACTTGCGGGCTGGCTCCCTTCGGGAGCGTGGTACCCAGAGTCTTTGAGGCCTGGTCGAGCCAGCCCACGAACCGGTCGCGGGCGAGTATAGACGCGGCCGCAACAGCCACATCGGACTCCGCCTTAGTGCGGTGTTCCAGCCGCATATCGCCACGGCGAGTGTCCTTGCGCAGCCGCTCGTGCAGGTAGCGTTCGTCGGCGAACTTGTCGATGACCGCGTACTCCGCCCGCACGCCGTGACCGAACAGATCTTGGATTCCTCGGGCGTGTCCCCAGGCAACAAGCGAATTGAGGTTCTTGCCCTCACTGCGCAGTTCTTCATAAAGGCTGTTGTAGCGAGGAGGACGCACAGTGACGACCGCGAATCGGCCAGGCAGGTGCGCTCGGACCTGTCCGGCAAGGGTCCGGATCCTGCGATCGGACAGGCTTTTGCTGTCGCGGACGCCGAGCGTGCGCAAGGTTCGGGTCATGTCCGCATCCAGATAGCAAGCGGCGCAGACGAGTGGCCCGAAGTAGTCGCCTTTGCCGGCTTCATCGGTGCCAATGTGCGGGACGAGTTCATCGGGATCGGTGGCGGCCGGGGAACCGGGCGCGGGCGGCGGTTCGAGGTCACCTGGCATGGCCCGGATGGTAGCGCCGGGCACCGACATCTGGCCGGGTGAGACGCCAGCAGCACAACGCCCTTTACCGCGACCCCGACGAGCCCACCACCAGTGAGCTGTTCCGCGTCATGCCTCCGCGGCGCCCAAAGCCCGGCGAACCGGGGGATCCTGCCGAGGCGTTGCGCGCCGCCAAGGTCAGTCATCACGAGCTCCGCGAGGCACTCGACGCCGCAAAGGGACGGATCCCCGAACGCCCGATCCCCGCGATACGAGCCCGCAATGACCTCCCAGCCGGGCGGTCTGGCGGCACGTCAGCGGCGGTGGGCCGCGCATCTTCAGCGGGCCCTGACCCGCGTCGACGTCTGGATCCTGATCGCAACGATCGCGCTGGTAGTGCTCACGTACCTGACCCTGGTGAAGAGCCGCTAGCCTCCGAGCTTCCCCCGGCCTATCCGCCGGCACCGAACTAAACTGGTAACCCGTCGTATTTGGGTGTGACGAGTTCACCGGCCGCGTATGTCGTGGGAGGGTGGGTGGCGGCCGCTCGCCTCGGTTCATGCGATGTCCTGGCTGCAGGCTGCGCTGGCCTGGGGATGACAGATGTCACGGTCGGCTGGGGAGGGACGGCACTACTGCCGGTGCCAGTTCGGTGGTGCTATCGGGGGTACCGGCGCTGGGTGCCAGACCAGCCCGGCGGGACCTGGAGACAGGGGAACCAGATGAACCGCCGCCTCGTTCATGGCCCGCGTCTTCTGACGCCCATCCTGCCGGCCGGCCGCCGGGCAGTGCGTGCTGACGGGCAGCTGAAGATCCGGGCCGGCGCGATCATGTGGATCGCGGGTCCGGTCCTGTTCCTGATTGCGCAGCTTGCCGCGCAGGCCGCGTGGCGAACTCCCTATAGCTGGATGGCCAACCCTCTCAGCGACCTGGGCGCTGTCCACTGCCAGCGCACGGGCAGCGGGTATCCGCTGCCCCGCTATGTCTGCTCGCCGCTGCATGCGGTCATGAACGGATCGCTGGTGGCCCTGGGCGTGCTGCTTGCGGGCGGGGTGCTGCTGACCGCGCCTTGCTGGGGCAGTGGCATCGCCTCCCGCGGAGCGCGGGGCCTGCTCATCGCAGCCGCGTTGGGATCAGTCCTGGTCGGCTTGGTGCCCGAGGACGTGCACCTGAGCGTGCACCTGCTGGGCGCGGTCCTCGGCATCGGCGTGGGCAACTGCGGGTTCATCCTGGCTGGGCTGATCGGGCGGACCAGTCCGTTCGGCAGGCTACGGCCGCTGACGCTGCCGCTGAGTATCCTCGCGATGGCCGCGACCGTCCTGCTGTTCACCGGCCACATCCCGGCCAGCGGCTTTGGGGCCGTCCAACGGCTGGCCGATTATCCGCTCCGGTGCTGGATGGTCATTGCAGGCATCTACCTGCTACGCGAAGCGACCCAGGTACCACATTTGCAACCACAGTGATCGCATACTGCGACGTCTGCTCGTCCGGGGTGCGCGCATGCCGGCGGGTGGCGTAGGCGGACCAGTCGGCGCTGCCGAGGAACGCGTGGCGCATCGCTGTGCCCGCCGAGACGCCCAGCGCGTCGGCGAGGACGGCGGGTGGTGCTTGCCGGGCGAGCTCGCGCCAGGCGGCCAGTCGGCTCGCCCGGGCAGGGATGCCGAGTTGGTGGAGCACGCGGACGAGCCGGCGGTAGCTGCGGTGTTCGCCGGCGAGCTGCCCGGGAAACAGCCACGGCGAGGCCGGGTTGGCTGCCGTGGTCATGTTGGTGCGGTTGCGCAGGTGCTGCCGCAGCACGGTGGCCACGGGCTCGGGCACGTCGAGCCAGTCGGCGCCGAGCTTGAGCCGGGTGGCGCCGTCGGCGCAGGAGGTGTCGGTGGTGCGCAGGACGGCGATCGTGCTGACCTGCTGGCCGTAGAGCGTGACGAGGCAGCCGGCGATGCGGTCGCCGGGGGCGAGGGTCTGGTCGAGCAGCAGCCGCCGGATCGCCGCGAGCCGGGCGTCAGGTCCGGGCGGGCAGGCCTCCGCCCCCGCGGTGCTGATCACCGGGACCTCGAGCTCGCGGATGATGCGCTGCTGGCGGGCCCAGGACAAGAAGGTGATGACGTGCCGCCGGGTGGTGGGCCCGGTGCCGAACCACGCGTCGAGATCGTGCTGGGTGCAGTCACCGAGGTGCCGTCCGCGGCCGGCCAGCCAGGCCAGGAACGCGGTCGCCACGGTGAGGCGCTGCTTGGCCCGCTGGTAGGGGCCGTGGCCGAGCGGCGTCGCGGTGGTGCCGCCGGATCGCAGGTGGCGCAGGAGGCGCCAGCGGAGGAATCGTTCGAGCAGCCGGCGGTGGCCGGCATCGCCGATGGTGTCGAGCTTGGCGGCGGCCCAGCGCTGGAAGTCGGCCAGGCGCCGGTCGCGGGGCGGCAGCGCGCCGTACCGGACCAGCAGCGAGCGCAGGTATTCGACGGCGCGGTCCGTCCCGAGGGCATCCAGGGCGGCGTGGCTGCAGGGCATGCGGTCACGGGCCAGGTCCTGCAAGGTCTCGCGCGCTATCGCGCTGCGGCGCAGCCACGCCACGCCGCTTTGCGGGCGGTGCATCGACACCAGCCCGTCGGCCAGCGGCCGCAGGTGCGAGGGCACCTGTCCGCCTGGTCCGGCGAGGGCATCGGTGACTAGCTCGGCGAGCACGCACCACCAGCAGCGTCCGTGCTCGCCGGCGGTGACCTCGCGTCCGCAGCCGCAGCGGAAACGGGCGGGGATGCCGCTGCAGCGTGGGCAGGCCGGCTGCCCGGCGGCGGTCAGGCCCGGCAGCGAGGTGAGGGCGCCGCAGCCGGCGCAGGTCCCGGTGCGCAGCCGGGCCTGCAGGTAGCAGTACTTGCAGACCCGCCCCTCCGGCCAGCGGCCGGTGCCGCCGGGGTAGCACTGGCCGCAGCGCGCGCAGGGCGGGAACCGGGCCGGATCGGGCTGGCGCCGGCGCGGCCGCGGCCTGCCGGGTGTTAGTCCTCGTCGAGGATGCGGGCCCGTTCCGGCCGCAGGCCGGGCTTGAGCTCCACCACCGCAGCGGCAGGCTCGCCCGCGGTCTTGCGGCGGGCCGCCGATTCGACGTAGGGGTCGATCAGGTCAGCGGGGGTGCAGTCCAGGATGTCGCACAGCGCGATCAGCACCTTCATCGACAGCCGCTCCGGCTTGCCGGTGACCAGGCGGTACACCTGCGAGGCCGACAGCTCCACGCCCCGCTCGCGCAGCAGCGGGACCAGCTCGGTGGTCTTCCACATCTGGTGGGCGGCCATCAGCCGCCGCAGGTTCCAGTGGAAGTCCAGCTTCCGGCGCGCCATCACCGGTCACCCG
>Ga0070697_100004866_pt1 | contig 10303 bp, 8 predicted proteins | sample KBSK1501metaG_FD_65475 | JGI IMG/M metagenome (GOLD analysis project Ga0070697, IMG submission 65475) | Corn, switchgrass and miscanthus rhizosphere microbial communities from Kellogg Biological Station, Michigan, USA - KBS K1-50-1 metaG | ecosystem: Host-associated > Plants > Roots >... | reverse complement strand
TTCAACGGCGAACCCCGGCGCGGCAAATCCCGATCAGGTCACGCGTTCGGTTGAGACCGTGCCTAACGATCGGATGGATCCGATCTTCATCGGTGTCGTTGAAGCTACCGAAGAAGCGGTCGTCAACGCGCTTATCGACAATCAAAGCATGACCGGCCGAGACAATCATCACGTCGACGCGCTGCCGCACGATCGCGTTCGCAAGTTATTGAAGCAATACCATCGCCTTCGCTAAGGGCGAAGCCGCATCGTCTCGTGAAGAAAGTGGCGACGTGTCGCCGCACTCCAAGGAGCGGCGGTCTCCAGTCCGCCGGATTATGAAACCACCTCTAGCGACCTGACTCCTTCCTCAAGTTGTCGATCCAGCCATTTTGAGTGATTAATTCCGCGGTGAAGGTTTCAAAATTCTTGCTCTGTCACGGGTTGTGCGCGGCGAGCATCTGGTTGGGACCGGGGCTCTACGCTGGCGCTCCCGCTGCAAACGCGAGAAGTCCGCAGTCTTTTGTGGTTGATCGCAATTCGCTCCCGCCAGCTTTGCGAGAGATCAATCTCAAACATCTATCGTCGGGCGCTCTCGTGCTCTTCAATAAAAATGATAATCTGGTCCGGCCGTCTCCGGCGTGGTCGTCTCAAGGCGGCCGGGTTCGGCCCGAGCAACCTGAGATCCCAAGTGTCGCTCTCGATCTGCGAGTTGGCGCAAACATTCGGCTCGGCAATGATCCGCCGGCGCTCCCGCCAAACATGCGCGCACAAGCCGAGCCGCACATCGCGCGTTCACTTGCGGATGCTGATTCGCTCGTGGCGACGTTTCAGGAGGGCCGATTCACGACCGGCGGCGCGGTGGACTGCGGTTATTCGATCAGTCACGATGGTGGATTGACTTGGACGCGCGCGTTGATTCCGAATCTGACGACGGCTTCGGGTGGCCCTTATCCGCGTGCGACTGATCCAGTCGCGGGGATCGATTTGAACGGAAATGTTTATCTCAATACGCTCGTTGCAACCGATCCTAATTTTAACAACGGCGCGGTGGTCGTGAGCCGTTCCACTGATGGCGGCGTAACGTTTGGTTCACCGACCGTCGTTTATCAGCCGCCGAATAATAATGTTGTTCCAGATAAGAATTGGATGGCGATCAATACGTTTTCCGGCACTGCCAGCGCCGACCGGATCGTGGTGACGTTCACGTTGTTTAGTAATGTCAACGCCGATGGCGGACCGATCTATCGCGCCTATAGCACGAATGGCGGCGCGACGTGGAGCTCGATCGCAAACGTAAATGGCTCGGACGCGAATTTACAAGGGTCGCAGCCGGTGTTTCTGCCGACCGGCAATCTCGTCATCGTATATTGGAATTTTGGTTCGATCTCGAGCCCGGGCGAACGGTTGGAAGCGGTCATTTCGCCCGATGGGGGAGTCACGTTCGGACCGCCAAAACGTATTGCTTTTGCTACCGAGTATAACGAGCCGGTCATTCGCACGGGGAGTTTTCTGCCATCGGTAGCAAGTGATCGCACAAGTGGGAATTTGTTCGTGGCTTATCAGGCGCTTTCTTCCGGCAACCCGAGGATCTTATTCACGAAATCTACTGACGGCGGCAACACTTGGAGCGCGCCAATTGCAATTAGTGATAACCCGGCCGGCTCGGGCGTTTTCAATGCTGCGATCAACGTTTCGCCCGATGGCCAAACAGTGACGGCGGTTTTTTACGATCACCGTAATAATCCTGGTTCTACGACTCTGGTCGATCTTTACCTCGCGCAGTCGTTCGACGGAGGGGCAACGTGGCAGCCGAACATCAGACTAACTTCCGTCTCAACCGACGCGAGTCTCGCGCCGCTAACATCCCAAGGTTACATGCTAGGCGATTATCAGGGAGTTGCGGAATCGACCGGCGTTAATGTGCCAGCAGTGCCCGTCTGGATCGACACTCGCACGGGCAATCCTGATCCGTTCGTGACGCGCGTCGGCATCGCGCCGCAAGTTGATTTTACCAGTTGGGAGGCGGCGCGTTTGTCTTTGCAGCAGATCGATGATCCCGCGCTCGGCGGGCAAAGTGGCGATGCCGATGGCGATGGCGAAGACAATCTCTCCGAGTTCACATCCGGCACCGATCCAAACGATCCCAACTCCGTTGTTCGCACCGGCAAGCAATTAAACATCTCTACCCGGCTGCTCGTGCAAACTGCGGATAACGTCGGCATCGGCGGTTTTGTCATCAACGGCACTGACCCGAAGGAAATTATTCTGCGGGCGATCGGTCCGTCGCTGACTGCGCTTGGAGTTCCCGGCGCGTTGCAGGATCCGACTTTGGAGCTGCACGACAGCACCGGCGCGATGATTGCGTTCGACGATAACTGGAAAGACACGCAGCAGTCCGTTATCCAGGCAACGGGGCTTGCGCCAGCAGATGATCGGGAATCGGCCATCGTCCAAACGTTGGCGCCCGCCGCTTACACAGCCATCGTGCGCGGCAGCGGTGGTACCAGCGGAGTTGCGTTGGTCGAAGCCTACGATCTAGATGCAAATGCGAACTCCAAGCTGGCCAACATCAGCACCCGCGGCTTTGTCGGCGCTGGTGACAACGTCATGATCGGCGGCTTCATCGTCCGCGGGGGACTAGGTGTGAACGGCGCCGGCAGTGAGGAAGTTGTGGTGCGTGGAATCGGGCCATCGTTAACGCAAGCCGGCGTTCCAAACGCGCTCCAGGATCCGACGCTCGATCTTCACGATGGCAATGGCGCCATTATCGCCTCGAACGATAATTGGAAAGACACACAGCAATTGGAAATCGAGGCGACCGGTCTCGCTCCCAACGACGATCGTGAATCAGCCATCCTCGCGACGCTTGTGCAAGGTAACTACACCGCGATCCTCCGCGGAAAAAACAACACAACCGGTGTCGGTCTGGTTGAAGTTTACAAAGTGCAATAGCAACCATCCCTGTCCAACGTTCAATCTCGGTGGAATTGTGGGGCGGGCGCATCGCCTGCCATTCTTTTGGTCGGCAAGCGGAGCACTTGCCCTACAACGGCAACTTCTCACTTCTGTTTACCCCGCATTCACGCGGCTTCGATGTTAAGACTCTGGCGTGCTTCGCTTCTGGTGCTTTTCCACACGATCAGCGCCACCCCCAGCAAGACGAAGGCCGCACCAAGCAATGCCCAGCGGGAAAGCGTTTCGCCGGCCATGAACCATCCGAACACGACCGCCAGCGGCGGCGTGATCAGTGAGATGGTAAGCAGGTTTGTCACCGCAACTCGCTGCATCAACCAGTAAAACAAGAGAAACGCCACCACCGATCCAAACAGGGCGAGATAAAGCAGGCAGCCCACGGCGAGTTTGCTCCAGTGAAAGTGCACCGGATTCCCTTCGCCCAACAGGCCTACGAGAATGAGCGGGGCAAGCGCGAAAATCATCTGCCACGCTGCCATTACCGCAGGCGGAAACTGCGTCGCGCGCCCTTTCACGACCACGCTCGCGTAAGCAGCGCTCGCCGCTCCCGCAACGATCGCGACGCCGCCCCAGAACGCCATGATGCCTTGGAAGTCGAGCAACTTCGCGCAAATGATCCCCACACCGCCGAGCGCGAGAATCGCCCCGAGCACTCTTTCCCATTTCAGCGGTTCGCTGGGGAGACGGAAGTGCGCGAAGACGAGGCCGAACATCGGGATGGTCGCCTGCAAAATCGCGGCCAGCCCCGAGGAAACGTGCTGCTCACCCCAAAAGAGCAATCCGTAATTGATCGCGAAAGTGAGGATACCAGTGAACGCCAGGAACGAGTAATCCGCGAGATACCGCGGAAAAAACGGAAGCCGTCCAGCGCAAATCCCGGCCAGCACGCCCGCAGAAATAATAAAACGAAACGCCACAAAGGAGATTGGTGGCAAATCTCTGAGCCCAATCTTGATTGCCAGCCAGGTGGAACTCCAGATCACGCACAGAGCCACCCACGCCCCGAGCACTCCCAGAGAAAAACGCGCTGGCGACGCGACTGTGCCAGGCAGGGTCGATGACTCGGTTTTCATCCAGTGAGCGCGTTACAGTCGAAGAAATATCTGCGCGATAAAGCGCGAAAATCCGAATTCCCGCGAAAACAATGGTCGCAAGCTTCCCCCGCAGCTGCGGGACGATTGGCCGTGGTCGTTCGCAACGTTGGACGTTGAACATTGCGTGTTCCGTTAATCCGACGGCCCACAGGGCCGTGGCTACAAAGTTACGGCCGTTGCGCAACCGCGCTTTCACTCGCGCCGCTTAAAATTTTGTCGAGATCGGCGAGAACTGTCTCCGGACCAAGATTTCTTTCGGTGCCGTAGCTGTTGGAAAGGACTTTGCCGCTGCCGTCCACCAGAATGAGACAAGGAATGCCGCGCACGAAATTGTTTTGGATCCCGGCTTTGCTGGCAAGCTTGTCGTATTCGACCGCCGGCCACGGCATGTTGGCCTGTCCCATATAGGTTTCCATCCCGAACGGTGAGCGGTCCGCGCTGAAGAAGATGACTTCAAACTCCGGATGTTGGGGTGCAACGCGATTGTAATACTCCACCAGTTGCGGCGTGAATCGGCGGCCCTCTGGCGACCAGTTCGCGGAGAAAAAGAAGAGGTAGAATTTTTTGTTCTCAAGTGTTTCGTCGTCGAAATGGCTCAGGCTGCCGTGGTGCCAATAGACCAGGTCGCCTTTGAGAAGCTGGTAGGTCGCGCCGGGCGCTCCAGCTGCCGCCGGCGCGGTTGAACGCGCCGGCGCGGGTGCGCTCTGCTGAGGCGGCCCGGATTCTCTCGATTGTTCGGCGGCGACAACGTCACGTTGTTTCTCTCCGGCCAGCTTTTCTTTTACGGCCGCCATTTCCGAAGGCGATAGCCCATACGCGCCACTCCGCAGCGCGTCGATAAGGGATCGGTCCGCGCCGGATTGGACGAGTTGTTTTTCCACTGCGGGAGTGAAGGAATCGGCAAAATGCCGCGCGGAAAGTTCGCGCATGACCGCTTCGCTGGAATAGCCGGAGCGGAGCATGAGGCCGATCTCTTTTGCCGTGAGCGGCATGGGACCGCAGATCGCGCGACAAACGCTCGTCACCAAAAGGAATGCGACCAACAGAAACCGCATGCTCTTTTGCCAGCAGAAGATGCGCCATCGGGCGCGATGTCGCCGTCGCCCACTGGAGCAAGCTTTCGTACTGCAATAAAGCTCCAAGCACTAAGCTCCAACATCCAGAGAAATCCCAAATTCCAAGCTCAAAATCCCAAAAAAATCTCAAATTAAAAATCGCAAATCTCAAAAGCGGTTCCGTTGCCCGCGAGCGATTTGGAATTTGGAGCTTGGTGTTTCCCTGGAGCTTGGAGCTTGGGATTTGGAGCTTGTTGTAGCGGGGCCGCGGCGACCGAAGGCTGGTTACTGTTTCTCACTCATCACTTTTTGTATTGTTGTTGGATCATCCAGCAGGATCCATTCAATGATCGCAACGGGCAGGCTGCCGTTCTTGATCAGATCGTCATGGAATTGACCGAGCCGGAAATTTTCGCCGTGTTGATCTTTGTAACGGCCGAGCAAATTCATGATCTGCCATTTGCCGATGATGTAGCTGATCTTTTGATGTGGACTTGAAGCCGCGCCGGCCGCTTCGCCTTCCGCGGCTTCGCGATCAAGCCCGCCGGCTTCCATGAAATATTTGACGGCCTGTTCGAAGCTCCATCGGCCGGTGTGCAGGTTTACGTCGACGCCGATTCGCGCGGAGCGATAACGCGACAAGCGCAAGATTTGTCCCTGCGCCGGCGAATTGTTTGGATAAAGCCCCGTGCGCATCAACATCTCCTCGCCGTAAAGCGCCCAGCCTTCCACGAACACACCGTCCTCATGCTGACGGCGGATTTCGTCGCTTAGGTGGTTCGCGATGGAAAGTTGCAGGAAATGTCCAGGGATTCCTTCGTGTCCGAGGATTGGCCGCGGATCTTCGATCGCCGCGCGAATGTAAAAGTTCTTCGATTGCGGATTGTACGTCGGAATGAAATAGAAGCCGGTCGGGTCTTTGTCGTAAACACCGGGCGGATTCATGAAACCGCCCGGACTCGTCGGCTTGAACGCGTCTGGCAACTGCCGAATTTGAAACGCGCCGAGATAATCGGGCAACGTGATAAGTTTTTTTTCTTTCAGGAAATTGATCATCTCCTGCTCGCGGCTTTCGTACGCTTTCAAGAACGACGCCTGGTCCGGCGGAATGTTCGCGCTGCGCGAGGGATCGGGATCGGCCAGCTTCGGGTCGGGAAGGAGCGCTTCGAGTGCGCGATAACGCGCCAGCTCCGCGCGACCGATCGTTTCGATTTCCCGCGCATCGACGGGCAACAGCAGAACGTGCTTGAGATAGTAATTGTAATTCCCTTCGCCCATTGCCGCGAAGTCCTTCATCTTCGGCAAACGCTTCTCCAGCTCGTCGGCGTAACCGTGGAGCGCGGCGAGCGCCGCATCGCGCGCTCTTACCAGGTCGTCGTGCTCGTTAGGCGCAAGATCGGCATCGAGCGCCATCAAACTGTTGTTCAAGAGCGGATCAATCGAGCGCGCGGATTGCATCGCCAGCTGCGCGTAAAGTTTTACCGGGCTTTGCAAATTGCTCAGGCCTTGCTTGAGCAACGCCGGCATCTCTTTCAATCGCGCCGTGGCCGCAAGCGCGCGATTGCGCGGCGTGTCGTATTCTTTTTTCAGCAGTGAAAAAATGCCGCTCGTGCATTCGCCCACGTAAACCTGCGGATTCGAGCGCTCGAATTTCAGGACGTGATTTTCGAAATCGACGGCTTCGAGCTGGGCGCGGAAGAGAATCGCGTCGATTCGTTCGTCCTTCGGCCATTTGTCGATCTTCATCGCGCGGACTTTTTCCAGCAGCGAACGCACGTGTTGCGCGCGCGCCGCGATTTTTACCGGCGAATAATCGGTCAGCTTGTTGTCCCAGGTGTGCAGACCGGCGTCGCTGCTGCGCACGGGATAATTCTCGTTCCGCCAGGCGTAGTAATCGGCGGCCATTTTGCGCAACGCCGCCACGCCCAAGACTTCCTCACTGCTCGATTTTGTTATTAATGCCTTGTTCGTAATCTGGCTCCGGTTGCTCGGACTTGCGCCGCCCATCTGCGCATCGACATCATAGCCAGTCGCGATCAGTGTTGCGGCCAGGAATGGGGCAATGAATTTCACAACCGCGATTCTAATCGCTCTCTCGCAATGAGGAAGTGCAATCGAAAACAGTGAAGACCCTTGGAATCATCGGCGGCATGGGGCCGGAAAGCACGATCGAGTATTATCGCACGATCATCGCGCTCTATCACGAGCGAAAACCGGATGGCAGTTACCCTCAGCTCATCATCAACAGTGTCGATCTAAAGAAGGGAATGGATTTCATGGCGGCAAACGATCTCGCCGGGGCTGCCAAGCATCTTCTCGAAGAGATCGCCAAACTGGCGCGCGCCGGCGCCGACTTCGGATTGATCGCGGCGAACACGCCGCACATTGTCTTTGACGATCTTCGGCCTCAGTCGCCCATTCCGCTCATCAGCATCGTTGAGGTAACATGCGCAGCCGCCAAAGCGCGCGGACTAAAAAAACTCGGCTTGTTCGGCACACGCTTCACCATGCAGGGGAATTTTACCCAAAGGTTTTCTCGCGCGAAGGGATCGAGCTCGTTGTTCCCGATCTGGCCGATCAGGACTATATCCACGACAAATATATGAACGAATTGGTGAAGGGAAAATTTCTGCCGGGAACGCGCGCCGGCTTACTCGCGATTGTCGATCGTTTGAAAAACAAGATCGACATCGACGGCGTCATTCTGGCCGGAACCGAACTACCGCTCCTCTTGCGCGACGCGACGCACCACGGCATTCCATTTCTCGACACCATGAAGATTCATGCGAAAGCGGCCGTCGCGGAGATGCTGCCTGGAGGCTGACTTCATCTTTTGGGCAGAGATTCCGTGCGAGCAAGTCTTTGACAACGCATGACTGGTCATCTTAACTGGTCAATATGAAAGTTACTGCCTCCGAGTTTAAGGCAAAGTGCCTGCGCCTGATGAACGAGATCGGGAAGACGCACGAATCAATCCTGATCACCAAGCATGGCGAGCCTGTCGCGCAACTCGTCCCGCCTCCTTCGCTCGCCAAGAAGCCGTGGCTGGCGCTCAAAGGAGCCGCCAAAATCAAAGGCAACATCGTGCGGCCGGCCGTATCGGATAAAAAGATCGAGAAGTGGCTCAAGCGAAAGGCCAGGCATCTGGATGGCGCCTCTCATTGATACGCACGTATGGATCTGGTGGTTAACGCGTCTGCCTCGGCTCGCGCCCAGAATTATCTCGGCGCTTGATGATCCCGCCGAGCGCCCGCTTCTGAGTGTGGCTAGCCTTTGGGAATTGTCGATCTTGGTAGAATCTGGTGCACTCGAACTCACACCAAGCCCATCCGATTGGCTGGACAAAGCGACTCATCCAGAAACGGTTCAATTGGCTCAAATCACGCGCGCTGTCGCAGAGGAGCTTTTCAAATTCCCAAAGAAATTTCCTCGTGATCCGGCCGATCGAATCATTGTTGCTACCGCGCGGGCCTTGGATGTTCCATTGCTGACCTACGATCGCGGGATCAGAAATTCTGGCTTGGTAAAGCTTTGGCATCCACGATCAAAATGAAGTGATTCAGTCAGAAGCTTGCGTCCTAAGAGCGATTCAATCATGAACCGTTTCAAATTCGCGCATGCACTCACGCTCTTGGTCGGAATCCTGGACATGATTATGACGAGCTCAGGCCGCGCGCAAAATACGACCGACAAGGAGAGGATTCGCTACGCCGCGATCGGTGATTCCTATTCAATCGGCGAGGGCGCCTCGCCTGACGAGTCGTGGCCGGCCATTTTGACGCGTCATTTGAATGCGCAAGGTCTGCATGTCGCTCTGGTGGCGAATCCATCGCGCACCGGTTGGACAACGCAGCAAGCTATCGATCTCGAGTTGCCGATCTTCCTCGGATCAAAACCAAGCTTCGGCACATTACAAATCGGCGTGAACGATTGGGTCCAGGGGATCGACGCCGAAACGTTTCGCAAACATTTCGCGCTGCTTGCCGATCGAATGCTGGAGGTCCTTCCGAACAAGAACCGCCTGCTCGTGGTCACGATCCCCGATTTCGGCGTGACCCCAACCGGGCCGAAATACGCTCGCGGGCGAAACATTTCCGAAGGCATCGCGTCGTTTAACAAGATCATCGCTGAAGAATCGATAAAGCGCGGGCTGCGCGTTGTTGATGTTTTCGCGATCAGCCAAAAAATGCGCGACGATCCCTCGTTAGTCGCCGCCGACGGCTTGCATCCGTCGGCAAAGGAGTACGTCGAGTGGGAGAAGATTATTTTCCAAACCGCGTTCGAGTTGCTGAGGAAGTGAACCGGCGGCAGTGTTCGCCTTCGTGTTTCAAGCGCAAACTACAAGTCGCTGAATACAATATCGAAATAAAGCTCGACATTTGTTAAGCAAGGGTTTAAGAGCAAAGCTGATTACGTCACCCGACGTTTCAACGCATCTTTGGCCGGGCTGAAGAAGCCCGTGGGGCTGGACGTCCGCTGGAAAGCCGCTTTACGCGATCTCCAGATTCAACTGGAGCTCCGAGTCAGCCGAAGTGAGGACGCTGTTCAAAGCGCCTCGTGAGGATGGTTCCTGGTTCCGCGTGGAACTGGATTGCAGTCAAAATCAAAATCCAATGCTGAACAACAAATGAAGGCGAAACAAGCAATAATGAAAACTACAATAAGAATTTTATGGAATAGCCTTCTGGTCGTATTTCTGGGAACGCTGTTGGCTGGGCAGGCGCATGGGCAAATCTTTGTCGCGAACAGTAGCAGCGGCACTATTGGCGAATACGATTACACCACCGGGGCGACGGTGAACGCCTCGCTGGTCCCAGGGTTGAGTTACCCATGGGGCATCGCGGTCTCTGGAGGGAATCTCTTTGTCGCGAACAATACCGGTGGCACTATTGGCAAATACAATGCCATCACCGGGGCGACGGTGAACGCCTCGTTTATCCCAGGGTTGAGTTCCCCCGCTGGCGTCGCGGTCTCTGGAGGGTATCTCTTTGTCGCGAACAGTGGCAGCGGCACTATTGGCAAATACAATGCCACCACCGGGGCGACGGTGAACGCCTCGTTTATCTCAGGGTTGAGCTCCCCGACTGGCGTCGCCGTCTCTGGAGGGAGTCTCTTTGTCGCGAACAATAGCAGCGGCACTATTGGCGAATACGATGCCATCACCGGGGCGACGGTGTTCGCCTCGCTGGTCTCAGGGTT
>Ga0070697_100004865_pt1 | contig 10303 bp, 9 predicted proteins | sample KBSK1501metaG_FD_65475 | JGI IMG/M metagenome (GOLD analysis project Ga0070697, IMG submission 65475) | Corn, switchgrass and miscanthus rhizosphere microbial communities from Kellogg Biological Station, Michigan, USA - KBS K1-50-1 metaG | ecosystem: Host-associated > Plants > Roots >... | reverse complement strand
TTAGTTGTGAAGCCAGCTCGAGGTTGTATTCGAATTCCGCGCGGCCGCTCGCCGAAATCACGCCGGGCTCGCCGTAATAGTGGCCGACGTCGACGGCGACCAGAAAAGCAAGCAGGGTCCTAGAAGCGCGAGAAGTCAGGCTTGCGCTTCTCGAGGAACGCGGACATCGCCTCCCTGGCCTCGGGAGACGACAGGCGCTCGCTGAAGATCTTCGTCTCCTCGGCGATGCTCTCCGCGATCGCCGCGCCATGGCGCTTCTTCAGGAGACGCTTGGTGAGCCGCAAGGATTCGGGCGGCAGCGCGGCAAGCATGGAGGCCGCTTCTCTGGCCCTTGAAAAAAGCTGCTCCGCAGGCACGACCTCGCAAACCATCCCGATTTCCTGCGCTTTCTGCGCGGTGAACGGCTGCCCGAGGAGCAGCAGCTCGGCGGCGCGCTGGTAGCCCGCGAGGAGCGGCAGCAGGTAGGTCGAGGCGAACTCGGGAACGATGCCCAGCGGCACGAACGGCAGCTGGAAGCGGGCGTTGGTCGCCGCGTACACCAGATCGCAATGCAGGAGCATGGTGCTGCCGATTCCCACCGCCGGCCCGCCCACCGCGGCGACGATCGGCTTCGCGAGGTTGGGCAGCACCTTGAACAGCTCCACGACCGGCGGCTCCGCGCCAGCCGGGCGGCTGAGGAAATCGCCGACATCGTTGCCCGCGGTGAAGCAATCCTGCGAGCCGTGCAGAAGGATCGCGCGCACCTGCGGATCGGCGTCGGCCGCGGCGAGCGCCGCGGCAAGCTGCTGGTACATCCGGGCCGTCAGCGCGTTCTTCTTCTCGGGCCTGGCGAGCTCGACCGACGCGACGCGGTTCTCGACTTTCGACTTGATGCTCATGCGCCGGGCAGGCGGTATTCGGTGAATTTCTGGCGCAGCGTGAGCTTCGACAGCTTTCCGGTCGCGGTATGCGGCAGCTCCGTGACGAACACCACGTCGTCGGGCATCCACCATTTCGCGATCTTGCCTTCGTAGAATTTGAGGATCTCCTCCCTCGAGACCTCCTGGCCGGGCTTTTTCACCGCGACGACGATCGGCCGCTCGTCCCACTTCGGGTGCTTGATGCCGATCACCGCCGCCTCGGCGATGGCCGGGTGCGCCATCGCGATGCACTCGAGGTCGATCGAGCTGATCCACTCGCCGCCCGACTTGATCACGTCCTTCGAGCGGTCGGTGATCTGCATGATGCCGTCCGGGTCGATGGTCGCCACGTCGCCGGTGGGAAACCACTTCGTGCCGTGCGCGTCCGTCTTCAGCGGATCGCCGCCCTCGCCCTTGAAGTAGCTGTCGATCACCCAGGGCCCGCGCACCTGCAGGTCGCCGAAAGCCTTGCCATCCCAGGGCAGCTCGTTGCCGTCCTCGCCGACGATGCGCATGTCCACGCCGTAGATGGCGCGCCCCTGCTTGTACTGGAGCGCGTCGCGCGCATCCTTCGACGCCTTCGCATGCTTCGACTTGAAGCTGCCGACCGTGCCGAGCGGGCTCATCTCGGTCATGCCCCAGGCATGCAGCACCTGCACGCCGTGGTCGTCCTGGAACGCCTTGATCATCGCCGGCGGGCAGGCCGAGCCGCCGATCACCGTGCGCTTGAGGGTCGAGAAGCGCAGCCTGTTTTCCTTCATATAGTTGAGCAGCGCGAGCCAGACCGTGGGCACGCCGGCGCTCACGGTCACGCCCTCGGACTCGAACAGCTGGTACACGCTCTTGCCGTCGAGGTGCTGCCCCGGGAACACCATCTTCGCGCCCACCAGCGCGCAGGAATAGGGCAGCCCCCAGGCGTTGACGTGGAACATCGGCACCACCGGCAGCACCACCTCGCGCGCCGAGACGTTCAGGCCGTCGGGCAGCGCGGCGCCGAATGCGTGCAGCATCGTCGAGCGGTGGCTGTAGAGCGCGCCCTTCGGGTTTCCGGTGGTGCCCGAGGTGTAGCACAGGCAGGCCGCAGTGCGCTCGTCGAACGAAGGCCACTGGAAATCGTCCTTCTCCTTCTCGAGCAGGTCCTCGTAGCAAAGAAGATTCGGGATATTTGCCGGCAGCGCATCGCGTGCGCACATTGCGACGTATCCCTTCACCGTCCTCAGCAGCGGCGCGAGCTTCTCCAGCAGCGGCGCGAAGCTGAGGTCGAAGAAGACGTACCGGTCCTCGGCATGGTTCGCGATGTAGGTGATCTGGTCCGGGAACAGCCGCGGATTGATCGTGTGGATCACCGCCCCGGAGCCGGCGACGGCGTAATAGACCTCGAAATGCCGGTAACTGTTCCAGGCAAGCGTGGCGATGCGCTCGCTCGGACGGACGCCGAGGCGTTTTAACGCGTTGGCGAGCTTGCGGGCGCGCGCATGCGCGTCGCGGTAGGTATAGCGATGCACGCTTCCGTCTGCGGTCTTCGACACGATTTCCGTGTCGCCGTGGTGGCGGTCAGCGTGCACAATCAGGCCGCTGATCAGCAGCGGCATGTCCATCATCAAGCCATTCATCGATGCCCCTCCTAAAACTGGTTTATTCTAGCCGCATGAAAGTCGAAGACGTTCTCGCGCTCTACGAGCTGCCCTTTCCCGATCTCCTCTACCGCGCCCAGAGCGTGCACCGGGAGCATTTCGATCCCGCGGCGCTGCAGCTCTCGACCCTGCTTTCGGTGAAGACCGGCGGCTGCCCCGAGGACTGCGCCTACTGCCCGCAGTCGCGGCGCTACCGCACCGGGGTCGAGGACGAAGACGTACTTTCACTGGAAACAGTTACCCGGGCTGCCCGCGCCGCGCGTTCGCACGGGGCCAGCCGGTTCTGCATGGGGGCTGCCTGGCGCGGCCCCAAAGACAAGGATTTAAACGCCGTTCTGGAAATGGTGCGTGCTGTGAAAGCCCTTGGCTTGGAAACCTGCGCCACGCTGGGCATGCTCAAGCCCGGGCAGGCCGAGCGGCTGCGCGAGGCGGGGCTCGATTACTACAATCACAACCTGGATACCTCGCCCGAGTTCTACGGACAGATCATCACCACGCGCGCGTACCGCGACCGGCTCGAGACGCTGCAGCGCGTGCGCGACGCCGGCCTGCGCGTCTGCTGCGGCGGCATCGTCGGCATGGGCGAGTCGCGCCGCGACCGCGCCGGGCTGATCGCTCAGCTGGCGAGCCTGGACCCCTATCCCGAGAGCGTGCCGATCAACAACCTTGTCCGCGTGGAAGGGACGCCGCTTTCCGAGGTGGAAAAACTGGATGAGTTGGAATTCGTGCGAACCATTGCGGCTGCCCGGATCACGATGCCGACGGCCTGGGTGCGGCTTTCCGCCGGGCGTGAAAGCATGTCCGACGCAGTGCAGGCGCTGTGCTTTCTCGCCGGCGCCAACTCGGTGTTCTACGGCGAGAAGCTGTTGACGACAGGAAACCCCGAAGCGGGACGCGATCGCGCCCTGTTCGCGCGGCTGGGCCTGAAAACGGCAGCCTGAATGCCCGTGCAGCTCAGTGGCTGCTCATCACCTCGCCAAAGAGCTCCCACTGCTTGCCGTTGAAGCGCTGCAGCTGCACCGACTGGATCGGGGCGAAGTCGTCCTGACTGGTCGTGATGGTGATTCCCGGCAGCAGCGTATCGACGCGCCATCCCTTCATCCTCGCCGCCTGGCGCATCACGTTTTCGCGCGTCAGGTTGTCGCCGCACATCCTGAGCACCTCGTGCAGCGTCGCGCCCACCGTGTAGCCGTAGACGCTGAAGGCGTTGATCAGGCTGCCGTCCGGATAGTACTTTGTCATGAAGGCCTGCCACTGCTTCATCGCCGGGTCGTTCGCCCAATGCGCGTCGGTCGGGTCCTTGTAATAGGCGGTCGAGATCAACCCGGCGGACTTGTCGAGGCCCGCGGGGGTCAGCACCGAGCCGACCGAGGTCGAGACATTGTTCAGGTAGTGCACCGGCTTCCAGCCGATGTCGTAGGCCTTGCGGATCGCCTGCGCCGCGAATTTTGGCGTCGTGATGTTGAAGAACACGTTGGCGCCCGAGGACTGCAGCTGCACGATCTGGGAGTCGACCGTCGGGTCGCTCACTTCATAGGAGGCCTCGGCGACGATCATGCTCTGCGCCTTGCCGCCCAGCCCGTCCTTCAGGCCCTTGAGGTAATCCTTGCCGTAGTCGTCGTTCTGGTAGAGAACGGCGATCTTCGCGTCGGGCCGGGTCTTCAGGATGTGCCGGGCGTAGATCTGCGCTTCGGTCTGGTAATTCGGCTGCCAGCCCATGGTCCACGGGAAGTTCTTCGGGTCGTTCCACTTGGTCGCGCCGGTCGCCACGTGCAGCTGCGGCACCTTGCGCAGGTTCATGTACTTGTGGATGGCGGTGTTCGAAGGCGTGCCGAGCGTCTGGAACAGGAACAGCACCTGGTCCTGCTCGACCAGCTTGCGCGCCATCTCGACCGTCTTGGGCGGGCTGTAGCCGTCGTCGTAGCTGATGAAGGTCACCTTGCGGCCGTTGATGCCGCCCTGATCGTTCACCATCCTGAAATAGGCGTCGATGGTCTTGCCGATCGTGCCGTACGCCGACGCCGGTCCGCTGTAGGGGTTGGTGTTGCCGACCTTGATCTCGGTGTCGGACGCGCCCGGGTCGTACTTCTTTTGGGCGGCGGCCGGAAAGGCGAACGCTGCCAGCATCGCTGCGGTGCAAACGAGCTTGGTTTTCATGGGGATCTCCTCCTTGTCAAAAGCAGCCGGACGGCGCCCGCCACGCCCGTGGGCATCAGGTAGACGAAGCCGATCATGAACGCGCCGAAGATCGCCCAGGGCGCGGCCTTCGAGATCTCGTCGGCGATGTTCGGGATGAACTGGATGAACAGCGCGCCGTAGAGAGCGCCGCTGATCGAGGCGAGGCCGCCCACCACGATGCCGACGAGAAAGACGATCGAAAGGAGCACGCCGAAGCTGTCGGGGGCGACGAACTGCACGGCGAGCGCCCCCAGGGCGCCCGCGACGCCGGTGAACATGGCCGATACTCCGAATGCAAGCGACTTGTAGAGCGCGTTGTGGATGCCCATCGCCTCGGAGGCGATGTGCTGGTCGCGGATCGCAACCAGGGCGCGCCCGATGCGGCCGCGCAGCAGGTTCCAGCCGAGCACAAACATGAGCAGCGCCACCGCCAGGGTGAAGAAATACAGCCACCTGTCCGCCTCCAGCGGAATTCCGAACGGGGCTTCGGGTTTCGCGAGGACGATGCCCTGCACGCCGCCGGTCCACTTCTCGAGGTGATGGTACTTCAGCAGCTGCGGCATCGCCACGCCGAGCGCGAAGGTGGCGAGCGCGAGATAAAGCCCCTCCAGGCGCAGCGCCGGCAGCCCGAACAGGAACCCGGCGACGAGGCACACGCCGCCAGCCGCGGGCACTACCGCCCAGTACGGCGCGCCCGCCTTGTCGATGAGGATCGCGGCGCAGTAGGCGCCCAGGGCGTAGAAGGCGCCGTGGCCGAGGGAGATCTGGCCGTTGTAGCCGGTGAGGATGTTGAGTCCGAGCAGCGCGATGGCGTACACCAGCACCAGCGTGAGCTGAAAGGTGCGATAGCTGCTGACCAGGAAGGGGAGCGCGCACGCGACGCCTATCAGAATCATCAATATCAGAAAATTCTTCTTCGTCATACGCGCGTCACGTACACCCTGCCGAACAAGCCGGAAGGCTTCACCAGCAGCACGCCGACGATCAGCACGAGCGCCACGGCGAGCTTCAGCTCGTTGCCGATGACGAACGCGCCGAGCACGTTTTCCAGCACGCCCACGGCGAAGCCGCCGAGCACCGCGCCGCCCGGGCTGTCGATGCCGCCGAGCAGCGCGGCGGCGAACGCGTAGAGCAGGATCCCGCTCATCATGTTCGGATCCAGGTAGACGATGGGCGCGACCATCATGCCCGCGACCGCGCCGACCGCGGCGGCGAGGCCCCAGCCCAGCGCGAGCATCCAGCCGACGCGAATGCCGACCAGGCGGCTCGACTCGGGGTTCTGCGCCGCCGCGCGCATCGCGAGGCCGAGCGGCGTGAAGCGGAAGAAAACGTACAGCAGCGCGAGCACGGCCAGCGTCACGCCGATGGCGCCGAGCTCGTGCGCCGAGATGTAGCGGATGCCGAGGATCGGCTGTTGCGGGAACGGGCTCGGGAAGCTCTTGATGGTGTAGGTGTAGATCCAGCCGGCGACGCTGTTCAGGATGACGAGCAGCCCGATGAAGACCACCACCACGCCGAGCACGTTCGCGCGCTCCACCGGCCGGATCAAGATCCGCTCGATCAGTACCCCCAGGACAAAACCAGAAAAAACAGTCAAAAAGAACGCCGGCCAGTACGGCATGCCGGCGTCGATCAGGCTCCAGGCGATGTAGGTCGTGAACATCGCCATCTCGCCCTGCGCGAAGTTCACGAGGTGGGTGGCGTGGTAGATCATCACCAGCGCCAGCGCGAGGCTGGCGTAGATGCCGCCGGTGGCGAGGCCGGCGAGCACCTGGTGCAGCAGAGCGTCCATCGCTCAGTATCCGAGGTAGGCGCGGCGCACGCCGTGGTCGCGCTTGAGCTCGTCGGCGGGTCCGGCCAGCACCATGCGGCCGGTCTCGATCAGGTAGGCGCGATCGGCGAGATCGAGCGCCATGGCCGCGTTCTGCTCGACGAGCAGCAGGGCGACCCGCTCGCGCGCGTTGATGGCGCGCAGGATCTCGAACAGCTCGCGCACCAGCACCGGCGCGAGGCCGAAGGAGGGCTCGTCGAGCAGCATGAGCCTGGGCGCCAGCATCAGCGCGCGCGACACCGCCAGCATCTGCTGCTCGCCTCCCGAGAGCGTGCCCGCCTGCTGGGCGCGGCGCTCCTTCAGGCGCGGAAAATAGCCGTAGACGCGCTCCAGATCGGCGGCGACGGCCGCCCGATCCTTGCGGGTGTAGGCGCCAAGGCGCAGGTTCTCCTCGGTCGTAAGGTTGAGGAAGGTGCCGCGGCCGTCGGGGACGTGCGCGATTCCAAGGCGCGCAATGTCCTCGGTGCTGCGCCCGTCGATGCGCTCGCCGCCGAAGCGGATCTCGCCCTCGGTCTTCACCATGCCGCACAAGGCGCGCAGAGTCGTCGTCTTGCCTGCACCGTTCGCCCCGAGCAAGGCCGTGATCGCCTTTTCTTCCATTGCGAAGCTGATCCCGTGGATCACCCGCGTGGCGCCGTAGGCGGCGTGGAGCCCGGATACCTCGAGCAGCATCAACCCCCCAGGTAGGCCCGAATCAGCTCGGGATGCCGCCGCACCTCGTGCGGCGCGCCTTCGGCGATGCGGCGGCCGAAATTGAGCGCGACCACCCAGTCCGAGACGTCCATCACCAGGCTCATGTGGTGCTCGACCAGCAGGATAGTGAGCCGCAAGCGCTCGCGCAGCTCGCGGATCAGCGCGCCGAGTCTGCCCACCTCCTCGTGATTGAGCCCGCTCGCCGGCTCGTCGAGCAGCAGCAGCTTCGGCTCGGCGGCGAGCGCGCGCGCGAGCTCCACGCGCTTCTGCGTGCCGAAGGGAAGCTCCGCGACGCTCTTCGCCGCGAGGGCCTCGAGGCCGAGCAGGGCAAGCAGCGCGCGCGCCTTGTCCGCGGCGAGGCGCTCGGCGCGCACCGCGCGTGGCAAGCGCAGCGCGTTGGCGACGAAGCCCCCGCTCGAGCGGCAGTGGTAGCCGACCATCACGTTGTCGAGCACGTTCATGCTGCGGAACAGGGCCAGGTTCTGGAAGGTGCGGCCGATGCCGAGCGCGGCGACGCGATGGCGCGGCACGGCAAGCAGCGGGCCGCCGTCGAAGTCGATCTCGCCGCGGTCGCAGTCGTAGAGGCGGGAGACGCAGTTGAAGAGCGTCGTCTTGCCGGCGCCGTTGGGTCCGATCAGGCCGACGATGCGCCCGCGTGCCACCTCGAACGACACGCCGTCGAGAGCGACGATCCCGCCGAAGTGCACCGCCACGTCCTTTACGCGCAGCAGGGGCTGCGCCTCGGATTGGACCATGTCCTCCTCAATCCCGGCGGGGATTGTAGCCGCCCGCGAAGCGGCTAGAATCCCTATTCCCCTGGAGGTCCAAGAATGAGCGAAGCGGCGCAGGGCATTGTTCACTATTCCGTCCGTGACGGCAGCGCCGTCATCACGCTGAACAACCCCCCGGTGAACAGCCTCGGCATCGCGCTGCGCGTCGCGATCATGGAATGCCTGAAGAAGGCGGAAGGCGATCCGGCGGTCAAGTCGGCGGTGCTGATCGGCTCGGCGAAGGCGTTTTCCGGCGGCGCGGACATCCGCGAATTCAACAAGCCCCGCGAGAAGCCCGACCTCCCCGAGCTCAACGACCAGCAGGACGCCATGACCAAGCCGCTGCTCGCGGCGATCGGCGGCTTCGCGCTCGGCGGCGGCCTGGAGCTTGCCCTCGCCTGTCACTTCCGCATCGCGCTGCCCAAATCGCAGCTCGGGCTGCCCGAGGTCAAGCTCGGCATCCTTCCCGGCTCGGGCGGCACGCAGCGCCTGCCGCGCATCATCGCGATGGCGGAAGCGCTGCGCATGATGACCAGCGGCAACCCCATCGCGGCGGAGAGAGCGAAACTGCTGGGGCTGGTGGACGAGATCGCGGACGGGGACTTGCTGGAATCGGCCCTGCTTTTTCTGTCCAGATTGCTCGCGGAGGGCAGGCCCCGCCGCCGCATCCGCGACATGCACGCGAAGGTGGACGGCGATCCGAAGGCCTTCTTCGCCCAGGCGCGCGAGCAGGTGGCGAGGGAGTGGAAGGGCTATCCGGCGCCGCTCGAGATCGTGGCCTGTGCGGAAGCCGCGCTGACGCGGCCCTTCGACGAAGGACGCAAGTTCGAGCGCGAGCGCTTCGCGCACCTGGTCGGCACCCCCGAGTCGAAGGCGCTGCGCCACCTGTTCTTCGCCGAGCGCCAGACCACCCGGATCCCCGGCGTGCCGGAAGACACGCCGGTGCGGGAGATCCGCAAGGCGGCGGTGGTGGGAGCCGGCACGATGGGCGGCGGCATCGCCATGTGCTTCGCCAATGCCGGCATCCCCGTCACCGTCGTCGAGATGAAGCAGGAGGCGCTGGACCGGGGACTCGCCAATATCAGGAGCAATTACGCGGGAACCGTGTCCAAGGGGCGGCTGAAGCAGGACGAGATGGAAAGGCGCATGGCCCTGATCACGCCGTCGCTGAAGCTGGAGGACATGAGCGACGCCGACATCATCGTCGAGGCGGTGTTCGAGCGCATGGACGTCAAGCAGGACCTGTTCAAGAAGCTCGACGTCACCGCCAAGCCCGGCGCGATCCTCGCCACGAATACCTCGACGCTCGATGTCGACCAGATCGCCGCGGCGACCCAGCGCCCGCAGGACGTGATCGGCACGCACTTCTTCTCTCCGGCCAACGTCATGCGCCTGCTCGAGGTGGTGCGCGGAAAGCAAACCGGCAAGGACGTGCTTGCCACCACGCTCAAGCTCGGCAAGACCCTGAAGAAGGTGCCCGTCGTCTCCGGCGTCTGCGACGGCTTCATCGGCAACCGCATGCTCGAAAAGTACGTGCAGCAGAGCCTGTTCCTGCTCGACGAGGGCGCGACGCCGGCCCAGGTCGACGCCGCGCTGCAGAAGTGGGGCCTCGCCATGGGCCCGTTCGCGATGTACGACATGGCGGGCAACGACATCGGCTGGGAAATCAGGAAGCGGCGCGCCAAGGAGCGGCCCGACATGGTGTACTCGAAGTTCGCCGACCGCATCTGCGAGCTGGGCCGCTTCGGGCAGAAGACCGGCAAGGGCTTCTATCGGTACGAGGCAGGCAATCGCAAGCCGATCCCCGATCCCGAAGTGGAGACGCTCCTGCAGAATTACAGGAAGGAGATCGGCGTCGAGCCGCGCCAGGTTTCCGACGAGGAGATCATCGCGCGATGCATGTACGCGCTCGCCAACGAAGGCGCCTACATCCTCGAGGAGGGCATCGCGTTGCGCGCTTCCGACATCGACATGGTGTACCTCGCCGGCTACGGCTTTCCGCCCTACCGCGGCGGCCCGATGTTCTATGCCGACAGCGTCGGCCTCGACAAGGTGCTCGCCGCCATCGAGCGCTTCCAGAAAGGCTACCAGGGCGCGCAGTGGAAGCCCGCGCCCCTGCTCGCGAAGTTCGCCAAAGAGGGAAAACGCTTCAACGTCTGAGCGAGGAGGATTTTTCATGACCGAAGCAGTCATCGTTTCCACCGCGCGCACGCCGCTCTGCAAGAGCTGGCGCGGCGCGCTCAACATGACGCACGGCGCGAAGATGGGCGGCCACGTGGTGCACGCCGCGCTCGAGCG
>Ga0070697_100004862_pt1 | contig 10305 bp, 10 predicted proteins | sample KBSK1501metaG_FD_65475 | JGI IMG/M metagenome (GOLD analysis project Ga0070697, IMG submission 65475) | Corn, switchgrass and miscanthus rhizosphere microbial communities from Kellogg Biological Station, Michigan, USA - KBS K1-50-1 metaG | ecosystem: Host-associated > Plants > Roots >... | reverse complement strand
AGCCGCTTCGCCTTGGGTCGCTCCACCATCGTTCCGACCCGTTCTCGCATTTCGTTGGCTGCTTTATTGGTAAAGGTGACTGCGAGGATGGCATCCGGACTAACTCCCTCATGAAGCAGATACGTGATCCGCATCGTGATCACCCGAGTCTTGCCGGTGCCGGCGCCGGCGAGGATGAGAACCGGTCCTTTGGTACTGGTCACCGCTTCAAGCTGCTGCGGGTTGAGATCGAAGAGGCGGGCCATTGGAAAAGCAGGCCGCAATTAACCGCAACCAAACCGGCAAGCAATGCCGATGCGCATCAATTATTTCGATGGTTGGTAACCTGATCTCTAATCCCTACGTGCGATAAGACATATAAGTCCTATGGGACCTATACGTCTTATCCTTACTGGAGCATCAGGCTACTTTCGGCAGCAACGCGATTTCCAATACCTCATCAATCTCTGACACCGGCATGAACTCGAGCCGTTGCTTGGCCTCTTGAGGGACCTCTTCGAGATCCTTTTCGTTGGCTTTGGGAATAATCACCTGCCGGATTCCGGCGCGGAGCGCGGCCAAGCTCTTTTCCTTGAGCCCGCCGATCGGCAAGACCGATCCGCGAAGGGTTATCTCGCCGGTCATTGCTACGTCGCTGCGGGTCGGTCGTCCGCTGAACAGGCTGGCCAGGGCCGTCGTGATTGCAACCCCTGCGCTCGGCCCATCCTTTGGAATCCCGCCGCTGGGAACATGAATGTGCACATCGCTCTGGGCGAAGACCTGAGGATCGATTCCTAATTCCTTCGCCCGGCTTTTTACCAGGCTGTAAGCGGCTTGCATCGATTCGCGCATGACATCACCCACTTGTCCAGTAAGCAGCAATTCGCCTTTGCCCGGATAGCGAGTTGCTTCAACGAATAATACATCGCCTCCGGTTGGGGTGTACGCCAAACCGGTCACTACCCCAACCAAATCTTCCGTTAGACGTTGTTCACGAATGCTCCGGGCAGCATTTCCGAGCACACCCCGAACAAAGGAAGGCGTCGCGACGACTTCGGCCTGAACGCCTTTTGCAATCTCAGCCGCAACACTTCGGCAGACTGCGGCGATACGACGTTCCAAATCTCGAACTCCGGCTTCATAAGTATATTCCTGGATGATTGTCAGGATCGCTTCGTTGGAGAACTGACACTGTTCGGGTTTCAGTCCGTGTTCCGACAGTTGGCGTGGAACCAGGTAGTTCTGAGCAATGTGAAGTTTCTCCGTCTCGGTATAGCCCGGGATGGCGATCATTTCCATTCGGTCCCGGAGCGGGGCGGGAATACCTTCCACGTAATTGGCGGTCCCGATGAAAATCACGTGACTGAGATCGAATGGCACATCCAGGTATCGATCGACGAACGTGTGGTTTTGTCGCGGATCGAGTACCTCAAGGAGAGCACTTGCTGGGTCTCCCCGGAAGTCTGCACCGATCTTGTCCAGTTCGTCCAACAGCAGTACCGGATTGCGGACGCCGAGTCGCCGGATCTCTTGAATGATACGCCCCGGCATCGATCCAATATAGGTGCGCCGGTGACCGCGAATTTCTGCTTCGTCCCGGATTCCACCGAGCGAGACGCGGGAGAATTTTCGTCCCAGCGCATCCGCAATTGATTGTCCCAGACTTGTCTTACCGACGCCGGGTGGACCTAGAAAACATAGGATCGGACTCTTTCCATTGGGATTGAGCTTGCGCACCGCGAGAAACTCGACGATTCGCCGTTTGACCCGTTCCAATCCGAAATGATCTCGATCGAGGATCTCTTGAGCGCGGTTGAGATCGGTATGATCTTCCGTCTCTTTCTGCCAGGGAAGATCAGCCAGCATCTCCACATACGAAATGATGACGGAAGTTTCCGGACTGGCGCTCGGCACGTGCGCCAGTCGCTTTAATTCCTTTTCGGCGACTTCCAGAACTGGCGGAGGCGCTCCTGATTCTTTCAGCTTGGTGCGCAGCTGCTCGACCTGTTCCTCGTCACCAGGTTCTTCCTCACCCAACTCGCGTTGGATTGCACGGAGTTGTTCGCGGAGATAAGCGCGTCGTTGCGAGTCGGAGAACTGGCCTTCGACATCTTGGCGAAGCTTTTGCTGCAGTTCGGCAATCTCCAGTTGCCTTTGCAACGACTCCTGCACCAATCGAATGCGCTGCATCAGATCGGCTTCCTCCAAAATGGCTTGTTTTCGAGCAATCTCGATTCCTAAGTTTCCGGCCAGCAGATCGGCTAAAGCTTCCGGTTGCTCCACGTTGGCCAGAACCGCTCGCGCTTGATCCGGAATTTCTGGTGAGAGATCCAAAAGCTTGGTGGCCGCTTCCTTCAGGTTATTGAACGCTGCGGCTAGAGCTTTATCATCCGCGGTACGGATCGTGGGGACGGTACTCACCGTTGCGCGCAAATAGGGCTCGACCTGCAGGAACGTTTCCGTACGAATTCGGTGTTGCGCCTGGACGATCAACACTACCGATGCGTCTGGCTGTCGGATGAGCTTCAAGACCTGAGCCAAGACCCCAACGAAATAAAGATCGGCTGGTCCCGGTCGCTCGTTCGCTTCATCTTTTTGGGTGAACAGGCCAATGTGCTTGTTTTCCGGCAATTCGCTGTCGATCAATTTCAGCGCGGAAGCTCGGCCAATGGTGAGTGGCACAACCATTCCCGGGAAAATGACGATCCCGCGGATGGGCAAGATAGCCACATCCCGAAGCTCATTTTCGTTACCGCTACCGGAAACGGTTTGCTGATCGCCCGTTTCGACCTGCTCTGAATGTGCCGCGTCGTTTTGGCCCCCGCGAGTAGTCAACGCGGCGGGCCCATCCGGGGAACCGCTACCGGTCGATAACATTGAATTCTTATTAGTTTCCGATTGGTTCATGATATGTAGTGCGGAGCCAGGCTAGAAATTGTTCGGCAAACGAATATGGGCCGTCCGACTAAGCCTGGTTCAGACGTGGAATCTCAACCCAGAGAATTCCATTGTCCCAAGCCGTGGCGATTCGACTGAGGTCAGCATCTTTGGGAATGGTAATCGCTCGCTCGAAAAGGCCATAGCCAATTTCCATCGCAAGGAGTCGCACACTCTTGATCGGAAATGCCATCTCCGGCTCGCCCGACTGGGGTTCCGGCGGAGAACGGTGGCCTCTAATCCATAGGCGTTCTGGTTCAACGGTAAGATCGATGTCTTGTGGTTCTACCCCGGCTAAATCCACACAAATCCGGAAGCAGCGGTAACACTCAAAAAGATTGATGGCTGGTCTCCATGTCGGGTCAGGATGACGAAGTCGGGCGAAATGAACTTTCGTGAATTCGTACGCGAGCTGACCAACTTTGCCTTGTAGCCGGCTTAGCCGAATTGCTTGGATCTTGCGACTCACATAACACGATGGCCAAGCTTTGACCTAAACGCAAATGCGGTTCCTTGAGAATTGCTGCTGCGACCTATTATAAGGCGGGGTCGACGCCCTGGCTCGGGAAAGACAGGATTTGCTGTCGTTTCGCAACCGGTTGTCTAGAATAGCCGTGGCATGAGACTACTAATCGCTTTTCTCTTAGGTTTGATTGTTGGTGGCGTGGCAATGTTGTATCTGCCGAATCCTAGTCGGGATAATTTGGGCATGCAGCTTAGGCAGCAAACCGCAGCACTCGAGGCGCAGATAAAGTCCCTCGGTGATCAGCTGAAAAGCTTGAATTTGCCAAAGGTGGAGCTTAACCCGCCGGCCAGTCCAACTCCTCCGCCGAGTCCGACCCCGCCATCCCAACCGTGACGGGCTGAAAAGTAAGCAGTACGGTACCGGCAAACATTACAGTAAGAAGTAATCGTCCGGCGGCTGGGATGGTTCGCTTCCCCGCTCATGCCGTCCACACGCCCGCAACGCGCGACCTGTAACCCGCAACCTGTAACCCGCAACCTTCCGTGGAGACTGAACGAAAATTTCTGGTAGTCGCTAACCAAGCGCCACCGCTCCGGGAGGGTGCTCTCATTGAACAAGGATACCTCGTCTTTCAGAATCCTCCGGAGGTACCGGTTGAACTTCGCCTGCGCCGCGTTAGCGAAACGGATTGTTTTTTAACCGTGAAAAGTGGAAATGCGCCTTCGCGCATCGAAGTCGAGCTTACGATCGTGCCCGATCAGTTCTCGGAATTGTGGCCTCTAACTGAGGGCCACCGGTTGTGCAAGCGGCGTTACCGGGTTTCTATCGCTAGCGGGCTTACCGCGGAACTGGACGTCTACGAAGGTGTGCGTGCGGGACTCCGAGTCGTCGAAGTCGAGTTTTCCTCCGAATCTCAAGCCCGCGCGTTTACGCCGCCTGCCTGGTTTGGCCAGGAAGTCACCCACGACACCCGTTACACCAATGCCGAACTGGCCGGTTGAGCCGACGACGGAGTAGAAGGCTGGCGCTGTTGGCCATGCCAACACTCCCAGTAGCAACGTATCCGTTTAAGAAATCGGCGCGGTTGTTCCAAATAGATCAGACGGCTTCTTCGCAGCGCTTCGTTCTGTAACCTGCGTCTACGTCGATCGATTGTTCGAATCAGATTGAGCCGAGCGGCAGAAAACGGCTCGAAGTTGGTCTCTGGTAGCGTAATGCGGGTTAGTCGAAGCCGAATCAGAGCGAGATCGTGATCTTCCCCCAACCGCTCCGAGAGTTCTTCTAGTTGTTCCGCAATCGCGTTTAATGTTCCAGGCCAGATTTTCCGCAGGAAGCGCAATTGATATCCAAGCGTTTTCGCCCTTTTGCGAGTTTCGTGCCAAAGCTCGTCACTTGCGTTGAGCAGCCCGACTGAATCGGATACGGCAAATAACGCTCTTCCTTGTCGATATGTGCGCCGAAGACCTTTTCCGACTACCGCGTCCCAATCTTCGGGTGCAGGTGAACTTGGCAGCCAAACCCGCCGTTTCATATCGCGGAGCAGTTTTACCGTCGCTTTTATTTCCGGTGGGCTCAGGCCGTGTCCGGCATGATCCCGCGTCTCATCGCAAATCTGTTGCAGCAGTTTCTGGCCCTCAGCCGAAATACGACGGCTTTTCCGATCTTCCGGTGTCAGTGTTCCGAACATTTTTTCTACCGTTTCCAACAAGACCGCCGCATCACGACTCGGGGCCAGGGCGCGTCCGGCGTTGCACAATGCTTGGTCTTCCCGAACTCTAACCAATTTATCCATCGACCCGCGAGCAAGCCGCACCAGCGAGCGCAATCGTTTGAACTCCCTGCGCGCGTCGTGAATGGCTTCGACTGAAGGCTCGGGTTTTTGCTGCAACGCGGCGATAGCCTTGTCCAGACGTTCATTGCGTGTTCGAAGAATCGCTTCGCATAGAGTTTCTCCTGGTTCGATCTGGAATGGCATATCAACACCCGCTGTCGTAGAAATATGCTACGGATCGGCAATTGAAGAAGAGCTCCTCACCGTTTCTTTTTTGAATTGATCGACTTAGTTAGAGGCGTCGGTGATCTTTGCTATTTCCTGGGTGATGAAGCTCTGAAATATTGCGGTCTCGCCGTCCTTTACCTTCTTGGCTATTGGTGCGGCTTGAGCTTGAAGGTCCGTCGCCTCACTTTGAATACTGGTCAGCTTGGAAGTGTCGCCGGTCTTCGCTGCCTGCAACGCAGCAACGTACTCATCGACAACCTTCGAGTACTTTTCGACAAATGCGTTAATGCTTTCGTCGACGTATTTGTAAGATAACGCGATATAGGACGCGATCTTCTGCGTATAGGTCGTGAGAAACTCCGGAAACAGGGAGTCCTCCTGAAACAACTTGCCCTCGACCTTTTTCAATTTGCCGGCCGCTTGAATTGCTTGCTGCTGGAAATCCTTCTCCTCTTTGGCCTTGGCGGCCGCCAGTTTCGAGGCGTCGCCGGTTTTTGCCGCCGCGACGTAGCTCTCGACAAATTGAGCATATTTCGCAACGAAGGTATTAACATCCGCGGCACTATATTTGTAGTACGGCAGTATGTTGTCTTTGTATGTGGCGAGAAAATTCTGAAATTTTTCGGCCTCGTCTTGTTTCACTTTACCGTTTGGTTGAGTCAGTTGAGCGAGTTGCTGCTGGAGTTCCGACTCTTTTGCTTGGATCCCGGCCAGCCTGGTCGTGTCGCCGGTCTTTGCCGCATCAACATAGCTGTCGACAAATTGGGAGTAGGTCTTCACGAACGTGTTCACTACTGGATCGCTGAATGTGGGCAGCGAATCGGCGAACGCGCGACCGGTAAACTCAGATAGACAAAAAGCGGCAGCCAACACCAAGGTGGCCACCCGGATTGAGCGCCTATCACCTGAGGTTTTCACGGTGGGACACATGCCTCAGTTGTTTGCTGCAGTACCGGCGTCGATTGGGATCCTAATGATCGAGGTAGGCCGTGTCCGGCAGCCGCCGGACCGCCGAATCGACGATGAGCCATCCCTTCCCAGTGATCAGTCTACTTCGCGGCGTCGACGATCTTTTGGGAACAAGTGGCGACAAATTTCTGAAACTTCTCGGACTCGTCTGGTTTGAGTTTGCCGGCTGCCTGAGTGGCCTGGCTCTGAAGTGCCCCGGCTTTGGTCTGGACATCGGCCAGCTTCGAATTGTCCCCAGTCTTGGCCGCTTTCAGCGCCGTAATATAGTCGTCCACGAACTGGGCGTAGGTCTTAACGAAAGTGTTCACGTCCGGATCAGTGAAAGTGGGTAAATCGTCGGCCAGCGCGCGAGCGCTCAATGCAAAAATAGAAAAAACGGTTGCCAGAGTGAGAGCGGCCATCCGAAGGGAACCAATAAGAGGAGAAGTCTTCATCATATTTATTGAATATTGCTAGGTTCAATTTGTCGCGCCAAATGGCGGATACGTTCGAGCGAAGCGGGATCGTGCCGAACTGACGGCCGAACCGTCAAATAAAATTACCGCATCATCCACTGAAAGGAACCGCCATTATCGTTTTCTACCGGACGGACCTTTCAGCAGGAGCTTAACCTTTGACCGCGCCGGATGTAAGGCCTTCGACGATACGGTACTGGAAAATCATGACAAGGATCACGAGCGGTATGGTTACAACCATTGAACCCGCCATAATCGATCCCCAAGGCTGCTCAAAAGAGCTGGAGCCGCTGAATTGCGAAATGACGACCGGGACCGTTTTCATCGTGTCCGTTACGGTGAAGGTAAGGGCAAACAAGAATTCGTTCCAGGCGGCGATGAAGGCGAGCAGACCGGTCGAGACCAAGCCCGGCACGGTTAACGGCAGTAAAATGTCCCAAAACACCTTCAACGGAGAGGCTCCGTCAACGTAAGCAGCCTCCTCCAACTCTTTCGGCAAGCTACGGAAATATTGCGTCATGACCCAAATCGTGAACGGCATCGTGAAGATCAGATAAGTGACGATAAGGCCCTGGCGCGAATTGAATAGATTCAGGGTCTTGAGCATGACGAACAGGCCAGAGAGCACTGCGATCGTGGGGAACATGGTCATCGTCAACACGAGGTACAGCACCGGGCCTTTAAAACGAAAAGGAAGGCGACCGAGAGCGTAAGCGCACAAGCTTCCAAGTCCGAGTGCGATCAGGACCGTGCAACCTGCTACGATGATGGAGTTAAACAGACCGGCGACAAAACGGGCGTCCTTAAATACCGCTTGGTAGTGGGCCAACGTCAATTGGGTTGGCAAAAGCTTCGTTGAGAACAGTTCACTGCTTGGTCTGAACGAGGAAAGAAGCGCCCACACAAACGGGAATAGATTAAAAACGATGATGGCGGCGACCAACAGATAGAAAAGGACCCGCAGGACGACAGTCTTGGTATCGGTCTCTTTAATGGCGCTGCTAACCCCAGCGGCCACGACTTTGGTATCGATCCCTTTGGTAGTACTCATTCGAAACTAGTCCGGCTAAAGCGAGTGTAAAGGACGACAAACAACATAATGATAATCAGGATGATGACTGACGTCGATGAACCTACGCCGGCGTCCAGGAAGGAAATCAGCTGTTGCTGATTGTACACGGCCATCGTCGCCATGTTGCCTTGACCCCCAACCATCACATAAAAAATATCGAACACTCGCAAGGCATCGAGTGTTCGGAAGATCAGGGCGACGAGCAGAGTCGGTGTTACCAGTGGAAGTGTGAGTGCCCAGAATTGCTTAATCTTGGTGGCGCCATCGATCGATCCGGCCTCGTACAGGTCTTTTGGAATTAACTGTAAGCCTGCCAGCAACAGCAGCGCCATAAACGGCGTCGCCTTCCAGACATCCACCGCAATAATAACCGGCAGCGCCGTCGCGGGTGTCGCCAGCCAGGCGATTTTTTGCGGGATGAGGTGCAGGTTGGTTAGAATGATATTCACGACTCCGTAGATATCATTGACCATCCACTTCCAAATCTGCGAGGAAACGACCGTCGGAATTGCCCATGGAACCAGGATGGCGACCCGCAGGAAGGTGCGGCCTTTGAACTTCGAGTTTGCCACCATCGCAATCGCCAGGCCCAAGACGCTCTCAAGGATGACAGAAACGATGGTAAAAATTACCGTGATCCAGACCGCGTGCCACCAGTCGGGGTCGGAAAAGACAAACGCATAATTATCAATCCCGGCGAAGCTTGGCGGGGTTACCCCGTCAAGCTTATATTTCATGAACGAATAAACAATAACCTGGATCGTGGGATACGCGATAATCAGCAGCACGACAAAGACCGACGGCGTGATTAAAAACCACGCTAAGCGCTTTTGGCGTGCGTAGAGATCGATTTCGACTTGTTTGGCCACCGTTCAGTGTCCGGTTGAGCAGCCGTTATCTGACGATCCGCTTCGCTACTCGTTCAACATCAGCGACAGCTTGTTGGGCCGATTCACCCCCACTCAGAACCTTATTCACGCTTTGGAAAAAGGCGGTCGACACCTGATTGTAATCTGCCTTGGTGACGGTTGAGGGGCGGGCTATCGCATTGTTTAAGATCTCCACTGCATTCGAAAACCACTTGTTTTTTGCCAGCACTTCCGGGTCCTTGTAAACCTCCGGGCGCGTTGGCAGCTGGCTCAAGTCGATCGCGCGTTTCTTCTGGGCCTCCGTCGAGCAAAGATACCGCACCAGGTCGGCAGCGACCTCAGGATTCTTGGAGTACGCGGAAACCATCAGCTGCCAGCCACCCAGGCACGCTGCATTTTTTCCATTCGCTCCGCCTTTCGGCAGAACTGTGGCATCGAATTTCCCGGATATTGGGCTTTTCGGATCGGCACTTAATGCGTAGGCATACGGCCAGTTGCGCATGAAGGCTGCACCACCGTTCTGCCAGATGTTTCGAGCCTCTTCCTCGCCGTAGCTTACGACACCCTGCGGAGAGATGGTTCCTACCCAGCTTTTCGCGGTTTCAAGCGCCTTGATCGCGTTCGGATTATTGATGGTGACCTTCTTATCCGGATCGATGATCGTGCCGCCACCGTAAGCGTACACCCATTCGATCGCGTTACAGGTCACGCTCTCGCTGGCTTTCCCTTCGAAAACAAATCCCTGGAAATCGGCTTTGCCATCTTTCCTCTCGCCGTCCTGGATCTTCTTTGCCATCTCGGCTAGTTCTTCCCAGGTCTTGGGTGGCTCCTTGTAACCATACTTCTCCAAAAGGTCCGTCCGGTAATAAAGAACACCGGCATCGGTAAAAAATGGCCATCCGACCAGCTTGCCGCCCACGGTGTTGTTCTCGATGATCCGCGGGAAATGCTGTTTGATCTCGTCCTCTTTGAAATATTTCTTCAGGTCGACGGAGTGCGGCGCAGCGATGCCGGGCCAAATGACATCAATCATGTAGACATCCACGTCTCCACTCTTGGCGGCCCAATATTGCTGGTATTGCTGCAAAGTGGCCGTAGCGTCGTTCGGACGACTAATGTATTCGAGGGTGTTTCCGGTCTTTTTTGACCATTCTTCCGCGAGCGCTTTCGTCCAACGCCCGCCCTCACCGACATCGGAGTCGCCGGCAAAATGGATTGTAACACCAGCAGCCTGCAGCACGGCAGGCAAGAAAAATGCAGCAGCCGCTGCCAGGAAAGATTTGGGCAGAACGCACCTGTTGGAGGGATGTCGATAGTTCATTGGGGGTTTGAACAGTTGAGGGGGATGTAATTGAGTTAACAGTCATCAAACTGACGTGTCAAGCTAATGACCAGTTACTTTAGAGCCAGTGGAATCAACGATAACCGATTGCTGATTGTAGCAATATCTGCCGACCTCAGCAGCACCCGCGAAATTTGCCTTTACCCACGGCGTAGCGCGCGTTTTGGCGTTCCCGGAAAAATTCTTCGTAGGTCATAATTGGTTTTCCCGGATGGTA
>Ga0070697_100004860_pt1 | contig 10307 bp, 7 predicted proteins | sample KBSK1501metaG_FD_65475 | JGI IMG/M metagenome (GOLD analysis project Ga0070697, IMG submission 65475) | Corn, switchgrass and miscanthus rhizosphere microbial communities from Kellogg Biological Station, Michigan, USA - KBS K1-50-1 metaG | ecosystem: Host-associated > Plants > Roots >... | reverse complement strand
TTTAGCTGTTAGCTGTTAGCTGTTAGCTGTTAGCTGTTAGCTTCTCACTGCACAATCTGCACGCCTAAACTGACATCAGCGCTAATCCGCACCATTTTTCGCAGCAGTGTAGCTCAAAATCTGACAAATCTGCACAATTTGTGGTACAGTACTCTTGCGGGAATCGGGCGCCAGCGCTACACTCTTCTTTGGCCGCGGCACTCCGGCGCGTCCACCGACCCTTAAGCCCGGGACCTCGACAGTGACCCTACTCCCCCAGCTCCTCGCCCTGCAGGCCGCCGCGGCGACCCCGCCCCCGGCCGTCGTCCCAGCCGATACCGCCTGGATGCTCATCTCCACCGCGCTGGTACTTCTCATGACCCCGGCGCTTGGCTTCTTCTACGGCGGGCTGGTCCGGTCCAAGAACTCGCTCAACACCATGATGATGAGCTACGTCGCACTCGGCATCGTCGGGGTGGTCTGGGCACTCCTGTCCTACAGCCTCTCGTTCAGTGAGGGAGGACCCTGGATCGGCGGCACCAGCAACGCCCTCCTCAACGGCGTGGGCACCGAGGCCAAGGGAACCATTCCGCATGTGCTGTTCATGGCCTATCAGGGCACCTTCGCCATCATCACCGCCGCGCTCATCTCCGGTGCCGTGGTGGAGCGGATGCGGTTCGGCCCCTACATCGCCTTCCTGGTGCTGTGGTCGCTGCTGGTGTACGCGCCCGTGGCCCACTGGGTTTGGGGCGGCGGCTGGCTGATGACCCGCGGCATTCTCGACTTCGCCGGCGGAACGGTGGTGCACATCAACGCCGGCATTTCCGCCCTCGTTGCCGCGGTCGTGCTCGGGGCTCGGAAGGACTACACCCGTCAGGCGATCCTGCCCCACAACGTGCCCTTCGTGCTCCTCGGCGCCGGCCTGCTCTGGTTTGGCTGGTTCGGCTTCAACGGCGGCAGCGCCCTCGCGTCCAACGAGCTCGCTGCGGTGGCCTTCACCAACACCTTCCTGGCCCCGATGACCACCATGGTCGTATGGGTGCTGCTGGACTACTTCCGGACTGGGCGCGCGACAGCCGTGGGCGGCGCGACCGGCATCGTGGTGGGACTGGTCGCCATCACGCCGGCGGCCGGATTCGTGAGTCCTACCGGCGCGTTGGTTCTCGGGGCGATCGCGGCTTTCCCCAGCTACTTCGCCATCGTGATTCGGTCACGCACCCGGGTGGACGACTCGCTCGACGTCTTTGCCGGACATGGCATCGGGGGCTTGACCGGAGCGCTCCTCACCGGGGTGTTCGCCCAGAAGGCGTGGAATGCCGCCGGCAATGATGGACTGTTGGCGGGCAACCCGGCTCAGCTCGGGACCCAGGCCTTGGGCGCCTTCAGCGCGATGCTGTATGCCGGTCTCATGACCTTCGTCATCCTCAAGGCCATGGGTCTGGTCATGGCCCTGCGCGCCGCACCGCGTACGGAAGGCGTGGGTATGGACGTGAGCCAGCACGGCGAAGAGGCCTATACCAGCGGCGAAGGCTCGATCCTGGTCATGCCGGAAGTGGCAGCGGCCAGCGCCCCCGCGCCCGCCCTCACCCCGCAGACCGCGGCGCGTTGACGCCGGAGGATCTCATGAAACTCATCGTTGCCATTATCCGGCCGGACCGACTCAACGAGGTGCTCGAGGCGCTGTATCGCGCCGAGGTGCGGGGGCTCACCGTCTCCCGTGTCATGGGGCACGGCGGGGAAACCGATCGGGTGGAGACCTACCGGGGCACCACGGTCAAGATGGAGTTGCAGGAGAAGGTTCGGCTGGAGATTGGGGTGTCCGAACCCTTCGTCGATGTGACGGTTAAAGCCATCCTCGCGTCGGCCCGCACCGGCGAAGTGGGAGACGGCAAGGTGTTCGTGATCGACGTGACCCAGGTTCACCGAATCCGCACCGGCGAGCGCGACGAAGCGGCCGTCACCCCGGCGGAAGTCGCGACGACCTAGGAGGGCGGTAAGGCGGTAAGGCGGTAAGGCGGTATGGCGGTATGGCGGTATGGCGGTATGGCGGTATGGCGGTATGGCGGTAAACTACGCCATGCCGCCTTTGCTGTACCTGATAGCTGATAGCCGATAGCTGATAGCCGATAGCTGATAGCTGATAGCTGTTAGCTGTTAGCTCCCAACCTCTCAACTCACCCCCATTGACAGAACTCCCGGCTCGGCCAATACGTCATCCGGAACCGGGGTACCGCGTGCGTAAGGACACAGAATAGGAGATACCGATGCGAAAGCAGTTGATACATGCGATGGCGCCGGAGCGGATGCCACAGGAAGGCTGGCTGGATCTCGAGCAGGTGGGGGCCCGGGTCGAGCTCACCTCGGAAGATGCCGCGCACCCCATCGAGGCTGCGTTGGCACCCGGGAGCGAGACCGGTTGGCGTGCTGCAGAGCCGGGAGAGCAGACCATCCGGATTATCTTCGACCAGCCGCTGCGGCTTCGACGCGTTTGGCTGGAGTTTGTGGAGCGCATCGCGGAGCGGACCCAAGAGTTTGTGCTGCGCTGGTCCGCGGACAGTGGGAAGACCTATCGTGAGGTAGTACGACAGCAGTACACCTTCAGCCCCGGCGGCGCGACCAGAGAGGTCGAGGATCTCAAAGTCGACCTGGCCGGCGTCACCACGATGGAGCTCACGATCGCCCCCGATCGCGGACGGGGAGAGACGCGGGCCTCACTCGCGCAACTGCGGCTCGCTTGATGGAGGTGGTCGAATCGCATCGAACCGAACGCCGAGCTTCCGCCGGCGTGGGGGGTACCAGTGGACCTGACCGAAGGTCGCCGGCGTGTAGTGATCGAGGGAGTAAAGCCGCTCATCGATTGCGGGCGCTTTCCCATTAAGCGGGAAATCGGCGATCGGGTGACCGTCGAAGCCGACATCTTTGCAGACGGGCACGATCAGGTCGAGTGCCGCCTGCTCTTTCGTCGCGAACTCGACGGCAACTGGACCGAGGTGCCCATGCGCCCCCTCGGCAACGACCGCTGGCGCGCGGAGTTTCAGGTCTCCGAGATGGGCCGCTACCGCTACACCCTTGAAGGGTGGATCAGCCGGTTCGGGACCTGGCGTGCGGCATTGGTCAAGCGGCTCGAGGCGGGGCAGGACGTTCAGGTCGACCTGCTCATCGGCGCGGAGCTGATCGAGGCTTCCGCTCTCCAGGCGCCGGCATCGGAGGCGGAGCTCCTGCGAGCCTGGGCCCGGCGGCTGCGGGAGCCGGGCGATGCTACTGGCCGGGCCGGGCTGGCGATGGACGAGGGGCTAGGCAGGCTGGCGCTCGCGCACACCAGCCGCGAGCTGGCGACTCGATACGAGCTGGAGCCCGCGGTGGTAGTGGATCGAGTGCGGGCGCGCTATTCCACCTGGTACGAGGTGTTCCCCCGATCCTGCGCGGCGGAGCCCGGCCGGCACGCCACCTTCAAGGACTGCGAGACCTGGCTCCCCTACATTGCCGGTATGGGTTTCGACGTGCTCTATCTGCCTCCGATTCACCCGATCGGCCGCAGCTTCCGGAAGGGACGCAACAACACGGTCGACGCGGAGCCCGGCGACGTCGGCAGTCCCTGGGCCATTGGGGGAGAGGAGGGTGGGCACACCACCGTCCACCCTGACCTTGGAACCCTGGACGACTTTCGGCGGCTGATGCAGCGGGCCCAGGCCGCGGGTCTCGAGGTGGCGCTGGATCTCGCATTCCAGTGCACTCCCGACCATCCTTGGGTCCGGGATCATCCCGAGTGGTTTCGCCGGCGGCCGGACGGCACCATCCAGTACGCCGAGAACCCGCCCAAGAAGTACCAGGATATCTATCCGATCGACTTCGAGACTCCGGCCTGGCGCGAACTGTGGGGCGAGCTTCTGAAGGTCATCCTGTTCTGGGTGGAGCAAGGCGTCCGGATCCTGCGGGTGGACAATCCCCACACCAAGCCGTTTGCCTTCTGGGAGTGGGCACTTAACAAAGTGAAGGCTCAATATCCCGACGTGCTCTTTCTCTCCGAGGCGTTCACTCGTCCGCGGGTGATGTATCGCCTTGCCAAGCTGGGCTTCTCCCAGTCGTACACCTACTTCACCTGGCGCAACACCAAGGCCGAGCTGACGGAGTACTTCACCGAGCTCACTCAGACCGAGGTGCGCGAATACTTCCGGCCCAACCTCTGGCCCAACACACCGGACATTCTGCACGAATTTCTTCAGGTCGGCGGGCGGCCGGCCTTCGCTATCCGCCTGGTGCTGGCCGCGACGCTCGGCTCCAACTACGGCATCTACGGTCCAGCCTACGAATTGGGGGAAAACACGCCGTACCAGCCGGGAAGCGAGGAGTACCAGAATTCGGAGAAGTATGAGCTCAAGCACCGAGACCTGAACGCGCCAGAGAGCCTCCGTCCGCTGATCTCCCGAGTGAACCAGGCCCGGCGCACCAATCCGGCGTTGCAGCGCAATGACACCCTCCGGTTCCATCAAATCGACAATCCGATGCTGCTCTGCTACAGCAAGACCACCCCAGATCTCTCCAACGTGGTGGTAATGGTGGTGAGCCTGGACCCTTCACACGCCCAAGCCGGCTGGCTCGAGCTCGACTTGGAGGCGCTCGGCATACCAGCCGACCAGGCGTTGGAAGTGGAGGATCTGCTGGCGAACCATCGGTTCCTGTGGCAAGGGCGGCGAAACTACGTCGAGGTCGCGCCCCCGGTGCCCGCACGGATTCTCCTGGCGCACCGCCGAATGCGGACCGAGCGCGACTTCGATTACTTCGCCTGAGGTGGAGAGAACGCTTCATGGTCCAGCGACCCGGTAGCGCGACCGACCCCCTCTGGTACCAGGATGCCATCATCTACGAGTTGCATGTCAAGGCGTTCATGGACAGCAACAATGATGGGATCGGGGACTTTCAGGGATTGGTGCAGAGGCTGGACTATCTCCAGGACCTGGGCGTCACCTGCATCTGGCTCCTGCCATTCTTCCCCTCCCCGCTGCGGGACGATGGCTACGACATCTCCGATTATCTCAACGTCCACCCGAACTACGGCACGCTGGAGGACTTCCAGGTTTTCCTCCGGGCGGCCCACGAGCGCGGCCTCCAGGTTCTGATCGAGCTCGTGGTCAATCACACCTCGGACCAGCACCCCTGGTTTCAGGCCGCGCGACTTGCGCCACCCGGTTCGCCGGAGCGCGAGTTCTACGTCTGGAGCGACACGGTCCAGAGGTATCGCGACGCGCGGATCATCTTCACCGATACCGAAAAGTCGAACTGGGCCTGGGATCCGGTGGCGAAGGCCTACTACTGGCACCGGTTCTTCTCTCATCAACCCGACCTCAACTACGACAATCCGCTGGTGGTTCAGGAAGTGGTGAAGGCGATGCACTTCTGGCTGGACATGGGAGTGGACGGCCTCCGGCTGGACGCCATTCCCTATCTGGTCGAGCGGGACGGGACCAACTGCGAGAACCTCCCAGAGACCCACGTGCTCATCAAGGCCATCCGGCGGGAGATGGACGAGAAGCACAGCAACCGGATGATCCTCGCGGAGGCCAACCAGTGGCCCACCGACGTGCGGCCGTACTTTGGCGACGGCGATGAATGCCACATGGCGTTCCACTTTCCGCTCATGCCTCGGATGTTCATGGGACTCCGGCTGGAGGATCGGCATCCCATCGTGGACATCATGGCGCAGACGCCGCCGATCCCCGAAACCTGCCAGTGGGCGCTGTTCCTGCGGAACCACGACGAGCTCACCCTGGAGATGGTCACCGCCGATGAGCGGGACTACATGTATTTCGCCTACAGCGCCGATCGCCAGATGCGGCTCAACCTCGGCATCCGCCGGCGCCTGTCGCCCCTGCTGGATCACAACCGGCACCGGATCGAGCTGCTGAACAGCCTGTTGCTCTCCCTTCCAGGCACGCCAGTGATCTACTATGGCGACGAGATCGGCATGGGAGACAACATCTACCTCGGCGACCGGAATGGGGTGCGCACCCCCATGCAGTGGAACGCCGACAGGAACGCGGGATTTTCCCGCTCCAACCCGGCCCGGCTCTACAGTCCAGTGATCATGGATCCGATCTATGGCTACGAGGCGGTCAACGTGGAGGCCCAGCAGAGCGATCCGTCCTCGTTACTCAACTGGACCCGGAACATGATCGCGCTCCGCAAGCTCTTCCGAGTTTTCGGCCGGGGGACGCTGGAGTTCCTCCATCCGCCCAACCGCAAGGTGCTGGCGTATGTGCGCCGGCTCGAGGGCGAGCAGGTGCTCTGCGTCGCCAACCTGTCGCGCTTCGCCCAACCGGTCGAGCTGGACCTCTCTGCCTACGAGGGAATGCTTCCGGTCGAGATGCTGGGTTACGTGGAGTTCCCGGTCATCCGACGGGAGCCCTATCGCATCACGCTCGGCCCCTATGGCTTCATGTGGTTCGAGTTCCACGGCGAGCCACAGGCGGTCGCCGCCCGCACCTCGCTGACGCTGGAAACCGAGCTGCCACTCGACGGGACGAACGGTTGGGAGGGGTTGTTCGACGGCTTTCAGCGAGAGAGGCTGCAGAGCGCACTGCTGCCGCGCTTCCTGCACGCCCAACGATGGTTCGGATCCAAGACCCGGCGTATCGTGGAGGCCCGGGTGGAGGACTGGGCTCCTCTAGGAGATTCGGGTGCGGTTCTGACCCTGACGCGGGTGGTGTTTGACGAGGGCGACTTCGAGGACTACACCCTGCCGCTTGCCCTGAGCTTTGCCGAGGCAGCCGACGCGCTCCTGAACAAGAACTCGGCGGCAGTGGTAGCGGGGGTCACGGTGGGAGAACGGGTCGGGGTGCTCTACGACGCGCTGTGCGACGATTCCGCTTGCATGGCGCTGCTCGAGTATATCGAGGCAGGCCAGACACTCCCGACGCACGACGGGTTGGTGCGGGGGGTACCGGGCGCTACGTTCGACGCGATTCGAGGACCACGGCATGAAGCGCTGGCGCTGCACCGGACCCCCGCCGAGCAGAGCAACAGCTCGGTCATCTACGGCGACCGCATGATTCTCAAGCTGTTCCGCCGACAAGAGCCCGGGCTCAATCCCGACTCCGAGATCGGGCGATATCTCACCGAGCACGCCGGGTTCGGCCATGTCCCGCCCTTTGCCGGGACCATCGAATACGACCGGAATGGATCCAGCGCGACGCTGGCGCTGCTCCAGGGGCTGGTTAAGAGCGAAGGAGATGGCTGGACGGCGGCTCTGGAGGAGCTCTCCCGATATTATGAGGCGTGGGTTCCGAAACCGTTTCCCACCAGGACACCGGACCCGCGGGAATACGTGGGGATCTATCTCGATGCCGCCGCTACCCTGGGCCGGCGGACCGCCCAGTTGCACCTGGCGCTGGCAGCGGGGAGCGACGATCCCGCATTCGCGCCCGAGCCGATGACACCGGATTACATGGCCCGGCTGGCGGCGGAGTTTCACGATCGGGCATCCCGAACTCTCGATCATCTGAAGGACAATCTGCCCCGGCTGCCCGATGAGGCGGTCGAGGAGGCCGGATTGGTCCTTCGCCGCCGGCGCGAGCTGCTCAACCGGCTGCATCAGCTCTCTCCCAGCCTGGGTGGCCAGCGCATTCGGGTTCACGGCGACTACCATCTCGGCCAGGTGCTGCGAGTCAGAAACGACTATGTGATTCTGGACTTCGAGGGGGAGCCGGCGGTGCCGCTGGGCGAGCGGCGGGCCAAGCACTCGCCGCTGAAGGACGTGGCCGGGATGCTCCGGTCGTTCAGCTACGCGGCCTACGCGGCACTGTTCAATTACGCCGCCCGCCGACCCGAGGCGGTCGATCAGCTCGAGCCCTGGGCGCAGCTCTGGGAGCGCTCGACCGGTGCAGAGTTCCTGCGGGCCTATCGCGAGACGGTGGCGCCTGGCCGGCTCCTGCCGGAAAGTCCGACCGACGCCGATTCGCTGCTTCGGGCGTACCTGATGGACAAGGCGATGTACGAGCTCCGGTATGAATTCAACAACCGGCCCAACTGGGTGCGGATCCCGTTGTGGGGGTTGGCGGCGGTGTGAGATCGCAAACGGTGAACGGGAAACGGTGAACGGTGAACGGTGAACGGTGCACAGTGAACAGTGAACCATACACAGTGAACGGCCGAAGGCAGGGCAAGGCCGGTTCACCGTTTACTGTTTACCGTTCACGGTCTTGAACATGGCCGACCTCGAGGCGCTGTCTCCCAACATCAAGGAGCGGCTGGCCGCGCTGAATGGCGCCGAGCTCGTCTGCGCCATGCCGACGGTTGCGACGGCCAGCGGCCTGCGCGACGCGGCCGCGCGCATTCGTCAGGCGCTCGATGGTCTTGCGCCCGGCGCCAAGACGGTGTTGATGCATCCCGATGGCGCCTTGCCGGACGCAGCAAGTGCGGTCGAGCCCGACGGCCCAGCGTTGCTGCCGTTTCCTATCTTGCCGGTCGACCAACGCCCCCCGGCCGGACAGAATCTGGCCGACACCTACCGAATGGTTTTCGACGCCAGCCATCGGCTGGGCGCGCGCGGGTGCGTCGTGGTGGGATCGGATCCGGCCTTGCTGTCATCCCGGGTCCTTCGCTGGCTGATTCAACCCGTGCTGGAGCAGGACTTCGATCTGGTCACCCCCTGTTACGCCCGCCAGCGGTTCCAGGGACTGCTCACCAGCGCGGTGGTGGCCCCGGTCACCCGCGCGCTGTACGGCAAGCGAATTCGGTTCCCCATCGGGGCCGATTTCGCTTTCTCCGCCCGGCTGATCGCGCGGGAGCTGCAACTCCCCACCGCGGGCCGGGAAGGGATTCCGGTGTGGCTCGCGAGCGATGCAGCCTGTACCGGCCTCAAGATCGGCCAGGCGCAACTGGGTATTCCGATGCCGGCGCAGAAGGACCCGCCGGATGTGAGTGCGGCGGTGGCTCAGGTGCTCGGGCCGCTGTTCCTCGATATGGAGCGCAACGCGCCGTGCTGGCAGAAGGTGCGCGCCTCGCAATCGATCCCCCTGTTCGGCACGGTGGGAACACCGCCCGATGAGGCCGGCGCGGGCGCCGCGGATGTGAGTCGGATGGTGGAGACCTTCCGCCTCGGGTATCGAAACCTGCAGGACGTCTGGAGTGCGGTGCTGCCGCCGGCGACGCTGGTGGAGTTGAAGCGGCTCACCTCACTGGCGCCGGCCGATTTCCGGTTGCCGGACGAGCTCTGGGCCCGAACCATCTATGACTTCGCCCTGGCCCACCGGCAGCGGGTCATGAACCGGGACCATCTTCTCAGAGCGATGACTCCACTCTATCTGGCTTGGGTCGCGTCGTACGCCGCCCAGGTCGAAGCCGCGGTGCCTACGGCGGTCGAGCAACGGCTCGACCGCCTGGGAACTGCCTTCGAGGCCCAGAAGCCATACCTGGTGTCCCGGTGGCGATGGCCAGATCGCTTCAACCCATGACGGTGCAGCGGAGGGACGCGCAATGTGGGAGCAAGTACAGCAAGCCCTGAACGAATCGACGACCCGGGTGATCACCGGAATGGCGGACCTGTTGCCTGGGTTCGTGGCGCTACTGGTCGCGCTGGCCGTCTCGTCCGTGTTCGCCTGGCTGCTCGCCTCCCTGCTCAGGCGCTTCTTGCGCAGTATTGGCTTCGACGCGCGACTGAAGGATTGGGGCCTGTCCGGGCTGGCGGACTTGTCCCCAGGCAGGAGCCCGACGCTGCTGGTGGCCCGAACGGCCGCCTGGCTGGTGATTCTGGTCGGGTTCCTGATCGGGGTGGCGGCCTTTAACGCCGCCTTTACCTCCGAGCTGGCTCTGCGGGCCTTCCACTATCTGCCCAACGTGATAGCGGCCGTGGCGCTGTTTCTGGTCGGCACCGTCCTGGCCCGCTTCGTGGCCCGTGGCGTGCTCATCAGCGCGGTGAACCACAACCTGCAATACGCCCGGCTGCTGAGCATGGGGGTACGTTGGCTGGTGCTGGTCCTCGCCGCTGCCATGGCCCTGGAGCATCTCGGTATCGGCGGCCGGATCGTCGAGCTCGCGTTCGGGATCCTGTTCGGTGGGATCGTACTTACGCTCGCGCTCGCTATCGGGCTCGGCTCCAAGGACCTGGTGAGCCGATCACTGGAACGCCAGACGACCAAGGTGGCGGAGGAGGAGCCGGAGCCGTTTCGACACCTTTGAAGTGAGAAGTGAGAAGTAAGCAGTGAGGAGTGAGGAGTGAGGAGTGAGGAGTGATCGGCCAAGATCCTTCGCTTCGCTCAGGATGACGACCTTCTTACTTCTCACTTCTCACTTCTCACTGCTCACTGCTCACTGCTTACTGCTTACTGCTTACT
>Ga0070697_100004859_pt1 | contig 10307 bp, 10 predicted proteins | sample KBSK1501metaG_FD_65475 | JGI IMG/M metagenome (GOLD analysis project Ga0070697, IMG submission 65475) | Corn, switchgrass and miscanthus rhizosphere microbial communities from Kellogg Biological Station, Michigan, USA - KBS K1-50-1 metaG | ecosystem: Host-associated > Plants > Roots >... | reverse complement strand
GTACGGTCCCGCCACCGCCAGCATCACGCCGATGCTCACGACAATGGCCCGTCGCCGCCGCGCGGCCTCCGGCCCCCGGCCGCAGGCGAGCCAGGCGAAGGCAGGGATGAGGAACGAGAACGAGCTCACGCGGCTCAGGACCGCACCGCCCGCGGCGAGGCCGGCGAGCAGAGCCCTGGCAAACGTTGGCTGCTCGCGTAAACGCAGAAGCGACAGCGCGCTCGTGACGACGAACAGCATGAATGCGTCGTCACGAAACCCCTCCACCCCGAACCAGAGGGCATCGCGGTGCATCGCCAGGCCGAGGGCCGCTCCCAGGCCCACCAGCGGCGAGAAGGCGAACGCGCCCAGCCGGTACGTCGCGAGCACGGCCAGCGTCGAGAAGATCGCGGAAGCCGCGTTCACGGCCAGGTTCCGGTCGCCGAGGAGCTTCAGCATCAGCCGGGTGACGAAGGGGAAGAGCGGCTCGCGCACGTTCGGCTCGTAGAAGCCGTCCATCTCGCGGGCCCGGACGAGGTAGTTGTACGGGTCGCCGCTGTAGCCTTCCCAGGCGGGCTGCCACCGCAACGACGCCGGATGGAGCGCCCGCACCATGCGCTCGGCCGCGAGGGTCCACGGCGGCCCCTGCCACGAGTACCGGCCCACCAGCGCTTCGAAGCGCAGGGCGGCGGCGTAGAGCACGACGAGCGCCGGCAGCGCGATGCGCAGCCCCGCCCGCAGCCGCGCACGCGTCGCGGCCTCCGCCCGCGCGCGGAACAGCAGGACCAGGGCCGGCCCCGCCCATGCCGCGATGGCGAGAGGCCCGAGCACGGCGGCGGCCCGGCCGAGCGCTTGCTGCCGGGTCGAGGGAGGAGCGGTGAAGAACGAGCCCGGGTCGAAGTCGCGCGGCGACTCCCCCGCGGGCGACCACACGAAACGGAGGTCGCCAGGGGTGCCCGCTTCGTAGGTCACGCGGAGCGGATGAAGGCCGGCCCCGAGGTCGACGATGGTCGCCACCCCGCGCGACCGTGCCCCCCGGCGTCGGGCCAGGACCTCCCGTCCGTCGAGGCTCACCGTGACGGCCTCGTCGCTGCGCGTCTCGAGCGCGAAGGATCCGGTCTCCGGGATGCGCCAGAATCCGTCCCACCGCGCGCGCACGGGAGCCTGACCGACGTCGGCCCACAGATCGCGCACGTCGACGGTGGACACCGGCCGGGAGCGCGCGGCACCGGCCGCGTCTGGGCCCGAGAGCACGGTGAGCGTCAGCCCTGTCTTCGCCGCGCCGTGCTGGCAGATGAGGGCCGCTGCGGAGAGGCTCCCGGCCACCAGCAGCCAGACGATCACGCCGACGCGGGTGGGCAGGGCGGGATGATAACTCAACGGCCGGATCCGAGGCGGCACGGCTCTTGCTCTTTAGCCTCACGGAAGTCGGTATCGCGAAATCTGCAGGAACGAACCAAGGAGGGTCTGTAAGTAATGAGACTACATATCGTTGTGGGCATTGCCCTATTCGCGGGCGGCGCCGTTGGCGCGTCGGCCCAGACCCAAACGTACACGGAGACCAAGACCGAGGTGAAGCCCGTCGTCATCACCGGCGAGGTCGTCCGCTATGAGCCTGGCCATGTGATCGTGGTCCGAACCACGGACAAGGGAGAGGTCTCGTACACGCTCATGCCGAGCGTGACGGTCCCCGCCGACGTCCGCGTCGGGCGCACTGTCAGCCTCTACACGGAGCCGGGCGAAGACGGCAACACGCTGGTGAAGCGCGTGACCACGACCAGCATCACGCCGAGCGGCAACGTGAAGCGCACGACCGAGACGACTCGGACCAGCCCGACCGGTGAGAGCACGACTGAGACCACGACGACGATCTCCGGCACCGTACAGGCGTACGAGCCGAGCAAGTCCATCACGATCACCCGCGCGGACGGAACCCAGGTGACGTACATGATCAACGAACAGTCGCAGCTGCCCGCGGGCATCGCGATCGGCCGCCGCGTGACCATCTATCCTTCCACGGTCACGTCGGGGAGCGACCAGATGGTGCAGCGCGTGATCTACACGACGACGACGACAAAGAGCAAGACCAAGCACGGCCAGACGGAGACCAAGACGAAGACCGAGACCCATCACCACTGAGAAGGGCATCATCTGCGTCTTCACCCCGGGCCCAGGGGGCCCGGGGTCTTCTTTTTGCCTGGGCTCGGGGCTTTTGCCCTCGTTTGCCTTGAGGCGCGCGTCCTGATGAAATCGGCGGCATGAGCGACATCGCCGGCGCCGCGCCCGCCGCTTCCGCGGAGGTGGACGGCCTCTCGGCCGAGCGCCTGAAGCAGCTCTACCGGGCTCTGCTGCTCCCCCGACTCGTGGAGGAAAAGGCGCTCCTGTTGCTCCGGCAGGGCAAGCTGTCGAAGTGGTTCTCCGGCATGGGGCAGGAGGCGATCGCGGTCGGGGTCGCGGCCGCGCTCGACGCGGACGACTGGATCCTGCCCATGCACCGCAACCTCGGTGTCTTCACCACCCGGGGAGTCGACCTGGGCCGGCTCTTCCGCCAGCTCTTCGGCAAGGATGGCGGGTTCACGAAGGGTCGCGACCGCACGTTCCACTTCGGTCTGCTGGAGAAGCGCATCGTCGGCATGATCAGCCACCTCGGCGCCATGCTCCCGGTCGCCGATGGCCTCGCCCTCGCCGCCCGGCTCAAGCGTGAGTCACGCGTGGCCGCCGCGTTCACTGGGGAAGGCGCCACCAGCGAGGGCGACTTCCACGAAGCCGCCAACCTGGCCGCCGTCTGGAAGCTGCCGGTGCTGTTCGTGATCGAGAACAACCAATACGGGCTTTCGACACCGGTCGCGGAGCAGTACGCGTGCCGGGAGCTCGCCGACCGTGGACCCGGCTATGGCATGCCGGGGCAGGCCGTCGACGGCAACGACCTGCTGGCCGTCCACCGCGCCGTGAGCGAGGCCGCCGGGAGAGCACGGCGTGGAGAGGGGCCCACGCTGCTCGAGTTCAAGACCTTCCGGATGCGCGGCCACGAGGAGGCCTCGGGCACCGCCTACGTGCCGAAGGAGCTCTTCGACGAGTGGGCGAAGAAAGATCCCGTGCTGCGCTTCGAGCAGCTCCTCCTCGCCCGTGGCATCCTCTCCCCCGCCGAGCGCGACGCGCTGCGGGCCGAGGTGAAGCCGCGCATCGACGCCCTCGTCGACGAGGCGCTGGCGGCCCCCGACCCTGCTTCCACCGCCGAGAGCGAGCTGCGCGATGTCTACGCGCCCGTGAAGGCGCGGTCCCTCGCGCCCTCCCCGGAGGCGGTCGCCGCGGCCCGCGAGACGCGCTACGTCGACGCCATCCGCGAAGGCCTCCGGGAGTCGATGCGCCGCAACCCGCGGGTCGTGCTCATGGGGCAGGACATCGCCGAGTACGGCGGCGTGTTCAAGGTGACCGAGGGGTTCGTGGCCGAGTTCGGCCGCGAGCGGGTCCGCAACACGCCGATCCTCGAGTCGGGCGCCGTGGGCGCGGCGCTGGGCCTGGCCCTCGACGGCTTCGTGCCGATGGTCGAGATGCAGTTCGGCGATTTCATCACTTGCGGCTTCAACCAGATCGTGAACAACCTGGCCAAGACGTATTACCGCTGGGGGGCCACGGTGCCGGTGGTCGTGCGCGTGCCCGTCGGCGGCGGCGTGGGGGCGGGTCCGTTCCACTCGCAGAACGTCGAGTCGTGGTTCACGAGCGTGGCCGGCCTGAAGGTGGTGGCGCCGGCCTCACCCTACGATGCCAAGGGGCTGCTCATTGCCGCCTTCGAAGACGGAAACCCGGTCCTCTACCTCGAGCACAAGCTCCTCTACCGGTCGGCGCGGGGAAGGGTTCCCGCCGGCCCCTACTCCGTGCCCATCGGCCGCGCGCGCCTGGCCCGCGAAGGCCTCCATGCGACCGTCGTCACCTTTGGGGTCGGCGTCGGGTGGGCGCTCGAGGCCGCGGAGAAGCTCGCCGCCGAGGGGCGGGAGGTAGAGGTCGTCGACCTGCGGTCGCTGCAGCCGTGGGATCGCGAGGCCGTGCTCTCGTCGGTGAGGAAGACCGGCCGCGCCCTCGTGCTCCACGAGGCGCCCACGACGGGAGGGTTCGGCGGCGAGCTGGCCGCCGTCATCGGCCGCGAGGCCTTCGAGTGGCTCGACGCCCCCGTGGCACGCCTCGGCGCTCTCGACACGCCCGTGCCGTTCAGCCGGGCGTTGGAGGAGATCTACTCGCCGCGGGCGCGAGTCGTCCCCGCGCTGCGCGAGTTGCTGGCCTACTGAGGAGAGCGATGCCAGAAGACGACGAACCGAAATCGGCCTACGAGCTGGCGATGGAGCGCCTGCGCAAGAAGGACCGCGACGACGGCGTGGAGGAGCGGGCGCTGACGGCGGCGCAGCGCAAGGCGATCGCCGAGGCGCGCCAGATAGCCGACGCCCGGCTGGCCGAAAGGGAGATCCTTCACGCCTCCAAGATGCGGGGCGTCCTCGAGCCGGAGGCGCGCGAAGCGCTGGAGCAGGAGTACCGCCGCGACCGCGAGCGCATCGTCTCCGACCGGGACCGCAAGATCGAGGACGCCCGGCGCGGGAAGAAGCCTCTGCGTTGAAAGGCAACTTCAGATCACGGTCCCGTCCGGTATCACGCCGTTCTTGGGCACGAGGACGATGCCCTCCCGGATGTAGTACCCGTCGCCGTCCTTCTCCTGGACACCCGCTTCGTTGAGGATGCGCACGCCCCGCCCGATGCGGGCGTTCTTGTCCAGGATCGCCCCGGTGATGACCGAGTCCTCCCCCACGCCGATGGGCGGCGCCCCGCGGCCCGGGCTGCGGTCGAGCTCGTCGAGCGTCTCGTAGTAGTCGGCGCCGAGGATGAGGCTCTCGCGCACCTGCGCCCCCCGGCCGATACGGCTGCGGATGCCGACCACGGAGCGCTCGATGTTCGCCCCGACCACGATGCATCCCTCCGAGAGCAGGCTGTTCGTCACCACGCAGCTCTCGACCTTGCTCGCGGGCAGGAAGCGGGGATGGGTGTATACGGGACGCGACGCCTCATAGAAGTCGAACGGCGGCACGGGCTGGCAGAGCGCGAGGTTCGCGCGGTAGTAGGAGCGGATCGTCCCCACGTCCTCCCAGTACCCGCGGTGGACGTGGGCCTGCACCCGCGAGCGGGCGAGCGCATCGGGGATCACGTGGCGCCCGAAGTCGACGAGGGCGGGGTCCTTGAGGGCCGCCTCCAGGGCCTCGGACTTGAAGAGGTAGATCCCCATGGAAGCGATGAGGCCCGAGCCCAGGGTCGGGATGTCCGAGACGAGCTGCGGGAGGCGCTCGGCGGGCGGCTTCTCCTCGAAGTGCGTGATCCGGCCCAGGCCGTTCATCTTGAGGATGCCGAAACCCGTCGCCTGCTCGGCCGCGACCGGCGTCACCGCCACCGTCACGTCGGCCACGTGGCGGCGGTGCGTCTCGAGCATCCTCGCGAAGTCCATCAGGTAGAGCTGGTCTCCGGCGAGGATCAGCACATCGCGGAAGCTGTGGTTGGCGAGGTGGCGCTTGTTCTGCCGCACGGCGTCGGCGGTGCCCTGGAACCAGTCCCCGCTCTCCTCCGTCTGCTCCGCGGCCAGCACCGAGACGAACGCGGACGAGAACAGGTCGAACTTGTACGTCAGGCCGATGTGCTTGTTCAGGCTCTCGGAGTTGTACTGGGTGAGGACGAAGATGCGCCGAAGGTCCGAGTTGAGGCAGTTGCTGATCGGGATGTCGATGAGCCGGTACTTGCCCGCGATGGGCACGGCGGGCTTCGACCGGTGCAGCGTGAGGGGGTGAAGTCGCGTGCCGCGCCCACCGCCGAGGATGACGGCCAGCACGTCCTTCATGGCCGAGCCATTCTGTCACGCGGCCGCGACGCCGTGTCAACCGCGAAAGCGCGCGGAAAAAGCTGCTAGTCTGGAATGCGTGCCCGAGCTCCCGTTCGAAGAGGACGGCGTCGCCGTTCTCCCTCCCGCCGAGCTGCCGCGCCGCCGTCCGGGCTTCCTCCGGCGCATGGGAGCCGGGGCCTGGCACCTGCTCTCCGGTTTCTGGTTCCTGCTGCGTCGGCCCTCGTTCTGGCCGCTGGCCGCGCTGCCGACGCTGCTGGCTCTGGTGTCTGTCCTGTCCGGCATCGCCCTCGGTGCGTTCGCGATCCCGTGGCTCGAGACCCACCTGCTTCCCGGCCGCGGGAAGGTGGCGGCCGGCATCGGCATCCTGCTGAGCCTGGCGCTGTACCTGGGCACGCTGCTGGCGGGCGCCATCGCGGGGCTGGCCGTGGCGATGCTCGTCTCCGCTCCGATCCTGGAAAGGCTGTCGCGGCGCGTCGAAGCCTACGTGCGGGTGCAGGTCGTGGAGCACGAAGGAGGGCTGAGGTGGGAGATCGCCCAGGCCTTCCGGGGCGCGCTCTACTTCCTCTGCGCGGCGCCGGTCGTGCTGCTGTTGAGCCTCATCCCCCTCTTCGGACCGCCGCTCGGCCTGCTCTGGGGCGCGCACTCCGTCGCCTTCCAGCAGACGGACATGCCGCTGGCGCGCCGGGGAATGGGCTTCGGCCAGCGCCGCGCCTGGCACCGCCAGTACCGGCCCGAGAGCCTCGGCTTCGGCCTCGTCGGCCTGGTCTTCCTGTTCGTGCCGCTCGCGAACTTCCTGGTCGCTCCCGCCCTCACCGTGGGCGGGACGCTGATGGTGCTCGAGCTCGAAGAGGATCTCGTCCCGCCCGACCGGCCCGAGCGCCGCGCGCGGACGCGCGTCATCACCGAGCAAGGGGGCGCTAGCGGCGCGCCCCCTTGAACCCCCGCTCGCTGCGCGGGAGTGAATCCCGCTCCGCTCGCGGCTTGTGCTGATTGCCTAGATCGTCGGTTCGCGCCGGGCGCGGGACCGGTCGCGGGCGGCCAGCGTGACCTTCACGTCCAGCGGCTTCCCGTCGCGGCGCACACCGAGTGTGATCTGCGACCCAGACTCCGCCTTCGCCACCTGCTCGCGCAGGTCCTGGCCATGCGACACGGGCCTGCCGTTGACCTCGACGATGATGTCACCGGCCTTGAGGCCAGCCTTGCCCGCGGGCGAGTCCGGCTCCACCTCGCTCACGAGGAGCGCACCGACCTCGACGGTAAAGTAGTTGGCGAGCTGCCCCGACAGCTCCTGATAGGTGATGCCGAGGCGGCCAGGCCTGTCGATGAAGAAGTTCTGACGGAGGCGGTCCATCCCTTCGCGCATGAACGGCTCCATCGGTGGCACCGGCGGAATCGGAGGAAGGGGAGGGACCGGGGGCACGCCGATGCGCATGTCGCCGTCGTCGCCCAGAAGGTTGAAACGGTGGCCCTCGTCGAGCGTCGCGCTGAGGCGCTGGATGGCGCCGCCGCGGCTCACTTCGATCGTGATCGGGCGGCCGGCGGGCGTCTCCCGGACCAGCCGCGTGAGCTGGGCGGCGCTCCGCACGGCCTCGCCGTCGAAGCGGACGATCACGTCGTCGGCCTTGAGCCCGGCCTTGGCGGCCGGCGTATCGGGCTGGACCTCCTCGACGAGGGCCCCGCGCTCGTCGGAGAGCTTGAGCCGCGTCCGGTCGTCGCGGCTCAAGTCGGACAGGTTCACCCCGAGGTGAGACCCGCTCCCCGCCATGCGGAAGGCCCGGATGATCGGGTCCCGGCCGTCGTCCTGCGCCCGCGCCACGGCCGGCGGGCCCAGCAGGGCCGCCGCCAGCATCGATGCTCCTACCCTCCAGAACGCTGAACGCACCATGCGCCTCTCCTCCCGCGGGGACTACGCCCCTCTCTGGTGGTTGGACGCAGGAGCGGGCGGAAAAGTCGGGGATACTGGGACACGTGGAGGAACAAGGCTGGCTGCGGCGACGCGTGGCGGGGCCCCTGGCCTTGATGCTCCGCCACGGGAGCACGCCGGAGAGGGTGGCGATCAGCCTGGCCCTCGGCGCGGCCCTCGGTCTCTTCCCGATCGTGGGCACGAGCACGCTGCTCTGCTTCGCGGCGGCGCTGCTGCTGGGGTTGAACCACCCGGCGATCCAGCTCGCGAACTACCTGATGTATCCCTTCCAGCTGCCGCTGATCCTCGTCTACGTGCGCGTGGGGGAGGCGCTCGTGGACTCGCCGCCGGTGCCCTTCGATCCGAGGATCCTGGGCGCCACGCTGCGCGCGGACCCGGCGGCATTCGTCGCCCGCTTCGGCCTCACGGCATGCCATGCCGTGCTGGGGTGGGTGGCCGCGGCCCCGTTCCTGATCGGGGCGCTGTACGGCACCGCGCTGCCGTTGATGCGGCGGCTCCGCGCTCAGTGAAGCTTGTCGGTGCGGCCGGGGCCGTAGGTCTGCTCGAGGAGCCGGAAGTCGAGGATCTCGAGCAGGCGCGTGCAGCGACGGCCGAGGCTGTCGCAGTCCAGGAGTGACTGCTTCTCGACCGGGCTCAGCGAGAGCGCCTGGCACACGGCGTTCACGAACAGCTCCACGGGCAGCTCGGGCTGGGTGACCAGGAAGGAAGGGCCGTCGGCGGCGCGGCCGATGGCGGCGAGCACCTTCCGCCGTCCGGACTCGAGCGCGGTCGCGTCCCCGACCTCGTCGGTCAGGCTCTCCACCGTCGCGAGCCGGTACGGCTCGCCGTCCTGCTCGGACAGGATGCGGAAGCGGGTCACGCCCTTCAGCCGGATGTTGAAGCGTCCGTCCGGGAGGGGCCGGCACTCCTCCACGATGCCCGCGCACCCGACGGGGTACACCGGCGGGCGGCCGTAGTAGTCCTGCTCCCAGCCCGGCTTCAGCAGCGTCATCCCGATGGTCTTGTGGCTGGCCATCACGTCCGCGGTCATCTTGCGGTAGCGCGGCTCGAAGACGTGCAGCGGAAGCGGCATGTGGGGGAACAGCACGACGTCCGGCAGCGGGAAGAGCGGGATCGTCGAGGGCATGGACGTCACGTCACGCTCGGAGGACTGCCCCGTCGCGGGGAGACCCTCCCCCGAATGCTAGCGGCCGATGATCTGGATGGCCAGGTCGCGGTTGCGGGGCCCATCGAGCTCCGCCGCGATGATGGCCTGGAACTGGCCCAGCACCAGCTTTCCCCTGCTCACGGAGAAGGACAGGGCGTGGCCGAGAAGCGTGGCCTGCAGGTGCGAGTGCGCGTTGTGGCGGTCGCAGTCGGAGTGGTCGGGATCGTTGTGGCGCCAGTCGTCCCGGGGGCTCACGACCTTCTCGAGCATCGCCTTCACGTCGTGGAGCAGCGCGGCCTGCCACTCGTTGACGAACAGGGCCAGGGTGGTGTGGAGCGAGGACAGCAGCACCATCCCCTCCTTGATGTCGTGGCGTTTGAGGACCTCCGCGACCCTCTCCGTGAGGTTATAGAGCTCGCACCGCTTGTCGGTGACCAGCCGCAGCGTCTCGGTGACGACGCGGACGGTCTCCAGCCCGCCTCCCTTCTCGGAGGCGACCGCGGCGTTCGAAGCTTTCATGAAGGCCCTCGGAAAGGCGCTGGGGGTCAGCGAGGGGCGGCGCCGGATCGCGGGTCCCCGCCGGGAGCGGCCGGCCTGGCCGCCCCGGGAGATCGGATCAGTGGTGGTGCCCGCCGCCTCCGGCCGCCCCTTCGCCCGCCCCTTCGCCGCCGGCGTTGAACGAATGGCCGCAGCCGCACGTGGACGTCGCGTTGGGGTTCTTGATCGCGAAGCCGCCGCCCATGAGGTCTTCCTTGTAGTCGACCTCCGCGCCTTCCAGGTAGCGCAGGCTCATCGGATCCACGATGACCTTCACCCCGGCGACCTCGACGACCTCGTCACCGTCGGCGGCCTCGTCCAGCACCATCCCGTAAGAGAAACCCGAGCAGCCGCCCCCCTGGACGTAGATCCGCAGACCGCCCTGCGGAATGTTCGTCTTCTCCTGCTCCAGGATTCCCTTCACCTTCTCCGCTGCCGCAGCGGTGAGGTTGATCATCGGTCGAGCCCTCCCCTAAGTAATGATCGTACAGGAAATGCCCGGCGAAGTGAAGGGCCGGCCGCCCGCGTAACCACCACTATAATTGCGGCTTCGGCGGAGGCAGGCTGAGCACGGCCATCGAGGACGCGGAGCGGACGGGCGGCGCGGAGCTGATCCGCAGGCTGAAGGCCTCGGGCCTGCGGGGCCGGGGCGGCGGCTGGTTCCCGGCCGCGCGGAAGTGGCAGGCGGTGCGGGTCGAAGGGGGCGAGCCGCTCGTCATCGGCAACGGGGCCGAGGGCGAGCCGGGCTCGGTCAAGGACCGCTGGGTGATGCTGACCCGGCCCCGCGACGTGATCCGGGGGCTCGTTCTCGCCGCGCAGGCGGTCGGCGCGCGGGAGGCGATCGTCTA
>Ga0070697_100004858_pt1 | contig 10310 bp, 5 predicted proteins | sample KBSK1501metaG_FD_65475 | JGI IMG/M metagenome (GOLD analysis project Ga0070697, IMG submission 65475) | Corn, switchgrass and miscanthus rhizosphere microbial communities from Kellogg Biological Station, Michigan, USA - KBS K1-50-1 metaG | ecosystem: Host-associated > Plants > Roots >... | reverse complement strand
GTTCGACAAGTTCTCTGACCGCTGCCTCCTTGCTCGAGAGCTCAGCCGCAATCTTTTTCCTGGGATCGAGCTTCTGTTCGGCACGAACATTGCGCACGTAGGTGATGAGGTACTGAAGCACTTCAAACTCTTCGAGCGCCCCAGAATTCTTCCAGCTCTCTTGTGCAACGGGGAACATGTCCAGCGCAATCGACTTCGCGCCCGCGGGTTGCGGCAACTGATGCCACAACTCTTCCGTCAAAAACGGCATGAATGGATGCAATAGCCGCAGTGCGGCATCAAATCCCGCGAATAAATTCTTCCACGCGACAATCGCTCGTTCGCGGTCCGCGTTCTGCAGCTCCGGTTTCACCCATTCGATATACCAATCGCAAAAATCTCCCCAGAAAAACTGGTATACGCCCTGCGCCGCCTCGTGAAACCTGTAATTTGCCAGCGCCTCATTCACCATTTCTGTCACGCTCGCCAGCCGTGAAAACAGCCAGGCATCCACCAGCGGCACGTTCCCGTGGAACTTGTACGGCGCTCCCGCTCGCATTTCCGGCGAGGCCAGCTCCTCGATCCCCGTCCCGCCCTGCTCAAACTTATCCAAATTCACAAACAAAAACCGCGCCGCGTTCCAAATCTTGTTAGCAAAATTCCGCGCGCCTCCCAATCGGTCGTCGGACAGCACAATATCCGTCCCCGGCGCCGCCATGGACGCCAGGCAAAACCGCATCGCATCCGTCCCATACTGCTGATTCAAGACCACCGGATCGAGCCCCGTCCCCTTGGACTTGGACATCTTCTCGCCGCTTCCCGTCCTCACCAGCGAGTGCAAATACACCGCCCGAAACGGCACTTTTCCCGTGAAGTGAATTCCCAGCATGGCCATCCGCGCCACCCAGAAAAACAAAATGTCGTAACCGGTGATCAGCAAACTCGTCGGATAGTATTTTTTAAAATCCGCAGTCTTCTCCGGCCACCCGAGCGTCGAAAACGGCCAAAGCCCCGAGCTGAACCACGTATCCAGCACATCCGGATCCTGCGTCAGCTTTCCGCTTCCGCATTTCACACACTTCACCGGCGCTTCTTCCGCCACCATCAACTCTTCGCAATCCCCGCAATACCACGCCGGGATCCGGTGTCCCCACCACAACTGCCGCGAAATCGTCCAGTCGCGTATATTGTCGAGCCAGTTCAGAAATTCCTGCCGCCGGTTGTCGGGAACAATCTGGATCGTATTTTCTTTTCCCGGCTCATATTCCCGCACCGCCTTAATCGCCGGCTCGGCGAGCCCCTTCATCGCGCAGAACCATTGTGTCGATATCCGTGGCTCGACGATCGTCTTGCTCCGTTCGCAAATTCCGATCGAATGAGCGTGCTCCGTCACCTTCTCCAGCAAGCCCTTCGTTTTCAGATCTTCCACGATTCTCTTGCGCGCCTCGAAACGGTCCAGTCCCGCATAAGCACCAGCCGCCGCGCTCATGCGGCCTTCATCGGTCATCACGTCGATTTCCGCAAGCCCGTGCCGCTTGCCCGCTTCAAAGTCGTTCGGATCGTGCGCCGGCGTAATCTTCACCGCTCCCGTCCCGAATTCCCGGTCCACCATGGCGTCCGCGATGATTGGAATTTCTCGGTTCATCAACGGCAATAAAACTTTCTTTCCCGCTAGATGTTTGTACCGCTCATCCTCCGGATGCACTGCCACCGCCGTATCTCCAAGCATCGTCTCCGGCCTTGTCGTTGCCACCGTCACAAATTCCTGCGATCCCGCCACGGGATACCGGATATGCCACAGCTGCCCCTGCCGGTCTTCATGGTTCACTTCCAGGTCGCTCAACACGGTTAGACAAACCGGGCACCAGTTCACCAGCCGCGTTTCGCGGTAAATCAATCCTTCGGAGTAAAGTTGTACGAATACCTTGCGTACCACTCGCGACATTTCCGGCGAAAGCGTAAACCTCTCCCTTGACCAGTCGCAGCTTTCCCCGATGCTCTTCATCTGCTCCGTGATTTCGCCGCCCGCCTCCGCCTTCCACGCCCAAACCCGCTTTTCAAACTCCTCGCGCCCGAGCTTGTGGTAGTCGATTCCCTGATCCATCAACTGTTTCACCACCACGCGCTGCGTGGAGATGCCTGCGTGGTCCGTCCCCGGCAGAAAAAGCGTGTTGAATCCCCGCATCCGGTGCCAGCGCGTGAGAATATCAATCTCGGTATGCTCCAGCATGTGCCCGATGTGCAGCGATCCCGTCACATTCGGCGGCGGAATCACGATCGAAAACACGGGTCCCGGAGCTTTCGGGTCGGCTTTGAACAGAGCTTCCGCAACCCAGTATTCCGCCCAGCGCGGCTCTATCTGCTGCGGTTCGTATGCCTTGGCAATCTCTCGTGCCATTCGATCCTCAACTCCCAGCCCTGATTTCGGACGCGCGCCTACACGTCTCCCATTTCGGGTCCAAAGTAATCTTTGACTATACGGGGGGAAAACCAGCTCCGTCAATTCAACGCCAGTCGCAGTCCTGCCCCAATTGACAGGGTTATGCCCTTGATGGTATTCTTTCCCTCGGAGAATTGGACCCAATTGATCTTTGCCGCCGCCTTTCCTGGGCGGCTATTTTTTTGCCCATTGTGGGCTGGCGGGCGTGATTACGCTGATGCTGTGGCCAGTTTGAAGGACGAGATCGCGTCTTCTGTCTTGCCAAATATCTCAAACACTGTCACGAGCCTTGTAATCTGCAGCACCTCTCTTGGGTGATTGCCGAGGTTGGCGAGTTTGATGTCACCGCCGACTTTCCGAGCCGCCGCGTAGAGAGCAACGAGAGTACCCAGGCCGCCGCTATCGATCCGAGTGACATCCCCTAGGTCCAGTACGATTTGCCGGGATTTGTCCAACAAGTCCTTTACACGAATGCGCAGAGATGCTGACTCCTCGCCAAAGAGGATCGCGCCCCAGAGACGGACCACGATGACCTCATCTATCGTTCTGCTGGTGATGTTAAGGGCCATGACACCTCCCCGCCACAACCGTGTGACTGCGTGGATGCCGGCTATCGGTTGATTGATACCGGGGTGGCCTTGGTACGACGCCATCCATATCGTCAGGACGAGGGTAATCACCAGAGCCTAATTCCACAATAAGTAGTGCAAGTTCGGCCAGAAACGTATCACCCGGCAACTTGGCCAGGGCGGTTATAATCTCAGTATCATGGAAAGAGAAAAGCCTCCCTATCGTGAGAGAAATCCACTTGTACGATTACGGCGTTTATCAGGGATGTAGGCGATTGAGCTTCTGCGGCGAACTGGTATCGGGGCACTGAATCATGTCTCGCAAGGAGACAGTCTATATCCTCTAAGAATTAAGGGGGTCGGGGGCGGGCAGCAGCGCCTTGATCGCCTCCCCCAGCTTCGCGAGTCCCTCATGCTTGGATAGGATCATGTCGAAGGCAGTGGCTGCGAGCAGGGACCTGCAGAGCTCTTGGCCGAACGTCGTGAAGCCGACGATCTTCGTGCCGGGCAGCATGCCGCGCAGGACCGATGCCGCCTCTACTCCATCCATCCTCGGCATGCTCAGGTCCAGAATCACCAGGGCGGGTGTGCGCTCCTTGGCTTTCTCGATGGCAGCGACGCCATCCTCAGCCTGGCAGCAGGCCTTGAAAGGAGTGGCCCTATCGATGAAGTCGCAGATGGCGCTGCGCACCGCAGCACTGTCATCGACGACGAGTATTCACGGCGTCCGGGGAGATGGCATGGCAGAAGAAACTACTAATTCTTATTGTCTGCGGCAATACGAATTTTCCGTGTTTTTCGTATTATTTATTCTCCACCGTTTGCCAGTTGCCTGAAATTGATCTTAGGCCCATCGGTACAAACCATTTGCCTGGTAAGTCGGGTGATCTCCATGGGTCGACGCAACACTCAAGTCGAACCCGACTTGCATTGAAAACAAAGGCCAAATCGCTCGCTAGGGTTAGATTAACCGGAACACTGCCCTGGCCAGGTTCTGATTGAGTGGAGCCCAGCAGATCGGTTATCTATGGGGAAGGCTCGTCTGATCAACTGATTAGGAGGTGTTGCATCGACCGGTTGAGCTGGCAGCCGTTAAATCAGGCGCTGGCCTGTCTGACTGGGGCAGTGCACGGAGTCATTCCGGTTTCACCACATGTGGTGGCTCGGTGGGGAGCGGAATTCCAGCCACTTGCGTTGATTTCAGGGTATCCAATTCCCTGAGCAGCTCATGCCAAGCCTTAGAGTTCCGCTTAGTTGCAAACGGCCTTTCAAGATCGGCGTAATAGGAGAGAAGGTCTCGGCGTAGAGCGTCCGAGATAGGTTTGCCGCTCGTTTTCTTGAGCAACTTGGCGTAAGTTTCGTCAGCGAGTCTATAAGTGGCTCCTCCGGTGACGGCTCCCGTGTCAAGGTTGTCGTTGGGCAATTGGAGCCGGTCTTCCTGCTGTGCAGTGAGCAGCGCTCGATAGTGGTCCAAGGTCTCGTTGAAGCTGCTCATATACAACTGTTCAACAGCCGGTGTGGGTGGATGAAACGCGAGGCCACTGAGCGGGCCGATTTTTGGCACCACGCTTAAGAAAAATGCCTTGAGGCGGGCGACGAAGCCCGGCTTTTCATAGACATGGCCCCACTCCTTGCGGTACCCCGAATTTGAGATGTTGTAGATGAATGCCTTCTTAGTCTCGCTGGGGTGGCTGTTCTGAATCTCAGTTCTCTTGAGATGCCACGCCACTTTGGTCATGCGTGGAATAACGGTTGAAACAGCGTGGCGATAGCTACCGATGGACAGGTCCACGCTGGAGAAGACATCTGACATATCGAGCGAATAAGTTCTTGCAAATGCCCTTTCGAGGACCGGCTTTGAAACCTTAAAGCCAATAAAGTCATGATAGGCTTTGGGCGCGTAGTTTCCTTCGGCGACCTGGTCCACATCGAAGCCGTATTCCACCTTCATGTGGGCGGACGGTTTTTCCTGATAGGTAACAACGGGGCCATATTTCTTTGCCAAGCCAGGATACATGATTGCCACCGCTCGGTTGGTTGCGAGTTGGTGGCCTGAAGTGTCGGCAGCATAATGCGCCAGAGCACCCAGTGCGAATGCGTATTCATTTAGATTCTTTGATTCTTCGATCAAGGCAAGTACAAAATCACCGCTTCGGACATAATGCGTAAGGTCACTGAAGAACTGGCTACCGAACGGGTAGTAACCCAAGTCTTGAATAATTGCCCCGCCGTAGACGTAGGCGTGTGCCTGCAGCAGTTCCTCGGGAGTCGCGTCGGGAAATCTGCACAAGAGGAGGGGCGCAATGCTGTCCTTCCATGCGGCATCGATAACGGCCTCATGTGTAAGAACGGAATACCCCTCGCAATCGGGAGCGCAGGACATTCCCAAGAGAAGTCCGAGAATCAGAGGCCCGGACAGTAAGAACAACGTGGATCGACTCTCCGCCGGCATCGTGTCAGTTAGACATAACCACATGTCTTCAACCCTGGTTGAATGGGTTGGGTACACGATGTTCGCCGCAGCCGGGGCCCAATATCACTGTGAAAACTGTCAGTAGGCGACACCCCGAACTCTTCGATGCACTGCGGAACGGCTCGATTTCTAGAGACCCGCAAAGGAAGCTGGCTTGAACGTAAGCCTTGAGGGGGTGGTCGCGCCTTAACTCTGCGGGGGCGTACCTTTTGAACTTTTCGCATCCTTGCCCCCGCAAATCCAGCAGTCACTCGTCTCCACTCGCTAAGTCCTTTGGAATCTGCACTTCCAGAAACACGCCGGTAAACTCTCTGGAATGAACACTTCCAAAACACCGGACTTAAAAGCCTTTAGAATGAACACTTACAGAAAAAGAGGGGAGGGGGTGTACCCAATTAGCCCTACAAATGCGCACCGCGCAGCACTCCTGTGGTTTAATTCTTCTCGGAGGAGGAAACTACTCTTTCTTCGCGTTCAACTCTTCACGAACCATCGCTTCCACGACAGGCTTCAAGATTTCCCGCGTCACGGCTTGCAACATCTCCGGGCTCATCTTTGAAAGCACTTTCGCCACCAGGTCTTCCATGCTGGGTTCGGCGGTTTTTGACGTGGTTTGCGCAACGGGCGACTCCTGCACCGTTGTTTCTGCCACGTACTGCGCCTGTTCGCGAATTGCTTCGACCGTCGCCGCCGGCAACGCCACGTCTTCCAATTCGGCCATCATGTGTTCGTTGAAGATTGGCGTGAGACTATCGACTGTCGCGGCCGGATCATGCTGAGCCATGTGTTCGTGTATCTCAGGTTGCACTACCGTCTCGGAATTCGAGTTTGCCGCGTGCGTACTTGTTGCCGGAGCATCCCACGTCGTCGCAAGCTGATTTGCTTTTTGCACTTCCGCGTCCCACGGGCTGGCCACCGAGGAAAACCACGAGCTCCCGGCTTTCTTTTCGGACTCCACATGAGGCTCGGCATTCACGGGGGTGCTGACAGTAGCCTCCTCGTGAACCTCGGGCATAACTTCTTTCTTTGAAGGCGCAGCGGTGTCCGCTTCCCCGGTTGTTGCTACCGCCGCGTTGTTGTGGCCCAGAGCGGCGGCCCACGCATCCGCCGTAAAAGGCGGAGCTGCCGCTGGGGCTATTTTCGTCTCCGCGACCGGCGCGTCCGTAACCATGGCGCTTACACTCTGCTCGGCATCAGCCGCTTCTTCAAAACCGGATTTCTCTTTTTGGGGCGCCCAGGAATTGTTCCTCATTCTTTGCGCCGGCGCTTCGGAAAACGCGGTCTCGCGCCAATCCTTGGCTGGGCCGTCCGCCGATTCCACTTCTTCCAACGATTCATCGCCGCCGTCGCGCCGCCAGGAAGCGCTTTGCTGCTCTTCTTCGTCCTCGACAACCGCTTCCTCTTCCGTTTCCTCGGACTTCCAATCCCGCTCTAGCTCCGGCGGTGGTGCTGTTGCGTAACCAAGCACTTCTTCTTGCCCGGCTTCCGGCGATTCCAGCAGGCTGCCGAACGCCAGGGGCTGCGATTTTTCATCAATCTTCACCGGCTCTTGCATTGCCGGTAGCTCTTCGTGCACTGCCTCGCTCTCGACCGAGGGAAATTCCGGCAGCGAAGCAATCGAACTCTTGTTCGGGAGGTCATGCGGAGGAGGCACGGACCGCGGGGTCAGCATTTCCGCCACTCGGATTGGTTCTTCCTTCACATGCGGCACAGCCGGAGCTCCGCCAACTGCTACGCCCGCTCGGGCCAGCGCGGACTTCACCATGGATATGAGTGGGTCCGGCGGAACAAACGGCTTCTTCAAGACTCCGTCCGCTCCAACGCGCTGCGCCTCTTGTTCGTCCAGCGGATCAAATGCGCCCACCAGCAAGATCACCGGGATGTGCGCAAGCGTGCTGTCTGACTTTACGTACTGGCATACTTCGTATCCGTTGCGCACCGGCATGAAAACATCGGCAAGTACCAGATCTGGGCGAATATCAGAAATCTTCCGCACCGCGGCTTCGCCATTGCCCACGGCAACGACGTCGATGCCCTGATCCTTCAGGGCAAGCCCTACCATCTTCTGGATGTTGCTGTTATCGTCCGCAACGAGAATCCTGGCCACTAAACTTCCTCCGGATGTATGTCACCCGTCTCTCAAACACCTGCCGGTTCGCAGCCGCACCAAACCTCACCCGCCGTGCGGTCGCCACTTCAAGCCGTCTCTACAGTATTGGAGCACCCGGACTATTGCGCGTCAATCGTATCGCGGTACCTGTGTGTCGGAAGTGAATATGGCCTCGCCCACCTGTCCAGAGGCCTCAGAAGCGCAAAAAACAAGGGGTGCGGCCTCGCCGCACCCCTTGTTCATTCCCTCGTTTCTCTGAGCCTGCAGTGGCCTACCAGGGGACTATCTTGCGCAATCCCTTCTTCTTTTTGCTGCTGGATTCCTTCTTGTCCTTGTCGTTCGCGTTTTTGGCATCGCCGTCTTTCGACGCGTCGCCCGTTTTCACCGTATCCGCGCCTGGTGCCGGATCCCCAGCTGCGGCTGCTGGATCGCTTTTCGCCTCTGTTCCGGCCGTCGCTTCGCTGGTAGTCCCATTACTGGGGGGCGCCGGCGCAGTGCCTGCATCCGTTGGCGGATCGCTCGTGGCCGGCGCGTTTGCTGCAGGGTCGGTGGCAGGCGCAGCCACATTCTCCGACCCAGCCGCCGTTCCGCTCGTGCTGGTTCCTCCGGGCGACACCGTGGCTACGATTCCCGTCGCAGCTCCCCCAGTTCCCCCGATCTTGCTTTGGCCTCCGCCGGTCAGTAGGTCCGCCGCGGACATCGTGTCCGACTGCGGCTGCAAGTTTGGCGGTCCGTTTCTAGCGGCAGAGGACAATTCGGCAGTTGGCCCGCTCTTAATCATTCCCAGCGGTTTCAAGAATAGGCTGGTGCGCGGCCTCGGTGCATTCTGCTCTGCGGTCATCCACGCTACGGAGGCAGGATCGGGCTGCGGTACTGGCGCTCCAAACGACTTCAATTTGTCCTTGGCATCTGGCACCATCCCGGAAAGCGGATAATTCTTCACGATTCGCCCGTAATACTGCGCCGCAACCTCTTTGTGCTCGCTCTTTTCCAGGATGTCGCCAAGCATCCAAAGGGCCCTATCCGACCTGCTATACAGCGGATATCTCTCGGTTATGCTGAGTAACCGTGCCGCCGCAGCGCGCTTATCTCCCTTTACATAATAGTAATACCCAATTCGATATTCGCCCTCCGCGAGTACTTCCTGCACTTCCCGCAAGTGCTGCTGCGCCTGGGGCGCCAGCGGGTCATTCGGATATTTTTGCAGAAAGATCTGGAACTCCTCCTCCGCTGCGATTGCGTGCGTCCTGTCTCGATCCGGCTTATCCATCTGCCGGTAGTTTGCCATCGCCACCTGCATCTGCGCGTAGGTTGCTTCCGGCAGGAAAGGGAAGAACACCTCAAAGTCTTTGTAACCGGAGATTGCCAGCGCCAGGTTGGACGTCCCGCCCTCCTTGTAATAGGAGTCCGCGATCGCCAGCTTGGCCTTCGCCAAATACTCGCTGTCCGGGTATGTATTGATGAGCGTCTGCATGGTCAGCCGGCCAACCTCCTGCCGGCCATGCTTAATATTGTCCATCGCCCGGTCGTAAAGGATCTTATCCGGCTGCGCGTTATTTTCCGCGCTCGTCGATTTATTGATTTTCTTTTTTCTGTGGAAAATCTGCGCGTCGCTCGTCGTCGCTCCCAACAGAAAAAGCGCCCCTAAGACCAAGCACGCCATACTCTTCCCAGCGACGTGTCGCTTTGAGATCCTAAAACCTACGGTTTGGACCAAACTTCACCTCTCTCGCGAATGTCAGGTTCCTCGCTGCAATCTTATTGCTGGCCTGCTAAAACCGGGACGTTCCCGTCCTTCAATTGACTGGAAGCCTCGATTATAGCCTGAACGAAAGGCTAGGTGGAGCAAGAAATTTGCCCCTCCGGACAGCGTTGGCTTGTCGCCCAGGAATCCTCACCCTCTGTGATGCGGACCTTCGTCCCCGCGGGTTGCCCCGTATCCTTCCCGTACTTCACTTTTTTCAGCGAGCCATGAGCGTGCCTCGGCTGACCGTAGCCAGAATTGGTCCTAGCTCTTTCCTGCCATTCTCAAAATGGAGGTTATTTGGGATGATCCACGGGGGGCTTGCCGGCAGTTCGGCATCGCGCAGAATCCTGGCTATCGCGGAAGTGATTACTTTGAAAAATACCCGGTCTTTGACCGAACGCGAATTCCATCCCTCTTGGGCTTAATCACAATTTTCCGGAAGCTGTCGTCCTTCAGCGGGTCTTTCGGGTAATAACCCAGTTCGTATGAGGTTCTCAGCTCCTCCGCAATCTGCCGGAAGTACGTGTGCGGGTCCGTCGTCTCCGCATCGATGTGCGCCCCGCCCGTCTCTCTTGCCACGCGGTCCATCACGCTTGTCCCGTACTTATTCCGCGCCGTCAGCTTGCCGTGCTCCTTCTCGGTGTAGCGAATCGCGTACACCAGCACGTTTTCCCGCTGCGCCGTTTCGATCGTCGTCATCATGTCGTGCGCGCTGGAGTTATCTTCTCCATCGCTGAAAAGCAGGATGGCGCGCCGCCCGTTCTCGCGAGCCAGTTTTTCCGTCACGGAGTAAAAGATCGAGTCGTAGAATGCCGTTCCCAAATCGCGCGACTCCTGCGGTCCCAGCTCCGGGAATCTCCCGGTGGATTTTTGGTAGCTCTTCCAGTAGTCCAGCAAGTCCGCTCCCGATTGCGAAAAATCGCTGACTAGCCGGATGTGGTTCCCGAAGCCCACCAAAAACACGCGGTCCTTCGGCCCCAGTACATCTTTGA